>ERZ781275.20-NODE-20-length-176408-cov-17.750035_pt1 | contig 176408 bp, 124 predicted proteins | sample MGYA00375853_ERZ781275 | MGnify/ENA primary metagenome ERZ781275 (study PRJEB29790, sample SAMN03653691) | human gut metagenome | host: Homo sapiens | place: USA: Dallas, Texas | collected 2012-07-23 | study: EMG produced TPA metagenomics assembly of the Gut...
TAATTTCGTCCTTTGTCATAGTGCAAAGATACGAAAAAATATCGAGATATGCAAGGATTTTCAGATATTTATTTTTACTATCTTGCTGATATACAACCTATTAAACACAACCTTACACACCTACAGATTAAGCCGTTTTCGATATCTCATACTTTTCAGGCAAATTCCGCTCATGATGGCAGATAGCGTCTTGTAAGGCATTTTGCATTGTTTGCTTTGGGGATCAAAGAATGGTAATTCAAAGGTTCCTCGTTCCAGTCGCTTCTGATACAGCAGGAAACCGTCGCCATCCCATTTGAGCATTTTTACCTGCTGGCGGTTCTTTGAGAAGAAGATGAAGACGGCACCACCGAGTGGCGGCAGCTCCATCTCCGTCCTCACAATCTGGTACAGGCCATTTATGCCCATGTTCATTCGGACATATCGCTGGCAGACGTAATACTGGGTATTTTCGTTTAGTCCAAACATAGCATATCCTCCTTTTCATAAAGTTTCATCAGATGCATGACAGATTTGGCGCTACCTTTCTTGATGGTGACTACCGTTCCATTTGGGAAGGTTAGGGTTATGCCAAAAAGATAGTTCTCTGGACAGACGGGTTCGGATGGCATTTCCATGGGAAGGAACATCATCCCAGTGTCCTTGGCTATTGCCTCGGAACATTCCTTACGGGCTTCGGCCTGAAGCAGACGAATCTGCTGTTTGGCTAACCTAACAGAATAACCTTTCTCTGACATCCATCTATGCATCGAGCGATGGTTTACATGCCGTTCCTTTAAAAAAGGAATCAAACTGGCTTTTGGATTATGATTCAAATGAATCTGGAAGGCATTCCATGCCCTCTCATAACGTTCTGTTGCTCTCATAATTTCATTGCTTTTAAAATTATGGTGCAAAGGTAAGAACTTTTACGATAAAGGGCAAGGTATAAACGCGGAGCCGCTTACGGCTTTACGGAGCTTTTCCAACCCTTTTTGGGGTATTTTCTGCCACTTTTCCAACTTCTAGCCGCTGCAAAGATACCATTTTTTTCCGAAACTCCTCTATTTAAACAAGAATATTATCTCTAAATATCACCAATCAAAATAATTTTGAAAAATCTGTCGTTTAATTAACCGAAAACATAATTGAAGAGCAGAAACAGCCAAAGCCTGCTACCAGGATGTAACACATGGGCAGGAAGGTAGTCATACCAGCTATCAACTCCGTCTTGACCGTAGTAGTCTTTGGGTCGAAACCCAATAATGCTTTTAATTTGTTCATTTCTTATATTACGATTGTTTTTTCTCAATTTTTCAATATTATCTCTATATTCTCTTCCCCATTTCCACAACCCAGTCATATACCGGTCGTATCTTGATGTCAAGGCCTTTTTCTGTAACTTGGTTGTACTCATGGTCGGTGAGCAGCAGCAGGTCGGTGCATTGCGTCTTGCGATGAGCCAGAAGTAATCCTTCAATCTCCCGTTTGCGAGTCTTGGGTGAAGAAATGTCATACGATACCTGAATGGCTTGTTTCACCTGATTGTTTTTGCAAACCACGAAATCGCATTCTCCCGAGCGGTCGCTCAGGTAATAGATATCATACCCCTGCGGCTTATAAGTTCTAACCAGCTGCAGATAAACAATGGTTTCCAATCTCCATTCCAGATTCTCTCCCACCAGCGCATTATCTCGCTGATCCATCAAAGCCACATCTATCGGATACACCTTCTCCTGGGTTATCCTCATCTTGCTCTTGGCAGAATACTTCTGAAGCCCCAGCAGCAGATAAGCCTGCTTCATATAGCCGATATAATTCTTGATGGTATGTTCCGATTTTACCCCCAGTGTAGCCGACAGTTCCGAAGGAGACACGATGACCGGAGCCACATTGAACAAATGATGAGCCAACTGCTCGAAGGTGGCCTGATAGGTTATCTTGAAACGCTGTTCGATATCTCTCTGCAGAATATTGCTTACCAGATTCTTCACATAATTCTGGTGTTCGCCGATAACGAGCAGCTCAGGAAATCCTCCCTGTTTCAGATAATGATCGAAGGCAGCTCTCCTGAACGCCTGTACCTTGGTAGTCATTCCTTCCGTATCCACCTCTTTCATCAGACAATACTCATAAAAGGAGAATGGAAACAAAGGTATCTCCTTGCAGCGCCCCGAGAGATGAGTAGCCAGGTCGCTGCTCAGAAGTTTGGCATTAGAACCTGTTATGATGACATGCATCTGCCTGCGAAGCATACGATTCACGAAGAGGTGCCAGCCCTCGATGTTCTGTATCTCGTCAAGAAACAGATAATTGAAATCACCATATATCTTATATAACACTTCCAGAACATCGTTCAAATCTTCTGCCTGGATGTTAGCCAACCGCTCATCGTCAAAATCTACATAAGCGTATTTCACACCCGCTTTCTCCAATGCCTGGAAGCATAGAGTAGATTTGCCGCTACGGCGCACACCTATCACGACCTGAGCCTGCGTACTGCCCAAGTCTATCTGCGCCTCTTCTGATCGATGACACAAAGTTTCGCCTCTACGTATCTCCAGTTCTTCCTGCTGATCAGAAAGAATCTGTTCTAAGTTTCTCTTATCCAGCATAATATCTCTTACTTTATCTGGATGCAAAGATAAGAAAAAATAATGAAGAATGCCTTATTTTACATGTTTTTAACTACACAGAACGCCTTATTTTACAAGTTTCGGGATATCAGAATGCCTTATTTTACATGTTTCGGGGTATTCAAACAAATCATCTAGTGTTACTGTAGCCCTGAATATATCGGAGTATTCATTACTCACCAGCTCGGAATTTCCCACATACGTAAGGAGGAAAGTCTTGGTAGGGTTCTTTTCTTCCAAAGCCTGCAAGCGGCTATTCAGCACCTGAGCATAGCCCTTGGTCACGGCATAAGGAGCCTTATAAAATTTCATCTCGCAAACATTCACTGCATCATCAGCCCTGTCTATCAGCAAGTCTATCTGCATGCCATCAGTCTCCTCGCTTCCCTTCACTATGAGCGAAGATTCCAGCGAAGACACAGCACCAATATGAAGAGCATATTTTATCTGCGAAATATGCTGCAAACAAACCTCCTCGAATGCAATGCCACGCCATGAGGCAACATCGCTCTCCTTCAAATGCTGCTGCCAGTAATCAGTTTGCTTTACAGCCTTCTTCTCCTTAAAATGAAGCCAGAACCAGCAAAAGGAATCAATAAGCTTATAATACTCCTCTCGCTGACTGAAACCGAAAGGAGTATATTTCACCACAAAATCACTACCCAACAAGGCTTTCAGCATCTTGGTAAAATCACCATTCGGGTTCAAACCGGTATGCTCTGCTATCTCCTTACGGGTGAAACCAGCATGGCGGGTACCCAAAAAGCGCACAATCTTCATACAGTCTTCGGCATGATCAAACACGGAATTGAAAAGCCTGTCAAACTCATCCCCTAACTTCGCATGACGGACAAAGAACAAAGCATCTATGTTCTGAGCCAGACTATAGGAAGGATTAAAGAAATTCATATAGAAAGGAATTCCGCCCATAATCATATAAGCCTGCGTAATATTATAACGGGACATTCTGATACCACGACTCAGATAAAACTCCTCGCATTCTTTCAATGTAAACGGCGACAGTTTGATTTCGCCTGTCAAACGGCCATATAATCCTCCTTTATTATTGATTAGATTATCAAGCATCCAGGAGGTGGCAGAACCACAGACTACGAGCAACAGATTATGACGCATATTGCCCCAACCATTCCAGAAAGCCTCTAATGCCATAAGAAAACCGGAACGAGCCGTATCCATCCAGGGCAACTCATCGATAAATACCACCTGTCGGGAACCATTATCGCAAGTTTCCAAAAAACGTTCCAGCAAAAAGAAAGCCTCCATCCACGACTTAGGTTGCGCAATATCCTCCATACCATGACGAAGAAGCGAGAAATAGAAATTCTGCAACTGGTCTTTCAAGGTTACCTTCCGACGACGGTCGTAAGGCGACAATCCTGTATGATGAAACACCATATCATCATGAAACACCTCATCAATCAAGAATGTTTTACCGACACGGCGACGACCATACACAGCCACAAACTCAGCCCTACCACTTTCGTAGTAACGCTTCAGTTCTGCTATTTCCTTTTTTCTACCTATTATTTCACACATAATCATACCCAATTGGTTCGCTGCAAATATACGACTAATTTCGGAAATAGCGAAAGAAAATAGCGTTTATTTCGCTACGAAACCATTTTTTTATCGTTCGTAGCGAAATAAACACAATTTTAACTTAGTTTTAACACTTTAATTCTATACTCATAGAAGAGCTTTATGGTAAGGATTAGAACTTTTTTTATTCTAGTGTCAACCACCCATCCTCCGTCCAGTTGATTTTCTTCTGAACCAGGATGCTGGCGCCATTCTTTGACACGCTGTAACCATGACAGAAGAAGTAATCACCATCGGGGAAGGAATAGGCAGAACTATGGCCCATCGCCTCATATTCTTTCTTATCGCCTTCCAGAATCAGCGTACCTCCACCATTGCGCATGTCCTTGCCATCCTTATCCAGATAAGGACCAGCCACCTTCTTGCTCCTGCCTACGGCTACACGATAGTTGCTCTTGATACCACGGCAGCAGTAATCCCAGCTCACGAAGAGATAGTAATAACCACCATGTTTCATGATGAAAGGAGCTTCGATGGCATTGGTGCCGGCAAACTTGGAAGTAGGATTCGGTTCTGCTGATGCATCGCCTACGGCATGACGGCGGGCGATGGTCTGAGGCTTGGCGCCCTTCTTGACATGCATCGTCTTCTTATCCAACTTGATCATCTGGATGCCATCCCAGAAAGAGCCCCAGGTAAGCCAAGGGTTTCCCTTCTCATCAACAATGAAATTCGGATCGATGGCATTCCAGTTGTCTCTATCACCCTTAGAGGCGACGAGGCAGCCCTCATCCTTCCATCCATCCTTATCAGATAAGGAAGTATTGCTCAGCAAGCCGATGGCAGAAGTATTCTTGCCAAAGGTAGAACAGGAATAAGCCAGATACCACTTGTTCTTGAAGCGGATAACATCCGGAGCCCAGATATGCGTGGTAAAACCTGGCACACTATCATGCGTCCATGCCGGAATCTCGCTGTTCTTGAGCACGCCCTGAGGAACGATGGTCCAATGCTTGCGGTCGGTGGAAGTCATCTGCGTGATGCCATGACCTGTGCAGTAGAGATAGTACTTGCCATTCTCATACGCCATCACGGGGTCGTGGACAAAAGGAGTATCTACCACAATCGGTTCCTGCGGAGCATTCTGTGCCATCATCTGGCAACTACCTTTTACAACAGGAGCAGCAATGAACATTGCTGCTCCCAATAGTATTTTAGAAATCTTCATATAATTACACCTTATTATATATATAAGAGAATTACTTGTTCACAAATTTCTTTCCGTTCACAATCACTACACCCTTGTAGCTCTTGTCTACCTGCTGACCGGAGAGGTTGAACCACTTACCATCATTCTTCTTCTGAATGATGATAGGGTTCGAGATGCCTGTAGAAAGGCTTGAGCCGTCGATGTAAGAGCCCTCATTTACGAAGAACAGGTTAAGCTGGCTAGGCTTGCTGGCGATGGTGGTTGAGAATGAATAGTTATATACCTTCTTACTGGTAGTTGTGATTGTGGCTGTCATCTTGAAGGCACCATTAGCAGCATACTCCACAGTCATGTCAACCAAAGACCCGTTCATATCATTCTTGAAGGTATCCCAAACATAATTGCTTACACAGCCCACATTGGAATTTGCGGTATTGTTCCAATTATCGCAACGGATGCCGAAATACTCGATATAGCCAGCCACACCATGTGTCTTGTTGGCACCATACAAAGCCCAGTTGCACCAGTTGTTTGTAGCATTACTATAGTTATAGAACTTAAACTGAACCTTCTTACCAGCCTGCAACTTATAATCTGCCGAGAAGTTGGTCCACCAAGCAGAAGTTGTATTCTTCTGTGCAGAAACAGGATAGTAAACCGGAGTAGTTTCCTCTGCCTCAGCATCGATGTTCAGGGTATAATCCTTAGTATATTCATAACCGTCCTTGCTGACAGTCATGGTCATGGTTACCTTACCCTTGCCTTTTACTACGCCCTCATCGGTCAGAATAGAAGGATTGCTTGACTTCCATGAAACAGTAGCACCAAGATGACCCTCTGTTGGGAGCTTTGGCATAGAATTCAAAGTAGCACCATCTGCAAAAGGAACACTGGTCTTATCCAATGTATATTTGATAGCCGCCTTGGCATCAGCCTTGCTTCCCCAGATACTCAAACCGCGAGTCTGCAAACTGGCACCACCCGATGTAGCCAAACCGCCAGAAGAACTGAGGGCTGTAAAGCAGAGCGCCTTGATATTGGTATAATCAATGGTCTGCTCGGTAAGCACACCCTTGAACTTCACCTCAGCATTGGCTGTAGCAACACCCTTCAAGGTAAGATTGATGTAGCTTGTACCGCTCACCAGTTCCCATTTTCCGGTATACTCACCCGAGATAGAACCATCAGCATTGAGATGTATGGTAACAGGTTTCTCATAAGCCATTGCCGCTGTATTCTGACGGTAAGGATGAGCTATGATCTGATAATCTCCCTCTACCTCTGTTGCATCATAGAGCTGCTGAGTGGCAATATCATTATCGGTATAAGTTTCGCCACTAAACTCGTAAGGAGCAGCAACCAGCCAACCGTCCTGGTTAACGAAGAGCTGATGTACACGAACCTCATGCTCCTCACCTCTGTTCATGAAGCGGGTATGGTAAACGATGAGTGCACGTCCCTTATGGTCTACGATGGCAGAGTTATGTCCCTGAGCCAGTTCGGCATTAGGCATGGTTTCCCACTGGTAGTTGCCGAAGAGTTTCACACCCTCATCGCGCTTGGCATCGCCACCGAAGTTAAGAATATACTTGCCATACATGGCATCAATGCCCGTAGAGGTCAGACAGTCCTTATAAGGTCCGTCAGGTTTCTCTGAACGGAAAACACGAATCTGATAGCCACCAGCAGCCGTCAAACCACCATAACTCATAAAGAGATAGTAGAACTTGCCCACCTTCTGGATATAGCTTGCCTCGCCGGAAACATAATATCCACCGGCAATCTTCTTGCCGAAATAAGGATCAGAAGTACAAGCCTGATTGTAGGAACCAGGAATCGCATCAACACCATTAATCTGATAAGGGAAGGTATAAGTGTAATCGCGAAGACCGTTGGTCTTATCGAGTCTAATCATGAAGATACCACCCGACCATGAGCCGTAACTCATCCAGAGATTATCATCATCATCATAGAACACACATGGGTCAATACAATTTGGCCAGTATTCTCCCCAGTGAGCACCATAAGCATCGTCTGGAGTAGCATAGCGGGCAGGAAGCGAAGTGTATCCTGTAGCAATCGTCAAATCTGTATTTTTCCAGTCATCTGCTGCAGCATAGCCATTATGGCCGAACTTACCAGAGAAGCCTCCGCAGATAACAGGTCCCTGATATACCCAAGGACCTTCCAGATCATCGGAAGTAAAACATACTATAGTAGAACACCAGTAGTCACCATTCAGACTCATGTACATGCACCATTTCTTCATGGTCTTGTTGTAGATGACATCAGGAGCCCACTGCATACCGGCTACGTTATTGGCTGTGTTAGTCCAGGTACCATTCACATTGATAGGTCCCTTATACTGCCATCCATGGGCATCGAAGTTGCCGAAAGCCACTTCCTCGCCCTTATAGTTCTTCACCTTCTTGATGACGTGAGTGGTGTAAGCATCTTTAAAATTAATCAGTTTGCCATTCACATCAGCAAAAAGACTGTTACTGGTTCCGGCATTCTCCTCACCCGTTTTGAAGGTGTTCCATATCTGATAGTTGCCCGAGGCATAAGTATAGGCTCTGCCCAGATGCGAACCATAGATATAATATTTAGGTTTGGTAGTGGAACCTGTTACATCCATCACGATAGAAGGGTCATGCACTGCGATGCGCCCTGTTATCGTTTGGGTAGCGTATGCATTAGCCAGATCATTATCGCCGACAGGCGTCTGAGCCATAGCTCCGTTCATCGCCATCAGACTCATGACAGAAAGTAATAACTTCTTCATACGATTTCACGTTTAAGATATGATTTTTTAAAACCAAGGAAGGTCTATGGTGTTTTCGCCATAGACCTCACCTAAAATATAATAATGTATATTGACAAAGATTACTTGCCGGTTGTTTCACCCTCAGTAGTCTCGCCACCCTCAGTGGTGTCGTCCTTCTTAGGAGCATCAGAGAGTTCCCAACCTGCATTCTGTCCTAAGTTAGGATTCTTCTTGTAAGTGTCATCAGGCACTGGGAAGTAATAATTCTTAGGAATAGAGAACGCACGAGTAGGATGGGTATTATCGTTGCGATAAGTATATACCTGGCTCTCATTAGGAGTTACAACAACGCTATAGATGTTGTAAACCTGCTTGTAGCGTGGCTCACTTTTCTCTGTAGCAGCACTCTTGCCATCAAACAATTTCCAGCGGCGCTCATCGAAGAAACGATGATCCTCGAAAGCCAACTCGATGCGGCGCTCGTTGCGGATACGCTCACGAAGCTGTTCCTTGGTCATACCCTTGTAAGCAGGCATACCCACACGGGCACGAACCTGGTTTACATAGTCGTAGGCAGCCTCAGGACCCTTTGCCTCGTTCAAAGCCTCAGCAGCATTGAGCAGAATCTCCGCATAGCGGAAGATAGGGCAAGCGGTAACGTATGTGGTAGGGTTCTTGAAGCTCATATTGTGAACGAACTTCTTAGAGTAGTAGCCGGTAGTGGTACCACCATGAAGATCCTGATAGTCTTTGCCACCTACAGATACATCCACTGCACGCTCCTCGTCCTGGCTCTTGTCTCCCCAGATACTTCCCTGGTGGAAGATGGTCTGCTCCAGACGTGGGTCACGGTTCTTGTATGGATCCTGGTCGTTGTAAGAAGGATCCTGATCGATAGGAAGACCATTGATGGTCTCGTAAGAATCAACCAGATTCTGTGTAGGGTTTACGCGACCGGTAGAGTTCACATTACCGGAGAAACCACAAGGAGTGTTGAACATCTCAATTTCTCGTGTATTCCACTCACTGCGGCTGAGGATATACTCAGGGTTCAGGTGAGGGGTACTGGTGAAGCACTCATAATAGTTCTTGTTAGGGTTGTTATCGCTTGTAGTGTACAGACGATAAGGGTTGGCAGAACTCTTGTTGGCATTGATGAAAGCGAGGGCTGCATCAGCAGCTTCCTGCCACCAGGTAACATCATTTGTAGGATTGTTCAGTGCAGAAGCACGATAGAGCAATGCTCTTGACTTCAATGCATAGACAGCAGCACCATTGATACGTCCCCAGTTCTCATTTTCATTGCTGTAACGGAATGGGAGTGCGCCACTCTTGATGATGGCATCGCATTCATCAGCAACCCATTTCAATGCTTCAGGAGCTGGAGTACGGGCAATAGAAGCAGCCTCTGCATTATCCAACACATGATCCTCGATAGGCACTGCACCGAAATAGCCAATCATATCGAAATGAAGGATGGCACGAATGAAACGCGCCTCTGCCTTGTAACGATCGCAGAGTTTGTTGTCGTCACCGCTCTTCTCTGCATTTCCGATGACACTCTCACGTGCCTTTGAAATGAAGTCGTTGCAGACACGGATGCCCTTCAGATCGTTGCTCCAATAATTCTCAGCAAACCAGTGGTTCTTGGCATCATATGAATCGTTCAACACACTGTGATAGTAATGCACATTCCAGTAAGAGATGGCATTATCGGTCATACAGTCACGAGAAGCAGCACGGAACTGACCATCGGTATATCCCGCAAAGGCATCAGGCAAATAGGTATAGGCATTTGCCAAGACACCACGGGTACGGTCGTAGTTGCTGTAGATGTTCTCGTCAGTATAAGTCAAGTCGACTTCCTTATCGAGGATGTCGCTGCAGGAGGTCATACCTCCTACAGCCAGCATCGCCAATGATATATTAACTAATATCTTTTTCATATTCGTTTTTGATAAAATTGATTAGAAACCAATGTTAATACCAAATGTAAATGACTTTGTCTTTGGATACCACCAGCAGTAGCTCAATGGCTTCTCTGGGTCTACATCATCTGGCAGACTGCTAAAGGTAGCAATATTGTAAGCGCTGAAGTAAACGCGGCACTTAGTCATCCACAACTTAGAAATCAACTTAGCAGGCAAAGAGTATCCTACCTCAATATTACGGATAGACCAGAAGTTACCATTGCGTACCCAAATATTGTTCTGGTAAGAACCTGTAGCACGGTCTGAATCAACTGCATCGAATCCATTATAAACAGGACGTGGATAAGTAGCATTCACGTTGCGAGGATCAGAAGGGTCATCAGTATAGTAACCCCAAGCCTTTGTTACCTCATGGGTACCCATGTTACTCCAACCACTGTAGCTGATAGCTGGTGAAAGGAATACAGAGCGACGGAGATAAGCATTCACAATCATGCGGGCATCGAAGCCCTTGTACTCGAAACCGAAGTTGAAGGTAGGAATCATCTCAGGAATGATGGTGTATGAATCTGGTACCATATCCTTTGAGTCAATCACGCGGTCACCATTGATATCCTTGAACACCGCTGTACCCAACTGCTGTGCTCCATTAGAGAAGCTGTTGTATGGATACTTTTCCGGATGGTCGATAGCATCCTGCTGAGAGGTTGCAATCAGGTTTGGATCTGAAGCCCACTGGTCGAACTTATAGATGTTCCATCCACCCACACGGTTGGTACCTGTCTGAGCCTGCTCATAGAGTTCGGCTACCGAAGTATTGTCATAGATTCTATGACCTGCCTTGCGCTGCCACTCTACATCTGGTGCAGTTTCATCGATATCGGTAATCTTGTTGGTATTGAAGGTAAGCTGCCCCTCGATGAAGTACTTGAAGTCCTTGCCGATATTGCCACGATGTCCGAGAACGAGTTCGTAACCGCGGCTTTCAACCTTACCATATGAATCCTGTGCTACAGGCACACCAAGTATGGTTTCTGGCACGGTTGAACGGGATACCAGGATGTTAGAACGCCACTCCTTGAAGACATCGAAGCTACCATAGAGTTTGCTGTTCCAGAGGTTCCAGTCAACACCGAGGTTTACCATCTTGGAGATTTCCCACTTACTGTTGGCATTACCGGTCTTGCTCTCAGCATAGCCATTCACAAGAGTTCCGTTATAACCGAAACCGTAACCGGTAGCTGAACCATAGATACTCTGATATGGGTAACGGCCTGCACCAGTAGAAGACTGACCAGCTTCACCATAAGAAGCACGGAGCTTGAGAAGATTGACAAAGCCAAGTTTCTTCATCCAGGATTCCTCAGAGAGTACCCATCCTGCTGATGCCCCCCAGAAGGTTCCCCAACGGTCGTCTGGTGAGAAGTTATCACATCCCATACGAGAGAGGTTGACTGAGGCAATATACTTGTTGGCATAGTCGTATGTTCCCTGGAAGTTGTATGCCAGATAGCGGTTTGAAGATGCACTCTGCTGGGTAGAGTAATCTGAACCTGCTTCCTCATTACGGTAGTAACGGGCAAAGGCACGGGCATCTACATTGTGCTTACCGAAACTGTTCTTATAACTTACACCACCAAACAGATTCAGGTTGTAGTAGTAACCACGCTGATTAGCTGATGGGTTGCTCAAAGCTGCCTTGGTTGTATATTTGGTATACTTGAACTGGCTGACATCGGTAACCGCCAGGTTATCGTAGTCGTAGTTCCATGAATCCATCTGAGCAGTCTGTGTTGACTCGAAAGTCTCGTATGCATCGAAGCTGACTGTACCGAACAAGCCTAAGCCCTTCAATACAGGACTCAAATCGTACTTGGCATTCAAGGTAGAATACAAGTTACGGCGGCGATTCTTCTCCAAACCGGAACCACCCAGGTAACGTACCGGGTTGTTGGCTGTAGATGAAGAATAGATACTTCCGTCAGGGTTATGGGTAGGAGCCATAGGGTTTGCCTCAATTACACCGAAGGTAACGAGGTTGAACACGCCCTCAGTAGGCTGAGAGATGTTATCTATACGTCCACCCAAGTCGAGAGATACATTCAGATACTTGGATACATCGATATCGATGTTAGAACGGAGATTCCAGCGGTTCAGTACGTGCTGAGTGCTGTAACCATCATTCATTTCAGTACCCTCGGTATTCCACATACCCTCCTGGCGCAGGTAAGAGAAGCTTACATAGTAGCGGGCACGCTGGTTACCGCCACTAATCTGCAGGTTGGTGCGATACTGCGGTGCAGCTTCACGATACAACTGGTCTGCCCAAGATGTATTGAAGTACTGATACTTGCGGATATCATCGTCAGCAAACTTTCCACCATTGCATACATACTTGTAGTTGTCGAGCTGCTCCTGGGTGTACATCGGATCCATACCGCTCAGATAGCGTACCTGGTTACGGGTCATCGCCATGTTGTAAGAGTTCTGAACCTCCATCTTGTTGGCGAGGGTCTGGAAACCGACTTCCTGAGTGAAATCAATCTTAGTCTTACCGGCATTACCGCGCTTGGTAGTAACCATAATCACACCATTGGCACCACGCATACCATAGATAGAAGAAGCGGCAGCATCCTTCAATACGGTGATGCTCTCGATAGGATAAGCATCGAGGAAGGAGAGGTCACGCTCTACGTTATCCACGATGATCAGTGGAGAACGGGCACTCTGGTTGGTGGTACGGATACCACGGATAAAGAGGAAACTCTCCGACCATCCTGGCTCAGAAGACCACTCGTAGGTCTGCACACCATTCAGTGTTGAGGTGAAGGCATTCTGAAGAATAGTAACAGGATGCTTCTGCAATTCCTCGCCTGAAACAACCGAACGGGAATCAGTCAAGATTTTCTTTTTCTGCTCGCCGAAAGGAACAGGAGCGAGATGCTCATACTCGTCAGCATCATCTTCCATCTTGATGACGTATGTGCCGTCAAAAGTGGTAACCTTCTCCTGCGCATTCTTGTAACCTACGCTACTTACGCAGATTTCATCGCTAGGAGTTACCTTCTTTAATGTAAAGTAACCATCCTTATCGGTCAGGGCAATGCGGCTTTCCTCTGCCACGTTGACAACAGCTCCAGGGATTGGATCACCCTGGCTGTTGACGATTCGGCCTTTGAGCACCTGCTCCTGTGCCAAGACAGAGCTTGAAGCACAGAGAAGTGCACTCAGCATCAAGACTTTGCTTGATGAAGATACCTTATTATATATATTCTGAATATTATTCATACGATTCTATCATTAAAAGAGTTATTCTTTCCAACCATCGTTCTGGAAGTCCTGACCAATCTTCCAAACCTCAGCCTCTGGGATTGGATAGAGGTAGAACTTGTCTTGCCACTTGCGCTGCTGGGCTACCTTACGGGTAATAGTGCCATCTGCTGCCACATCTACACCGTAGATATCACGGCCGAGCGCATCGCCTGCTACGTTCCAGCGACGTACATCCCACCAGCGGTGCTCCTCGAAAGCAAGTTCGATGGTACGCTCCTTGTGGATGAAGTTGCGCATAGCTGTCGGAGAATTCAAATCTGTACGGTCGGCAACATTGCCGATGATACCGCCACGATGACGAATCTGGTCGAGCAGGTCGCAGACCTTAGTCTTGTTTTTTGCATAGTCTGCCTCGTTCAATGCCTCAGCATAGTTTAGAAGCAGTTCGCTATAGGTAAAGATTTTCCAGAGGCGCTTGGCTGTACCGCTGTGGTTACTGCTCAAGATGGTCTCAGGAATATACTTGCGTACATAGTAACCTGTTGGAGTAGCATTCTGGTTGCCGATAGGATTATCGCGATGACCATAAACCACATCAATGACATTGGTCTTGGTGCTGGTAGCCTGACCCCACTCACAACCATTGTAAAGAATGGTAGCTGCGAGGCGTGGATCACGGTTCTTCCACATCTTCTGCTCTGTATAACCGCTCTCTTCGTTGATGACAGGCTTGCCGTTTACATAAACCGGAGCACCTGTTGCATCATACTGCTTGAAAGGAGCTGAACCATCTTCCATATCATACATATCTACGAGGTTCTGGCTTGGGCAAAGACCACCCTGTCCACCTTCACCTACAGGAGTATCGGTAGAAATACCGCTCCAACCGATAGCTACATCGTTGCGGAAGAAGATAACCTCAGGGTTCTTGTCGGTATAAGTGTTGAGCAACCAGGCATTGTTGTAGGCTGCTACACCACCATTGGTACGATCTTCCAACTTATAGTTCTCACCATAGTCAGCGATGAAGCCCGCAGCTGCGTCTGCAGCCTGCTGCCAGGTAACACCGCTCTGTGCTGAGTAGCGTGGACTTGCCATGTAGAGCATCATGCGAACATAGAGGGCACGTGCTGTAGGCTGGTTTACCTCACCTGCATAGGTAGCATCGCTGGTCTCTGCGTAAGTCTTCAAACTGCTCTCGCATTCCTTCACCTCCTTGAAGAGATAATCCATGAAGGTCTTGAGGTCAGGGCGCTCTGTATAACCTGTCATCAGGTCACCGTTAGGGTCGAGCTCGGTTGTAACCAATGGCACCGGACCATAGCGGAGAAACAGTTCCCAGTAGAAATAGGCACGGAGGAAACGGGCCTCTGCAATATAGTTTGCCTTACGTGAATTGTAAAGTTCTACGTCAACATCTGCAGGGCGAAGCTTGTTCTCAGTGTCCTGCTCCAATGTGTTGATGGTGATATTGCACTTGCGGATACCACGATAGCGGCTCTCCCAAGGAGAAGTCAGCTCTGCTGCACCGCCACCACCATAATAGTTACCGATATTGAATGTGGTACGTGTACCTGATGTACCAATACTTGACTCAGCCAGATCGGTAGCAGCATCCATCCATGAGTTGTTCACGCGGTTGGCACCGTGAAGCAGGAAGTTGTAAGTATCATTGTGGTTCTCTTCCAACAGAGTGAAGTTACCCAACACCTCAGCTTTTGTCAACTCATTGCTTGGCTGCTTGTCGAGGAAATTGCCAAAGGCGTCTTCGCAAGAGGTGAGCGTCATTGCTCCCATAACGAGCGCCAAAGCAAATATACTATATTTCTTCATTTTCGATTCTTTTTGAATGTTCTTGAATTAGAATACGACATTGAAACCTACGTTGACGGTCTTCAAGAGTGGATAACGGTTTGAACCATTACTCTCCGGGTCAACCAAGTCGTCGAGATGATCCCATGTAAAGAGGTTGTTGGCATTGATGTAGAAGCGGACATTGCTCATACCGACATGCTTAATCAACTCCTTAGGGAATGTATAGCTCAACTCGATGTTCTTCAGACGGACGAATGAACCGTTCTTCAGGAAGAATGAGTTCTGGCGCTGGTTGTGGTCACCGTTGCTTCCGTAATGGAGCAATGGATAGGTAGCAGTAACCAGGTTCTCTGCCTCGCTCTTTGCAGGGTTCCAGCGGTTCAGGTGGATATCCTTTACCTTACCGTTGTTCTGGAAGGCGAACATCGCATCGCTGTCGTAGTAACGGGATACATGATCTACACCCTGGAACATTACTTCAAAACCGATGCCCTTATAGTTGGCGCCGAGTGTCAGAGCGTATGTGTTCTCTGGAATATCGCTGTAGCCGATGAATGTCTCATCACGGTCATCGATGAAGCCATCGTTATTCATATCCTTGTACTTCAGGTCACCAACCTTTACGTTTCCGTAGGTTGATACAGGGAAGTTAGGATTATCCAAGTCGGCCTGTGTTACGAAGCCCTCGCATACCAGACCGAAGTACTGGTTGATTGGGTGACCTTCGCGCTTGCGATAAGCGGTCTTGTAAGCAGGCTCATCCATATTCTTGATCTTGTTGGCTGCATGAGAGAAGGTTGCACCGATATTATAGGTGAAGTCCTTGCCGATGTGATTGAAGTGATGGAGTTCCAACTCGTAACCCTTGTTCTGGGTCTTACCGAGGTTTCCGGCTGCCATGGTTACACCTACCCACTGTGGACGGCTCAAGTACTCGGTCAGGATATCGTTACGGTTCTCAACGAAGTAGTCGAAGTTACCAGTCAGCATACCGTTGAACAAGCCGAACTCAAGACCTACGTTGAACTTCTTGGCACGCTCCCATGTTACACCATAGTTAGGATACTGGCTCTCGAAAATACCGGTTTTACCAGTATTACCGAAGTAGTAATCGTTGGAAATCTGGTTCCACTTCTCCTCATAGAGGAAGCGCTGAGCCACACCACCTACGGTATATACGTCGTTACCAACCTCACCGTAAGATGCACGGATCTTCAGGTTGTTCAACCAGTTTTCTGTTGGCTTCATAAACTCTTCCTGAGTTACACGCCAACCGAGTGAGAATGCTGGGAAGAAACCGAAGCGTTTGCCCTTGAGGAAGTTCTCTGATCCGTTGTAACCAACGTTAACCTCAGCCAAATACTTGTCATCATAACCGTAAGTTACACGACCTACGAGACCCTGATAGCGCTTAGCCAGGTCTGAGTTGTAACGGTAGTCATTCTGGTTGTAAAGTACCATACCGGTAACATCGTGCTTACCAAACTTGCGGGCGTAGTTGATCTGACCCTCCATATAGAGCTTGTAAGTAGTAGAAGAGCCCTTAGAGTAAGCCAGGTCGCCATCTACATTATATTTGGTATAAGCATCTGCACTTGTAAAGTTGTTACGGTCGTTCAATTCGTAAGTTGCAAAAGCAGCTCCGAATGTCTTCTTGTAATATGAGTCGTAGTCGAACGAAACCATACCGCGGGCAGAAAGACCAGGAGTCAACCAGTCCATCTTGTAATCAGCAATGAAGTTGGTCTCATTGATGGTATTGGTTCCGCGATAGTATCCACCCTTGGCAAGGGCAGCCACTACGTTGTCCTGATATACGGCTGTACCACCATAGAGAGTCTTGGTTGTCTCACCATTCTGTACCTCATAAGATACTGGGAAGATCCAACCTGGAGTATGGTTGATACGTGCGAAGATATCATAGTTGGTAGAACTCTCGTTAGTGTTTGAACCATGACGGTTCTCGAAACGTGTACCGAAGTTTACGCTGAATGTCAAATCCTTAGAGAGGAAGAAGTCCATGTTGGCACGGAAAGCGTAACGGTTGTAGCCTGGGCTTGAAGAGTTACCGTAGGTATCCTGGCTGAGGTTCTTGATCAGAGAACCCTGGTTGTAGATTTCACCAGAGACATAGTAGCGCATACGCTTCGTACCACCACGTACACTTACATTATAGCGCTGAGATGGAGCCCAGTTGTTGAGCACCTCATCATACCAGTCTACATTAGGATAGAGAAGCGCATCAGCACCTGTCAATTCGCCGGCACAGCTCTTGCGGTACATCTCGATGTCAGAAGCCGAATACTGTGATGGAAGACCATCGTTCTTCAGAGCCTCCTCAAGGAGAGTAACAGAGTCGTAAGAGTTCAAGTAGTGAGGCTTACGGGTTGGAGTACCCCACATGAAGTTGCTGGTCAAACTAACCTCTGGCTTCATATCCTTACCACGCTTGGTAGTAACGAGGATGACACCATTCGCACCACGCACACCATAAACGGCTGTAGCAGAAGCATCCTTCAATACAGAGATGCTCTCGATATCATCAGGAGCCACCTGAGAGAAAGCACGCTCTACACCATCTACCATGACCAAAGGAGCACCGTCGCCAGCGAAGGTTGCACGACCACGAATGTTGATGGTAGCGTCATCGGCACCAGGAGCACCAGATACCTGGGTTGTTACGACACCAGGAATCTTACCGGCAATAGCCTGTGTAACGTTGGCTGTAGGGGTATTCAAGAGGTCGTCTGAACTAACCTGAGAGATAGCACCTACGACACTCTCTTTCTTCTGATGACCATAACCAACGACTACGACCTCATTGATTTTCTGACTTTCGTCCTTGAGAACCACCTTGATATTACGCTGATTGCCTACACGGATGTTCTGAGCAACCATACCGATATAAGAGATTTTCAAAGTAGCGTTCTCGTTCTTCACCTGAATCTTGAAGTTACCATCGAAATCAGTAACAACACCATTGGTTGTCAATGCTTCCATAACAGTAGCACCGATGATAGGCTCACCCGATTCATCTGACACATTACCAGATACGGTAACCTGTGCTGATGCTCCTAAAGTAAGGAGCACCAGTGTCAGGGTCAAGAATAACTTATGCAATATGTTATTGTTCATTGTTTATTCTATTTATGTTATTATTCTGCAAAGTTAGTATTGAACCATGGATATGTTCTAACCTGCTTGATAACTTGATAAGACTTTTCATTTGTCAAGAAGACATAAAGCGGTTTACCCTCAAGTCCATCAACAAAGAAAGACATCTGAGGCAAAGACTCTCCCTGAGCTGTCACAACATCAGCTGTCATATCAACTCTATCACCAACACGTTTGAAATCAAGAGTAACAGTAGCACCATTAATATCTGTCTTCCAAGTATCCCAATTGTAGGTAGCTGTTACATTATCTCCTTTCGTTGGTATATTAGCTCCCCATGTCCAAGCATCTGCTCTACAAACTGCATACTCTAAATATCCAGCCTCACCAAAAGGAGTGTTTGTGAATGCAACTACATAATTTTCCCAATTCGCTCCACCTGCAGTTGTATTGACAAATTGAATTGTCAAACGTGAACGCTCTGCAGAAAGGTCATACATTTCAGATTTCTTATCAAAGAATGCTGAAGAATTATCATCAGAACCGATTGTATATGCACCATCTTTATAATTAACAGATGTATAAGTCTCGGCCTTTTCAAATGTCAAGAATGACTTTTCTAGAGTTACAAAAGTACCCCATTCTTCTGTAGGAGCTTCCTTTTGAGTATCAAATGTACAAACTGGTAGTTTAGAACCACTTGCAGTTGTCACATATTGTTCAACATGGAACATTTTACCAGTACGAGTAACATAAAGGTCTACTGTTGCTCCCTTCATATCAGCAATCCATGAATCCCAATTATAACTTGCAGAAACGCCTTGAGCATCGCCATCGAGGAGTGAACCCCAACTCCAAGCATCACCACGACATATCTCATATTCAATATATCCATTATCGCCAAAAGCTACACCATTTGTTATGGCAAGAACCCATGTTTCATAATTTTTTGCAGCATTATTATTGCAAGTAAAACGGTAATGAACAGTACCATTACCTTTCATTTGAATATTTGGAGTTTTAGGATCAAAGAATCCGGAACTAAAATCTTCATTACCGATAGATTCTTGTTCTTTCCAAATGAAACCGCTACCTCCATTACCACCAATGGTCTTGTTCCAATCCTTCTCTTCCATCATGTTACGGATCAGGGTAACATTGTCAATAGATACGGTGTTGGTCTCTTCGGATGTCAACTTGCTGTCTCCACCTATATATATATAAGGTAAAGAGTTGATGGAATCAACCAAGGTCTTGTACTTGAAAGAGGTAGCACTTGATGATGTCTGATAACCGGAAAGGCTCTTCTTACCATCTACGTAGAGCTGGTAACCTTCAGTAGAAAGCTGAAGGGCTACGAAATGCCACTCATTAGGAGAGAGAATACCTGTCTTCACAGAAGCAGGATCATTCTCATTCAGGTTCAAACTCTGCAACTGGGTAGGCTTGTTGTAAACCACCTGACCATTGGCAGTGATATAGAAGTGAGCACTGATATCATTACCAGCTAGATCCTTCTCATCTGAACCAAATGAGATAAGAGGTCGTGTCAAGTCAACATCAGCGACTGTTCCGTCCTCAGCTACGGCTGCATCAATCTTTACAGCGAAAGTGATGGCAGCACCATTTTGCAACTTCACACCATTGAAAGGATTGGCAATCTTGGCACCACCCTTACCATTGATGTGCAATACATTACTTGCGAGGGTCTCATCATTGGTCACCTCACATGACTCATCGTGACTTATCATGTCAGAATACTCAGGTTTCTCTTCTGAATACTCAAAGTCATAAGTTGCCACTGTTGTCTTAGATGGGTAAATCTGTACGCCAGCAGGATCATCCTGTCGGCCCCAGTCATCACCACAAGCAGTGAAACTTAATGCCAGCATGATAGCACAAGCAAACGAAAGTAAAGTTTTTCTTAACTTCATAACTTAACACCTTTAGGTTGTTTGTTTACTATTCAAATAGGTTATTTAAAATTCTTAAATCCTTTTTCAGTGGCAAAAGTACAATTAATCGGATTATATAGGGTGGACAAATGGGTTTTATAGGTGGACAAAACGCATAAACAGTGGATTTTTAAGGATATTACGTGCTTATCCACCAGTTGTGTACCCACACATACAAAACAAGGGGTTACTTGACTTATATCAAGCAACCCCTCGGTTTTATTTTATTTACTTAACAAATTATCACATCCAGGAACATTATTTCTCCGAAGAATCCAAGGAGAACTATGCCATATCTGAACCCTGAGAATCCAACTGATCCTTATATGCAGTCGGCGAGATGCCAAACTGCCTGGTGAAGCAACGGGTGAAATACTTCGGATCGTTGAAGCCTACACGGTAGGCTATCTCCGTGATATTTCGGTTGGAAGTTTTATCAGCCATCATCTTGCGCGAAATGTCGAGACGGTAGTTGCGGATAAACTGGGCTGTTGGCAAGCCTGTCTCCTTGGAGAGATTCTTGCTCAGTACACTGCGGGATATACCCAAGGCATCTGCCAGTTCCTGTACACCAAACTCCGAATTATCGTAATTCTTCTCCATCACATCCATCACTTCTTCCATGAATGGACGCATAGTCTCCTCTACCATCTTCCTGTCAGCCTCAATGCTCTTTATCTGACTGTCCTGATAACGCTTCTGGTTCTGCAGAATCATCTGGATGCGACTCTGCAGCTTTTCAGGTTCATCACTTTCCTTCATCGCAGCCTCGATAGGACGGTACAAAGCCTCAACTTCCTCTTCGCGCATCTTGTTGAGACGGCGCACATAAGCATATTGGAGCAAGGCGATGATACCTATTATAATAAGGGTAACAAACCACCAGCTCTTCCAGAAATAAGGAGTAATCTGAACTTCTACAGAGATCACCTGCTCCTTGTCGGAATTGATAGATGGGATATATTTCACCTCAAACTTATAGTCTCCAGCTGGCAGAGTGGAATAACGCACACTATGCTGACCAGCCTTGAGTTGAACCCACTCATTCTCGTATCCCTTCATGCGATAGAGATATACACCCTGACTCTCGCTGCCATAATTGAGCGCTGAGAAAAAGAGGGTGAACGACTTATCACTCTCATGGATACGCAACTTTCTGGCAATAGAAATGTCTTCTTCCAGATAATCGCTGCCGGTAAAAACAGGCTGGTTATCTACCAGAAGTTCGGTAAAGCACAACTTACCCGTCTGATGCACAGAACGGTTTATGCCCTTTACAGCCATCATACCCGTATCGGTGCCCAGGAATATCTCGCCCTTGGCATTGCGGATGGCTCCATTGAAATAGAACTGCGAACTGATCAGACCGTCTTCACGGGAGAAACTGCAGAATGCCTCGGTCTTCGGATTGAAGATAGAGAGTCCGTTATCGGTAGCAATCCACAACATACCCTGGTTATCCTCTACAATACCCTTCACGATATTGTTGGCAAGTCCGTTATTGGTGGTATACGACTTCACTTGAGTCTTTCCGTTTTTATCGCTGGTATAGCAATACAGACCGTAGCCGTTACTGCCCATCCATATCTTTCCATCCTTAGCCTGGCAGAAAGACAATATCTTATCGAAAACTCCACTCTTCGGATTGTCGAGTTTATACTGATGATACGTCACAGCGAAATCGCCCTTGCCATGAGCACGCGACTTGAGGTCGACCTCTACCATTCCCCGCACACAACCCATCAGGAGTTTGCCCTTTCGGGTTATCAGAGAGCCAATGCAGCCGCGCACATTCTGGCATCCCCTGAAAGGTTCAATGAGTTGGCGGCGCTTCATATCATAGAAGAAGAGACCGTCATTGGTGCCAAGCCACATACCATCATTGATAGGATCGTAAGCCAAAGCACCGGCAAAGTTGAGTAAATGCTGATGCTTAGCATCAACCACCAGAGGAATAATCTTGCCCGGCTGACTGAGATTCATCACCGCAAAACCCCTTCCCCAGGTACCAATCCAGAGTTGATTGCGGTTATCAGCTGCAAGAACCGAGACGGTATTATGCGGCAAACCGGAATTTGCCACCGTATAATGAACAAAGTTCATGCTGCCTGGAGTCAAGGCATTGAGACCTCCCTCTACGGTTCCTACCCACAGGGTTCCGTCGGCTGCCGCATACATGGAATTGACGGCGTTGGGAGAGATACTGCCCGGGTTGGCGGGGTCGTGACGGTAGAATTCCAAATCCAGCTGACGTGGAGCCAGTTTGATAACACCACCCGTATCAGAGCCTACCCATATCTGTCCGTTCTTTGAGAAAAGACTGTTGATAAAGTTGCTGCTCAGCGGATTCACAGCCGTAGCAGTGTTCCAATGTTCTATCTCTCCGGTCTTATCATTGAAGATATCTACGCCACAGAGCGTTCCTACCAGAAGTTTGTCATCTGGAGAAACGGCAAGGCTCGTCACTACTTCGTGCTGGAGCGAATGGTCGGTAGCAGAGCAATGGAATTCCTGCTTGCCACTATTAAACAATCCGCGATTCGTACCCATCCATATCTTACCATGATAATAAATAAGCGCCCCCCCATACCGACCTTCGAGCGGAGGGAACAGGGATGAGATGTTCTTTGCCACAAGCTGATTGTTCTTCACAGAAAACTCGCTCACCACTCCATTGTTGCATAATACAACTGTTCCTCTGCGATAGACATCACAGATTCCGAGGTCGGGAGCATTATAAGGATAGGATGTGGACAAGACGCTGTTCACCTCGCCCTTTTCGTTAAAACCGAAACGGGTAAGCTGATTGACAGACAGCATCCATATATTGCCCTTTGCATCACAATATATTCGGGTGCAAAGGTTCTTGAATACGTTGTTGAGTTGTGCCTCTACCTGACTGTTCTCACAAGGTGGAACAACAGGCTGCATCGTTTTGAGGTCGAGCACCTGCGGACCTTCTTCGAAAGCCACCCAAAGGCGCTTGAACGGATCTTCACAGACATTACGGCAACTGTTGCTTCGCAGACTGATTCCTACAGACCCTAAACCGAAGTTCATGAAATTGAAACCATCGTAGCGCACCAGTCCACCACCATGCGTACTGATCCATACGAAGCCATAGGAATCCTGAAAGATATCATCAGCAAAATTATTCGGCATACCTGCAGCCATATTGAGATAGCTTACATTATAGCGACTAGGCAGTCCACCTTGCGCCCAACTGCTCAAGGTTATGAAAAGAATGCTTATTATAGAAAGAATGTATCTAATCATTAACTATTCTTTTGCTCTTTTCTGTTCTTTGCGATCATCAATTTTGGCATAAATAAATATTCCTGCTGCCAAAAGCACCAAAAAGCCATACATAATAAACAATCCTGTATCCATACTTATTTCTCCTGTCTTTTTCTATCAGACATTTTAGAATAAATAACTAATCCTGTTGCGAACACAGCAAGGAAAATATACATTGCTAATAATCCATTACTCATTTTACTTCCCTTTCTTATTTTTATCTTTTCCTTTTTTAATTAAATAATATCCCAATGCAAACAATAGAACAGCCAATAAGACTGCACCAATAAATGACCACCAGGAATCATTATCTTTACCAAACATTTGCGATAAGATATAAGCAGTAATTATATACTTGGATATATCTAATAGCCATTTGCCTATTTCTTCATCCATTTTTATTAAGTTTTTAAACTTCTGCTTGCAAAAGTACGAAGAAAAAATGAAACGAAAGAATTTTTATCAAGAAAAAAACGTTCCTAGAAGTGTAAATTTACAACTCTAGGAACGTTCATATAATAATATACTTGCTTCAGCATACTCAAGTGCTTGAATCAGTTAACGGAGTCGAATGCATCGGCCAACGGAGTCGAATGTATCTGCCAACGGAGTCGAATGCATCTGCCAACGGAGTCGAATGCATCTGCCAACGGAGTCGAATGCATCTGTCAACGGAGTCGAATGCATCTGTCAACGGAGTCGAATGCATCTGTCAACGAAGCTACTTGCGTTTTAGAACTCAAGAATCATGCTCTGGCGAGGACGGAGTTTTACGTTCTTGTTGATAAGAACGGTGCGACCGTTTGTAACATCCGTGGCCTTGTCATGAGAACCGATAATCTCTGCATAACGGGAAACATTCAGCTCGTTTGCCTCGTTCTTGCCATTGATAACCGTCATCACATTCTTACCCTTATACTGGCGGGCAATGACATACACACCCTTCTGTGGACAGAACTGGGTCTGCTTGCCCTTAGTAATCACTTCATTGCCCTGACGCCAATGCAACAGGTTGCTGAGCCAGTTGAACATCTGGTTCTCTGCCTGTGTTCTACCCTCTGCTGTAAAGGCATTGTGCTTATCACCAGCCCAACCGCCAGGGAAGTCCTTGCGTACATTGCCATCGGTTACACTCTTGGTACCATTCATCAGCACCTCTGTACCATAATAGAGCTGAGGAGTGCGATTGATGGTCAGAAGCAATGACAGCGCCTGCTTCAAAGCCAGGGTATCCTTGCCTTCGCCCAGGAAGCGGTCGGTATCATGATTTTCGATGAATGCCATTACGCTCTTTGGATTAGGATAGAGATAGTCGTAGCAGAACACGTTGTAGAGACGGTTCATGCCGTTCCACCAATCATCGGTCTCCTCTTTCTTAGCACTGTTGATGCGGTCGAAGAAAGCGAAATCCATAACAGTTGGCAGATAGCTGTTCTTCTCAGAAAGTTTGCTGTCCTTCTGCCAGGCTGCAGTATAGGCAGGTTCGGTTACCCAAGTCTCGCCTACGGTATTGAAGTGAGGATACTCCTCACCCAGCGCCTTCATCCAGTGTGCCATCGCATCGCGGTCGGCATAAGGATAGGTATCCATACGGATGCCGTCGATACCAGCGCTCTCTATCCACCACTCGCTGTTCTGAATCAGATACTTGATAACGTGAAGGTTACGCTGGTTGAGGTCAGGCATGGTTGGAACAAACCAGCCGTCTACGGTTTCTGTGAGATCAACCTTGCTGGCGTATGGGTCAAGTACCGGAGTCAGCTTATAACTGGTCTGCAGATACTTATCGTTCACCTTGGCTGCGCCATCCACCGTACCGATGTTCTTCTGATGCTCGGCAGTCTGATTTTCAGGAGCCAGCCATTCTGGTTTATTAAACCAGTCCTTTGAAGGCATATCAGCAACCCAAGGATGCTCGAAGCCGCAATGGTTGAAAATCATATCCATCACAATCTTCAAACCTTTCTTGTGAGCCTCATCTATCAGCTGCTTATAATCGGCATTGGTTCCGAAACGTGGGTCTACACGATAATAATTGGTGGTAGCATAACCATGATAACTGCTGTTCTTGCCGTTACTTGGACTGTCGTTCTCCAAAACCGGAGTAAACCACAGAGCGGTTACACCCAATTGGTTAAAATAATCCAAGTGCTGGCGGATTCCCTCCAGGTCGCCACCATGTCGCAGACTAGGCTCTGCACGGTTGCAGGTCTTATCACGCATCGTCTTAAAGGCATCATTCTTCAGATTGCCGTTGGCAAAACGGTCTGGCATCAGCATATAGAGCACATCCTCATTAGAAAAACCGATGCGCTTATCGCCCGCCATCTCACGGTTCTTCAACACATACTTTACTTTCTTCAACTGTTTGCCCTGCTTGAAGTTGAGGGTCATCTCACCAGCCTTTGCTCCATTGAGGTTAAGATAAACCAGGAGATAATTAGGAGAATCAAGGCGGGCGATGCTGTCTACCTTCACACCCGGATAGTTTACCGTTACATCGGCATTCTTGATATCCTTGCCATACACCATCAGCTGGAGTGAAGCATCTTTCATGCCCACATACCAGTCGGTAGGTTCAATGCGGCTTACGTTAACTGCCGCGTTCATACTTATTGCGCTACCCATAAGCACTAATGAAGCTATTATCTTTTTCATATTACACCTTATTATATATATAAACTATTTCTGATAAAGTATTAGGGCTGACTGAGGGGCAACCTCAACTTCCTTTCCCGAAACAAAGCCTAAGCCTTCCTCGTTAATCACACCGTTGCAGCAAGCCACAGTATAGCTACCCTCAGGAATCTGCATCTTCTTTGCCTCCTTATTGAAGTTATAGATCACGATGATGTTCTTCCAGGCATCAATGCCCTCCAGATTCTTGAGTTGGAAACCTACGAGGCAAGTCTGCTTGTTGCCATTGGCATCCTGACTAGGCAGGAACTCCAGATGCTGACGTACCTTATCGCCTGTTGAAAGACGGAAGGCTGGATGATTCTTGCGGAGCTGGATCAGACTCTTGTAATAAGCAAACACCTGCGGATACTTCTGCAGATTGGTCCAGGTAAACTGGTTGATGCTGTCAGGAGAATTATAGCTATTGTGTACTCCCTTCTTGTCGCGGAGCATCTCTTCGCCGGCAAGGATGAAAGGAACACCCTGTGAAGTGAAGACGCAGGTCTGCGCAAGCTTATCGATGCGGAGCAACTCGGCAGTACGTATCGCTTCAGGGATATTCTTGTCGGTAAGAGATGCGATGCTTGCCTTCAGACGGTCTACCAGACACATATCGTCGTGGCAGCTTACATAACTGATCTGCTCGGTAGGATTATTGGTCCAAGGCTCCTTGTCATAGTTCACCTTTGCCATATCCACCTGCGGATGAGCGATGCCACCCACGATACCAAACTTCAGACTCTCCTCCTGACCTGTAAGACCAGCCAGGAGCGCACCCTGATGGTCATCAGAGAAAGGACCACGGAGCGCATCGCGCATATCATCGCTGAAAGCACCGATACCCTTGAGCTGCTGGGTATTCGCCTTCACCGCCAGTTTCTCGGTAGGATAAGCACAGCTGCCTGCACTCCATCCCTCACCATAAATATAGATGCTAGGATCGATGCGGTTTACCATCTCACGGATAGCCTGCATGGTTTCGATGTCATGAACGCCCATCAGGTCGAAACGGAAACCATCGATATGATATTCGTCTATCCAATATTTCACGCTCTCCAGCATAAACTGGCGCATGAGAGGCTTCTCTGAAGCAGTCTCGTTGCCACAGCCTGAACCATCAGAATACTTACCATCCTTGGTCTTGCGATAATAATAATCAGGATAGGTACGCTGGAAATTGCTGCCATTGATATCGAAAGTATGGTTATATACGGCATCGAAAATCACTCGAATACCTGCCTTATGCAGCGCCATCACCATCTCCTTGAACTCCTTGATGCGGGTTGCTGGAGAATAAGGGTCGGTAGCGTAACTGCCTTCCGGCACATTATAGTTCTTCGGATCATAACCCCAGTTGAACTGTGGTTTGTCGAGTCGGGTCTCATCTATAGAAGCGAAATCGAATACAGGCTGGAAGTGGATGGCGTTGATGCCCAGATTCTTGAGGTATTCGATGGCCTTAGGCTCGGTGAGGGCGAGATACTTGCCCTTATATTTCAAGCCGGATGTAGGAGAAATGGAAAAATCACGCACGTGAAGCTCGTAGACAACGAGATCGGCTGGCGATTTCAGGGCAGGACGCACGTCCTGATCCCATCCAGATGGATCGGTATCATACAAATCTACAATGGCGCCACGGTTTCCGTTCACACCTACTGCTTTGGCAAATGTGCCTGGTGTTTCACCCTTGCCAATATCAAAGGTATAGAACTTTCCCTTGAGGTCGCCCTTTACTGTAGCCTCCCAGCGTTCATCGCCCAACTTCTTCATTTTCAACGTTTTATAAGCCTTTCCTCCCTGACCTTGCTTATAAAGTCGGAGGGTTACAGGAGACTTTTGGGCTGTTGGAGCATTCAGGATAAACATGGTTTTCTCCTTGGAATACATCATCTCATTGAATGTCTGCTGCGCATTCAATGAAGTTGGTAAAATGGTTGCTGTCAATGCTGCAATTATTAGTTTTTGGATATTCATATTGTTAAGTTATTGTTATACAGGACATTAAAGCGAACTGAGCGAAGAAAACTGTGACAGATTATCTACACTCATTTTTAGCGTATTTCCGACCAACCGGACAGTTGGACGGAAATACAGAAATTATAGGCTTATTTAGCGAGCAAAGAGATGGCGAAACCACCACCACGTGCTTCATTAATCTTCAAAACATCACCCTTCTTCACAGTCTTGTGAACAATCTTGTAAGATTTAGGGTTCTTCTCGTAGTCGGCATTCTTGCCGTCCTGATAAATAGCGCAAACATACTTCTTGCCCTTATCCAGGAAGTCGAGTTTTACTACGGCTGTGCGGGCTGCATCAGTCTTACCGCCTACAAACCAGTTGTCGGTTCCCTTTGCCTTGCGGGCTACGGTGATATACTTGGCGGGCTCTGCCTCCAGATACTTAGAGTCGTCCCAGTCGCAAGCTACGTCGCGGATAAACTGGAAGGCATCATCGTACTTCTCATAATGCTCTGGAAGATCGGCAGCCATCTGCAAAGGACTGTACATTACGAGATAGAGAGAAAGCTGACCACAGAGAGTGGTATGAACATAACTCTTATTGTTGCTCCACTCAGAAAGCTTGGTCTCAAAGATACCAGGAGTGTAATCCATCGGACCACCCTGCAGACGGGTGAATGGCAACATCACGGTATGATAAGACTTGCTACCGCCAAATGCTTCATATTCTGTACCACGTGCACTCTCGTTGCCAACCAGGTTAGGCCAGGTGCGGCAGATACCTGTAGGACGGGTTGCCTCGTGGGCATTTACCATGATATGATGCTTGGCAGCGGTCTCGATGACACGCTGGTAGTGATTATTCATCAACTGGCTGTAGTGATACTCACCTCTTGGGATGATATCTCCCACATAACCGGTCTTCACGGCATCATAACCATATTTGTTCATCAGGTTGAAGGCATCTTCCATGTGGCGCTCGTAGTTGAGAGCTGCAGAAGATGTCTCGTGGTGCATCATCAGCTTCACGCCCTTAGAGTGAGCATATTCGTTGAGCATCTTGATATCGAAGTCAGGATATGGAGTCACGAAGTCGAAGACATCGAGTTTCTGATGACCGAACCAGTCTTCCCAACCTTCGTTCCAGCCTTCTACCAGCACCTCCTGCAAACCGTTCTTGGCAGCAAAGTCGATGTAGCGCTTTACTTCCTCGTTGGTTGCACCATGGGTACCGTTAGGCTTGCACTTGCTGTAATCGGTTACACCAAGACGCACAGATGGCAGGTCGTTGGTATAGCTCCAGGTCTTGGTACCTACAATCATGTTCCACCATACACCGCAGTACTTGGTAGGATGAATCCATGAAGTATCCTCGATCTTGCAAGGCTCGTTGAGATTCAATGTCAACTTGCATGAAAGCATATCACGTGCATCATCACTTACCATTACGGTACGCCAAGGGGTATTGAATGGTGTCTGGATGAATCCCTTTCTGCCTACGGCATCAGGAGTAAGCCAAGACTCGAAGGTCAATGTTTTCTCATCCAGATTGAGGTGCATGGTAGGATAATCCAGGCAGGCAGCCTCATGGATATTGATATAGAGTCCATCCTTGGTCTTCATCTGGAGAGAGGTCTGAACACCGGTATCAGAGAAGACGGTGGTAGATGAATTGCTCTTGTAAGCTTCACGGTTTTTCGCAATAATTGGACGGATACCTGTCAACGGAGTAATGTTGTAGTCATACTCCTGGGTATCGTAATCACCAGGAATCCAGTAAGCGGTATGATCGCCTGCCATGGCAAACTGGGTATGCTCCTCCTGGATGACAAAATAGTTCAGACTTTCCTGCTGTGGAAACTCATAGCGCAAGCCCATACCATAATCATATACACGGAAACGGATGGTGATGTTGCGCTTAGAAGAAGCCTGGTTCAGGTTTACCTCCATCTCGTTGTAATGGTTGCGGATGGTAGCGGTCTCGCCCCATACCGGCTTCCAGGTTTCATCGAAAGTCGATGTCTTGCTGCCAGTTTCAGTAAAACCATCCATCAGGTTGGTTTCCTCCATACCCTTAGAGGCATGTTTATCCTTAGCCAGCTCCAATCCTAAGTGGGATGGCTTACATACAGTCTTTCCCTTATAGCTCATCTCATAGGTAGGCTGTCCCTTTTCGGTCAAAGAGAATGTTACCGAGACGTTGCCGTTAGGTGATTTAACGGTCTGGGCTGCTGCCAACATAGGAAGCAAGAGGCCCATCACTAATACATTCAGTTTTTTCATACTGTTCAGTCGTTGTTTATTCTTGTTTTTGAATCTTCGTTAGTTTATCTCAATCATTATCTGTTTATTCTTAAGATAGTGCAAAGATACAAAAAACAAAAATACCCTCCACGTTTTGGGAGGGTATTTTTCTGCAAATGAGTGTGCAAACGTTTGCACTGTATATATAATCATGTTAGTTAGACTCTTCCAGACTGCGAAATCATCTCTGTGATATTCTGCACGAAACGCTTGTCAGCAGCCAGATCCTCTATGTTGAGGTGCATGCGGTAACGCCAGTAATGCTTAGGGTTAGCCGGGATATTGATACGCTCGGCATTGGCATCTGGCAGACGGAGAGCCTCATCGGTAGCCAACCAGTCCTGGATGCTCAATATACAGAGCATGGATGGAGAGGTGAGATGGCGGCTGATGATATCGCTTGCCAACCAGCCTGGGAGCGGATGAGGTGCTGGTCCCTGACGGTAGAGCATCGTATTGTAATACTCCTGGGTACGCTGGACATTCTCATCCCACCACATACGCAGAGTAGGCATATCATGGCTCGAAATGGTACATACCGAGCGGTATGGGTTACGGCTCAGATGTCCGAACTTAACCGATGGATCCTTTGGCATGCTCTGGAGTTCCAGACTCAATATCTTCAACTCGTCCATTACCCAAGGCACACAGTCTGGCACCATACCGAGGTCTTCGGCACAAACCAGCATGCGGGTAGCCTGAACCAGCTTAGGCAACTTTTTCATCGCCTCCTGATACCAGAACTGGTTGTTGCGGCGATAGAAATAGTCGTTGTAAAGGCGGTTGAACGCAGCCTTGTCATTATCATAGAGCGACTCGTAGATAAAGTCAAGCTGGGCTGAGATACGTGGATGGAAGACGCCAGGGTTGGTATGATCACGTACGAAGAGTACATCGCTGATCAGGGCATACAAGCCATCACGCAGCCAAAGTTCCTTCTCATCTGTTGCATCAGCAAAAAGAGCCTCTACCTTGCGCTGGGTATCTACCTCAGGCTTCATCTGATAACGCTCGTCATCCAGACGGTCGAGATACTTCTCCTTTACCTCGCCGGCACGCTCATGGAACACACGGTCCAATACCCAATCGGTAATGAACGGACGGGTAAAACGGTCATCCTGGAAGTGCAAGCCATAGCTTTCTATCTCTTCACGGCTCATGGCGAGCGCAGGTGCAAACTGTCCGAGCAGACCATGCACGCTGCTTACCGGAATCTCCCAGATACGGAAGAAGCCCAATACGTGGTCGATGCGGTAAGCATCAAAATATCTTGCCATGTTCTGGAAACGGCGGTTCCACCACTGGCAGCCATCCTTCAGCATCTCAAACCAGTTATAGGTAGGGAATCCCCAGTTCTGACCATTGGCAGAGAAGTCATCAGGTGGAGCACCCGCCTGACCATTGAGGTTGAAGTATTTAGGTTCCATCCATACATCGCAACCATTGCGGTTTACGCCGATTGGAATATCACCCTTCAAAATAACACCCTTAGCCTTGGCATGCTCGTGAGCCTCCTGCATCTGGCGGTCCAGTACGAACTGTACGAAATAGAAGAACGCCACGTTCTTGTAAGCTGCAGTCTTAGGGTCGGTAAGTGCCTTGCGTTCAGCCTCATCCCATACCTGATGATCTGGCCACTGGTTGAAATCAGCCGTACCATTCTTATCACGCAGGTATGAATACTGGGCGTAAGGAACCAACCACTGTTCAGTATCCTGGAAGAAAGCCTTGTATTCGGCTGTCTTCATCATCTTTTCACCTTCCTGATTGAAGATTTGGCGCAAGAAATTTATCTTGAAATCATTTACCTTTTCGTAGTCTATCTTATCCAGTGCGTTCAACTCAGCACGTGTCTTCTCAGCCTCAGCACGAGCCTTTGCATCCTTCAACTCAGGAAGAGCATGAAGGTTGGCATACTGCGGATGAATGGCGAAGACGCTGATGCAGCTATATGGATAACTGTCGGTCCATGTATGAGTGATGGTGGTATCATTGATAGGAAGGAGTTGGAGCACCTTCTGACCGGTAGAAGCCACAAAATCTATCATGGTCTTCAGATCACCGAAGTCACCGATACCGGCACTCTTACGGGTACGCAATGAGAACACTGGCACCAGCGTTCCGGCAAGTTTGCGGTTATACAGAGCGAAGAAAGCCTGGTCGAGTTCATAAGATACCAACTCACCTGCCTTCATCTCCGGCAAATCCACGGTTCTGTTCATGCTGGTTTCCCAGAGAAGCTCGTTCTTTGCATTTCTGAAAGCCACGAACTTAAACTCCAGATGACTGCCCTCAAGATGAGTCGCATCAATATCAGCAACCCATTCATTATAGGTATGCTGAGTCATCGGAAGAATCTTCTGCACATCCCAAGCACCCAAAGCTTTATCTGCACCCAATACACCCAGACGCTCACCATCACGAAGCTGAGGAGCACGGACTATCAGACGCACAATCTTGCTGCCCGTTTCCGGCTTCATCTCCTGTGGAGCCTGATGATTGATACAATCGGTAAAGGCGCTGCTGTAGAGGAAAGCATCCTCAGGCATAGCCTTCCAATGATCGTAAAGGGTATAAACCGCAGCCTTCTTGGCATTTACATCGAGCTGATGCTTAATCATAAGCCATTCGGTCTTGACTGCTCTTCCTTCACGTTCTACACTATAATAATAGGTATACGATTTCTCTGGTGATTCAACACCCCAGTCGCATGCCCATCTTTCACCATCTGTTGTCTCGAGAGGAAGTTTCAGTCCACCTTCCTCCGTCTGAATGTTTACGACGATCTGTTCGCCGAACATTGCTTTATACTCAATATTAAACTGTACTGTCATAAGACTCTTAAAGGCTCTTGAAAATGTTATAATTTATATTTGCTGCTACAAAGGTAAGAAAAACGTATGATAAACGTATCAGAAATTTGCATTTTTTTCTCACACAAACCTTGCAAACGTTTGCACATTTTCCACTCCGTAGAAACAATCAATTAATCGTTCACTCTGTTACTTACACCTATTTTTTATCCTTGATGATGCTTACAGACAGCGCACCCGCAATCAGCAGAATACCTGCCACAATCATCATATCGCTCTGATGAGAACCCACCAGACTCAGGACAGTTCCACCGCAGATGGCAGCCACAATCTGAGGGATACAGATGGTTCCGTTAAACAGACCGAGATAAGCACCCATGTGACCATATCCCTGCAAAGCATTGGTAACAAAGGTGAAAGGCATCGCCAGCATGGCAGCCCAACCGGCACCAATCATCAGGAATGGGATAAACTGCAAGTACTGGTCATGCAGGAATGGAATGAGAGCAAAGCCCACGCCACCAATAATCAAGCTGACAGCGTATGCCACCTTCGTATTCTTAAACTGAGGGAGAACGACAGCCCAGATAACACTACCTACAGCCTGAACTGCAAAGAGAATGCCCACCCAGTTGCCTGCCTCCTGGAATGCTTCAGAAGCAGGGTCGGTAGTATTCCATACGGTTTCAGCGATGGCTCCCGTAGAATAATTCCAGAGATAAAGGAAACCAGCCCAGCAGAAGAACTGAACCAGTCCCACCTTCCAGAAGGTAGATGGCGCCTTGCGCAGCAAAGTAATCCAACCAGCCTTGTCTTCAGAAGCCTCAGCATTAGAATTCTTCACTCCTCCCTCTTCACTCTTCGCTTCATTATAGTCCGCATACTGCTGTGGATTCCACTCCTTCACCTTCATCGTGGTGTAGATAACACAGAGAATCAGGATAGCCGCACCGATATAGAACGACCAGATGACAGAATCAGGAACCACACCCTTCTCAGCATAATTCTTGATACCGAGGAAGGTAAAGAGGAATGGGAAGATATATCCGGCTACAGAACCGGCATTGCAGAGGAAACTCTGGATAGAGTAAGCCTTTGCCTTCTGTTTTTCATTTACCATATCGCCTACCAGCATCTTGAACGGCTGCATCGCCATGTTGATGCTCGTATCGAGGAACATCAGCGCTATCAGTCCGAAGAGCATCGCACCGCTCACGGTCAGTCCGAGCGAACCGGCATTCGGCAGCAGGCACATCACCAGGACGGCAATCGTAGCACCCACAAAGAGATAAGGGATGCGGCGACCGAAGCGGCACCACGTCTTATCGCTCAACGTGCCCACGATAGGCTGAACCAGGATTCCCATCAGAGGAGGGAGAATCCAGAAATAACTCAAGTTGTGTGGGTCAGCACCCAACGTTGCAAAGATTCGGGAGATGTTGGCGCTCTGTAGGGCGTAGGCAATCTGTACTCCGAAAAATCCGAAGCTCAAGTTCCAGAGCTTCCAGAAACTTAAATCAGGTTTTTGTTTCATATTGTTATGTTTTTATATTATTATCGGGTTGTTCCTCTCACCACGAGTCGTGTTCTCACCACTCGCTTCTCCACCTCATCTCTAGGAATGGAGCCTTCCACCTGGCCAATCAGGATATTGGCAGCTTCCTCGCCTACGGCAACACCTCGCTGCTCAACCGTAGTAAGCATCGGGTCGCACGCCTTGGCACGGTCACCATTGGTGAATCCGCAGATACTGATTTCTTCAGGCACCTTGAGCCCCATCCGCTTGGCGGTATAGAGAATGCCGATTGCCGTATCATCATTGATGGCGAAGAACGCATCCGGACGATCTTCCCCTTTCAGAATATCCGGCGTTATTGCTTCGGCACTGGCACGGTCATCGCAGATCTTCACCCAGTCAGGGTTCTCCGTCAAACCATGCTTTACCAGCGCATCATGATAACCGTTATATCGGTTCTTGGAGATTTCCAGATTCATCGGCGAGCCGTAGAAGGCAATCTTCTTGCAGCCCGTATCAATCATGTGGGTAACGGCAGTAAAGGCACCCATATAGTCATCTACCACCACTCGCGAGCAGTTCACGCCCGTACATATTCTATCATAGAAGATGAGCGGCACCCCATTCTGCAGCAGTTTTTCGAAATGATCATACTGCTTGGTATCCTTCGCCTGTGAAACGATGATGCCACAAACCTTGTTCTGATAGAAGTCTTCACAGATGGCCACCTCCTTATCGTAACGCTCGTTACTCTGCGCCACCATCACACGGTAACCTCTGGCTCTAGCCTCTTCCTCTATACCCGAAAGCACCGACATGAAGTAATAGTGCACCACCTGAGGTACAATAACTCCAATCACCTTCATCGGCTTCACCTTATTATGTCTTAAAGCTTCACCCAGGAAGTTAGGGAAGAAGTTATTTTCACGCGCGTATTTCTGAATACGCTCCTTTTGGGCAGTACTGATACGAGAACTGTCCTTCAATGCTCGGCTCACCGTGGCAACACTTACGCCCAGATCGCGAGCTATATCTTTCATTGTTATTGTTTCTTTATCGCCCATTGCTATTAGTTGTGCTGCAAAATTACGAAATATCCTTAATATCAGTTCAAAGTTCTTGACTTAAATCAAGTAATTTCTGTGCAAACGTTTGCACAAAATAAATAACGGAATTAACATAAAAATAGTACAACATAAGAGAAAAGAACTTAATTTTGCACACAGAAACGACAAGTTTATGGGCAAACGCCCCATTCCTACCTTATATAATATAAGCAAGATGCCAGAAAGACCCCGAAAAGAGCCAGAGCGGTATTTTAGAGTAGGAACGATGACAACTTAAGCCGAAAAGAACGAAAAAGTAAATAATTTAATATAATACATTAACTTAAAAATCAAGCAAATGATGAAGCAGGTAAAAATTAAATTGCCTCTCAGAGCGTTGACCCTAGCAAGCGGTCTGCTTCTGACGGTGAGTTCCTTTGCGCAGAGTAATGCAATTAAGGGACATGTGAAGGATGCTTCTGGTGAGCCTATCATGGGTGCTACCATTACAGTTAACGGTAAGGCAGTAGGCATTACCGACATGGATGGTAACTTCTCAGTTGATGCAGCGCCAGGTGCCAATCTTACTTTCACCTATCTGGGAATGACACCAAAAACAATCAAAGCAACATCTAACATGATGATTACCTTGGTTGATGACCAGAAGTCTTTGAACGAGGTCGTTGTCATTGGTTATGGTCGCGCTAAGAAGAACGACTTGACTGGTTCTGTTACAGCTATCAAGCCAGATGAGATGTCAAAGGGTATCACAAGCAGTGCCTCTGATATGTTGGTAGGTAAGATTGCCGGTGTAGATGTACAGACTGGTGGCGGTCAGCCTGGTACCGGTGCACAGATTCGTATCCGTGGTGGTGCTTCTCTGAGTGCTTCTAATGACCCTCTCTACGTAATCGATGGTTTGGCTATTGACAACAATACCAACAAGGGTATGAGTAACGTCTTAGCCATGATTAACCCTAACGATATCGAGAGCTTCACTGTATTGAAAGATGCTTCTGCTACAGCTATTTACGGTTCCCGTGCTTCTAATGGTGTCATCATCATTACAACCAAGAAGGGACGTTCTGGTCAGAAGCCTTCTGTTACTTATAATGGCAACGTAACACTGTCAACCATCCAGAAGAAATATGATGTGATGAATGCCAGCGAGTACAAGCAGGCTCTTACCTCTCTTGGTATCGACACAAGCACATTAGGCAGTTACGATACAGACTGGCAGAATGAGATTTTCCGCACCTCTGTTTCTACTAATCACAACATTAGTATTCAGGGTGGTCTGAAGAATATGCCTTATCGCGTCAGCTTAGGTTTCGAAGACAACAATGGTATTGTCAAGACAACATGGATGAAGCGTTTCAATACATCTGTCAATGTTGCTCCTTCTTTCCTCGATAAGCACTTGAACTTCAACTTCACAGCAAAGTATATGTTCGAGAAGGACCGCTATGCAAAAGTTGGTGATGCTATCGGTAATGCATTGTCAATGGATCCTACACAGCCTGTATATGGAAATGGTGAAGACTACAAATACGTTGGTGGATATTTCCAGTACTTGCAGAACAAGAGCGACCAGATTAGCGATCCTGATTGGAAGAAGATGGCTGCCTCTCAAGTTACACAGAACCCAGTTGCAGTTCTCGACAACTACAAGTGTATAGCAAAGTCTAATGATATTTCAGGAAACCTTGAGGTAGACTACAAGATTCATGGCTTCGAAGACTTGCATTTGCATGCTGCCATCGGTGCCCAGTATACAGATGGTAAGCAGAATGAAGACATTTCCAAGTATTCCTTCTCTAACAACTATTTTGGATATTATGGCACTGACCATCAATACAAATATAGCATCGAAGGAAAAGCTTTTGCTGAATATGCACACAAGTTCGGTGTTCATGATATCGACATCATGGCAGGTGCAGAGCAGAGCCACTACCACAGAACAGGCTATAACTACGGAAGTGGTATTGATGAGTACTTGAGAGACAACAATCCTCAGTTCGTTGAAGCAGATGGTAAAATGAACTATATATATAGTCCAACGTATCAGAAGAACACCATGTGGAAGGCTCACAACTCATTGGTATCTTACTTCGGACGTTTTAATTACAACTTGTTAGATCGCTATTTGCTTACAGCAACATTCCGTGCCGATGGTTCTTCTCGTTTCAAAAAAGGCAAGAAGTGGGGTTACTTCCCTGCTGCAGCCTTTGCTTGGAAGATTAACAACGAACCTTTCTTGAAGGACGCAAAATGGCTTGATGAGTTGAAGCTCCGCTTGGGTTGGGGTATGACTGGTCAGCAGAATGGTATTCCAGACTTCTACTATACTCCTGTATATACAGTCAGCGATACTTATGCACAGTATCCATTTGGTGACAAATATTATATAACCATGCGTCCATCAGCATACAATCCTGAATTGACTTGGGAAAAGACAACAACCTACAATGCTGGTTTAGACTTCACCGCTCTCAATGGTCGTTTCGGTATGAATGTGGATGGTTACTATCGTAAGACTACCGACCTTCTGTCAACAATTGCCATCGCCGGTGGTACTAACTTTGGCGACCAGCTTCTGAAGAATATTGGTTCTTTGGAAAACTATGGTGTTGAATTGGCATTCGATGTCAAGCCTATTGTTACAAAGGACTTCATATGGGATGTAACCTACAACGTAGGATGGAACCACAACGAAATCACACAATTGGATGCAGGTTTGCAAGACTGGGTATGGACTGGAGATAAAGTATCTCGTGGTAACAACACCAAGATTCAGGTAAACAAGGTAGGCCAGCCTATCAAATCATTCTATGTTTTCCAGCAGGTTTATGATGAAAACGGCAAACCTATCGAGGGTCTGTATGTTGACCGCGACGGAAATGGTACAATCGATGATGACGACCGCTATTGCTACAAGAGCCCAGCTCCTGACGTAATCATGGGTCTCACCACCAAGTTCATCTATAAGAACTGGGACTTCAGTGCAGCATTCCATGCCTCTATCGGCAACTATGTTTACTACGATTTCTTGAACGAGAAGGCAGTTTTAGCCGACCTCAATAAAGACAACATCTTCAGAAATACTACAGCAGAAGCTGTTGATCTTGGTTTCTGGGGTAAAACCTCAAAAGCAACCAACACCAGTGACTACTTCGTACGCAATGCTTCTTACTTGAAGTGTACAAACATGACATTGGGATATAGCTTCCCTGCATTGATTAAGGCTGGTGCTGAGAAGATTTGCAGTGGTCGAATTTTCTTCACAGTTCAGAACCCATTCATCATTTCCAAGTATAAGGGTATTGACCCTGAGGTAAGCAGTGGTATCGACAGTAATCCTTACCCACGTCCAATAAGCTTCCAGCTTGGTTTGAATCTTAACATCTAAAAATAAAAAAGGAGACAATTATGAAAAAACTATTTATAACGACTGCAATGGCAAGTATGTTGTGCATGGGCTTTGTCTCATGCGCAGACGAACTGAATATCAAGTCCATTGATCCACAGTCTTCCCCAACATATACTGCGGAGGGCCTCTTGGCTAAACAGTATGCAACCCTCGGTCTTACAGGTCAGAAAGGTCCTGCTGGTTCAGCAGACTTGAGTGGAGACGAGGGTGAGAGCGGATTTATCCGTACCGTCTTCAACTTGCAAGAATTAATGACAGACGAAATTTTGTGGGCATGGCAAGACAATGAAGGTATTGCCGCTATTACCAACATGAACTGGGATAAGAGTAATGCACGAGTAAACTGGGCATACCAGCGATTAATTTTCGACATCACCCTGTACAACCAGTTTATTTCCGAGCAGACAGGTAAGATGAGCGAAGATAAGATTGCAGAAGTCCGCTTCCTCCGTGCACTGAACTACTATTATTTCCTCGACCTGTATCGCAAGGCTCCTTTCAAGGAAACCTTCGACAGCAATCTCCCTATTGAGAAAAGCGGCAAGGATCTCTACGAGTGGCTTGACAACGAGTTGACTACCATCGAGCCTATGATGGCAGAGGTGGGTGCTTATAATAACAGTGAGAATTTCGGACGTGCCGACCGTGGTGCAGCTTATGCCCTCCATGCTCGTTTGGCACTTAACTCTGCTGTTTATACAGATGGTCAGGTTAAGGACTACCAGAAGGCTATCGATTATTGCGACAAGATTATCAATAGCGGCAAATATGACCTTTCTCGCGAAGCAAAGAATGGCTACAGCGGTTACCAGCAGTTGTTCATGGGCGACAATGATTGCAATCCAGAGGCTATGAAGGAAATCATCTTTGCTGTTCGTCAGGATGGTTTGAAGACTCGCCAGTATGGCGGTTCTACTTATCTCGTAGCAGCCTGCACCAAAGCTGGCATGCCATCAGCAAGTACCGCTGACCCTTGGAAATGTATCTTTGCACGCGAAGACTTGGTTAAGAAGTTCTTCCCTGACGGGAAAATTCCTATGGCAACTACAGATGATGTTTTACCTAATGCAACAAAGGATCAGATTATCGCAAAAGATAATGAGAAAGGCATCGGCACAGACGCTGTTATAGCAAAGGCAAAAGACGACCGAGCTTTGTTATACATGGGTGTAGGTGGCTGCGAAAGTGGAAAAGTTCGTACACTCAATCCAGGTGATGCTATCACAGACCCTCTGAACGGTGCGGCTATCGTAAAGTGGAGCAATTTCCACGCAGATGGTACAGCACAGCATGACCAGAACTTTTCAGACACCGACATCCCATTGTTCCGCCTGGCAGAAATCTATCTGACCCGAGCAGAAGCTAAGTTCCGTCTCAACGGCAGTCAGGAAGGTTTGGCTGACATCAAGTTAGTTCAGGACCGTGCTCACCGTGGGACAGAAGCTACATCAGTAGATAATCAGACCCTTATTGACGAATGGTGCCGTGAGTTCTATTTGGAAGGCCGCCGTCGTTCAGACTTGGTTCGTTTTGGCTTGTTCAGTGGTTCAGCGTATCTCTGGAGTTTCAAGGGTGGTGTACCTAATGGTGCAGGTATTGAATCGCATTTCGATATCTACCCTATCCCAGGTAATGAGACTAAGAACAACCCTAACATGACACAGAACCCAAAATACTAATTGTTAGGTTAACAGATTAAATTAAAAAAGAAAGAATTATGAAAAAGATATTCAAATTCATGCTGTTGCCAGCATTGGTACTCCCTTTGCTCTTTACATCATGCGATGATGACAGAGACAGCAACCCTACATTGGACTTGAGTCATGTTGCAGATGGATTTGTATTGAACACTCCTGCCGTAGCAGAAAACAATACTTACGATCTCATCAGTGCAAAAAGTTTAAGATTGACATGTTCTCAGCCAAACTATGGTGGAGTACCTTACTCTATGAGATATTACGTACAGGTATCTATCGATCCAGCATTCGTCAGCGATGGTACTGCTACTCACACAGAGTTAGCGACATTCTATAGAACTGCCGATATGCAAGTTAATGCAACTGAAATAAACAACGCTATAGTAGCTCTCTTCCAGGCTGCAAATCCAGATACAAGTGTTCCTGCAGAAATGCCTGTTTACATTCGCTTGCGTGCTGTGATTGGAGACGCTACTGATACAAGTTTGGGCGAGACATTCTCAAATACCATCACCTTGCGTTCTGTGAAGGCTACTTATGAGGCTCCTGATGCTAAGTTCACTGACAACCTCTACTTGATTGGTAGTTCTATCCAGGATCCATGGAAGAGTTGGAAACCAATTCCTAAGGTCTTTGGTTTGGAAGGTAACTACTATGGTATAATCTACTTGCCAGCTGGTGGTGAGTTCAAGTGGGGTACCGAGAACAATGACGACCGCGGTTACAACCGTATCAAGGAAATCAACGATGAGGCCAACGCCGGTATCTCAGAAGGTGAAGAGCATAGAATCAAGGTAGCAAACGCAGGTTGGTACACTCTTCACTTCAAGGGTAAGATTACAGAAGACAAGAAGAATATTGACTGGACACTGACTGTTTACCCAACAAAGGTTTACATCTTAGGTGGTAGTGTCGAGATGTCTGGTACTTGGGCATTTGATGACGCTTATGCTCTGACAGCTCCAGCAGATAAGAATGGCAAATGGGTTTCTCCAGCATTCACTGCCAGCGCAGAGCTTCGCGCAGCTGTCAAGGTAGGCAAATTAGATTGGTATCGTACAGAGTTCACTCTTTACAAGGGCAACGTCTTCTGGCGTAGATATGATATCGTAAACAGCTGGGCTGAGACTGAGGGCGCAGATTACTCTGTAACTACCCAAGTTGGACAGAAGTTGTATATCGACTTTGATAATTACACAGCAGAAGTTAAATAATTAAGACCAAAGCACAATGAAAAAAACATTATTATATAGCTTAGCAGTCTTGGCAAGTGTTACACTTGCCAGCTGCAACGGCGACTACGATGATTGGGCTAATCCTCAGACCAATCCACAGGAGGCCTCAGCTGCCAAATACGGAATTACTTTCGCAGCAGGTACTGAAGCTGAAAGTAGCTTGCCAGACGATGACGGTATTATCAATCTCGTCACAGTCAATTCATCAGATGCAGATGTTACAGGTTTCACACTCAAAGACTTGAAAGTAAATGGCGAAGCCATTAAAGGCGAAATCAACGGTAACAGCATTCAGGTAGACGCAACAGAATTGGAGAAGATTCTCTGCAGCCAGAACAAATCACGCGCAAGCGTTGCTCGTGACATCAACGTTGAGTCTAAGGTTTCTGTCAACTTGGCATCAGGTGATGCCGTTGCCATCAATACTGTAGGTACGACTACAGCCAAACTTAAGCCATCCCCAACTCCTGCTATTGATGAGAAAGGTTACTACATGCTCGGTGAAGTTAATGGCAATGGATGGAAGCCAACAAAACCTGTATGGATGAACAAAGTGTCTGATGGTGTTTACCAGCTCAAGGTCACCACAGAGAAAGATAAGAACTATTTTAAGTTCTACGAAGGTAGCAAGTGGGATGAAACCGGCAACTGGGATGTTATCAACACAGGTGTCTTGGGTTGCGAGAAAGACGGTAGCGAAGATGCTTCTGGTACAATCTATTATACTGGCGACAGCTGGGGTACACCACAGACCATGGTTATCGTAGGTACTGGTACATGGATTGTAACTCTCGACATGAACAACCTGTCTTACTCTGTAGGCAAGCCTATCCTCTATATGGCAGGCGATGCTAATGGCTGGGCAACAAATGACTATCTCGCAGGTGAAGATGGTGTAAAATTCACTGGTTACATGTACCTGAACCAGAATGGTTTCAAGTTCTGTACTCAGCCAGAGTGGAAGGGCACCAACTATGGCGCAGACTTCAATACTGCTCCAGATGCAGCCAACATCACTATTACAGAACCTGCAGGTTACTATCAGGTAGATGTTGATTTGTCTGAGAAGAAATACGAACTGACTCCTATTACATCTATTGGAATCATTGGTAGCGCATCACCTAATGGTTGGGAGTCAGACGTAGATATGACTTACGTTCCTTACAATAAAGATACCAAGGAAGTTAATGGCTACTGGGAAGTTAAGAACATCACATTGAGTGCTGGTGAAATCAAGTTCCGCGCCAACGACGATTGGGCCATCAGTTGGGGTGGAGAGTTAGATAACCTCACAACAAAGAATGGTGGAAACATCACTGTAGAAGCAGGTACTTACGACATCAAGCTTTATGCTTGGGCTGAAGGCTTTGCTAAATGTGTGATGACAAAGAAGTAAGCATTTGCTTCATCAAATAAACTAAATATCAATAGGCGACTCTCAATTCCGGGAGCCGCCTATTTTTCTTTATTATCATCCCTACATTTTCCCCAAAAGCCTTGGAAGCTACGGATAGTTACGGCATGACAGAACCCTTTAGATTCAATCAAAGGGTTCTCTTTATAATCAGCCTTAACTGATTCATCAAGATAGATGCGAATAAGGGATGCCTCTTCTTCTACACGTACTACTTCAAAATTTGAAAGTATCTCTGATGGCAGAATTAATTGTGCCAACGCTAATAGTCCATGATTTTCATGACGAAAAGGTATAAAATTTTCAGAAAAAATAAAGTCCATAACAACAGACAATGGGATGGATTTTTGCACTTGCTTGTTGAATTCGCATTCTTTGACTTCAATGAAAGATGATGCATATATATAATAATGTGATAACTTGTATCTTTTGGTGTAAAATATTTAATGCGTCTGCCCTGTGGAATATACCTTCTCAGGCATAGCCACTAGGCTCAGCAGCTCTGCCGAGCCTAGTCAGCAGGTCTGCTGACTGCAGTCAGCACCTCTGCTGAGCCTAGTGACAACACCTTTTAGTCGTACAACTATAACCTCTTTAGTCGTACAACTATAACCTCTTTAGTCGTACAACTATACACCCTTTAGTCGTACAACCGTAGCTTTATAGTCGTACAACTATAACCCTTTTAGTTGTACAACCGTAATATAATGATAAGCGGCTCCGCAAAACGTCAATCGTAAGAAAGGCTTCCCAAGTTCTTCCTGTTTAGACTTACTAACATTTATGCCTAAACACAGGTTTATGCAGGTGCCCCGAAAAGAAACACTTACTTTTTCATCATCATCATCCCCACATTTTCCCCTAAATCCTTGGAAGTTACGAGGAAAAGTCGTATCTTTGCCAACGAATAGCAATATTGCGTCCACGACCTTATAAAGCGTAAGCAGATGGCAAGATTTATAGACCCACGTGTTGACTGGGCTTTCAAGAGGATATTTGGAAGCGAAGACACGAAAGAATGTCTGATCACATTCCTCAACGGACTGTTTGAAGACGAGTTGGTAATCAAGGACGTGACGTTTGCCAAGACCGAAAAACTTGGCTTGCGCCCCGATGACCGCGGTGTGGTCTTCGATGTCTATTGCGTCACAAACGAGGGCAAGCATGTCATCGTCGAGATGCAGAAGAAAGAACAGGAATACTTTGCCGACAGGGCACTGTATTACACGGCACGTGCCATTGTGCAGCAAGGCATCCGTGGAATCTGGGACTACCACTTGGCTCCAGTCTATACGGTATGTTTCATGGACTTTGTATCGCAAAGTCCGATATTAAAGGAGTTTCGCACCGATTTGGTGCTTACCGATTTGCAGACACGCCAGCGAGTGTCCGACAGAATGCGTATTGTGTACCTCCAACTGCCATTGTTCGACAAGCATACGGAGGCAGAGTGTATGGATATATTTGATTGTTGGATTTATATAGTGAAGAATATGAACATGTTTGAACAGATGCCATTCAGCGAGAAGTATCCAGTCTTCCGCAAGTTGGCAGAAATAGGCGACCTCCGCAAGCTCTCCCGAGAGGAACTAGAGCTGTATGACGAGGACATCAAGAATATGCGTGATATATATGCCACCAGAAAGTTTGATGAGAAGAGAGGTATGGAAAAAGGAATGGCGAAAGAAAAGCTAGCCACAGCTCGCCGCCTTCTGTCAATGGGCCTTTCTGATGAGCAAGTATCAACAGCCACCGAACTTCCACTGGAGGAAATCCAGAAATTGAAGGAATAAGTAGAGATTACTAGGCGGTTCTCGAACATATCGGGAGCCGCCTATTTTCTTCTCAAAAAAACTTTTCCACCCTAAATCCTTGCGAGTTTCAGGATAAAGTCGTATCTTTGCAGAAGAAAAGCAGCACTCGGCAAATTGAAAGCAAGCTTTCTTTGCGCTCGTTTGCATTTTCTTTGCACCGAATAAGTACAACATTTATATTTTTATGATTATGAGAACAGGCGACAAAGTATTAATATCTCCAGACTTGACACATGCCAAAGACTGGACACAGGGCGAAGTGATTGAAGTTGAGAATAATCCTTTCGTAGGAATTGTCATCTCCGCAAAAACCGCAGATGGGAACATCTTCTTTGGATATAAAGACTTATTTGAACCAATAAAGGAGGCAGTATGTACGCACTAGCATTTGATATGGTAATTTCTGATTTACAGAAATACTATGGCGAACCTTACAACGAAATAAAAGAGCTTCTAAAGAAGAATGGTTTCGAGTGGGTGCAAGGCAGTACATACATGACGATGAATGATGATTTGACTGCACTTGTAAAAACAGTTATGGAGCTTTCTAAAATAGAGTGGTTTAAGAAATCAGTCAGAGATTTAAGAGGATTCAAAGTTGAAAGTTGGTCGAACTTTACTGATTTGGTTAAAAACTCATAGAATAGGCGACTCTCCTCCAATCCGGGAGTCGCCTATTTTCTTTTTCTCCACCCCCTTTTCAAGTATTTTTTCCCTAAAACCTTGGAAGTTACGAGGAAAAGTCGTATCTTTGTCTCCGAATAGCTTAAAAAAAAGAAATTATGGGACATCAAGAAGATATTGTAAAAACAGAAAGTAAAATCATTGTCATCAGGGATACGCAAGTCATCCTTGACAGAGATGTTGCGGAATTGTATGGAGTAGAAACCAGAGATATAAACAAAGCGGTTAAAAATAACCCCAAAAAGTTTCCCCCTGGTTATATTATTGAACTGAATAGCAGCGAGAAACAGGAACTGGTGGAAAATTTCCACCGGTTCAATACCCTCAAGCATTCCACTGTTGCACCTCACGCATTTACTGAACAAGGACTTTATATGCTTGCCACAATTCTGAAAGGTGATTTAGCCATCAGTACAACCATTGCCATCATTGATACTTTCACTCAACTTCGCAAGTTGGCAAGAACCATAGATAAGGTGAATGAAGATGCAAAGGAGCATGGTATTTTACCAGACAAAGCAACAGAAGGTAAGATACAAGCTGCCATGAACGAAGTCTTCGCAGATAAGCTGCCATTAAAAATGCGCAGATTGACTTTTGGGGTAAATTTAGGAGTGCTGAAATTTTCTATAGAAACCACAAGAGAATCTAAAGAATAAAACAACATAAAAAGGAGGGAAGAATATGAACATGTTTGAACAGATGCCATTCTGCGAGAAGTATCCAGTCTTCCGCAAGTTGGCAGAAATAGGCGACCTCCGCAAGCTCTCCCGAGAGGAACTAGAGCTGTATGACGAGGACATCAAGAATATGCGTGATATATATGCCACCAGAAAGTTTGATGAGAAGAGAGGTATGGAAAAAGGAATGGCGAAAGAAAAGCTAGCCACAGCTCGCCGCCTTCTGTCAATGGGCCTTTCTGATGAGCAAGTATCAACAGCCACCGAACTTCCACTGGAGGAAATCCAGAAATTAAAGGAATAAGTAGAGGCTAGCTGGACTTTCGCAAGTTTTGCCTCACACGCCCTGAAGGGGGCAGAAGCTCCTAGCCCAGGGCATCGCCCTGGGTAATCATGGACGCAAACCTGTCGCCCTGTAAGGGCAAAAGCTTCAAAGAGATCAAATATTTACGAAGCTTTTGCCCTTACAGGGCGCCTTGCTGTTTGCTATTATACCCAGGGCGATGCCCTGGGCTAGGAGCTTTTGGGCCTTCAGCCCGTTCTTGAACCGCATGCTAAAGTTCAGTAAACTTATAGTTGAAAATTCAGCAACATCAATCGCCTTATTCAAGTACTTCATTCTGCAACTTCAACCACTTCATTCTGCAACATCAAGTGCTTCATTCAGCCAACGAAATTGACTCTTCCACCCAGCGAAGTCGAATCCATCACCCAGCGAAGTCGTATCCGTCACCCAGCGAAGTCGTATCCGTCACCCAGCGAAGTCGTATCCGTCACCTCAATGAAACGTATGAACTTGTGCAATGACGTGCATGATTCCATCTGCTTACTCCCAAAGCCGAATTCTTTAAAAGAAATTTTTTTCTCCAAATTAATGCCACATCTGCCACCTAGCACCTTAACCCACTGATTATAAACGAATAGCGGGTGGCAATAAGGGGTGTTTTTATTGTCACCTTATTGCCACCTGTTACCACGCCCCAAACCACCAGTAAACGATCTGATAAGATACTTTTTCGAAAGAGGCTCACTTGATGGGAACCAGGATGCTTCTGAAATTACGTCCCGACGTATCTGTTACTGCGTCGGGACGTATTTTTTGCTGCGTCGGGACGTAGCAAAAGATGCATCGGGACGTAATTTTCATTTCCTCAGTTGGCTATGATTCCTCCTCTCACCAGCCATTTCGCAAAGAAGCGGTCGCTAACCAGATAGCCAGTCGGAGTCTTGCTTACCAGCTGCTTATCTACCAATGCCTTTAATGCTGTTTTCACGCTGCTCGTAGCTGGAAGATGGTGGGTGCTGATAAACTGCTGACTCAACGGCGAAGATACCAAATGCTCACGAGCTATCGCCCCCAAAAGCATCTGCTGGTTCTCGGTTAGCCAGGCACAATAGTTCTGATAAGTCATCGCCTGCTCCTCAATCAGCTCCAAAATCACCTCATCTACCAGAGACTTCGTAATCTCAGAAGAAGCATGCTCGTAGATGCCATGCAATATCGACTGCACATACCAGGTTACACGATCAGACTGCTGATAAATATAAGAAAAGGTAGATTCATCTATCGACCTGTGCTGAGATGCCAACAAGCGATTGGCAAACTCCCGATACACCTGCTCCCCGATGCAAGGCAAAGACAACACCAGCGAACTCTGGAAGAAAGGACGATTTGCCGACAGAAACATCTCCTGCATCATGTGCTGCTGACTGCCCGAAAACACGAAATATACATTCGGCAAAAACTGGATATAAGAACGGATCATCGCCTCAACCCCATCCTCCGGATAACTTAATATCTGCTGAAACTCATCAATGGCAATGTAGCATCGCTTTCCCGATTGCTTCAAATACTCAAAGATTCGCTTCAAACTCTCCTTCCCTTCACTCGGTTTCAAGTCTAAAGAAAAAGAAGGAATGCCTGTCAATTCATCTATCGTCAGAGTAGGGCGCCAGCAGCTGAAGAATTCCTGTACCTTCCGAAGGGCTGATTGGGAAACAGTATCCAGCTTTCCGATGATTTCAGAAGCCATCAGTTGCACCATCTGCTCCAGATTCTTGGTGGCAAAGATGTCGAGATAGAAACACTTCACTTCCGCGTATTGCTCCTCCATCTGATGGAATACATGATGAATTAATCCCGTCTTACCCATACGGCGTGGGGCAACCAACGTGATGTTACGTTCATTATGCAGCGAAGAAATCATTTTCTCCGTCTCTTTCTGGCGGTCGCAGAAATACTCTGCGCCCTTATAGCCATATACCACAAAAGGATTGTTCAATCTTACCATATCTTGTTATCATTCATTATACAAACGTTCATTGCGCTTTTTACGCAACGCAAATTACGCAATAAAAAACGAGACCGCCAAATGTTTTCTAGTTTTTTAATAATAATTATCTTCTAAAGCCGCCTCTGATGTACAGACAACGGAATAAGCAAAAATACTTCACACTGCACTCTGCGGAAAGGTAAAGGCTGAAGCTGCTAGCCCAGGGCATAAAAAATCTGTGTAAATCTGTGAAATCCGTGGGACATAAAAAAAACTCCCACAGATTCACACAGATTCACACGTTGCACCTGCGCTATCGACGAATAAGCTGTGTAGATTTGCTACATATTGCTTAAATAAGATGTATGGGGATATCTGCATTGAGGATGTCGTGAAAAGTTTCTCCCGAGGGTACTCCTTTGCCATAGCGAGGGCACAAAGGTGCCGTCGTGAGGAACAAAACTCTGGTACGAGGTAGTAAAAATAGAAGGGTGGAGATAAAAAATAGGCGGCTCCCGAGATGTTCGAGAGCCGCCTATTGATATTTAGTTTATTTGATGAAGCAAATGCTTACTTCTTAGTCATTATTGCATATGCCTGACCAGAACAGAGAGCATAGAGTTTAATGTCGTATGTTCCTGCTTCAACGTTAAAGTTACCACTATTTGGACTCATATCCAAAGAGAAGAGAGAATTGGCGGAATTGGTACCCCAATTGATATTCCATTTATCGTTTGCACGGAACTTGATATTTCCATCGTTCAATTTGATATCTTTGATTTCCCAACAGCCTTCATCTGCGTTGTATGTCATGTCAGTATCATTGTCCCATTTTCCAGGTGTGGCATCACCTATAACACCAATAGTTGTGATGGCTGTCAGTTTAGCAGTCTTATTCTCTGTATTGTAATCTATCCAATAGTAACCGGCTGGTTCAGAAACGGCAATCTCTTTTCCGTTGATCTTCAGTGCTCCATTAATATAAGCACCACCGCAATAATTGTTACCATCAGATGTTCTCAACATCAGTTCGCTATTACCAGATACTACAGAAATATAGTCAGGGTAGTCGACAGGAGTAATCTTGTATGATGAGTACATCATGTTGATTTCAATCTTGATATATTTCTTGTCGGTTGAAACTTTAAAAGAACCTTCATTTCCGATATGTTCACGAGTGTCAAGGGTTTCTTCTACGCCGACACCATTAGAGCCATTACCCTTGGTTGTTCCTAAAACATGTTTCCATTCATTCTTATTGGCAATTTCGTCACATGTTTCTCCACTACCAATTCCAAACCATGTATCACCACCGGCATTGGCAGGTATGACTGCTGTGAAAACTGGGTCATCGTAAACATCTGCGTGGGTGCGGATAAATTTCTGCTCCTTAGTTCTTGCTGATTCAGCCCAGTCTAATGTTCCACCAATTACATAATAAGTTGACGCAATTTCTGGGGCATCTGGCTTTGCCTTTATGATAAAGTTTTCTGAGTCAAGGAAACTTGCATTGGTATTGCCATTCATGGAAAGAGTGGCTCTAACTTTTGCTTGGATGTCATTGACAACTGGTTTCTTACCATAAGTGTTCTCTACGAATTTCTTGAAATCTGCGTATTTGACCTTACCGGTAGACCCCATCTTAAGTACTTCCGTTTTCTGCTCGTTGTTCTTCTTATAGTTGATTCGCAAAGTATATTTTGGCGTATATGCAGCATTAGAAGATGTAGGCGCCTTTGTGATGTTACAAATCTGTACAGAGTCTGTACTTTCTGTAATCTGTGCGAAATCAATAACATCTACAGCTGCAACGCTGCCATTGCCAAAAGCTACAGCTTCGCCTTGTGGGTTTCCTGGCTGCTCTGACCAATCGTTGAAACTGTCATCACAAGAAGCAAGGGCAAATGTTGCTAAGCCTGCTAATAAATATGATTTGATTTTCATAATTGTTTCTTTATTTAGGGGGAGAGGAGAACAAACTCCTCTCCCTGAGTTTGATTAATTATTTTTGCTCAACAAAAGAGTATGCACCTGAGATGTCGTTGAAGTATACCTTGTAGGTACCCTTATCACATGGAATTGATACGCCATCATCCTTATTGCCAATAGCACATGGGAAGATAGAACTGCCCCATGTTGCCTCACCGGAAGTGAAGGACATCTCTGTCTTAGCTGACAAAGTGATTTCTGCATACCAGTCATGATTTGGAACACCCTCAATTGTTGTAATTGGTGCCATCTCTGTATCACCAATCTTCATAGTGGTGTAGTCTACAACTTCTCCCTTGTAATACTTATAGTCTGCGTTGTAAGGTGAAACCTTCAATTTATTCTCCTTAGTATTTACCTCGAGTACATAATAACCTGGATCTGCTACAACCAAGTTGCCTGGGTCATCGCCACCATCACGGTATTTGAAGTCTTCACCACCATCCTTTGTGATGTTTCCACCACCTAAACCGTAGTTCCAGTTGCTCAAACCCTTAGGGGCAATAATCTTGAATTCACCGGCATTGAGGTAACCTGTATACTGAACAATACCATCACCGGTAAACTTGTCGTAAGATTCACCTTCTTTCACGTACATAGGCATCATGCCAATACCTATCTTGCTAGGATCATTGCTCCAACTAGCATCGGCAATAATACCACCAGTAAGATACCAGAATTGTGGCAAACTCTCTTTGATGAAGTATGGGTAAATTTTTACCTGCTGTACGTTAGTATAAACGTAGTTTGCAGAGTCGTTCAAGTTCTTTGGGCAACTAACCATACGTACATTCAATGTGATAGGCTTGTCTGTTTCTACTTGAGATTCTTCTTCCCATCCCTTCACTTTCATAACGCAGAGGTCAAACTCGTTGGCTGGTGCGTTATAAGTGATAGAGTTTCCTTTGGTTGAAGTAGAGAAGATGCGCTTTTTGTTTTTAAAGTCAGCATTATCTTCTCCTGCAATCTGTATCCAATAGGAAGTTTCTGTTGGGAAACCGTAGTCAGCAGCCTTTTCTGCCTTGAACTGAACGTATTCGCTGCTCTTCAGGTCGATGATATTGTCACCCATCTCAGGCTTGAGGAGATTGAATGACTCTGGAACTGACATGATTGGGTTGTCATCTCTATCGGCATCGCAAGAAGCGAAAGCCAAGAGACCCACCAACGCTGCAGCCATTATATTAATCTTTTTCATATTGTAACCTTATTAAATGATTGATAATTAATAATCAGGGTTCTGTTTCAAACCTGTTGTGTTACTATTGATATCACTGATAGGAATTGCATAGATGTTGAAGTGCTTGTCGAATGGAGTTCCATCCTGAGTTCCACCCATCCATTCCCACTTGTACTTGCTCTGACCACCGAACTTGTCGAAACGAATCAAGTCCATACGGCGGCGACCTTCGTAAGCAAATTCACGAGACCACTCATCGCAGATGTCATCAAGAGTGAATGAGGTCAAGTTAGAAACATCTATACCTGCTCTTTCGCGAATCTCCTTGATTTTAGCAAGACCATCGCTTGTGCAAGAACCATTGTTCATGCGGGCATCAGCTTCTGCATAAGTCAAAAGTGCCTCTGCATAACGCATTATAGGAAAATCGGTATCAACAAACTGATTATGCTTTGGAGATCCAGAACCTGCATAAGTATTGAGGAACTTGACATAAGCATAACCTGACTTGAAGTCTGTTTCCTTTGTAATACTCATCTTGAAGCCCTTGGTATAGAACAAAGCACGATTGTCGCCAGCTTGAGCTGCAACCTCAGTAGGGGTGCCTTCTATAGGTTGACTGCTAGGGAAGAACTTTTGTACAAACTGCTTGCGGGCGTGATTACCACCCCACTGTTCTGAAGTTCCCGTAGGATAATTCTTTATGATGTCGGCATCAGTAGTAGAAGCAATCAGGAACAAGCAACCACCCCATGTCTGAGTATCCCAACCATCGTGGATTGCAGGAAGAATGATCTCGTTTTCTGCACCATTCACATCATTATCTGCCATAAAGAGTTTCTGGAAACCTGAGTAACTGCCAGTAGGTGTCTTGCACAAGTTATATGGAGTGTCAATAACTTTCTGTGCGAAATACTTGGCAGAGTCGTTATGTTCTGTACCAGAATATACCTTAGCATTGATATAGTCGCGGGCCAAGAGCAACCATGCTGCTGCCTTGTTCGCACGGCCATAACCATCTTGTTTGCCATTTACTACCTTTGCATCGCTTAAAACCTCTTGGGCACCAGCTGTTTCGCCACAAACTTCACGAAGTTCACCATTTATAAAGTCGAAGAGATGTTTGCGGCTTACCTGAGGCGCTGATTCTTTAGATACGTTAAGTACCAATGGAACATTACCAAAGAGATCCATCAGATAAGAGTAGTGAAGAGCTCTCAAGAAGCGGGCTTCTGCACGCTTGGTACTGATTTCTGGATCTGTAGAGTTGGCTGTTGACTCCAAATAGTTGTTTGCATATGTGATACCCATGTAAAGACGATAGTAAAGCGCCTTCATCATTGGGTGTGAATCACCCCATGAAGCGTGGTTGAATTCAGGAATACCTGCATCACCCCAAATACACTCTGCTTCATCAGTAGGAAGTTCGTTGGCATTCCACAACTGACGAATCAAACTAGAAGTACCTTCATCGATATCGTCAATATCGCCACTTCCATCAGGTCCTTTCTGACCTGTCAGTACCATGTTAGCATATACCTTGTTTAGGAGAGCGTCATAGTTGGCGGTTGGAACCTGCTGTGGGTTGATGTTGTCTGCATCCAAATCACCTACACATGACGAGAATCCTAATGATGCTACAGCCATAGCTGCAACAGGCAATATATTTTTAATTTTCATTAGTCTCATAATTGTAATACTTAAGTAATTAGAAGTTCAAGTTGAGTCCAATAACAGTTGTGAATGGACGTGGGTAAATTGAGTTGTCGATACCGCTTGCTACCTCTGGATCGATGCCACTATAGTTTGTAATAGTGAATACGTTTTGAACGGTAGCATAGATACGGCCACTGATTCCCTTGTATTTGCTTCCGCCGAAGAGACCATCAAATGAGTAACCCAATGTGATGTTGTCCATCTTCAGGAATGAAGCATTCTCTACGAAGTAGTCGGTGAAGAACTGCTGTGTGAGTGGGTTGGTGAATCCAAGTTTTACTGCATCTTTTGGACGGTTACCTAAGTAACCCAATGCGTAAACAGAACCTGTACCTATGTTGCAAGAACCTGCGAAGTTGTCATTGTATACATAGTTGCCAAGACTTGCACGCATAGAGAAACTGAAGTCCCAGTTCTTGTACATTAACTTTGAACCGAAGCCCATTGTTACGTCTGGTGCTGGTTTATAGTAGAAGTAGCGGTCGCCACTATCGATGTGGCCATTACCATTGCGGTCTACGTATGTATTCTGGAGAGGATTTCCGTTCTTGTCGTAAGCCTGCTGATATACATAGAATGCGCTTGCAGAGTGACCAACGGCATGTGCCTGGATAGTACTTCCTGTACCGGCTGAGACGCCACCTGTTTCTACCAGATAACCTTCTGAATTACCGCCTACCAACTCATCAATCTTGTTCTTGTTGTAAGTCAGGTTGTAGTTGATTTCCCATCTCAAGTCTTTTGTCTGGATAGGACGAACGATTGTCGCCAACTCAAAACCTGTATTATGCAAAGAACCGATGTTGCTTGTAACCTTGTTGCGGAAGTTAGAACCTGCTGATACATATACAGAGTTAATAAGATCTGTTGTCTTGCGGTAGTACCAGTCCAAGTTCAGAATCCAACGGTCACGGAAGAATGAGAAATCAAGACCTGCGTTCCAAGTAGTGGTCTTCTCCCAAGTCAAGTCGGTATTGAATGCATCTGGACGATAAGTTACACCATTGCCATTAGCATCCTTGATAGCACCATAGTATGCGTGGTCTTGGTTCGGTGTAAATGTAGGCATGTATGTATAGTCACCGATACCTTCCTGCTGACCAGTCTTACCCCAGCCGAGACGAAGTTTCACGTCTTCAACCCACTTGACATCTTTCAGGAAAGATTCTTCCTTCATCTTCCATGCCAAAGCAGCTGATGGGAACAAACCCCAACGATTGCCCTTGGCAAAACGTGAAGAACCATCATCACGAAGCGTGAATGTGAAGAGGTAACGGTCTAAGAGAGAGTAGTTTAAACGACCAAAGAATGATACGAGATAGTTCTCTGTCTTATAGAGCGTACCTGATGTTGGCGCATTATACTTAGTGCCCGCCAATGGAATGGTTGTTGTTGTCTTATCCGGGTTGGTAATGTCTTGGGTCATTCCGCAAGTTGCAGGATACATTCCATAGCCATCCCAATCGGTCTTTTTGTGGAACTTCTGGTATTCATAACCTGCCATCACATCAATGTGGTTTGCCTTGTTGATGTCCTTCAAGTACTGTGCATAAGCATTGAATGAGAGGTTGTATGTATCCATCTTGCTCCAACCATTGTAACCGAAATAGCTGTTTGAGTATGAATAAGGACTGATATCTGTATTCTGCTTACCAGTAGAATAGTCTGCACCAGCATTCATGTGAATGTGCAAGTCTTCGAAACCATGAATCTTATAGTCTGCCTCGATGTTACCAACGAATGTCTTTGATGTTGCACGATCGTTCTTCATTTCGAGCATTGCCACTGGGTTTTGTGTAGCGTTGCGGTTGTAAGAGATGCCCCAGTTTGGATCCATGTATGTAGAACTGTTGGAATACCACTGTGTATAACCTCCGAAGTACTTCTCATAGACACCATTGTTTACACTAACTGGCTTGGTTGGGTCCATGTAGCGGGCTGCACCGATGGCACCACCATCTGCATAACGGCTCTTGGCAATCATACCCTTACCATTAATGTTGAACTTCAAGTGGTCCTGCAAGAATGAAGGGTTCAAACTCATGCTGGCTGTGTAACGTTCAAACTTTGAAGTCTTAATGATACCTTCATTGTTTGTATAGCCGAGCGAAGCGCGGTAAGGCATATTCTTTAAACCACCCTGGATAGTAATGTTGTGGTCGTGAGAAATGGCTGTACGATAAATCTCGTCCTGCCAGTTGGTATCAGCAAATTGCTGTTCGCCTACTTGGTTGAATTCGCTCTTGTAACCAGTAATCTTACCGTCCTTAGTGATAGGAGAAATAGTTTCTTTATCATAGGTGTAATAGCCGAGTGCCTTATAAGCTGCACTCTTTTCACCATAAAGATTCTTGATAAACTCTCTATACTCTGGACCGCTCATTACGTCGAAGGTCTTTTTCTTGGTAGAAATTGACATGTTTCCGCTATAGCTAACCTTAGGAGCCTGGCCTGAACGACCTTTCTTTGTAGTAATAATGATGACACCATTAGAAGCTCGGGAACCATAGATGGCTGTTGCTGAAGCATCCTTCAATACAGTGAAACTTTCGATATCGTTAGGATTTACCATAGAGAGTGGGTTAGAGAGACCCTGAACTCCATAATTGTCCATAGCAAGTCCATCAATAACGATTAATGGGTCATTGGAAGCGTTCAATGACGAACCACCACGGATACGAATCTGTGCACCTGAACCTGGAGCACCATCGTTAGAGATGACACTAACACCGGCAATTTTGCCGGAAATCATGTCTTGTGCATTAGTCTGGAGACCATGGTTCATGTCATCAGGTTTGATAGCAGTAACAGAACCGGTCAAGTCGTTCTTCTTAGCCACACCATAACCGATGACAACGACCTCATTCAATGACTTGGAGTCATCTTCTAAGGTAATGTTCATGTTGTTAGCTGCTTTCACTGTCTGCGGAGTCATTCCCAGATAGGTGAAAGTAAGATTGGCACCTGGAGCTGCGTCAACAGAGAAGTTACCATCCATGTCGGTAATACCTACTGCCTTACCGTTCACTGTAATGGTAGCACCCATGACAGGCTCACCGGAAGCATCCTTCACGTGTCCCTTAATCGCATTTGTCTGCGCAAAGGAACTCACCGTCAGAAGCAGACCGCTTGCTAGGGTCAACGCTCTGAGAGGCAATTTAATTTTTACCTGCTTCATCATTTGCTTGATTTTTAAGTTTGCAACTTGCCCTCTCCTTCAAGTTTCTGAAAGCATCATGTACCTAAAAGCGTACCTAAAGAGGCTTGATTTGGTCCAAAAGGTTCACCGCCTCAACCTTCTTTCTGTTCACTATCTCGGCATATACTTGCGTGGTTATGATGTTTTGATGTCCCAACAGTTTGCTGGTGGTATAGAGGTCCACTCCCATCGTGAGCAAGGTGGTGGCAAAGGTATGACGAGATACATGAAAAGTAACTGGCTTGTCAATGCCTGCCTCCCTAGCCCATTGCTTCAATCGATAGTTGACCGAGAAGAACGATGGCAGCTCAAATACCTTGTCATCAGCCCTTGCCTGTCCTCTTGCTGGCATCCACGACAAAGCATTCTCCGACAAGGGTACCGTTACCACATGACGGGTCTTCACCATCAACTTGCTAATATAGTATCCCTCCGTACATTTTCCGATATCTGCCCATCGCAATGTCCTGACATCACTGATGCGCAAACCACAGAAACAAGCGAAGAGGAAAGCTTGCTTCACGGTTTCATCCTTGCAAGGAGTAGCCATCAACAATCTGATTTCCTCGATGCTGAGATAGCAGCGTCGGCTCTCTCCCTGACCAATCAGCTTTTTCTCTTCTTTCTTCAGTAGTTTGGTGGGATTCTCAGGTATGATACCTTCTCTCACCGCCTCATTCAAGGCGGTAACAAACGTATTGTAATAGAGGCGTGCCGTACCCTTCGCCAAGTCTTTCTCATGATGTTCGCCCCGCTTGGGCACATCCGTACCAATGGTCTTGGCATGAGCCAGATACTGTACCAAGCCTTCGCAATACACCTTGTCCAGTTGTGCCATGCGAATATTCTCACCCTTGTATCTTATCAAATGCAAGAGGGCATGCTGGATGTTGACAGCATGACTGCCGCTCTGTCCCTGCTGTCTTTTTTGATCAGCATATAGCAGCATCCAGTCTTTTAAGAGCATATCCTTGGTCACCATCTCTCGCTGATAGTTACCGTGGCTCATACTCCACTCCCTGATTCGCTCACATCGGATGAGCATAGCGGTGCGCAAAGTAGCTTCATTCTTTGCCTTAGCCTCCTTGTCGCTTCCTCTTTTGTCATCTACCAGCAACAATCCCTTCAACCGCTCGTAGGTATAGCCTCTACCCTTGCTTCCTGCTTGGTAAGTACGCAGATAGATTGCCTTGTTGCCATTTTTCAAAGGTTTCACCCAAATCTTGATGGGTTCCTTTGCTTTTGTTTTAGTTCTCTTTTTCGCCATAATCTTTACTGTTTCATCTGTGCAAAATTATAAGCAAAATATATCTTCATCAAGTCTTTCAAGTTAAAGTACCTAAAGACGTACCTAAAGAAACAACTTTATTAGTAAATGCAAACGATTGCGCAAATTGTTTACTTGATTTGCATCAATTTTTGAACAAGCTAATGAAATAAATCGTAACTTTGCCAACGAAAAAGAATACAACTTACAATTAAACATAAGATAGTAATCAAAAAATACAATGATAATTATGAGGAAGATATACTTTACACTCCTTGCCGCAATGGCACTCACACTTGGAGCATGCTCTAGCAGCAATGACCCTGATCTTCCAGATCCTGAGCCAACGCCAGCGCCTACCCCAAGTCCTGAGCCTGAACCTGAGCCTGAACCAAATCTCAATTCGCAAGGTTGGGCAAACGACTATAGCGGTGTGATGCTGCAAGGATTTTCCTGGGATTCTTATAATGAATCACAATGGAAGGTCTTAGAGAAGCAGGCTGATGAGCTGAAAGGTTATATCGACCTTGTTTGGCTTCCACAAAGCGGAAAATGTATGGAGACCACTCAGGTGATGGGTTATATGCCATATTACTATTTCAACCAGAATTCTTCTTTCGGAACAGAGGCTGAACTCAGAAGCCTGATTACTAAGTTTAAAGCCGCTGGTATAGGTGCTATTGCTGATGTAGTCATCAACCACCGCAATACGGAGGGCTGGTATACATTCCCTGCTGAAACATACAAGGGAGTAACCTACCAGATGCAATCTACAGACATCTGCAAGAATGATGATGGCGGAACTACAGCAACCCAGGCTGCTACAAACGGGGTAAGTCTCAGCAATAACAATGATGAGGGCGAAGACTGGGATGGCTGCCGTGACCTAGACCACAAGAGTGCAAACGTGCAGAAGATTATCAAGGCATATCTGAAATATCTGAAGGATGATTTGGGTTACACCGGTTTCCGCTATGATATGGTGAAAGGTTTCGATGGTAGCCATGTTGCCGACTATAATGATGCCACAGGTGTAGAATACTCTGTAGGTGAATACTGGGATGGTAACGACAAAATAGAAAGTTGGATAAACAGAACCAACAAGAAGAGCGCAGCCTTCGACTTCCAGTTCCGCTATAATGTTCGTGATGCTATCGGTGTAAGAGACAATAAGATTGTTGCTGCTCCAAACTGGACAAAGTTGAACAGTGAATATAATCTCATGCACGATAAAAATTATCGTCGCTACGCCATTACTTTCGTCGAGAATCATGATACCCAGTATCGCTCTGCCGATTCACAGCTCGACCCTCTTAAAAGGGATACTCTTGCAGCAAATGCATATTTGCTTGCTATGCCAGGAACACCTTGTATCTTCCAGCCACACTGGAGAGATTACAAGCCGGAGTTGAAGGAGATGATTGCTGCTCGTAAATATGCGGGTATCACCAATATGAGCAATTACGCAAACAAGAAATGCCAGAAAACCTTATATGTCAATGAGGTGACTGGTACTAAGCACAATCTTCTTGTGGCTGTAGGTAATGATGCAGCAGGATATGCAGGAGAAACAGGCTATACAAAAATTCTTTCTGGTTATCACTATGCCTATTTCCTCTCTAATGATGCAGAAACCTCTTGGACCGACGTACCTTCTGGCTCATACGAGGAAGGTTTCAAGACCACGCTTACTGCAGTCAGCCAGACAGAGGGAGCTAAATTGGTTTATACCTTGGACGGCTCTACCCCTACTGCAAAGAGCACAACTGTAGAAAGTGGTAAGGAAATCAGCATCAATGGTACTTGTACCTTGAAAGTTGGATTGCTTGTGAATGGTGAAGTAAGAAATATCGCCACACATCAATATACGATTGAGAAGTTCAAGGCATATAAATTTATGATTTATGTGAATGCCGATGCTGTGAACTGGAAGCCATTATACTGCTATACATGGAAGGGAGCAAATTCTGATTGGCCAGGTGAAGAGATGACAGAAACAAAGACCATTGGTGGAAAGACATGGTACTACAAGGAAGTCAGCATTGATAATGCAAACGAGTTGGTGAATGTCATATTCAATAATGGCACAGATAAGCCGCAGACTGTAGATATAACAGGTCTCACCAGTACGGCTTACTTCGAAATCGAAACATCCAAAGAAGGTAAGAAATATAAAGTGAAGGATGTTACTGCAGAATACAACAAATAAGTTCAAAGAATAGTTTCAGTTTTTAGTTTAAGTTTTTCAGTTTTAAGTTTTTAAGTTTTTAGGTTTATTAAGGTTTATGTTTTTAGGTTTAGTTTTGTGTGAACAAAATTATTAGTTAGTTGTTTTAGGTTAGGAAAAAGAGGTATACCCAAGATTCATCTTCGGGATATACCTCTTTTCTTATTTTAATTATTTTCTTATTCTAATTATCTTTCGCGCTGGTCAGCACCCCACATCAGTTTTTCTCTCAGGGTAGAGAAGTAACGCTGGTTGCGCTGCTTCACAATCTTGATGCTATGAGGAGCCTTGCGGATGATAAGGCGGGTTTCCTCCGTCATACGCTCACTACGACCATCAATGGCTACCAGATAGTTGTGGCTGCGACTCTCGATATCGAGCGTGATGACTGCCGTATCGTTGATGACGATAGGACGGATGTTCAGACTGTGAGGAGCCACCGGAGTAAGACAGATGCTACCACTCTGCGGAATGATGATAGGTCCGCCATTAGATAGATTGTATGCCGTAGAACCTGTTGGCGTGGTAACAATCAGTCCATCAGCCTGATAGGTAACGAGAAATTCGCCATCAACCTGCGTACGGATGGAAATCATCGAAGCATCATCACGCTTCAGCACGGCAATATCGTTGAGGGCGAACGGATTGCCAGCAAGTATGCCACCTTCTGCCTCCACCTGAATCACCGCATGCTCCTCTATCAGACAATCACCGGTATAAAGACTGTCCAGCGCCGACTCTATCTCACTAGGCAGCACATCGGCAAGGAAGCCCAATCTGCCCATATTCACACCGATGATAGGTGTACCCTTGGCTCCCACACGGCTCGCAGCCTTCAGGAAGGTACCGTCACCACCCATAGAGATGACATAATCCACATCAAAGTTGTAATCCTCGAACACCCCAGCCGCCTTCACATCAAGATGCTGGTCGCGGGTAAGAAACTCGTAATAAGCATTCTCCACATAAACTTCAGCCTCCTTCTTTTCGAGATAAAGAAGGATTTTCTCTATCGAAGCCGACTTCTTAGCCTGGTATTCATTACCAAATATTGCGAATTTTAAATGTTGCTGTGCCATTTATTTTGTTATTTCAATAATTATTCTTACTTTTGCAAAGGTAATCATATTATTTGAATAACAAGACAAAAAACAAATAAATTATGGCTAAGGTATATGAATTTCTTGCCAATGGCTTCGAGGAAATCGAAGGATTGGCTCCGGTAGACATCCTCCGTAGAGGTGGTGTAGACATCAAGACTGTAAGTGTAACGGGTACTGAATGGGTAGAAACATCGCATGGTGTTACCATCAAGGCTGACCTGAAGTTTGAGGATATTGCCAGCTTTGAAGATGCTGACATGCTGATGATTCCGGGCGGAATGCCAGGAAGTACAAACCTGAACGAGCACGAAGGTGTGCGCCAGGCGCTCATCGCACAGCACAAGGCTGGCAAGCGAATCGGTGCCATCTGCGCAGCCCCAATGGTTCTGGCAAGCACAGGCATCCTCGAAGGAAAGAAGGCTACCTGTTATCCTGGCTTTGAGCAGTATTTCGGCGAGAACACCGAATATACCGCCACCCTCTTCCAGGAAGATGGCAACGTGATTACAGGCGAAGGTCCTGCAGCAACCCTCCCATACGCTTATAAGATATTGAGCTATTTCGTAAGCAAGGAAACCGTAGCTGCCCTGCAGGATGGCATGATGTATGATCATCTCATGCAAAGCAAGTAAGCCCTATAAACTATAAATTATAAACTATTAATTAGTAACAAAGTGGATTACGTAATCATAGTAGCCGGAGGCAAGGGCCTCCGCATGGGAAGTGAGATTCCAAAACAGTTCTTGCCGGTAGCGGGCAAGCCCATCCTGATGCGCACCATAGAGCGTTTTCATGAATATGACCCTGCATTGAACATCATCCTGGTTCTGCCGGAGAGTCAGCAGGCATACTGGCACCAGCTCTGCGAGGAGCATCATTTCAGCATCAAGCACCAGATAGCCAATGGTGGCGACACCCGTTTCCAGTCATCCAAAAACGGACTGGCACTCATTCCTGATGATGAAGATGGCGTAGTGGGTATTCACGACGGCGTGCGCCCATTCGTATCTAAAGAAGTCATCGAGGAATGTTTCGAGACGGCTCGCGAAGAATATGCAGCCATCCCTGTATATGCCGTAACCGACACCCTGCGCTATATCGACCAGCACGGAGGCGGAAAGAATGTGCTGCGCAGCGATTACCGCGTGGTACAGACTCCCCAGACCTTCGACATCGGTCTGGCAAAGCAGGCTTTCAACCAGGAATACAAGGAACAGTTTACCGATGATGCTTCGGTGGTAGAAAGTCTTGGCTGTCAGGTTGCAATGGTAGAGGGTAACCGTGAGAACATCAAGATTACCACTCCATTCGACATCAAGGTAGCGGAAGCTTTGCTGGGCTGATAATCTGCATGTCATCCCTGTTAGACAGGATGACGAAGACTGAGCCATAAGCTGGCAAGTTCAAGTTCACTATCTGGCGGATTCTGGAAGTACCGGTACGGAAGGTTGCCGTAATCTGGCGCTCCTTATTCTCCTGATTAACCAGGAAATAGATATTCTTCCTGCCCGTTGCCTCCAGAACCAGACGGTGGGCATAATCCATATTCTCAGGCAGTATGACATCCGGATCGATGCCATACTGCGAGAAGTTCTTCGCCTGATAAGGCTTGTCGATGATGACGATGCCTTCCTCACGCAATTCCTCCAGTTTCGCTTTTATCTCAGCAGAGAGAGAGCTCTCCGGCTGCGAAACCACGAGAATGCGATAATCCTGATTTCCAGGCAGTTTTCCCTTCGGACTGTATTCGAAATTCCATTTCAGCAAGGCATCCTTGTTGATCAAATCGTATTTGTAACCACGAGGGGCACGATAGCTGTTCTTCTGTTCGGGGTTTTCCGAAGGATGAAACACAGCGATATCAACCACCGGTCTGCCCTGCTGCAGATAATGCTGACACATGGTGATGTAATCCATGAAACCTCGAGCCTCTGGATGCCGGACTATATCATGCTGGAAAATGAACCTGTTGATGCCAAGCGCCAGGTGGCGGTCTATCAAAGGTTTGAGCAAGGCGGGCGTTCCGTTCCGTGCGCCATAGTTTCCTGTACAAACCACAGTCTGAACCGGATTTTCATTATAGATATGGGCTCTGCTTACGGCACGGAACATATCGTCGGAATGATCGGCACGCGGGATAGGCTCACAAGAAACCTCAACATACTGTTCTTCTGCCAGACGGGTGAAGGTCTGGAAGAACTTCTCCTTTACCAGTTCCTCGATGGTGAGACGGATATCATTCTGTACCTGTTCGTATCGGGAAGCCGACTCCAGCGGAACACCTGCCATGACAGGAAGATAGGGGATAAGATCATAGCCGCGGCGCACCTTGAATTCTTCGGCAAACTGACAGCCCCAGTTCTGGCTGCCCCACTCTCTCGGGTCGATATACAGATACGACACCACATCGCCATGCGGACGGTTCAGTAACGGCGCATACCAGGAATCGAATAGTTTCTTTACGGCTGCCGGTGAGAACCTGTCCACCTCAAGTCCCATACCTTTCCCATCCGTTGCATGAGTCTGTCCCGTTGAGGTATGTCCCATCCGCAACAGGCACCAGGAGCCCTTAGGCAACTTATTCTGCAAGATACCATTCACCATGACACCCATCACCATTCCCCCTTCCATCTTCAAGGGGAGCACATCAGTCATCGGCACCGCCTCGCTCCAGGCAGCCGAATCGGTTGCGTTGCGCCAGGCAGGACCCGTTTTTCCTTTAAAGCGGATGGCAAAAGCAGCAATATCCTGATAATATCCACCTTCGCTTCCGGCAGACTGCATCTTTCCGTCCTTATAACTCTCGGGCTGCCACATCTGCAAGCCTTCAATCTTCTTTCCGCCCTTCATGAAGGTATCGGTCCAGACAACCTTCTGCATCGATTCTGCAGGGAGGACAAGCGGATTGCCAGGCAGGACATGGATGCCCATATCAAAATCGAGAGAGTCGGCTAGCTGGAAGGAATAATCCATCATCTTCCAGAACTCAGGCGACAGCTGTGCCACCCCGTCCTGAAATTCCAGACGCTCGCCGGCTTCACGTACCGGTATCAGCCAGATACCGCCCATACCTACATTCTTCATACCCGTCAGATCGGCATGAATACCCGGTCTGGAAACGGAGCTATACTTCCAGTTCCAGAAGGTCCAAGGCTTAGCCTCGTCATTATATGCCATTGCCGACACAACCAGAAGCGCCAGCAAAGCTATCACCATATATCTTTTCTTACTATTCATGAAAGTTTTAATCTTATTCGGTGCGAAGGTACGAAGAAAAATCAATATAAACAAATAAAAAAGCCACAATTGCGGAAAAAAAGAGTTAAACATTTTGGCAGTTTTGCCATAATGTTGTACTTTTGCATCATTATGAATAGTATTTTAGACCAAGACATCATGTTCCTGCCAGGGGTAGGACCCAAGAAGAAAGAGATACTGAGCAAGGAGCTCGGCATCAACTCTTATAGTGACCTGCTGGAATACTATCCATATAAATATGTAGACCGCTCCAAGGTTTTCCACATCAGCGAACTCAATGCCGACATGCCCTTTGTACAACTCAAAGGCAAGATACTCAGCTACGATGAGATTGATACCGGCAAGCGCAACAAGCTGCTGGTAGCCCATTTCTCAGACGGCTACGGTGTGGCTGACCTCATCTGGTATCGCGGTGCCCAATACATCATAAAGACCTATAAGGTGGGAACCGAATATCTCGTTTTCGGAAAGCCAACCGTCTTCAACGGCAGATTCCAGTTTACCCATCCCGATATGGACGATGCCACCAATCTCCAGATTTCAGAGATGGGCATGCAGCCCTACTACTCGCTTACCGAGAACCTGAGAAAACGCGGCTACACCTCACGTTCCATAGAGAAGATGACCAAGCAGCTGGTCACCATCCTTCCTCCACTTCCCGAAACGCTGCCAAACCATATCGTAGACCGTTTGCATCTGGTTTCGCGCGATGCAGCCATCCGCATGATTCATTATCCGCATTCCCATCAGGAGATGCAGAAAGCACAGGTACGCCTTAAATTTGAGGAACTCTTCTATGTGCAGCTTAATATATTAAGGTATGCCACAGACCAGCGCCGCAAGTTCAGGGGCTATGTCTTCAACCGCATCGCCGATATCTTCAACGGGTTCTATGCCCATCATCTGCCCTTCGAACTGACAGGGGCCCAGAAACGGGTAATGCATGAAATCAGAGCCGATATGTGCAGCGGCAGACAGATGAACCGTCTTCTGCAGGGTGATGTAGGTTCAGGCAAGACGCTCGTGGCACTCATGACCATGCTCATTGCGCTGGATAACGGTTATCAGGCATGTATGATGGCACCTACCGAAATTCTTGCCGAGCAGCATCTGCAAACTATCTGCGACTTCCTGCAGGGAATGGATATCCGGGTAGAACTGCTCACAGGCATCGTAAAGGGAAAGAAGAGAGAAAAGATTCTTGCCGACCTGGCTACGGGCGACATCCAGATTCTGGTGGGCACCCATGCCATCCTCGAAGACCCGGTGGTTTTCAGAAGATTAGGCGTAGCCGTCATCGATGAGCAGCATCGCTTCGGTGTGGCGCAGAGAGCCAAGCTGTGGAACAAGAGCGAAAATCCGCCTCATATCCTTGTGATGACCGCCACTCCTATCCCCCGCACCCTCGCCATGACCATTTATGGTGACCTGGACGTGAGCGTGATTGATGAACTGCCACCGGGCAGAAAACCGATACAGACGCTACATAAGTTTGATACCCAACTCACCAATCTCTATCAGAGCATCCGCCGCCAGATTAATCTCGGCAGACAGGTATATATCGTCTTTCCGCTGATCAAAGAAAGTGAGAAGAGCGACCTGAAGAACCTGGAAGAAGGTTACGAAACGCTGAAACAGGCATTCCCGGAATTCAAATTGAGTAAGATTCATGGCAAGATGAAATCTGCCGAAAAGGAGGTAGAGATGGAGCAGTTTGTGAAGGGCGAAACACAGATTCTCGTTGCCACCACCGTAATAGAAGTTGGTGTAAATGTGCCCAATGCTTCTGTGATGGTTATCCTGGATGCACAGCGCTTCGGTCTCTCCCAGTTGCACCAGCTAAGAGGCCGTGTAGGAAGAGGCTGCGACCAAAGCTACTGCATTCTGGTAACCAACTATAAGCTTTCAGAAGAAACCCGCAAACGTATTGATATCATGTGCGATACGAACGACGGTTTCCGTATCGCCGAGGCCGACTTGAAACTCCGTGGTCCCGGCGACCTGGAGGGAACGCAGCAGAGCGGCATGGCTTTCGACCTGAAGATAGCGAATATTGCCAGAGACGGTCAGCTGGTACAACTGGCACGCACAGAAGCACAGGAAATCATCGACAACGATCCTGAATGCAATGCTCCTCATAACGCCCTGCTCTGGAACCGCCTCAGGGAATTGAAGAAAACCCATATCAACTGGGCAGCCATCAGTTAAAGTTAATAGTTAAAAGTTTACAGTTAGAAGTAATCATAAAGTTCAATGTTCAAAGCTCAAAGTTCAAAGTAAAAAGCAATGGATAGAAGAAGAAAGCCGGCTATCAGAGAGCCGCGACCAGAAATAACCCTGGAAGAAATGAGAGCCATTCTCGAAAACATTACAGAAATAGAAAGCGCAACAGGCATCAGATACGTCAAACTGCATGTCACGGCAAAGATGATTATCGGTATCAGAGAGTCATCGGGTAAGGAATTTACCATCAATCTCAACGACCTCTACCGCGCTTATCAGGAATGCCTCAGATTCACCAGTCCGGAGGTAAAAAAGTATATTTTCATGGGGCATTCTCCTGCCGTGGCTCTGTTGAGAATGCTACAAAAGCATGAAACGTACTAAAAGTCAACTCCTTGCATCTCATTTTCCTAATGTAAGTTAAAAAAAAGGCTAGGGCGTTAAATATCGCCCTTTTGGCTTTAACAACTTTGGTTTTTTGAAGTTTTTTTGTTATATTTGCAACGTCTATATAACAAAACCGCTACATGAAGGCATTTGCCTTAGTGGTTTTTGCAGAATTTCTTGTATGATTCTGCGCTGTTGACACGAACCTAAAAAAGAAAATAGAAAAAGTAGTATGAGTTTTAAAAAGAGTATAAAGAAAATTTCGGTCGTTGCTTTGTTGGCGCTAACAGCTTCTCCCGTTTGCGGACAAGACCTATTGGCAAGACAGGCACCTGTAGACCACAGAATGAAATCGCTCGACACACTCGCGGTGTCGCATTATCGAATGATTGAAGATAGAGAAAGCCCTGCAGCCGAGCTGTATGAGGATTTCTCTAACAAGTACGCTCACAAGGCTACAACCTTGCCTGAGCGCTTCCGCATCGATCTCCGTCATTTCTGCATGCCAACTCCTAGTCGCGTTGTCACAAGTAACTTCGGTTACCGTGCTAGCTTTGGCCGCCAACATAAAGGTATGGACATCAAGGTTTATATTGGCGACTCAATCCGCTCAGCCTTTTCAGGCAGAGTTCGCATCGTAAGATATGAAGGCGGTGGTTACGGTAAGTACATCGTGATTCGTCACCATAATGGTTTGGAGACCATCTATGGTCACCTCTCTAAGCAGCTCGTTACTGAGGGCGAAGAGGTAAGAGCCGGCGATGTGATTGGCTTGGGTGGTAACACGGGTAGAAGTACCGGTTCGCATCTCCACTTTGAGACCCGTCTCTGTGGTGTGGCTCTGAACCCGGCACTCTTCTTCGACTTCCGCAACCAGGACGTTACAGGCGACTTCTACAGCTTTAACCGTGATACCTACGAAAGCGAATCAGCTGATGCCAATGCTGCCCGCGGCAAGGTTGGCAACGGTGGTTACACCAGAGAGCAGGTTAACGGCGGCGAAGTGGGAAGATACTACGAACTGCCTGCTGGCCACGAGAAGCTCTACCACAAGGTAAAGCCAGGCGAAACGCTTAGTTCTATCGCTGAAAAGCGTGGCGTAACTGTAGAGCAGATCTGCAGACTCAACGGCTACCGCAAAGACAAGAAGGTTAGTGTAGGACAGATTATCAGATACGTATAATACGTATAAAAGAATAAACTCAAAAAAAGAGGGTGTGTCATTAATTTATGACACACCCTCTTTTTTTGACCTTTATTTTCGCGATTCCCCGGCATTACAAGATGCCGAAGAGTCGCAATACATCGTTCAGGTTGGCAACGACAAGCAGAAGAATCAGTATGCCGAAACCAATATACTCAGCACGCTCCATGAACTTATCGCCCGGTTTGCGACCTGTGATAATCTCATAGAGAAGGAAGAACACATGTCCACCATCAAGAGCAGGGATAGGAAGAATGTTCATGAAGGCAAGAATGATGCTCAGGAACGCTGTCATAAGCCAGAATGCATGCCAATCCCATACAGATGGGAAGAGACTGCCCAGCGCACCGAAGCCACCCAGACTCTTGGCACCTTCCTTAGAGAAGACATACTTCATATCGCCCACATAACCGGCCAAGACATTCCAGCCGTATTTGATGCCGGCAGGGAAACTCTCGAAGAAACCATAGTTGACATGAGTAATCTTATAATCGAGCATGACAGGATGATTGTAGAAACCAAACTTCACACCCTCTTCGGTGGACTGCAGGAGAACACTTGACTTGATGGTATCGCCAGAAGCCTTGAGATAAGTAACCTGAGCTGTAAGAGCTCTGGCACTATCCTGCGGCGTCTCAGCCGAAGCAAGTACATCCTCTACTCTGCCCAATTCAATCTGAAATTCGTTGAAAGAGACTACCTTTTTATTATTAATAGCAAGAATCTGATCACCCTTTGTCAAACCGAGTTTGCTGGCAGGTGAATCCTTCATCACACTATCAATCTGCAGCGGTACATACACATCTACGAAGCGAGGACTGCTCTTAATCATACTGAGCATATCGAGATCACCAGGCAGATTAAGCGTCATCGGTTTGCCCTGACGGATGATATTGACTTGCTTAGCCTCAGAGAGATTACGATACAGATCGCCATCAAAGGTCTTGAACTCACCCAGATCGGTGCTTACCAGAATATCCTTGTCCTGGAAACCCAATGCCTTTGCCTCGGTATTGAACTTCATACCATAACTCATATCGCGGGTAGCAACATAATTGTCGCCCCAATGGAACAGAATCATGGAATAGATGAAGAGAGCCAGCACGAAGTTAACCAGCACGCCACCTATCATGATGAGCAGGCGCTGCCAAGCCGGTTTGCTGCGAAACTCGTATGGCTGTTCCGGCTGTTTCATCTGTTCGGTATCGAAACTTTCATCTATCATACCCGAAATCTTACAATATCCTCCGAGCGGCAACCATCCCAAACCATAGGTAGTATCCGAATTCTTTGGCTTGAACTCGAAGAGATGGAACCAAGGGTCGAAAAACAGATAGAACTTCTCCACTCTTACACCAAAGAGTTTGGAGAAGAAGAAGTGTCCGCCCTCATGGAGCAACACTAAGATGGAAAGCGACAGCATCAGCTGCAACGCTTTGATCAAAAATACTTCCATTTATTTACTTTGAACTTATTTACTTGGAACTTGGAACTTTGAACTTTATGATGAGCCCTATATCCTACGTTCATTTTAATTATTAACTATAAACTATTACTTGTGCATCAGCTCTGTAGCTATGCGGCGAGCCTCAGCATCGGTCTGCAGATAGACATCGAGGTCGGGATTACTATCGAAAGTAGCCTTCGCCATCGTCTCTTCGATGATATCAGCCATCTGAAGGAAGCCACACTCTCCTTTGCGGAAGCCGGCATTCACGATCTCGTTGGCAGCATTCACGATACATGACATATTACCACCCTTTCTGATGGCATCGAAAGCCAGTTGCAGGCACTTGAACTTCTGATAGTCAGGCTTGAAGAACTGCAAATCCTGCGTCTTGAAGAGGTCGAGACGATCGCCATTCAGATGCAGACGCTGAGGGAAAGAGAAGGCATACTGGATAGGCAGACGCATATCTGGCACACCCAACTGAGCCTTGACAGCACCATCAACAAACTGAACGGCACTATGCACAACGCTCTGCGGATGAATAAGCACCTCAATCTTGTCAGCCGGAACCCCAAAGAGCCATTTAGCTTCTGTCACCTCGAAGCCCTTGTTCATGAGCGAAGCCGAATCGATAGTTATCTTGGCGCCCATATCCCAGGTAGGATGCTTGAGGGCATCGGCAGCAGTCACCTTCTCCAACTGTTCGTGGGTATAATTACGGAAAGGACCACCCGAACAGGTCAGGAGAATCTTCTCTACCTCATTGTCGCCCTCACCCACCAGACTCTGGAAGATGGCACTATGCTCGCTGTCAACAGGGAGGATAGGCACATGATATTCCTGTGCAAGATTGCAGATCAGCTCACCCGCTACCACCAGTGTTTCCTTGTTGGCAAGACATATCTTCTTACGCGCCTTGATGGCATGGATGGTTGGTTCCAGGCCCGAGAAGCCTACCATGGAAGCCAGCACCATATCGATAGGCTCAGCCTGTACGATATCACAAAGCGCCTGAGCACCGGCATAAACCTTGATATCAGGCTCATCACTGAGCATATCCTTCAGCTCCTCGTAACGAGCCTCATTGGCTATGACTACAGCAGCCGGATGGAACTTGCGAGCCTGCTCGGCAAGTTCCTGCACTCGGTTGTTGGCGGTGAGGCAATACACCTCGTAAAGGTCACTGTGCTGTTCGATGACATCAAGCGCCTGTGTACCGATACTTCCCGTAGAACCGAGAATACATATCTGTTGTTTCTTCATTTACTTTGAAATTATTAACTTTGAACTTAGAACTTTATGATTAGTAAAGCAAATGAATTCTTCACTCTTCGTTCTTCACTCTTCACTTTATAAATCTAGCAATCCCTCTGGAATTGCCATTCTGATTTCTTTCTTTTCAGCGCTCACCTCTTCGATGAGGTCGTTGCTGGCAGGGATGAGGATTTCATCACCTGCATCGGTTGTTACCTCGAAAAGAAGGTTGAGGGTGGAATCGTCTACATGTTCTATGGTACCTACCACCTTGCCGCTTACAGCATCTACCAGATGGAAACCAATGATTTCTGCCCAGCTCATGTTCTCTTCATCACTGTCAGAGAGATGACGTGGGAAGAAAACCTCGCAACCGGTATAGTTGCGTGCCTGCTCCTGGGTATCGATATCCTCAAACTTCACGAGCACATTCTCATCGTTCTTAAAACGATATTCCTCTAAGTAGAAAGGCACGAGGATGCCATCGATGTCGAGTACCAGGTACTCGGCATCTACACGATCGAAAACATCATCTGTAATGGCGAAAGTTATCTCGCCCTTCACGCCATGAGGTTTTCCCAACTTTCCTATCTTATATACTTCGTCGCGTCTAATCATATTACTTGGAAGTTTGAATTTTAAACTTTGAACTTTATGATTAGTAAAGCCGTTGAATTCTTCACTCTTCGTTCTTCACTCTTCACTTATCTAGTCACTGACACGGGTTATCTTGGCACCCAGCGCATTAAGGCGATGCTCGATATCCTCGTAACCACGGTCTATCTGGGCGATATTGGCAATGCGGCTGGTACCATTGGCACTCATGGCAGCAATCAGCAGGGCAATACCGGCACGGATATCAGGACTGGTCATTCTGCCAGCACGCAGTTTAATCTTATGGTCATGACCTACCACCACTGCACGGTGAGGATCACAGAGAATAATCTGCGCACCCATATCAATCAGTTTATCCACGAAGAAGAGGCGGCTCTCGAACATCTTCTGATGGAAGAGGACGCTGCCACGAGCCTGGGTAGCCACTACGAGGAGCACGGAGAGAAGGTCTGGAGTGAGTCCTGGCCAAGGGGCATCGGCAAGCGTCATGATGGTGCCGTCAATAAACGAATCGATGACATAATGTTTCTGTTCTGGAATCACAAGGTCATCGTCCTCTATCTTTATCTTCACTCCCAGGCGGCGGAATGCATCAGGAATAATGCCCAAATCCTTGACAGACACATTCTTGATGCGCACACCTTCGCCACACATTGCCGCCATGCCGATGAACGAACCTACCTCAATCATATCAGGCAAGATGCGATGCTCGGCACCATGCAGTTTATCAACACCCACGATGGTGAGCAGGTTGCTGGCGATGCCGCTGATCTGAGCGCCCATCGCATTGAGCAGATGGCAGAGCTGCTGGATATATGGTTCGCAAGCTGCATTATAAATGGTGGTAGTGCCCTTTGCCAATACTGATGCCATGATGATATTGGCGGTACCGGTAACCGAAGCCTCATCGAGCAACATATAGCAGCCCTTCAGCTTCTTTGCCTGTATCTGATAAACATTACGCTCATCATCGTGAACGAAGTTGGCTCCCAGATACTTGAAGCCCAGGAAATGAGTATCCAGACGGCGACGACCTATCTTATCGCCACCCGGCTGAGCTATGGTAGCCTTGCCACATCTACCGAGCAGCGGACCTATCATGAGCACACTACCACGAAGAGAAGAACATTTCTTCACAAACTCCAGACTGTCGAGATAATCGAGTTTCAACTCATCACTTTGGAATGTATAGTCGTGACGACTGTGCTTGGTTACCTTGACACCTATCTCCTGGAGCAACTTAATCAGGTTGTTCACATCCAGGATGTCCGGCACGTTGCTGATGCGCACAGGCTCGTCGGTAAGGATTGTGGTACAGATAACCTGCAGGGCCTCGTTCTTGGCGCCCTGAGGTGTGATAGTACCTTTGAGCGGATGACCGCCCTCTATGATGAAAGACTCCATAAGCTTGTCTACTATATATAATAATGTGGATTACTTTTTCTTCTTATTATTATTTACATTCTTAGGCTGCGCCTCAATCTTCTCGAAAACGAAGGTATCGAGATCGAGCTGGATGTTGCCATCGGTAAAACGTGCCAGATCGGAAGCTACCTTGGCTACATCGCTGGAGCCATGACTCCAGGTTACCAGGTCGCGATGCATCTGGTTGGCAGTAAGCTCCACGAGTTTATCGCGCTCCTCACTTGGTTCCATCGTCTTCAGCTTTTCGAAAATCTCGAAGAGCATAGCTCCATAATGGCGCACCGGGATGTGCTGCATAGGATATGGCAAAGGCTCCGGCTTGGTTGCTATCTTCACAGCATCCGATACATCATAAGGGAAATCGATGTCGAGCTGGAAATTGCTCATGATGGCAAGCTGGTCCCAGAGTTTCTGCTCATGGTCCTCTACCCCTCTGTTCTCAGGGAACATACGGTCCATGACAGCAATAATGGTCTCTGCGCAACGCTGGCGCTCTTCACGGTCGGCAAGCGTCAGACAATGATCTACCATCTGCTGAATCTCACGGCCATACTCAGGCAGAATGAGCTTAGCTCTCTGGGTATTATAGTCTAATCCTTCTATATTCATTCTTACAATATTTTATATAATCAATAATTCTAGAGCAGTTTCTTTGGCATCTTAGCCACGAAATCCTTGAGATAGAAAGGCACGAAATATGCCACATCTTCGAACTTGCCCTCTACAAAACGCTTCTCTGCCAGCGGAGCCATATTCTTAGCCAAAGGCTCAATGCCCTCTACGAGGTGAGCATTCGGATGGTTGATGGTCTCCATACACTTGGCAGCGCCATTTCCGAAGAAGTACACATGATGCTGGTCCAGATATTCCTTGTAGGTATCAGCATCCACAATATCAGCCTGAATAGGGCGAACCACCTTCAGGGCGCGGTCGAGCACTTCGGCATATACCTCCATGCGGCGGGCGTCGAGCATAGGTACGATGAGGGCGTCTTCCTCCTCAGGATGTTCGCCAAGCAATACAGGCACTGCCATCAGTTCGAGTGTTGGAACAGCGATGAGTTTCACACCGCGACCATAACAGATGCCCTTCGCCATACTCACACCGATACGCAATCCGGTATAGGAACCCGGACCACAACTTACCGCCACAGCCTCCAGCGGAAGACCATGAGAATCGAGGAAATCAAGAGCCTCATCCACAAACACACCCAACTTAACAGCATGGTTAGGACCTGTGTGATCTTCCTGGTTGAAAATCACCTGTCCACTATCACTAATTGCCACTGAGCACACGTCCGTACTCGTCTCAATATTCAAAATACACGACATAATTAAAAAATATATTCTTAAATAAGGTGCAAATATACTCATTTTCTCGCTTTTTTTTGTACTTTTGCAGAAATTTAACGCGAAAGATTATATGATACAGTCAATGACAGGCTTCGGAAAAGCTACCGCGGCCTTTAAAACAAAGAAGATTAATGTAGAGATAAAGTCATTAAATAGCAAGACGCTTGACCTCTCTACTCGTATTGCTCCGCTCTATAGAGAGAAGGAGATGGAAATCCGTCAGTATATCTCTAAAAATCTAGAAAGAGGCAAGGTTGACTTCGCCATCTGGATTGATAAGGATGCTACTACAGATGCCACTCCTATCAACGCGGCGCTTGTACAGAATTATTACCAGCAAATCAAGAAGATTTCGGCTGAAACAGGCATTCCTGAGCCAACCGACTGGTACAGCACTCTGTTGCGTCTTCCGGATGTAACAACGAAGACGGATGTGGAAGAATTGAGCGATGAGGAGTGGGAAGTAGCAAAAAATGCAATTTGCGAGGCTGTGAACCATCTCGTAGCCTTCCGCAAGCAGGAAGGAGCCGCTCTTCAGAAGAAATTTACTGAGAAGGTGGATAACATCCAGACTCTCCTGGCTAGCATCGAACCATACGAGAAGGCTCGCGTGGAGAAGATCAGACAGAACATCGTTAACGGTCTGCAGCAGATTCCGAATGTAGATTACGACAAGAACCGCCTGGAGCAGGAACTCATCTACTACATCGAGAAGCTCGACATCAGCGAGGAGAAGCAGCGCCTTGCCAACCACCTGAAGTATTTCCGCGAGACCATGAATGAGGAAGATCATGGTGTAGGAAAAAAACTCGGTTTCATCGCACAGGAAATGGGACGCGAAATCAACACCACCGGCTCTAAGAGCAACCAGGCTGAGATGCAGAACATCGTGGTGAAGATGAAGGACGAACTGGAGCAGATCAAGGAGCAGGTGCTGAATGCTCTTTAATAAAGTGAAGAACGAAGAGTGAAAAGTGAAGAATTCATTTGCTTTACTAATCATAAAGTTCAAAGTTCAATATTCAAAGTTCAAAGTAAAATGAAGAACGGATTGTTAATTTTCAGCGCCCCATCGGGCAGCGGTAAGAGCACAATAGTAAACTGGCTGATGAAAGAGCACCCAGAATTGAAGCTGGCTTTCTCTATCAGCTGCACCTCTCGTGCTCCGCGCGGTACAGAACAGAATGGTGTAGAGTATTTCTTCCTCTCTCCAGAGGAATTCAAGGCTAAGATTGAGGCTGACGAGTTCCTGGAGTATGAGGAGGTTTACCAGGACAGATTCTACGGCACCCTGAAGTCACAGGTAGAAAACCAGCTTGCCAAGGGCGAGTCGGTGATTTTCGATGTTGACGTGAAGGGTGGTGTAAACATCAAGAAGTTTTATGGCGAGCGTGCCTTGAGCATCTTTGTCCAGCCACCTTCGGTAGAAGAATTGCGCCGCCGTCTGGTTGGCCGCAATACTGATGCGCCTGAGGTTATCGAGCAGCGCCTTGCCAAGGCAAGCTATGAGCTGACCTTTGCCCCTCAGTTTGACCACGTGGTCGTAAACGATGACTTGGAGAAGGCTGAGCAGGAGGTTTATCTGCTCGTCAAGACCTTCCTAGACGCAGAGTAAGAAATGAAGAAGGTAGGAATCTTTGGCGGTAGCTTCAACCCCATCCATACGGGCCATATCGCATTGGCGAAAAGCCTTTGCGAGAAGGTCTGCCTGGATGAGGTGTGGTTCATGGTTTCGCCCATGAACCCATTCAAGAAGACCGCTACCGACTTGCTCGACGACCAGCTGCGCCTGGAAATGGTAGAGAAAGCGCTGGAGCACGAGCCACAACTGAAGGCATGCGACTACGAGTTCCGCCTGCCTAAGCCATCTTATACCTGGCGCACACTGCAAGCCATCAGCAAGGATTACCTCAAAAACGAGTTCACCCTGCTGATTGGTGGTGACAACTGGGCTGCTTTCGACAAGTGGTACCACCACGACGACATCCTAGCCCACTATCCCATCGTGGTTTATCCGCGCCAGGGAGCCTGCATAGGCAATGTGCCAGAAGGCGTTACCATCGTAGAAACTCCACTGCTCAACATCAGCAGCACAGAAATCAGAAAGCGTATCAAAGAGGAGGAAAGCATCAAGGGAATGGTGCCGGAATGCATCGAGCAACTGGCTGTCAGAAACTACAGGCAGCTCTAGGCATCCCTCGCTCCGAAACCGCTTTAAATCATATTTAAACAACAAATAGCAAAAAATGAGTTGGAAAGAAATCATTAAGAAGTGTCTGAACGTGGCTTCTGCGCCGATTCGCAGAAATGCCAACTTCTTTGTGTTCATGTACCTGCTGGGCATGATCAGTTCTATCGTGACTACACCTGCCAAGGGGACTTTATACGACAACCTGTTCCTGGAACTCTTTGTCGACCTCTATGTGGTGTGTGCCGTTGTCGCCATCTTCCCCAAGAAGGTGCGCTGGGGTCTGCGTGCCGTACTATACCTTATATTATATAGTACAGCTGCCGCCGACACCTATTGCTACGTGAATTTCGGCTCTACGCTCAACCCTTCTATGCTGATGCTGGTGGGCGAGACCAACAGTTCGGAGGCTAGCAGTTTCCTCTCAGCCCTCATCTCTGCCGAGGTTCTCTTCAGTAGTGTGGGCTGGATCCTGCTTCTGGCTCTCATCCAGATTCTCATCGCCATCTTCCGCAAGCGACTCATCAAGCTATACGTTTTCATCATTACCGTTCTGGAGTTGGCTTCTGTCAAGAAACGGCTGATGGCTATCCCCCGCATGACTGCAGCCATGCCTGCCAGTTTCGGAATCCTATGCCTCATCATCTTCATCATAGGATGCTGCACCTCCTGGCACAACAAGATGGCTTACCATAAACTCATGAACGGTAGAACGATAGGCGAAGTAGAGCATATCCTGACAGAAAAGGATCATGCTGTACTCTATCTGCCTGTCTACCGACTCCAGTTCAGTATCTATGCCAACCAGCTGGCTGCGCATCAGATTACCCAACTCATTCATGCTGCCCACGAAGTAAAGGTTGACAGCTGTAGCTACCGCTCGCCAAACATCGTGCTGATTATCGGCGAAAGCTTCGGCCGCCATCATTCCCAGCAGTACGGCTATTTTATGGATACTACTCCACAGCAGGTAGCCTTGGAGAAATCGCGCAAACTCACCAAGTTTACCGATGTGGTAACCTGCTGGAACCTGACCAGTTTCGTTTTCAAGAACATGCTCTCTACCCATGTGGTAGGCGAGAAAGGCGAATGGTGCGACTATCCGCTCTTCCCTGAAGTGTTCCGAAAGGCAGGCTACAACGTAACCTTCATCACCAACGAATTCCTGCCACAGGCAAAGGAGGCTGTTTACGACTTCAGCGGCGGTTTCTTCCTGAACAACCCGGAACTGAGCAAAATTCAGTTTGACCACCGCAACACCCAGCTCCACGATCTGGACGACGGATTGCTGAAGGATTACGATGACAGTCTGAAGAACTTCCAGAAGGAGCACAACCTCACCATCTTCCACCTGATGGGCCAGCATGTAAACTATAAGCAGCGCTACCGCACGAAGCAAGCCCGGTTCTGGGCAAGCAGTTATGAAGACAAACGTCCTGAACTGACCAATGCCCAGCGCAAGATGCTGAGTCATTACGATAACGCCACCCTCTACAACGACTCTATCGTAGCCCAGATTGTAAAGCGTTTCCAAAAGCAGGATGCAATCGTCATCTACGTGCCCGACCATGGCGAGGAATGCTACGAAGAGAACCGTGGCTTCATCTGCCGTAACCATTCTGCAGAAATCGACTGGCCGCTGGCTCACTATGAGTTTGAAATTCCGTTCTGGATATATTGTTCGCCAAAATATATCAGAAACCACCGCGACATTTACCGTCAGATACGCAAGGCTAAGGACAAGCGCTTCATGACCGATGCCCTGCCTCATCTCCTGCTGTATCTGGCTGGCATTGAGACACCTACCTACAAGGAGGAATATAACATCCTGAGTCCGAAATATGACGAGATGCGACCACGTATCCTCAAAAACTCAGCCGACTACGACAAACTTCGTGATGCGCATTTGGAAACGATAAAAAAGGAAGAAAGTAAAAAGGTAAAAAAGAAAGAAAGGAGAAACTGATTATGAATAGTGCTATTCTATCACGCCCGGCATGCAATGCTCTGAGAGGACTCGCCATCATCGGCATCTTCTTGCATAACTACAGCCATTGGCTGGGACCTATTGTCAAGGAGAACGAGTATCAATACTTCCAGCACAATGTTGACTGGCTGAATCAGGTAATGGTCAGCATGGACCTCAACCTGCCTGTGCACCTGCTCTCGTTCTTCGGCCATTACGGTGTGCCCGTATTCCTCTTTCTGAGTGCTTACGGACTGGTGATGAAATATGAGGCTAAACCTCATCTCTCTACCGAACAGCAGACCAGAATGTACAGCATCTCGGGCAAGAAGCTTACAGGAAGCATCAACTGGCGCGAGCCGCTCCACTTTATCCGCTATCACTATCTGAAGCTCTTCAAGATGATGATAGTAGGTTTCGTGGCATTCACGATGCTCGACCTTATCACGCCTGGCTCTCACCACTATGCAGCGCTCGACATCGTTGCGATGCTGGGCATGTTCAATAATGTATTGCCAAATCCGGATAACATCATCTGGCCGGGTCCGTACTGGTTCTTCGGTCTGATGCTGCAACTCTACATCGTCTATCGTCTGCTGCTCTATCGCCGCCATTGGGAATGGACTGCGGGACTGATGGTAATCTGCATCGTCATCCAGCTCCTCCTGGGCTTTGACAATCCTGAGAGTGAAGTGATGAACCGCTACCGCTACAACTTTATGGGCGGCATGCTGCCATTCGGTTTGGGCATCCTCTATGCCCGCTATGGCGAGAAGATTCTGATGACCTTCCATTCGCCTATCACCAACTTCTTTGGCTGCATCTTCTGTCTGTCGCTTATCTACAGTCTGAGCGGCAGCATGGTTGGCTGGACCTTCGTGCCTTTCTTCTTCTGTTTGCTGAGCGTATTGGTAGCCGACCTACTCCAGAACATCAGCTGGTTATCAGGCGTTTATAAGGTATTAGAGTGGATGGGAAGCATCTCCGCCGCTCTCTTCGTATGCCACCCTATCACCCGCAAGATATTCATCCCTATCAGCCGTCAGGGCGACATCTATGCCGGTCTGCTCCTCTACATCATATCGAGCATCTGCCTGGCATGGCTCTTCACCCAACTGATGAAGAAGATTCCAAACCCGAAATATTGAGATCAAGAAAGTTTTAATGGAAACATCAAGAAAACATATCACTATTAGAAGGGTTATTGCAAGTACTGCAATAACCCTCATTTTCTTAGAATATGCAAAGATGAGCAACTGCATAGAAGACATCTTCGACATATTCCAAATGGTTTCTAACATTTTCTTCAAAAACAACAGCCCCCAGAACACCACTATAATAAATCTATTTCTTCTCGTTCTAATTATCATAACAGCAATAGTAGACATTGCTATCTTAATCAGCAAGAAATATCACCAAGACGAAAAGCAAATTAAAAACTTGGATAGTAGAATAATAGACTTATGTGATGAGATTAGTAGCAATAAGGTCTCAAACGAACAATATATCGAAGAAATCACTAATGAATGGGAAACTCTAATTGCCCAAAAACAAAAGACAATTCTCAAGCAAAAAGAAGATCTTTCAAATGCCTCTGCTAAACAAAAGCAATATGCTAAAGACATTAAAGATATGAGTGAAGGGATGCTATCATTATACTATATCATGAATGAAGAAGATAGTTTAAGTTTAAATAAACAAGAGACTGAAAAACTTCTAAAATGTCTAAAAAATATAGACCCAGATTTCATGGACAAGCTTGAACATATCACTCCAAAATCATTAACACCAAAAGAAGAATTATTCTGCATGCTCTGGAGAATAGGCAAGACCAAAGATAGCATTATTCAAATCTTAGGATTGTCAAAAGACAGTTATCGCCAAATCAAATTTCGTGCCTTAAAGAAATTAAAAGCAGATAGTTCATTCAAACTATTTTGTGACAAAATCGAATAGATTTAGTCTCACGATTTATCGTATATTATTAGTTTACAGTTAATTGAGAATTCTTAGGCGGTAACATCCTATTGCAAGCTTCAAATAAAATTTGTACCTTTGCAGCAGAATTAAAAAATAAAAGTTTATATTATGACAGATATATTAGTACTAATTTTAGTTTTGCTCATTGCGTGGGGAGCATATACTCTTGTTGGAAAAGAAGCTAACGATAAGTCTAAAGGACTTCTGAGCTTAACTTATATTTTCTCCATTATGACAGGCATGGAATTTTATCAGGGAGGTTTAGTGGGATGCATCATTATTTTAGGCATTGCGCTGGCAATGATATGCCTTCGATATTTATGGAAGTCTGGACACAAACTTCCATGGACAATAACCCTTCTTGCCGAATGGACTTTCCCCATCGTCTTCTACAATACACTGGATAAATTCAGCGGACTTTCCAGCGGAATATGTCTAGCAATTACACTTGCCTCTATCCTCATCGGATTAGGAATTATCGTTTTTATCATCTTCAAACAAGAAAAATAACTTCTTTCCTTTCGTTGAATCATTTTTTTTATGTATTTTTGCACAGAAGTATATAAAAAAAAGCATGAATTGGAAGATTAAAGATATAGAACTGGCGAATATTAGCCGGTTTCGCGGCGAGTTGATGGGAGCAGCCATGCTGTTCATCATCCTCTTTCATGTGGGATTGCCTAGAGAAGATGCCTTTTTCGGGCTTCGCAGAATGGGCAATGTCGGTGTAGACATGTTCCTCTTTCTCAGCGGAATAGGTCTCTGGTTCTCGTGGATGAAGAATTCTTCTGCCAAACATTTCTTCATCCGCCGTTATCTGCGCATCTACCCTACCTGGCTCATCATAGCCTGCCTCTTCTATATCCCTTCTTTCCAGGGCGGAAGCACCTGGAACTGGATCTATCTCTTTGGCGAGATAACCATCAACTGGGGGTTCTGGCTGCATGATGAGCTCAACTTCTGGTACATCCCGGCTACGATGATGCTCTATCTCTTTGCCCCTGCCTACATGGAACTCATCAAGCGCCATCCTATCTACCGCTGGCTGCCGGTGGTGATGATCATGTGGTGCATCCTGGTACAATATGTTACCCCGATACATCAGGCTGTAGGACATCTGGAGATTTTCTGGAGCCGCGTGCCTATCTTCTTCATCGGCATCAACATGGGTGAGATGGTAAGACAGAAACAGACGCTCGACGGTGCTTCGATATGGATGATATGGCTCATGTTCCTGATGACGCTGCTGGCGAGCATCTTCCTGGAACAGGAGAAGCACGGCATGTTTCCGCTCTTCCTGGAACGCATGCTCTATATCCCGCTCACCATCACCAGCATCCTGCTGCTGAACCGCATCTTTCGCCGCACATCGAGCTGGTTTAACAAGGGGTTCATGTTTGTGGGAGCGCTGAGCCTGGAGTGTTATCTACTCCATATCCACTTCGTGCTGAAATACATAGAACCGCATCACTTGGGCTATTGGCCTACCTTCTTCATCTGCATAGGCATCACCCTGCCTGCAGCATGGATTCTGAGCAAGATAGCCGGATGGATTTCTAAAGAGTTAGCTAAGTTTATCAAGTAAAAAAGGAGTTTATTTATTAAGAAAAATAGGAGTTTTATGAACGAGAATAAATTGGAAGACAGTAAAGGTTTTGCTGCGCTGCTGCGACTGGTTCGCCCGAAGCAATGGATCAAGAATGGCTTTATCTTCTTACCGCTGTTCTTTGGCGGCGCCCTGTTGCATGCAGATGCCCTGCAGGCGGGTCTGATTACTTTCTTCGCCTACAGTTTTGCCGCATCGAGCATCTATTGTTTCAACGATATCTATGATGTGGAGGCCGACCGCCGCCACCCGGTCAAGTGTCATCGTCCGATAGCATCGGGAGCGGTCAGCATCAAACAGGCATACGGACTGATGTTCCTGATGTTTGCCCTCTCTATGGGTGTATGCAGCCTGCTCGGCTCATGGGAGACGATGGGAATCATCATCTTCTATTGGCTTCTGAATCTCGGCTACTGCGCCAAATTCAAGCAATATGCCATCATCGATGTGTGTATCGTGGCCTTCGGTTTCGTACTCCGTCTGCTGGCAGGTGGTGTAGCAACGGGCATCGTACTCAGTAAGTGGATTGTGCTGATGACCTTCCTCATCACCCTCTTCATGAGTTTTGCCAAGCGCCGCGATGATGTACTGCGCATGGAGAAGACGGGCGAGGCCCCCCGCAAGAATACCATCCGCTACAACCTCACCTTCATCAACCAGGCTATCACGATTACGGCGTCCGTAACCCTGGTATGTTACATCATGTATACGGTGAGTCCGGAGGTTATCGAGAATTTCCATACCGAGAATCTCTATCTTACGAGTGTCTTTGTGCTGGTTGGTTTGCTGAGATACATCCAGATAGCCGTGGTAGACCAGAAGAGTGGTGACCCTACGAAGATTATCCTGCGCGACCGCATCACCCAGTTTATCGTGCTTGCCTGGTTGCTCTCCTTCCTGATCCTTATTTATATCGTATAAGAAAATGAAGAAAAAATTATATTGTTTCGATTTCGACGGAACGCTGACAACAAGCGATACCCTGCTGGAATTCATCAGATATGCCAAGGGTACCGGTCGTTTTCTGATGGTTTTCCTGATGTACAGTCCGCTCCTGGTACTGATGAAGCTGCATCTCTTTCCCAACTGGAAGGCGAAGCAACTCATCTTTGCCCATCTTTTTGCCGGCATGCGTATCGAGAAGTTTGATGCGCTCTGCCGCGATTTCGCCGAAGAATACCAGCATCTGTTGCGCCCCAAAGGTGTTACGCTGGTACACGAAGCCCTGGTTGCAGGTGCTCAGGTTTTCATCGTAAGTGCCAGCATCGACAATTGGGTCCGCCCGTTTTTTAAAGTTCGCGGTCTAGATGGAGTCAGGGTTTTAGGCACCCAGATAGAAGTGATTGACGGCAGACTTACCGGTAAGTTCAAGAGCAACAACTGTTATGGCGAGGAAAAGGTGCATCGCATCTGCGAGGCACTGACCACCACAACCGCCAATGCCTACGGTACCCCCTCATTATCTTTCGACCGCACGCAATATGATATTGAGGCATTTGGCGACAGCCGAGGCGACAAGGAGATGCTCGCCTATGCCGATAAAGGTCATTACAAGCCCTTCAGAATTTAGAAACGCATAACGGAAGACAGGAAAGCCTAACGGAGTCGCGAACCATCTTGCCAAGTATCCATGTACGGCGAAACGCCGTATCAAGTATACCAACTTACTGACTTACAATACATTAACTTATTATGAAACAAAGGAATACAGACATCGACTGGATAAGAGCCATACTCATTATACTCATGATATTGATTCATATCGTGAGCTTCGGCAACGCATACCCCCAGCTCAAGGCAGGCATTCTCTCGTTCATGATGCCTACCTTCCTCATCATCACGGGCTATCTCGTGAATATTGAGAAAAGCCCAAAGGAGATGGGAAGGTACCTGATGTGTCTCGCTTTGCCTTACGTCATCATGGTGACAGGATTCTCGGTCCTCTCCTATTTCATGCCGGTGAGAGATGGCATCACGGAACTGTCACTCTCTCAGATTTGTGAGAAGATATTCGTTACTTCCATCGGTCCCTATTGGTTCATCCAGACCATGATTATCTGCGGCATTCTCTATTACGTCAGTTTCAAGGGAGCAACCTGGGGAACCCTCAGACAGGGAAAAACGACGATGAGCACCACCTCAAGCCTCTTTATCTTCGCCACCCTACTCCTGCTCCTGTCCAAGACACCCGCTCTTTCGCCCAGTGCCGCCACCTATTATTTCATCGGAGTGGTGCTCAGACAATGCCATATCGGCTTTGACAGAATTTTCCGTCCTTCACCGGTTGCCCTGCTGCTCTGGATCAACTTGCTGGGCTTAGAAGAATGGTACGACTGGGGCACGCTCGCCATCGTCTTCTCCTGCTGGTGCTGCATTTCATCCCTGATGTGGATACACAGCCTCATCAAACGCCTACAGGATAATGCCAGCGTTCGAAAGACAGAAGACACCTTATTATATATAGGCCGCAACACGCTGCCCATCTACCTCTTCCACCCTATCTTTACGATGGCAGCCAAGTTTTATCATCCCCTCTTTAGCTGGGACAGGAGCGAAATCTGTTTTGCCCTCGTTACCATCTTCATCGCCATTGCCGGAAGCATCGGCATCGCCAAGATGATGGAGAAGACCCATCTGGCTTATCTCTTCGGAAAAGGAAAGATGCTGAGATAAATAATACCACGATATATTTGGTAATTTGGAGATTTTGAAGTACTTTTGCAACATGAATATCAAGAACAAGATAAATAATATGGATGATGCCAAGCGAGAGAAGCTGGGCGAAGTCATCAGATTCGGAATCGTAGGCGGACTGGCTACGGTACTGCAATATGTCATCTACCTGGCTATGATGCCGGCACTGACCCATTTCATCCCCAACATGGGCGACCACAGCCTGGCTACCACAGCCAACACCATTGCCTACATCGTGAGTTTCATCTTCAATTTCATCGCCAGTACCCGCTATACCTTCAAGGTAAAGGCGAATGCCAAGCGCGGAGCAGGATTCACCCTCTCCCACATCGTCAACTACTCGATGCAGACCCTCTGCCTCAACCTCTTCGTAGGCTTGGGTCTAGCCAAACAGCTGGCTATGATACCCACCCTCTGCATCTGCATCCCGGTAAACTTCCTCCTGGTAAGGTTCTTCCTGAAGAAATAGAATATATATTGTATAATATATAATAGTAATAATAGAGTTATGGCAAATGAAATGATAAAAACAGCCAAAAATAATGAGGACTTATTTAGTAAGGTGTCTGCTCTCATTGAGCAAACAAGGTCTTATGTGAAGACTTCAGTCAACACTGCAGAAGTCTATACCAAATATTATATAGGCAAATATATCGTAGAGTATGAACAGAAAGGAAATATTCGTGCGCAATACGGGAAACAGGTTATAAAGGATTTATCCCAAAAGCTGACAGAGCGTTTTGGGACAGGCTGGTCATATCCAAGCTTAAAGAACATAAAACAATTTTATCTTACATACGCAGAAAGGCTAAATACTGATTTTTCTGTTGAAAGCCAAAAGGCTAACCAGTGGTTAGCCAATTCAAAAACAGATGAACATCAGATTTTTAATCTTTCCTGGAGTCATTATCTCATTCTGATGCGTGTAGAAAATCCAGATGCACGTTCATTCTACGAAATAGAATGTGTTCAGCAGCAATGGTCTAAAAGACAACTCTGTCGTCAAGTGGGCAGTTGCCTTTATGAACGATTAGCTTTAAGTCGTAACAAGGATGAGGTGATGCGACTAGCAAAGGAAGGACAAACTGTAGAGAAAGCTTCTGATGTCATCAAGAATCCTTTGACTTTAGAGTTCTTAGGCTTAAAGCCTGATGCAGCTTATTCAGAATCTAAGTTAGAGAATGCCATCATCAGCAAAATGCAGCAATTCCTACTCGAATTAGGAAAGGGATTTTTGTTTGAAGCACGGCAAAAGCGTTTCACCTTTGATGAAGACAATTACTATGTAGATTTAGTACTTTACAACCGTCTTCTGCAATGCTATGTTCTTATCGATTTAAAGATTGACAAGCTCACTCATCAAGATCTTGGTCAGATGCAAATGTACGTTAATTATTTTGACCGATATATAAAACAAGACTTCGAAAAACCAACGATTGGTATATTGTTATGCAAGGAGAAGAATGACGCGCTTGTAGAACTGACATTACCTAAAGATGCAAATATTTACGCCTCTGCTTATCAGTTGTATTTGCCAGATAAGAATTTGCTGCAAGCTAAGGTCAAAGAATGGATTGCAGAATTTGAGGAAAACAACATCAATTAAAAAAACATCCAAGTCGTAGGGAGCAGATAGAAGAATGGATAACAAGAATAAATACCCACCCTCTGCATCTGCATCCCGGTAAACTTTCTCCTGGTAAGGTTCTTCCTGAAGAAATAAGGGGATTCCCAAAACACGATAAAAAAAGATATGAAAAAGATATTCGATATTTTTAAAATCAAAAAAGAGGAAAGATGGCTCGCACTGGGCATCTTCCTGGCACTAGCCATACTGAATGGTGTAGTGATAGCCCGCTATGCCGGTACCTTTACCCTCGTTACAGATGACTATTACAAGAACTTCATCCGCCACTTCTGCGTATCCGGTTTCGACCCTTTAACCTATTGGGTATTAAGCGATTGGAATGCAGCATATAATGTATACCGCCACCCGTTGCTCGCCTTTTACCTGTATATCCCTTACCTCATCAATATGGGGCTGATGAAACTCACAGGCTACAACTGTGCCCTTTTCATCGCAGTAATCATCCAGATGTTCTGCGGGTTCTATGCCACCCTTTTCCTGCAGAGAATCTTTCGCGAAGTACTGGAACTAGACAAGGCAGCATCCTCTATTCTCACCTTGCTGTTCTTCTCCTTCGGCTACGTCATGGTAACCTGCATCGTGCCCGACCACTTCGTCATCTCCATGCTGCTGCTCATTCTGGCACTCTACGTCTCCGGACGCAGAATCAAACATAACCACCCGCTCAAGATATGGCAAACGGTGGTATATTTCGTTCTGACAGCCGGCACATCACTCAATAATGGTCTGAAAATCTTCTTTTCAGCCCTCTTTGTCAACAGAAAGCGTTTCTTCCGCCCTAAATATCTCCTTCTGGCGGTCATCCTGCCAGCAGCCCTGCTATGGGGATTCTGCCGATGGGAATACCGCACCTTCGTATGGCCTGTCGAGATGGTACGAAAGGAGATGAAAGCCAAGAAGGCTGCCGAAAAGAAAGCCCGACAGGAGCATATGGCACAACTCAAACAGATAAAGGATTCGCTGACAAAAGATTCTATCCAAAGAGGTCTGAAGATCATTACGCCTGAAGAAATAGCACAGAAAACCAAGAACGACAGCATACAGAAGGCAAAGCAACTGGCACGGAATGAAGCCAGAAAGAAAAGAGGACCTAAGCAAGGTGCCCCTATCATGAAAGGCGAATTCATGAACTGGACCGATGCCACCAGTTCCCGAACCCTGTCTATCGTAGAGAACCTGATGGGCGAATCTATCCAGCTGCATCAGGATTACGTGCTGCAGGATGAGTTGCGCCACCGCCCGATGTTCGTCAACTACCGATATGCCTTCAACTATATCGTAGAGGCACTTATCATCATCCTGTTCCTTGCCGGCATCTGGGCTGGCAGAAAGAGCAGGTATCTCTGGCTGGTCATGTCGTATTTCGGCCTCGACATGCTGCTGCATATCGGACTCGGATTCGGTCTCAACGAAGTATATATCATGACAGGTCATTGGATATATGCCCTCCCTATCGCCATCGGTTTCCTTCTGAAAGAAACCAGGCATCAGCGCTACAGCCTCTGTCTGAAGAGTCTGTTGCTCACCATAGGACTCTTCCTGCTGATATATAACGGCATCCTGATTATCGGATATTTCTGCTAAATAAAAGAATAAGCACGTCCACTCTCAATCAAGTCAGAGAGCAGGCGTGCTTATTTATTTTAAGTCTGCGATTAAACATGCTTATCACTTCCCAGAATTTTGCGCCAGCGGCGCCCCATTGCCTTGAAGATGCCTGAGAAATTGCCATAGCGCAAGTTCAGCAGCAGTTCCTCCAGAGAGCGCGACATCTTGATGAGCGGATGTCCCCAGGCATTGGTCTTGTACAACCGTTCCTTGAAATCTACGTTTTCCACCACATATTTAGGATGTTTCAGCGGAAACTCCAGTTCATGGCGCTTCATCGTGAAGATACGGCGGTAAGCTTTCGGGGTGGTCTTCATGCTACCCGCAAAATGGGTAGAATCTGCAGAGAGACCCAGATTGTTGATGAGATTCCTAGATGGCATGATAGCCAAACTGGAATTCAGCAGCATCGAAGCCCAGAAGATACTCTCATAAAACTCCTTGCCGCTATGGGCATGATCCCGGCACATCGGAATAAAATCCTTGCGGTATCCGCGCTGCTTCACCAGCGACTGCAGACGCTGCATAGCCTGCTTATCGCGCAGGAAGGCATAGTCACCCTCCCATTTATCCACCACGCGACGCCAGGAAGCCCATCCCCAGATAGCGAAGATAGAGGTAAAGAAATAGCTGTCCTCGCAATCGGGCGTTATCTCATCCTCATTGAATCCGGCAATCATGGCGATGCGTTCATCGTGCTCATAGCGGTCGAGCATCTCCTTGCAGAAAGGGAAGAACGACTGGCTCGGCACATCGTCATCTTCCAGTACGATGCACTTGTCCACCATCGAGAAAGCCCATTTCTGGGAGAGATACTCCGACGGGTCGCATCCCTGGTTCTTTGTCTGATAAGAGCGGTGAACCTCGCACTCCCAATCAATATTCTCATCAGATGCAATCTGCCGGCAAGCCTCGATACCCGGCACGTCACGTTCGCCCCTTGCTCCATCCTGATAAAGGAACAACTTGGCAGGACGAGCCTTCTTCACCTCGTCGAACACTTTCTGAAAATTGTCGGGACGATTGAAGAAGAGCATCAATACGGCGACATCAATCTTAGCTGGCTGTTTCATATCTATGATATTCGTTAACGATACACAATCATCGGAAACTGTCATTTCCTTTTTTGCCACAAAGATAACTTAAAAAGAAGACAACGCCAAATAAAACCGCCACAAAAACCAGACAAAACGAAATATTTCCTCATTTTTCTTCTCACAATCAATTTTTTACACTAACTTTGCACCCAAAATAAGAATAAGACAATGAAGAATATTTTTAAAATAAAGAAAGAAGAAAGGATACCGGGCCTCGTGGCTCTATTGGTATTCGTGCTGCTCAACGGGTTGTTCTTCTACAAATACGGCAACCTTTTCCTCAGAGCGCACCACGTCAGCTTCTGGCAGTTGTTCGCCAAAACCTTCCATGTATCCGGCTTTGATGCATGGTCGTATATCTTTATGTCGAATGGCAAACTCTATTTCGAGATTCCGCGCCATCCGCTCTTTGCAGTCATCCTTTATCCTTTCTATCTCATCAATAAGGAACTGATATCTTCGGGCGATACCAACTATGCGATGATATTCATGGCTATCCTGCTCATAGCAAGCGCCTTCTATTCCTTCATCTTCGTATACCGCATCTTCCGGGAAATCATAGAACTGAAGAAGAAAGACTGCATTCTTTTCTCCACCATGCTCTATTCCTTCGGTATGGTGATGGTTTCCATGTTGGTACCCGACCACTTCTGCTGGTCGCTCCTCATGCTGACCATGACGCTGTATCTGGCGGGTATGGCGATGAAGGAAAGACGCCAACTGTCTGCCTGGACCATCGGCATCCTCAGTTTCCTGACCGGAGGAGTCACCCTCAGCAACATTGCCAAGACCTATCTGGCAGCCTGGTTTACCAACGGCAGGAAGGTCTTCGCCCCTAAGAATCTCGTGGCTATGATTCTGCCAGCCATCCTGCTGGTAACTACTGCCTATCTTATCTATACGGAGGTAAGGGAGCCCCAGTTTCATGCAGATAAGCAGATTGAGATAAAGGCACATGCCAAGGACCCGGAACAGCAGCGAAAGGATTCCATCCATCACGCCTGGGTTATGGCACATACCGGAGAACCGATGAAGCAGGAGGGATTCTGGAAATGGACCGATACGTCAACTTCCAGGACCGATGCCCTGATTCACAACATGATGGGAGAATCCATCCAGCTCCACGACTCTTATCTTCTGGACGATATGTGCGTAAACCGCCCTACCATCGTGAAGTATAACTATGCATTCAATTATGTCATCGAAGCCATCATCTCGCTGCTGTTCATCATCGGCATCGTGGTTGGCATCCGGCACAGATTCTTCCTTCTTGTACTGAGTTGGCTAGGATTAGACATCGTCATCCATTTTGTGATGGGATTCGGTCTGAACGAGATGTATATCATGGCTTGCCACTGGATATTCATCATTCCTATTGCCATCGCCTATCTGTTAAAGTCGCTCACACTGGGCAAACAGGTTATCCTGAGATATTTCTGCTGGTTACTCACCCTGTATCTCTGGGCATGGAATGGCTACTGGCTGTTCACCTACATGTCAGACCAGGCAACCCAGATCATGAAATAAGCGGTCCCAAAAGCCCCATTCTTTATAATAACTCTCTAAAAAAGGAATCTTATGAACATAGCAGTCATCTTTGCAGGAGGCTCCGGCCTCAGAATGCACACCAAGTCAAGACCTAAGCAGTTTCTGGAACTGAACGGCAAACCTATCATCATCTATACTTTGGAATTGTTCGACAATCATCCGGAGATAGATGGCATCGTCGTAGCCTGCATCGAATCATGGATTCCTTTCCTGGAGAAGATGATACGCAAGTTCGAAATCAGCAAGGTGGTGAAGATTGTACCGGGTGGCAACAGCGGACAGGATTCCATCTATCACGGACTCTGTGCTGCCGAGGAATTTGCCGGCGGCAAGGATGCCTACGTGCTCATTCATGACGGCGTACGCCCACTCATCACCGAGGAAACCATTACAGACAATATCCGAAAGGTGGAAGAATGCGGCTCCTGCATCACCTGTATACCAGCCACAGAGACTTTCATCGTAAAACAGGAAGACAACTCGCTGGAAATTCCGGAACGAGACAATTCTCTGATTGCCAGAGCACCACAGAGTTTCCGACTGAAAGATATCCTCTCTTCACACCGCAAGGCGATTGAAGAAGGCAGACACAACTTCATCGATTCCTGTACGATGATGAGCCACTACGGCTATAAACTCGGTACCATCATCGGTCCGATGGAGAACATCAAGATTACAACACCAACCGATTTCTTTGTGTTCCGTGCCATGGTAACGGTACATGAGAACCAGCAGATTTTCGGTTTCTGATAAAGATAGAGAAGAAATGAAACATAACGAAATAGAACTGGAAGACTGGAAAGACTTTGCCAAAAGCTTTCCGCTTTACGACCAACTGAGAAACAAGACCATCGGCATTACGGGAGCTACGGGCTTGCTGGGCTCCTGCATGGTTCATTGCCTGGAAGAACTCGACAGACAGCACGGACTGAACCTGACCATCGTATGCTTCGTAAGAAACGCTGAAAAGGCGCAGCAGGTACTGGGACATCCTCAGGGAGATGCCCATTCTGCAGAGATTTTGGGCAAGAACATCGTGATTCTGAAGCATGATTTCAGCAAGACAGAGGAGATGCCGCAGGAGGTTCATATCGATTATCTGGTGCATTTTGCCAGTCCTACTGCATCCCAATACTTTGTCAGCAAACCGGTAGAAACCATGATGACCGATTTCGACGGCACAGCCCAGCTCCTGCGTTTCGCCCTCTGCCAGAACACCGCCTCTATCGTCAATGTTTCATCCCTGGAGGTATATGGAAGCATCTATGATGATTCCCATCCGCTCAGCGAGGAAGAGCAGGGCTACATCCATCTTTCAGATACCCGCAGCAGCTATCCCGTAGCCAAGAGAGCAGCCGAATGCCTATGCCATGCCTATGCCCGCGAATATGGGGTGCATGTCAAGACTGCCCGCCTCGCCCAGACCTTCGGAGCAGGAGTTACGGCAGATGACAACCGCGTTTTCGCACAGTTTGCCCGCAACATCATTGCCGGAGAAGACATCGTTCTCCATACCACCGGTGAACTGAGCCGCTGCTATTGCTATACGGTTGATGCCATCGAGGCAATCCTTTTCATCCTGCTGAAGGGTGAAGACGGTGAGGCATACAATGTTGCCAACGAGTCAACCTACATTTCCATCATCGATATGGCGAAGTTCCTCTGCAACACTTTCAATCCGGATATCCAGCCGGTAATCCAGCTGAAAGAAGGCATGGGCTATTCTCCGATGACCCGGCTCCGTCTGTCCTGCAGCAAGGTGCATCAGCTCGGCTGGACGCCAAGATACGACATGAAAACCATGTTCCAGCGTCTCATCAATTCCTTGAAAGCATCATCTGCATCTCATTAAAAAGCATCCATCAGCATCATGACATCCATTCTAAAGAGAATATACAAGAGTACATTGGGAATATACGAGCGCAAGGACCTGTCGTCCTGGAGCCATACTCCAGCCTGTTCTACTCCCATCTACGGCATCTACCATATCTTCTGCGACGCCAACTGGAAAGAGATGGTAAGGGAACAGATGCAGCATCTCGCCGACAGCGGACTGCTCGAGGCAAGCAACCGACTCTATATCAGCTGCATCGCCAGAAACAACGAAGATATCATGGAATTGGAAGATATCCTGCGACAATATGCGGCAGATAAGATAGAATTTGTTTCCAAGACCACCAATCCACAGCGATTCGAATTTCCGGCACTCGACTATATGTATGAGAAATCACAGCACGAAGACTTCCTCTTCTATTATTTCCATACCAAGGGAATCACCTACCAGACTACCCTGCATCAGGAAGACAGGGAATTCAAGGGATTCGTAGATAAAATCGTGGCATGGAGAAGAATGATGGAATTTTTCCTGATGAACCAGTGGAAAGTGGCTGTCAACACCCTGGAAGCGGGATATGATACCTACGGAAGCTATCTCTTCCCTCCTTTCAAGAACAAGATGTATGCCGGCAACTTCTGGTGGGCGAAGGCGTCTTATTTCAGAACGCTCCCTGCCCTAGACGAAGATACCAAGCTGCACAACCGTTTCATGGCAGAAGAATGGCTGCTGAGTCTGCCGGGGGTAAAGGCTTTCTCGGCTTTCGATACGGTGGCAGACCTGTATTTTGTCAGGATTCCGCCTACCATCTATGAGGTGGGCAGACATTCACTCTTCGATTCCCTCAGATTCTGCGCTATCTATACCTATAGAAAATACCAGCGCAAATGGTTCGGTTACAGCTATAAGCAGCACTGCCAACAAAAATTCCAGCAACTCAAGCAATCGCTTTAGTTGCTGGAATTTTCCATTTATAACCGGTTCATGATTTGAACTCCAACTTGCCGACGTGCAGATTCACCTTGTCCAGATCCGGCAACTGCATATAGTTGCCATATTGGTCGGTCAGCACCTTGTCGTAGTTGCCCGGCACAGGCATCTGATGCCCCTCAAACTCCAGGGTAGTCAGCGGGAAGATGTCTTCCAGATGGCGCTCTACGACAAAAGGCACACCGAAAGCATCCAGATAGGCACCACCGGTCAACCTGGCTATTCCCCTCATCACCGGATAAATCACCCGTTCATTCAGATGCACCCAGCGCATCACCTTGCCGATAATCACCTCATCCTTCAGGTCCTTCCGCTTCAATATCTTATAGGTGTGTCCGATGGTCTGTATCGACAGTCGCTGCAGCCATTTGGGATGCTTGTCGATAGAAAAGATATCTATATAGATGCCCCGCTCCTTGAAAATCCGGTCATAGCCGTTGTTCTCATCCAGCACCGAACGGCGGTCTCTCAGCTTGGCATACTGGAAGAAGTAGTCTTCGTCCGTCTGTCTGCATTGCAGCGCCATCGTTTCATCCAGTTCTCGGGGCAGAATCTCTATCATCTTCAGATAATCCTCCCGCAGCATCTGCACATCCATATCATCATCCCAGGGAATAAAACCCTGATGGCGGGCTGCACCTATCAGCGTACCGCCTATCAGCCAGTAACGGATGTGATGGCGCTTGCAGATGGCATCAAAAGCCAGCAGCAGCTCTACCATCCTCTGCTGATGCTTCCACAGTTGGGAACCTTCAGGATTGAACCGGGCTCTCAGCTCCTCATTACTATATTGTCTTGTCTGATTTTCCATCATATTCTTCTATTTTTTCTTTAATACAAAACGGATACACTCGTCCAAAATGGCAACCCGGGCCACTTTCATGACCACGAAATATAATACGGCAGCCATCACGACCCTTGCCAGGAGTAGACATGCCAGATTGGTAATGCCCGCCGTTGCCAGATAGGTGAGACTCATCACGCCCAGAGCCGCCAGCAGGAACGGACAGGTATCTTTCAGAAAGTCGAGCGGACGGTAGCTGATATAGCGGTAAGCCAGCGCATACCATACAAACATCCAGATGATGGTCAATGCCACGTAGACCGATACCATCAGACGGATGCCGTAAGGCCAGAGAAACAGCATCAGCACAATCTGGGTAACGCTCAGCGATACCGTACACCAGAAATAGGCGCCGGATTTACCCTTGCTGATCACCACGTTGGAAAACAGCGTATATAGCGGCATCACCGAACCGCCCACGCACAGCATGCGCAGCAGTTCTGCACTCGACTGCCACTTCTCGGTCAGCGTGATGATGATAAACTCATTGGAAACGAGTCCCAGTCCGAACAGCAGGGGGAAGGAAAGGAAGCAGATAAACCTCACCATCTTCCTGAAAGCCATCAGCTGGCGCTCCTTGTCGTCAGAGAGATTCACCAGCGTTGGCTGGATGACCGGATTCAGCATTCCCTGCAACAGCAGATAACACTTCGAGTTCCACTGATAAGCCTGGTTGTAGCTACCCGTAATGGCATTGTTGTAGAAACGTCCCAAAAGGATATTCATCACATTGTCGTTGATTTTGGTGGCGATGGTTGTGGCAGCTATTTTGAAACTGAACGGGAACATCGTCTTCACGGGCGTGAAATCTATCTTCAGCGAAGGTCGCCAGGTGGAATAATGCCATACCAGCAGGGTATTCAGTCCCACATAGACCACTCCCTGGGTTGCCAACGACCAATAGGCAAAGCCATTCCATGCCATCAGCACACCCACGCTACTCGACAGCAGCACCGCCGTGATACTTGCCTTCGCCTGCTGCTTCACCATCATGTTCTTGAAGAGGAATGCAGCCTGAGCCGTACCCAGACTGGAAAAGAGAATCGTGACGAAAGCCAGCCTGCACAACGCGATAAGCCGGTCATCATGATAGAAATCTGCAATGAAAGGGGCACAGAGGAAAAGGATGACATAAAGAGAACCGCCCACGATGATATTAAACCAGAACACGGAGTTGTAATCATTGGAGATAGGATGCTTCAGGTTACCGATGGCAGAAGCGAATCCGCTGTTCTGGAGCGCAATTGCTATCAGCGGGAACACATTGATCATCGCCATCATTCCGTAGTCTTCCTTCGACAGCAATCGTCCCAGGATGATGCCGAATACCAGTCCGATAACCTGCATCGCTCCATTGTTCATTGCCCCCCAGAAAAGTCCCTTGGCTGTTTTCTCCTTCAGTGTTTCTGCCATATCTTCTAATCTTTTTTATCTTCCTGTTTTACTATTCTCCCCGGATTCCCAACCACGGTAGCACCGTCGGGAATATCCTGGAATACCACGGCACCGGCTCCTATCGTCACGTGGTTGCCGATATGGATGCCGCCGAAGACCGTGGCTCCGGTATAAATCTTCACGTCATTTCCGATGGTAGGCCTGCCGCCCTTGCCGTTGCCCAGCGTCACCATCTGCAGACAGTAGAAGTCATCACCTATACTTTCTGCGTTGAGATAGGTGGCATAGCTGTGCTCCAGATGCGCACCCTTCCCGATATGCGGACACCAGATGGTCATCGTACGCTCGGGAGGCAACAGCCAGCTGATGAAAACCGAACGGTATTCGCCCATGCGGTAATAAAACAGATTGCGAAAACTCCTTTCGCGGGTGCATGCCTTAATCAGGTTGAGCACCGTAGGCTTCCTGTCCTGCACCTTCAGCAGGTCGGCATCTATCTCCTTCTTATGGAGCAGATACAGAGCGATATGCGGCAACATGCGCACCGCCGAAGCTGACAATATGATGGTTTGTACTATCGGATTCATGACTCTAAATCTTATTTATCTTGCAAAGATACAAAAAATAAAGCAACTAGCATGCTTTTATCCGAAAACAATTGTTCTTTTCACTAAAAATAAGATAATAGAACAGGGTTTGTAGAATTTTAGTCGGTTTTATTGCTAAATAATGTGAATTAAATAGCTTTCCATACAACTTTTCCGTACCTTTGCACAAAGTTATATATAACGATATTTTAGAAGAGGATAAAACAGAACATCATGAAGAGGATATTGATTGTTGAAGACGATTTGGCATTCGGAACAATGATACAGACTTGGCTCAAAAAGAAAGGATTCGATGTAGAAAGGGTAACATCTGTAGGCGCTGCCATCAAAGCGATGGGAGCCGGCGATGCATTCCATCTGGTTCTTTCCGACTTGCGCCTGCCCGACCATGACGGACTGGTATTGCTCCAGCATATCAGAAAGACTGATGCCCACCTGCCTTTTATCGTAATGACTAGCTATGCAGAGGTTCAGAATGCTGTATGTGCCATGAAATCGGGTGCTACCGATTACGTGGCTAAACCCTTCCATCCCGAAATCCTCTTAGAGAAAATCCGTGAGGCCATCCAGTCGGCTGCTTCAGCGGTTTCAGCCCCTCAGCGTGCGGAATCTGCCGCCAGGCAGAATGCGCCCCAAGAAGAGCAGCAGGGCGCTACGGAGGTGCCTAGATATATAAAAGGTGAAAGCGAGGCTTCCAAACAGCTCTACGAGTTCGTTTCGCTCGTTGCCCCAACCCCGATGTCAGTGCTCATTCTCGGAGCCAGCGGCACCGGAAAGGAATATGTGGCGCGCAGCATCCACGAACAGAGTCTGCGCAAGGACAAGCCTTTCTATGCCATCGACTGCGGCGCCATCCCTAAGGAGGTGGCGGCATCTGAATTCTTCGGATATAAGAAGGGTGCCTTTACCGGAGCCGAACAGGATAAGAAGGGCGCCTTCGAGATAGCTAACGGCGGAACGGTTTTCCTCGATGAGATGGGAAACCTCAACTACGAAGTACAGGTGCAGCTCCTCAGAGCCTTGCAGGAGAGGAAAATCCGTCCGCTGGGCAGCACGCAGGAGATAGATGTGGATATCCGACTCATCTGTGCCACCAACGAGAATCTGGCGCAGGCGGTAGCCGAAGGCAAGTTCAGAGAGGACCTCTATCACCGCATCAACGAGTTTACCATCTACATGCCTGCCCTCAAGGACAGAGGTGCCGATATCTTCCTCTTTGCCAACCTCTTTATCAAGCACGCCAACCAGGAACTGGGCAAGAATGTGCTCGGACTGGATGCCAAAGCCTCAGAAATCATTGCCTCATACGACTGGCCGGGCAACCTGCGCGAACTGAACAATGTGATGAAGCGCGCCACCCTGCTCACCCGGGGCAAGTATATCGGTGCCCAGGAACTGGAGAAGACGATGGCACAGACCTCCACAGCCCGACCTATCAATATGCAGCTGCACAGCGAACAGTCGGAACAGGAAAGCATCGCCGCTGCCCTGAGAGCCACCCACGGCAACAAGAGCAAGGCTGCCCAACTGCTTGCCATCGACCGCAAGACTCTCTACAACAAGATGAAGAAATACGGCATGGAGTAGAACATGCCACACCCCGATTCCCCAATATATTCCACACTATATTGGGGAATTTTTCTACACCTTTTCCCCACTTTCCCCACACCCCGTTTCTGGCATAAAACATCATCTATTCTGATTATCAGATACTTAGCCAAATTCATCATTTTTTGGCACGCCTATTGTGATATTATTTAGCGAACTCACAAATGAGTTTCAGCAAGAGAATTAATAAACAATAATATTCACAATTAAAAAACAAAAGAATTATGAAAAAGTTAGTATTTGCAGTTATCGCAGCAGTAGCAATGGTATCAGTTAGCAATGTATTTGCAGGTAACAGAATGGTAAACGTTGCAGGTTCAGAACCAGTAGACACAGTAGCTCCAGCCGACACAACAGCAACACCTGTTGAGACCCCAGCAGAGGCTCCTACAGACACTACAGTAACTCCAACAGATGCACCAGCTGAAAACCCAGCAGAAACACCAGCTGAGACTCCAGCAACAACAGTGGATTCAACCGTAGCAGAGTAAATCCACCTTCAGAAAATAGTAATTACGCGTCGCTTTCAATGAAACAGGAGATAGATGACCAGATTTTGGCATTTATCTCCTGTTTTCGTTGGTTTATATCGCATTTTTGATTAACTTTGCACGCAAATAGCAAAAAAACTCAAAACATTAAAAGATAAGAAGATGCAGCAAACAAACGTTCCTTTCAAGGTAGCCCTGGGTTACATCATCGTCGCCATCGTACTGATTCTGGCGATAGGGTTGGTATATCGCAACACCACGTCCGTGCTCGCTATCAACCAGGCAACCCGCGACTATATCGAAAAGCGCCAGGCAGCCGACAGCACCATGTCCAGCCTGCTCAAGGAGGAACAGACCAATCTGCAGCAGCTTACCCGCGCCATGCAGGGCAAGTCATCCCACAACTATCTGCATGAGAAGATGAACAGCCTCAACAGTGGCGAAGATTCCGTTGTCGTGCATTCCAAGGCACCCAAGACCCACGTAGCAAAGAACACTACCGTAGAGGTGATGAAAACCCGCAAGGGCTTCTTCCGCCGCCTTGCCGATGCCTTCAAGAAGGAACATGCCGAAACGCTCAGCATCAGACGCGACAGCAACCAGGCTGTCACCGATACCCTCTCTACCCCGGTCAACTTAGCCGGAAACGTAGCCGATATCCTGGAACAGATTGACCGCAAGGAGAAGCAGTCTACGCACGATAACCACGATGCCATCAACCGCGAGGTGAGAGACCTGCAGATAACCAATGCCCGCCTCGCCCTGCGCTCCTCCCAGCAGCTCAACGATATCCACCAGCGCGAACGTCAGGCGATGCAGCAGGCTATCAACCAGGCGATGCAGGCGCGCCAGAATCTGCTCTGGCAGATAGGTCTGCTTGCCATCGTAGCCATCACAGCCGCCGTCATCCTCGTCTATTACATCTACCGCGATACGCAGAAGGAACGCATCTACCGCGAGAATCTCGAAGAGGCTAACGAGGAAATCAGGCGCATCATGAACCAGCGCGAACGCCTGCTCCTCACCATCACCCACGACATCAAGGCTCCGGCTGCCAGCATCTCGGGCTTCATCGACCTGATGAAGGATTATGTCGACAACCCGCAGGCCATCTCCTGCCTCAACAGCATCAAGGGGTCTGCCACCCATCTCTCCCGGCTCGTTGCCGCCCTGCTCGATTATCACCAGTTGGAAAACGGACTGATGAAGCTGAACCCTGTAGATTTCTCGCCTGCCGACATGTTCCGCCAGTGTGCCGGAGAGATGCAGATCCTGAGCCAGGAGAAGGGATTGGAACTGCATCTGGAGCTCGATGGCATCAGCAGTCCGCAGACCTACTACCGTGCCGATGCCTTCCGTATCCGTCAGATACTCAATAACCTGGTGAGCAATGCCATCAAGTATACCGATAAGGGCAGCGTCACCATCCAGGCAGCCATCAGTCCCCAGCACCTCCTCACCTTCTCGGTAAGGGATACCGGCAAGGGCATGACCACCGAAGAGCGCCAGAAGGTATTCCAGGCGTTCACCCGTCTGAAGAGTGCCCAGGGCATCGAGGGCACCGGTCTCGGACTGAACATCACCCAGGAACTGGTCAATCTGCTTCAGGGCACCCTGCGTCTGGAATCCGTCAAGGACAAGGGCAGCACCTTCACCGTCACCATTCCGCTTGCCTTAGGTACCGCTCCTGCAGCAGAAGAGGCAGAAGAGCAGAAGCCCCTCGCCCCAACCAAGCCCCATTTCGAAAACCACAAGATACTGCTGCTCGATGACGACCCGTTGCAGCTCCGTCTGCTTCAGGAGATGCTGAAGAAGCTGATAGGCGACAGTTGGCAAGTCTTTGCCTGTCTGCATGTAGCCGAGGCGCTCACCGTGCTCCACAACGAGCATCCGGCGCTGATGATGATGGATATCGAAATGCCCGAGATGAACGGCATCAGGATGATTCAGCACATCAACCACAGCCACATGAAGGTAGTAGCGATGACCGCCCACGATGCCAGCATCATTAGAGAGTTGAAAGAAGCCGGTTTCGACGATTGCCTTTTCAAGCCGTTCAGCACAGAGAAGCTGAGAGAAATCCTCGGATTAGAGGATGCAGCATCAGAAACAGAGGAAATAGCAGAGGAAACAAGGGATACTGCATCAGAAGCAGAGGATATAGCAGAGAAAACCAATAAGAATTCCCGCTTTGCACCCCTCCTGACCTTTGCAGAAGGCGATCCGGAGGCAGAAGCCGAGATACTCAGCACCGTCAAGCAGGAGTTGTCATCCCATCTCCAAAACCTCCAGCAGGCAACAGAAGGCGAGTTATCAATAGAAGCCATCGGCAAGACAGCCCACAAGCTTTTCCCTATCGCCACGATGATAGAGATGGAGACCCGCCAGCACATCGCCACCCTCGCTCCCGAGCATATCAGCGATCTGTCAGAATCTCAGATAAGAGCCTACACCCAGGCCATCATCGCCGACCTGAAGGCTCTCCTCTAGCTATCAGCTATTGTATCTCTTCCATCGACAATCCTGTTATTTCCAAGACTGTCGATGCATCCATCCCCTTTGCCAGCATATTCCTGGCAATCTCAAGGCTGCGCTGGTTCATGCCTTCTTCTCTGCCTTTCTGGTATCTGTCATCCAGGAGGGTTCTTTCAACACTTACCGAATCCCAGAACTTGTCGTAGGCTCTGAGTTCGGCATCTGTAAAGCCGGAAATTTCCAGTTCTTCTACTGACGGCAGATACTGTTGCAGGTGTATCAACTCGTCCTCGCTGGGTGACTGAAGGACATACAGGAGGTTTCTCAACCGATCAGGATGATTGCCGAATATCTTCTTGAACGTGGGGTCTGCCTTAGGATCTAAGTACTTCATAACCATCTGTTTTAAAATTCTATAGCGCAAAGTTATGACTTTATTTTCATTCGCACAAGAGTTTTAGACATTTTTTCAGGCAAAATAAGCTGAAATGTTGAAAAAAAAATCTTTTTCCTCCCGTATTACGTATAGTGTAAAAGATGTAAATGTATATATATAATATACTTGGTATAGTATAGGGAAGGAAAATCTGCACCTAACTGTCTGATATTCAGCAATATATATTTTTAAGATTCTCTCTGGTAGTCATTCGGGCATATCAGAAAACACATGATTGGCCCTGATGGTACCTATTATTGGCTCTGGTAGTCATCAAAAAAAGGTAATTTGCCCTGGTAGTCATTGAGCGCTTAAATGAGGTAAACAAACGATGTACTTCCGTTTACCAACTGAAGCGGCTGCGTCGGGTTACAGATATGGCTGCGTTGGGTTAAGGATTCGACTGCGTTGGGTTAAGGATTCGACTGCATCGGGTTAAGGATTCGACTGCATCGGGTTAAGGATTCGACTGCGTTGGGTTGCAGATATGGCTGCATCGGGTTAAGGATATGGCTGAACTGGGTTACGCAGACGGCTGTACTCACTGATCGAGCCACTTGACTTAACTGATTGAGCCACTTGAGTTAGCTGATTGAACCGTATCAGTACTTTTCTGCATGAACTTGCGTACAAAAGAACAGTTAATGAAGAGGACTTTTCATCAATGTAAAACTCAAAGCTTGTTTAACAAATTGAGAGTGCATCATAAGTCACATCCAATACGCCCTGGGCTAGGAGCTTTTGGGCCTTCAGCCCGTCCTCGGCTGCAATTATCTAGACTTACGACACACTCTTCTATTTTTTGTCTACATTTTTCACACTTCGAAAACAAGCTAGACGTAAGAAAAATATCATTTCCCCATAGGCGTTAGAAAAAGCCAGAACGCCAAACGGAATTTTCTTCTTTTTACCTTTTAAAGCCTCTTTTTACTTTTTTACCTTTTTACTTTTTTACCTTTTTACAGCCCCTCTTATCACGAACCAGGCATGAACTGCAAGGGTGGGAAGAAGGCCGTAATGGGTGCGCATCACCTGAAAACGCTCCTTCAGGGAGGCTTGATGGTTCTGCGTGGTCATGCCGCCATCCAGAAAATGGGTGAGGACGGCATGGACGTTGCGCAACGGCAACTTGCGGCGAGATGACTCCCGCATGATGCGGATGCACCAGTCTACATCTGCCGAATAACGGTAGTGCAGATCGTAATGAATCTCACGGGCTATATCTGTGCGGGCATAGAATGACTGGTGACACACCAGCATGCCCCAGATGAACGAACGCCACGTGAGCTTCTTGGGTGGGGCTAGACGGCGATGGCGCAGGAAATGGCCCATCCCGTTCACGATATCGGTATCGCCGTAAAGTACACCGGGCAGTACTTCGCCTTCGCCTACACAGCCTTCTACGTACTCCAGCGTATCGGCTGTAGGAAAGGTGTCGCCGGCATTCATGAACACCAGGTAATCGCCCGTAGCACGGTCGATGCTCTTGTTCATGGCATCATAAAGTCCCTTGTCGGGCTCTGATATGACCACGATTTCGTGCGAGCTCTCGCCTACTGCATTGCGATGCTGATATGTCTTCACCAGCTGGAGAGTACGGTCGCGGGAACCGCCATCCATGATGATGTGCTCGATGTTGCAGTAGGTCTGGCGCTGCACGCTGTCGAGGGTACGCTGCAACACCTTCTCGGCATTGTACGTACAGGTTACGACGGTGAACTTAATCATAACTTATAGTTTTTGTAGGCCATCGCCTCGTTATAAACTTCAATATATTTCAATGCTACTGCATGCTGCGAATAGTTCTGTGCTACCTTCTGCAGACATGCCTGCTTCAGAGCCGCCCTGTCGGCCTCTTCGAGTACCCAGTGGATGCCACTCGCCAGGTCTTCGGTATCGCGGTAGTTTGCCACGTAGCCGTTCTGCTGATGGTCTATCATCTCCGGTATACCTCCTACCCTGAAACCGATGCTCGGCACGCCGCACGCCATCGACTCCATGATGGTGTTAGGGAGGTTATCTTCGAGCGATGGCAGCACGAAGGCATCGGCCGAATTGTAGATTGCCACAATCTGCTTCTCATCGCTGACATAGCCGAGCGAATAGGACGGCAGGGTGAGGTTTACTTCCTCGGAATGGCCGCCCAGGATGGCGATGGCGGTATTCTCCTTCATCTCGGGATAGCGCGCTACCAGCCGGTCGATGGCTTCGATGAAATAGCGCATGCCCTTGCGCTCGTCGGTTACGCGCTGGGATACGAAGAGGATGATATGCTTGTCGGCTGGCAGACCGGCACGCAGACGCGCCTCTGCCTGATCCTGAGGACAGAACACGTGGGTATCTATCGGATTCGGGATGTTGGTGATGCGCTGGCCTACGAAGAGACCACTGCCCTTTGCCTGCCGTTCGAGCCAACGGCTACAGGTGACGAAGGAGATGGCGCCGCGATGGTAGAGTTCCTTCTTGCGGCGGAATATCTTTGCTGAGAGGTCGTTCTTGCTGCCTTTATTGGGGAGAAGCGGACAGTTGCCGCAGGCAGAGGCATAGCGGTTGCAGCCACGGGCATAATGGCAGATGCCGGTAGCTGGCCAGAGATCGTGCATGGTCCATACCACCGGTTTGCCGCTGCGGATTATTTTGCGGATGTTCTTGAGTGAGAGCATGCCCTGGTTGATCCAGGAGAGATGGATGACATCTGCCTCCTGAAACTCGCGGAGCCTGGTGATATCGGTACCCGATGTTGCCATGTCTACCTCCCAGAGGCGCTGACGGGAGAAATGGAGATGCCAGAACACGCACCAGCGCTCCCACAGGAAGTTCCACTGCAACCTGAGCGAACGGGGCAGACTGACCACAGTGATGTCTTCTGTCTCCTTGTCGCGTACCAACATCTTTGCCTTAACGCCATTGTTGTTAAGGGCATCCATCAGGCGGTTGGCTGCTACTGCCGCTCCGCCTGTCTTTTCACTTGTATTTACTATGAGTACTCTCATCTGCGTATATTTTTGATACCGCAAAAAGCTGCGTATATTGATTGATACTGCAAAGATAGCACAAATCGGAGACAAAACAAAATAAAAAGGCATGTTTTTTTCGAAGAAATCGGAAAAGAGGAAACGGAAGAGGGAGAAAGGGGCATAAAAAAACATACCACAACTCTCAACGAGCTATGGCATGTAATATGTTTAACTTAAAAAATCTAATCAAAATAGTCTCACGACTTTCTCAATTATCGGTTAAACAATCTACCTTAAAACCTAATAACTAAAAACCTAAATCTATTACTACTAACCTAAACAATCTATTAACCTTTTGACGCTGCAAAATTACTACTATTTCGGCTATCCACCAAATATTTAGCCAAGAAAGTGTGACGTTTTTGCATTTTTTTGATATATATCAAGCAAAAATGAACAAAAAAAACGGAAATTAACAACTTCCTGACACTTTGCAGTTTATAAGGCTTTTGCTCTTTACAGGGCGCCTTGCTGATTGCGTTCTATCCTTTCTGGATAAGAACGGTGGCATAGGCGGAGATGCCCTCCATTCTGCCTGTGAATCCGAGTTTCTCGGTGGTTGTTGCCTTGATGGATATCTGGTCTTCATCTACCCCCATCACCTCTGCCAGACATGCTTTCATGGCTGGCACATGCGGGTTGAGTTTAGGGCGTTCGGCACAGACTGTGGCATCGATATTGCCCAGTGTATAACCCTTGGTAGCTATCAGTTCCATCGTTTTGCGGAGCAGAATCTTAGAATCCACATTCAGAGTCTCTGCTGCCGTATCCGGGAAATGATATCCGATATCACGCATGTTGGCAGCGCCCAGAAGGGCATCGCAAATGGCATGAATCAGCACATCGGCATCGCTGTGGCCCAGCAATCCCAGTTCATAATCTATCTTGATTCCTCCCAGCCACAAGTCACGGTCAGCCACCAGCTTGTGGACATCATATCCAAATCCTACACGTATATTCATAACTTTAAATTAATTGAATGTTGAATGTTGAATGTTGAATGTTGAATTTTTGCCTAACGGACTCAAGGGCACTAGCCTAATTCAACATTCAACATTCAACATTCAACACTATTCATTCAACATTCAACATTCAACATTCAACACTCAACATTACCTTTTAAACAGGTCCTTCAGTCCATCCATATCAAACGACAGGGTGAAGCGGAGGGTCTGGTCGAGCGGGTTGCTCTTGGCGGTAGCCACCACATAGGCAGCATCGAGCGAGAAGACATTCATCTTGAAACCGGCACCTACGGTGAAGTACTTGCGGTTACCCTTGCTCTGACTCTCGTGATGATAACCGGCACGGAGCGCAAACTTATCATTGTATACATACTCGGCACCCAATCCGTAGTTGATTTCCTCCAGTTCTTCCTTGAAACCGCCAGGGGCATCGCTGAAACTCTTGAAGATACCGCTGATGCCCGAAATATCATCATACTCACGATGCACACGGTCTTCATATTCTGAATTGTCCTCACCCTCTTCCTGCTTCGGAACGGTAGGCACCAGATACTTGTTGGCATCGGCTGCCAGGGTGACGCGGTTGTACTCGTCGATAGGAATCATCAGCGAAGCACCCAGACGCATGTTGGCTGGCAGGAACTCGCCATACTCCTTGCCACTGAAGGTAATCTTACTACCGATGTTAGAAATATTCAAGCCCAAACCCAACTGACATTCGCGCTGGCCGATGACCACATAGTTCTGGTAATAGGCGGCAATATCGGCTGCGAAAGCGGAAGCTGGCGAATTATCTTCGGTATAATCGAAGCGCATATCGGAATAGATCCAGCGGATGGCGGCAGCAAGAGAGAACTTCTCGCTGAGCATCAGAGAATAAGCCACATCGACCGACATCTCGTAAGGATTGATGGTCATACCCGTGCCACTCTCGGCACCTTCCTGACTGGTAAACACTTCGCCCATATTGAAATAGCGGAGCGATGCCGATACGGCGCTGTAATCGCCAATGCGGTAATAGCCAGAGAGATAGGCGAGATTCATATCATTGACCAGCGAACGCAGCCAAGGGGTGAAGCTGAGCGACACACCAGCACGCGAAATGGTGAAAGGATATTTTGCCGGGTTCCAGTACTGGGAGTTGACATCAGGGTCGGTAGCCGCACCGACATCTCCCAAACCGCCACCACGGGCATCAGGAGCTATGGTTTGTGAAATGACTGCATAGTTCACAGGATTAAAGAGATCTTTCTTATCCTGCGCCTTCACTTCTGATGCCATCAGAGCGAGACATCCCAAGACGAATATCTTATAGATTCTTTTCATTGCCATTGTAAATATATTTTTATTTAATAATGATGAGTTTCTTGACTTTAGAGGTGTAGCTGCTGCCATCGCTCGCCACCTTGACGCGATAGAGATATACGCCGGTGCCCAGAGGGGTGCCGCTATCGGAGGTGAGGTCCCAGCTGACGGTATAGCTGCCCGAGGTAGGTACACCGCTTTCGGAATGGCGCCAGTGCTGTCTGCCCGACGAATCGAACACTTCTACCACCACGTCCATATCGCTCTCTGTGCGGTCGTGACTGATGATGAAGGTGGTGGAGGTCTTAGCCGGATTGGCGGTTACGCCCACATCGAAGAGCGCCGGACTCAGTCCCTTCACCACATTGAAGCGGAGCTTCACCGTAGAACTGTTGTTCTGGATATCCCAGGCTCGGAAGGTGAGTTCGTGCTTGCCCGGTTCCAGTTGCGGTATGCTGTAATAGGTGGAACCGCTGGTATAGGTTCCGAAATCGTAGGTGAAATTGCTGTTCAGCACGTAGGTCTTCGACATGTCGCCATCTATCACCAGCTGCAGGTCGTGGCCGATACCGCTTCCTGCAGCATTGATTCCGTCCTTATCGGTTATCTTTGCCACAAAGAACGGGGTGGTGTTGACATTGCCGCCGTCTATGAAGGAAGGCGAATTGAGATAGCAATAGATGGAAGGACCGATGGAATCGTTCTTCTGCTCCTCGCTCTCGCCTACCGTAAACTGCTCGCTGAAGCCGTGGGCGGAGAGGGTCTTGGCGGTATTCACCGCATAGAGGTTGACCAGACCGCTCTGGTTGGAATAATTGATATCCAGCGGAACGGCAAAGGAGAAGGCAAACTTGCCGCCTCTGACGCTATCGGTGCCCTGATACAGGGTCTTGGTTCTGTCTTTGTATTCGAAAGCCTTCTCAGCGCCATCCTTGTCGGTATTGTTCAGGCGACAGGTAACCGTTTCCTTGGAATCTCTTACGGTAGCGGTGATGACGCCCAAGAAGTCGTCTGCTCCCTCAATATGACCTGCCATGCGGGCGATAGAGCCTGCCTTCAGCATCGGCAGGGTTTCAGACTCGGCAACAGGAATGCCATTGATGGAATCTACCACAATCTGATGCATAGGCAGATTGAGCGCAAGAGCTGGGTCGCCCAGAAGGGAATAATGGAGATGGTTTTCGGTGATATCGGAACCGGAAGTTGGACCGTTGCCGCTCACCAGGTCGTTCTGCGCCAATCGGTGCGCCTCGCCTATCGTGATAGGCTTGCCATCTACCAGACTGAGCACCCTGTGGATGAAGGCACGGTTGATATGTCTGTTATACTGGGCGTAAACGGTACGGGTGGTGCCATAGAAGGCTACTGCGCCGCCTTTTTCGTTGAGCAGCGCATATTCGCCGATGTTGGCTTCGAGTCCGTCGAACGGCATGATATCGCAGGAGGCGGTTACCCAGAGCGGCAGGTTGGTATTGCGGAAATCGGCAAAATCGTTGAGTTTCAGAACCGATTCGTGCGACATCTGTGTAGGATCGCCATGTCCGGCATAATCCATGATGAGGGCTCCCGCAGCCTGCTGCTGCTTGATGATTCTCGTTACTTCGGGATAAGTATTGCCCGAAGAGGAAGTTTCGCGGGTATAGGCATCCCACATCACCTTCTTGACGAGATAGGCGGGATAGGTGGTGAGCACATCATTTGCCACCTCATCGGCATCCTGCATGTGGAGGTTGCCGTTTCCGTCATCGCCCATAAACATCAGGGTGTTCTGCCAGGCGCCTACATTGGCATTCTGGGCATAACTGATAGTCTTGTCTACCAGCACCTTGGCTTCTTCTGCATAAGTTACCGGGAAGCGGCCTACGGCTACATCCTGCAGCTCACGGTTAGGATACAGTCCGGCTCCCTCGCCGAGCATACCGAACCAGCTGTCGCTGACGAAGCAGGATACGGCACTGAAGGAGTTTTCACTCTCAAAGCACAGCAGGTAATCGTCAGGATTCAGGTTTTTGCAACCAGTAGTAAGCATGCGGTTATCCCATACGCAGTCGCCGAAAAGCAGGAGGTATTTCGGCATATCAGCCTCGCTCTGCGCCTTATCAGAAAGCATGCGCAGGTAGCGGCGGTAGGCGTTGGCATCGGGGGTACCGCTAGAAAATTCGTTATAGAGTTCATCGGCAGGCACGATGGTAACGCGCAGTCCGTCGTGCTGTTCATGAAATTCTTTCAGCCGCAGAGCCTGTTTCAGCAGTTTCTGTGAGGCGGGTATGATGATGACCATATCGGCTGCTCCATCGGCATGATGATCCTGGTTGGTGATGCCGTAGACATATTGGGCAGCCGGAATCTTTCCACCGGAGGCAAGGTTGGCAGCGGTAAAGGCACAGCTTCTAGGCTCTGCCCACGTTACGGAGATATAATCGAGGCGGATGGAAGCACCTGACAAGACCTTGATAGAGATGGTATCCTTATCCTGGAAATCGGAAATGGGATAAGTGGCAACCCGCTCTGTAGCCTTGAGGTAAGATATATCCTCCAACGGATTGTCATCCTTGAGAGAAAGGGTGATTTCGCCCAAAAACTTGCCATTCTTCAGTATCTGAGCCACGCTGTTTGTGGTGGTAGTCAGGGCTACGGAGAGTTTGCCTGCCGCAGAACCGGTGGTATTCGTGATCACCACTTTCTTCTCATCGCCCACCTTCAGTTCTTCTGCATCGAAGAGGTTTCTGCCGCCATGATAGTAGCTGTAACCATCTGACTCATAGAGGGAATGGTAATCATAAGGCTGCGGATAATGGGAAGAGACAAAGGTGGCTGAATCCTGCACCAGAGGCTCTCCATCGGTCTGGGTAATAAAATAGTAGCCGTAATCGGAATAAGGATTACGGACGCGCTGGAGGGCGGTTTCTGATTTCCAGGAAACCGGTCCCTGGGCATAGAAATAATGCTTGCCGCCAACGATGCACTGGGGAACTTCCTGCAAATCGTCGGTAGCCTGCAGTTCGCTCGCCAGAAGGGCTTCGTTCTGCAGATTGCCGCCATAGCCGTAAATCTTCACCTTGCTGATATCGGAGAAGCCTGCCTGGCGCACTACCTGTTCGGTAAGCTGATGGAAACCGGTTTCGCTGACTCTGATCTTCGCCCATCTGCCTGAGGCTAGGACGGAATGGGAAGCATAAAGGGAAGAGGCTGAGCGCAAAGCATCAGAAGAAGCAAAGGCTGATACTTTGCCCTTAGCCAACAGAGAACCTCGACTGGAACGCTCGGAGCGCTTCAGAGGACGGGCATCTACCTGGAGCATGAAGCTGACCAGCAGCTGATGGCGGTTATTGCGGAATACGACAGGACTGAAATCTATCTGGAGTACGCCCTGCTTACGGCATTCGGTAACCCGCTGCTGTGGAAATACCTGCTCAGGAGGAACTACACCCGACAGGCGGTTGTAATTGGCGATGTCGGAGGCAGTCATATCGATATACTCGCCATATTTCAGGCTGACGGTATATACGGAGTCACGATATGCACCGGTCAAAGGAATGGAATACACGAAACGGGGCAACACGGAATCTACTCTGACTTCTGAAGAGGTCAGATTGAAGAATCGCTGTGCCTGAGCAGGAACCGCCAGCATGAGCAGACATGCCAGCAGCATGTATTTCCAAACCTTCGTTATGTTCATATCGATATATTACTTGCAATATTGTTTATTTACAGTGAAAATCGAGCACCTTCCTGTCTTCGAGATAGCCTACGAGATGGTCGTCGATGTTGACAGGACCGCAGCCTGTAGGACATCCGGTATAGAGCAGGTCGCCCGTCTTGAGCGTGAAGTACTGGCTGATATAGGAGATGATTTCATCTACCTTGTAGAGCATATCGCTCGTGCAGCCTTCCTGTACGGTCTTGTCATTGAGGTCGAGGCGGAAGTGCAGTGCCTGGATATCACGGAACTTCTGGATGTCGACCCATTCGCCGATAACCGCAGAGCCGTCGAATCCCTTGGCGAGTTCCCAAGGCTGGCCAGCCTCGCGCAGCTTCTTCTGCATCTCGCGTGCCGTAAAGTCGATACCTACGGTTACTGCATCGTAATAGCGGTGGGCGAAACGCTGCGGAATGGTCTTTCCCAACTTGGATATTCTGACCACTACTTCGGTTTCATACTCTATTCTTCCCAGATGATCAGGAATGAAGAAAGGCTTGCCGTTATTGAGCAAAGCAGAATCAGCCTTGGTAAAGATGACAGGACGCTCTGGTTTAGATAACGTGCCATGCAGCGATTTATTGTGTTCGGTATAGTTCATACCGATGGCAAATATCTTCATAACATCAATTTTTTATATAAAAAAGAAATGGGAGTTAGAAGCAAAGCGAGGCTTAACTTCATAACTCCCGGTATTCTAATTTAACTATAAGTCAAATTAACGCTTGCTTTTGAGTAATGATTACTCAGCAGCAAGAGTAAAGCGCTGGTAAGCAACGATCTTGAGATCCTTGCTCTGAGAAGCGAGGTACTGAGCAACAGTCTGCTTGTCACCGTCACCGAACTGGAACTCCTGGTCAACGAGGCAGTTCTCCTTGAAGAACTTAGCCAGACGACCATTAGCAATGTTCTGGATCATAGTAGGGTTCAAAGTAGCAGCCTTCTCCTCACCAACAGTCTTCTTGATGTTGCGAGCCTCTTCAGCCTGCTCAGGTGTCAACCAACCCTTCTTGGTGTTGCTCTCGATGTGCTCCTCAGAGTCAACGTGAGCTGGGTTGATGCCAGCCTTCTTCAAAGCTGCGTTAACAGCCTTCTCTACGAGCTCTTCCTTAGTCTTGGCAACAGCAACCTCGAGCTCAGTCTTCTTAGTCTCCTCAGAAACAGAAGACTCGTCGAGAGCTACAGGGCGCATAGCAGCAACCTGCATAGCTACCTTGTGACCAGCCTCCTCGTTGTTCTCGTTGAGCTGAACCATAGTACACAAAGTGTGCTTGTTCATGTGGTCGTAAACCTCGATGTTGTCACCCTCGAGAACACAGTAGCCGTCGAGCTCCATCTTCTCGCCAGTGATACCAGAGCGCTGTGTAACAGCAGCCTGAGCATCAGCATCGCCAACCTTCAAAGTCTTCACCTCGTCGAGAGTGTGAGCCTTGGCAGCGATAGCAGCGTCGAGGATGTCAGATGTCAACTTGATGAAGTCAGCACCGTTAGCTACGAAGTCAGTCTCGCACTTGAGAGCGATGATAGCAGCGAAATCGTTAACCTTCTTAACGAGAACGCAACCGTTAGAAGTCTCACGGTCAGAACGCTTAGCAGCGATAGCGAGACCACGCTCACGGAGCAACTCCTTTGCCTTATCGAAATCACCTTCAGCCTCTGTGAGTGCCTTCTTAACGTCAGCAAGACCAGCACCAGTCATAGCGCGAAGTTTCTTGATATCTTCAATTGAAACAGCCATAATAATATTTTTATATTAAAAAGTTAATAATAATCTTTGCTTAAAAGCTACTAAAGCCATCGAATCATAAACAGAATCAATGGCTTCAGTATATATTTCTTTGCCTAATTACTCAGCCTCGTCCTTGCGGGCAGCCTTCTTCTTAGGCTGGTCCTTCTGCTCAGCAGCAGCCTTGTCGTCAGCCTTCTCAGCCTTGCGCTCCTCAAGAGCCTCAGCGATAGCACCGCAAACTGCAGTAAGGATAGCATCTACAGAATCCTTAGCATCGTCGTTAGCTGGGATAACGTAATCAACATTCTTAGGATCAGAGTTGGTATCTACGATACCGAACACTGGAATACCAAGACGGTTAGCCTCCTTAACAGCGATGTGCTCCTTCATTACGTCAACAACGAAGAGGGCTACTGGGAGACGGGCCATATCTGCGATAGAACCGAGGTTCTTCTCCAACTTAGCACGCTGGCGGCTTACCTGAAGCAACTCGCGCTTAGAGAGGTTAGAGAATGTACCATCGTTCAAGAGACGATCGATGTTTGTCATTTTCTTAACTGCCTTACGGATTGTAGGGAAGTTGGTGAGCATACCACCAGCCCAACGCTCGTTTACGTATGGCATATTGATAGAAGCTGCCTTCTCAGCAACTACGTCCTTAGCTTGTTTTTTAGTAGCGACAAACAGGATCTTTCTACCTGTCTTGGCAATTGTCTTGAGAGCCTCTGCAGCCTCGTCGATCTTAGCGACAGTCTTGTTGAGGTCGATAATATGAATACCGTTACGCTCCATGAAGATGTAAGGAGCCATTGCTGGATTCCACTTGCGACGGAGGTGTCCGAAGTGGCAACCTGCCTGAAGTAACTGGTCAAAATTTGTTCTTGACATTGTTTTTTCTTTTTTAATTGTGTTTACTTTCTTTTTGAATCTAATGTTAGATCAGTCGATGAGTAGTCCCCGATTAATGGAATCTCACCGATTTAGATACTAAACTTTTTAGCTCAGCTATATATAATCTGTATATATATAATAAAATATGTATAAGATTAACGCTTGCTGAACTGGAAGCGACGACGAGCCTTTGGCTGACCTGGCTTCTTACGCTCAACAGCACGTGAGTCACGTGTCATGAAGCCTGCATCCTTCAAAGCCTTCTTATCGTTAGCGTCGATCTTAACGAGTGCGCGAGCGATAGCGAGGCGGAGAGCCTGGCTCTGACCGGTGAAACCACCACCGTCGAGGTTTGCCTTAATATCATACTTACCCTCAGCTTCGAGCAACTGCAATGGCTGCTTTACTACATAGCGAAGGATTGCTGATGGGAAATATGTCTCAATATCTTTCTTGTTGATTGTGATCTTACCGGTACCCTCTGTGAGGTATACACGAGCTACAGCGCTCTTACGGCGACCAATTGCATTAATTACTTCCATTCTACCTTAATTATTTATACTGGTTAATATCAATAGCCTTTGGCTGCTGTGCCTCGTGCTTGTGCTCTGTGCCATCGTAAATGAAGAGGTTGTCCATCAAAGAACGACCGAGAGGGCCCTTTGGCAACATACCCTTGATAGCGTGACGGAGGATCTTGTCCATTCCATCAGGACGCTTGCGCAACTCTGCAGGAGTGTTGAAGCGCTGACCACCTGGATAACCAGTGTAACGAGTGTAAACCTTATCTGTTTCCTTCTTACCTGTGAAAACTACCTTAGCGGCATTGATAATGATTACGTTGTCACCACAATCTACGTGTGGAGTGAAAGTTGGCTTGTACTTTCCGCGGAGCAATTTAGCAACCTTAGAGCAGAGGCGACCTACAACCTGGTCGGTAGCGTCAATTACGACCCACTCTTTCTTAGCTGTTTCCTTGTTTACGGAAATAGTCTTGTAACTTAATGTGTCCATTTTAAAATTTAAATTTACTACTAAAAAACGTTTTTAATCTTTTTTACTCACTATTCAGACAGGTGATTCACTAACCACATACCCCGGCCACAGGGCATGCTATTAACACACCATATCTTGGGGACTCTAAGCGTATCCCCGAAATAATCGGACTGCAAAATTACACATTTTTATTTGATTATGTGTAGGTTACGAGTTTTAACCCCAAACTTTTATGAATATTTAACTTAGTTTGCGCTTTTCTGCTCAGGATAAGCAAAAAAAGCTCCCTCAGCACAAAGACCGAGGGAGCCGAAATGAAGTCTATTTAAAGCCCTACTTCGTGGGCTCGAGAGAAGATATATAACTTACTTTAAAATCACCTTCTTGCCATTGATGATAACAAGACCTTGGCAGACTTGCTTACGCGCTTGCCGTCGATAGAGTAAACCTTGCCAACCTTAACAGCCTCGCTGACAGTGATAGCCGAAAAAGTAATTTGTTTCTTCGTACTTACACTTAAAAAAAATAATACTAATATTTACTATCTCACGATTTTATATACGCTGTTTCCCTGCTTCACGATATAAATGCCATGACGCATCTCCTTGGCAGGAACCCTGCGGCCATTGAGATCGTAGTATCTCTTCTGTCCATTACGTGACGGGGTGGCTGTGACAGAACTGATACCCGTAGAACTTGCCGGTATCACGATGAGTTCCTTGGAACTGTAAGAAAGTTCACCCTTCTTGCTGGCATTTACTACCAGCGCATAGGTAGCATCTGTGTCCAGACCTGAGAATGCAAATTCTGTCTTGCCATTGGTAGAAACCTTCTGGTAGGCTGCCACCGGTTCGTGAATCAATGCATTGCATCCCAAAAGCACATCATCGATATAGAAAGCACCGGAAGTACGCTGGATGACATTCAGTCTTACTGAATCAGCCAACTCCGGCAAATCATAGCTATAGGTATCTCCCGAAGCCATGTCTGTACCTCCCTGCAAAGTAGCAATCTGCTTCCATTCTCCATTCTGATAAGCCTCTACTGCCAAGGTTGCCTTGGTTGAAGAAGATGACTTGGCGAAGAACTTGACAGAAGATATACGGTGGCCGACAGATGCCATCTTCAGATAGGTATCTATCTTGTTCAGACGGAGGCAAGGTGATTCCTCGCCATAATTGTTCATGCTCAGGTTACCATTGGTTTTCCAAAGCGAAGGCATACCCTCGAGTTCTTTGCTGAAATCATAGCCCTTCTGAGTTGCCTCTGTTGCATAAACCAACTTATGCAGGGTGACCACGTAATCATCTGCTGCTTCCATACCTTTCCATGAAGCCGTGAAGCCTGTTTTACCGACTGCGGTAGCCTTTACATCAGTCACATAATACTTGCTGAAAGGTATAGCGGCAGTAGTGAACTGCTGGGTATAGACATCAGAAGAATAAGAGCCACGGTTTGCCTGCAGGGTAATCTCATAAGTTGTTTCAGGACTTAAGCCCTCAACATGAAGAGAAGGCTGTGCTGCTGTATATACCTTATTATTATAGAGCGGCAGAGATTCTTTCTTTCCATTCACCACTGAGCTGATGTTCAGAACATATCGCTTGGCAACCGGCACATCTGTCCATCCTACCACAATACTGCTATCCTGGACCTCAGTAACCTTCACGTCAGGAGTATTCAGTTTCAGATTAAGTCCGCCGAGCATGAGATTGATGATGCCATCCTTCTCCTCTATATCATCCAGAGACATCACCTTGCCACCAGCCCAGGAAGTCAGATTACACTGAGTCACATTCGATGTTCCAGGGAACGGATCTCCCGAACGGGTATTATCGGTAAGCTTGTTATCAGCCTCAACGATATCCACACGCTGATGAGTGCCAGTGATGTTCAACTCATTTTTCTCCCAAGCCTTGGCATCATAATCGATATGCCAGAGCAACATGCCATGGCCCGGAATGAACGCATCCCAGCCCTTCTGCTGGCGGTTCTCCATGATGAAGTATTCCTGATCATTGGTTCCTCCCACAGGCACCATGTATGCCTTGTTGCTGTCGTTCAGGTCGGGCAGGACATTGAGGGTATCTACCCCATTCTTCAACACGGTCAGGTCGAGCCATCCCAGACAGGCACGCTCATAGGCAGAGAATGCCGCAGGCGTATTGCCATTGTTGTTGTAAGAAGCCTGTGCCATGGTATCGAAAGAACCAGGGGCGAAGGTTGTTATGCCATAATTTACATCATAATGGTCGGCAAGACCCAGCACATGACCGAATTCATGTACAAAGGTACCGATGCCCGCAGGCTGAGGTGTGATGAGGGTACCATTGATTTCGTTGCTGCAGGTATAATTGCCTACCTCTACTCCATTCAGTTTCAGCGAAGTCTGGGTAGCTCCTGCCTGCGTAGCGATATCCGAATAATAGGCAGAATGTGGCCAGAGGGCATTGCCATCGCCTGAATCAGCCTCTCCCTTTCCAGCATAGAAAAAATAGATGTTGTCAATGTAGCCATCCTGGTTATGGTCATACTGGGAGAAATCAACCGATGGAGCAGCAAGTGTACAAGCCTCTCTCACGAATTTCTCCAGACGGACAGGATCATCTACGGAAGAGCCTTTGTTGGCTCCATAATAAGAATATTTCTCAGGTAATGTTACAGGACCGATGACATCAAACTGAGGTTGGAATCTGCCATTGGAACTGTTCAGATAGAAATCTCTCGCACTTCCATTGGCACCATTGCTGTAAGTAAATCCAGGATCATTGAGCATGTTGCTGAAGAACTGATGTGCATCGCTACCTACGGTAGAGAATTTGGTATCAGCAAACTGCACCAAGATGACCAATGAGTGAACCTCACCAATGGTTGGGAAATTGTTCAATTTCTCTTTCTGAGGATTGCTGCCGGCTTTCAGAGAAGCATTCCTGCGAGACGAAAGGGTTTGCTGCAACTGCTGCAGACGGGCACGCTTGAAAGATTCAAGGATGGCAGACTTATCCTGAGCCTGGATAAACGACTTGACCTGGGCACTTCGCTCAGAAACCTCCGTAGCCTTAAAGCCACTGGCCTGCACCTTACCATTCTTCCAATCGGCATACTCGTAATTTTTCTGTCGAGCATTAAACACGAGCGGAATACCATCAGAAGTCAGCACATAATGGCCGTGCTCATCACCGCGCATCTGGATGGTGAGCCAGGAGCCATCAGCCTGCTTCACCTTCAAAGGCTTTGGATAAGCAGGAATAGCAAAGGTGGTCTGCACAAAGCAGACCACCAATAAGCTTAATATAATGATTTTCTTCATACTTACTTGATAACAAACTTAGCAGTAGCCTTATGACCAGCCTTATCAGTTGCCTTCACGATGTAGAGACCAGAAGTCAAGCCAGAAGTACTGAATGCAGCACCTGAAGTCTTGCCTACGAGTTTGCCATTTACACTGTAAACCCAGATTGCATTAGCACCCTCGGCAGAAATCTGACCATCAGCAGCCTTGATAACCAAGGCCTCAGCAGCCTCAACACTCTCAATACCGCTGACAAAGTTCTTGAGAACAGTAACATGAATTGTTGCAGAGAACTCACCGAAGTTGACTGTAACCACTGCAGCCCCCTGCTTCTTACCCTTGATAATCAGGTCGATGCTGTTACCATGAGTCTCGCCAAGAGAAACTGCGGCATTAGGAGTAGAAGAAACCACCTCCAAGTCTGACTCCAAATCAGGGTTCTCTAAACCATATACAGAAACCTTGACAACAGCAGCACCCTCATCGGTAGTACCTACAGTTACATCATCTGCACTAACGGCAAATGCCTTGGCAATATTGTTGAAGTAAAGAGTAGGAATCTTGCTTCCATCCTCCTTCCAAGGCTCGGCAAGAGAGCTACCGTAAGCATACCCCATACCTGTAAAGAAGTCCTTGCCCATCTCCTTGGCTGCCTTGTAGGCGCCATCTACGCTTGTAGCATCTGTGCTACCCACATTGTTGGTAGTGTAGTTGCCAGACAGGCGAGTCTCTTTCGCAGGAGTTTCACCAGCAGAATATTCATCGTCAGCAATAGTCTTACCGGCAATCTGATGAACAGTAGCAGGAGCGTTTATCTCTTCGCCATCCTGTAATACCTTGACAGAACCATCGAATACACAGTTCTTTGCAAAACCGGAGCCACCATTCCAGGCGCTCTCCATTACACCAATGATACCACCGGCAGCATAACCGTTCCAGGCAGACTTCTTGGTAGCTACGATATCAGCATGGCTGACAACATTAGAGATTTCGTTGAAGTAATTGTCACCAACGAACCCACCTACAGCATTCTCAGCTGTCAACTGACCGCGAACCTCGCAGTTGGTGAACTTACAGTAATCATGAGGAGTACCTGCAATACCGACAATACCACCCAAAACAGTCTTGGCTGTGGCATTGACATTTGCATAACATGCATTCACACTAGAGCCTGAACGTGTCTGACCAACGATACCACCTACATTCTCAGAGTTAGGCAAAGTAATCTCACCCTGGAAAGAACAGTTATTGATCTTGGTCTTAAGATTAGCGCTACCAACGAGACCGCCCGCAGCTATAAACGTCTGATCATCACCTTCAATCTTAGCACCATAAACAAAAATGCTATCTACATTGGTAGCCTTGCCCTTACCATCATAAGTATAATTGGTCTCACCTGCCAACACACCGGCAAACTGGTTGGTATTGGTCACCTCTACAGTAGGGTTCACGAAGATCAGGTTCTTGGCAACACCATTGAGGTCAAGTGTACCAAACAAACCTGTATGGTCCTCTGTTGTCTTCACACCGAGATTATAAATAGTATGACCATCACCATCCAGAGAACCAGTGAAGTTCTTGACAGGAGTCCACCACTGTGCAGCCTTAGACATATCAATATCAGCTACCATCTTGTAGTTCTTGTCTGGCTCCAGAGCCAGCTGCTGGAAGTCACCAGTAGTAGAAATCAGGTATGGATCCTCTACAGTACCCTTACCACCCCGTTCAAACTTGGTGAAAGGAAGGTCGTAGAAGTTCATATCATACTTATTATTCTCAGTATCATTGAAGACTACAAACATCTGACGCTTACCCAAATCGTTCATAACAGGAAAGCTAGCCTTTTCAAACACATGAGTGTCATCACCACGCCATGACTTCAGAACGGTGCCATCAAGCTTGGAAACTTCCAATACGTTGTCAATCTTGTTGCTGCCATCCTCGCGGCGCTTCTTGGCAATATATACATACTCCATATCATCGTCGGTATTGAAGAGATATGGGTTGAGAGAGGTGCTGTTGATCAACGGAGTGAAGTTCTCTGCCTTCAGACCCAAGTTAAGTCTGTCAACATGATCGATGGTGCAATCAGGATTCACCCAAGCGATAGGAGCAAGAACCTCACCAGCCTCATTAGACTGTGCCTGTGCCAAAGCAATGACATACTGGTAACCCTGCGCATTGGCAGTAGTTGGGTAACGGTCGAAATTAGAAGAGATAGCATTGCCATCGATGCTCTGTGGCAACACACCAGCCTTCTCGCAAGAAGGAACATCTACCAACTGAATCTGCTGACCTGAACCTTCGCTTGTACCTATGGTCTGCAAGAACCACATCTGTTCTGACTTACCATGGATGGTATTCAACAAAGCCCACTTATTGCTTGTTACCTTGTCACAGATATCCTTCAACTTACCATTCTCTGAGTCGTAAACAGCTAAAGAAATCAAGTCACCATCCAAAGAAGGAGTATAATCAAAAAGCTCGACCACATAGTTCAATTTTCCGTTGTTGCTAAAGTATCCCTTAGACAAATCATTGTTGCCGAAGAGACCGAAGGCGGCAGAACGGTATGGAGTTCCCTCTGGTGCATTGATGGAAACACGGAGGCTATCAACCTTTTTGAAATCCTTATCAAAAGTTCTCAACACCAAGAAGTTGTCTGGCTCCTGTTTAATATCCTGAGTACCATCACTAGCATCGGTATTTGTATATGGCTTCTCATACTGTGCTAAAACATAGTAAGGAGTACCATCCACGTCCATACAGTTGAAGCAAGAACCCTGAAGATAGGTAATCTTGTTGTCAATATCAAAGTAGAAAGTATGCTCTACAGTCCAGTCTGTCTGTCCATAGGCAGGAGGTGCGATGACATCGATACTATACTTCTCTTCAGACTCGTGGGTCATGATCAGACGCTGGTAGCTATTCCATCCCTTTGATGCATCAAATACAAGACCGGTACCCTCCATTTCAAACTTGATTTCACCTGTATTGATATCGTAAGCACGAGTGAGGTACTTATTTTCACCTTTGAAGGCATCGTGGAACTCCACCAGGATTTCGCAAGACTTTTCGTCTCTATCGAAGAGCTTCTTGGTGACAGGACCGTATGGAGTGATGTTTTGCACATGCTTCCATCCTTCAGGCACCTTGACGCTGAAAGAACCCACCTGCTTGTGGCTATTATCGAACAAGGTAATCACAGAAGACTCATGAAAGTGTGCAGTATAATACTCACTATAAACAGAGTCTCTGGAAGTAATGTTCTGGGTAAAATACCAGTTACTTGCGTCTGGAGCAGTTACCCATCCGTAAGTCTGACCCGAAGCCGAATTGGTAGGAGTATCACTACTACGCATAGGAGTATTGCTGACTGTAGCAAAGCCAGCCTGGCGCATCTGATAAGCACTGTTGCTGCAATCCACCATACCAGGCACAGAAACCAGGCGATGAATATCAACATTCTTAAACTTCTTGGCAAACGATGCCTTGCTAGAGGCCATCGCTGCTGTGCCGCTTGCTCCTAGGAGCAAAGTGAGGCAAAGTGTAGATAAAATTCTCATAATAAAAACTTATTAAGTTTATTTGATGATAGATGATTTACGATATGACTGCCATGCAGAAAGCTTGGTAGCAAAACTGCTGGTAGATGGGGCCAACTGGCGAGCCAATGCCGGAGCCTGACGCTTGACAGAAGTAGTTTCTGTCTTTGGAACAGACATTATATATGGCTGTACCATCCAACAGAAGTCTGTGAGATAATTAGACTCTGAAGCACTCTTCGCCTTGAATACCTGCAAGATCATGGCAAGGAAATTACCCGTCTTTTTATTGATTGTATAAGCGGTACCGCCAAAGAATCCGTAGGTGTGATACTGCTCACTATATTTGAAAGTGGCAGAAAGAAGACCAGATTCTGAACCCATATAGCCAAGACCGTCTTCATCTAAGAAAGTATCATAGATAAAGTACTTACCAAACTTACCAAGATACTGGCTGCTGCGGGTCTCCACACTGCCTGTTTCCTCATTGATCGATACAGGGAATACCAGTCCCATTTCAGGAATAGCAAGTTCGGTACGGCTCAATGTGGCACGAACAGTCTGGAGTTCCAGCTTAGTATCCTCATTAAAGTCGTAATAAGCAAACACGTATTCTCCGGCAATATCCTTGTCGAAATCAAACTGCTTCACGATGAATGAATCGGTAACGGCTGCTACCTGATACTTGATATAATCAGCACGGAGATGACCGGTTGTATTCTCGCTGAGCGATACCTTCAATTCCTTGCTATTGGTATCAACCGAAGCGTTCGCCCACTCAGGAGCATAGATAACCTTCATATCGGTGTTAGAACGGTATGTCTTTGTGAACTCAACAGGCTGATCGTTGCTGTAGATCATATCAGCATTGTTCATCTCAAGCACCAGTCCATACTGAGCTACATTGATAACCACAGAATCGTTCTCTGTCTTCTTGATAACCAACTTGGCGTTACGGGACTGTCGGGAATCGTTGGCAATAGCAGCCAGTTTCACGGTGCTACCCTCAATGCTGGTACTGAGCCATGAAGGCTCATCGGTATAAGCCTTCATTGGGGTACAGTCAACGGTGACAGCACCTTCGCTGTCGTTAGGTCCGAGCATAGTCTGGGCAGAAAGCACGTTGATGGTACTCTCAGCCACTGCTCGATAATCGCTATCGCTGCTGCATGAGGCCATCAGCCCCATGGCAGCTATACCTATTATATATATAGATTTCTTCATCTTCATTGTTTATTTGTTTGGAGTCAAATTAGAAAGGAAATACCATTCGATGACAAATACATACTTTTTGTTCTCCGTGATAGGCTCTCCTTTTGTGGTACAAGCCAGGGCGATGAATGTATCAGAAGCATAGCCCTCAGAAGCCAGTGTGCCATCGTCCTCGAAGTCACCTTCCTGAGATACGCCGTGCCATACCACATTCATACCACCCTTTCCGAGCAATGTTCCCTTATTCAGGTCTGCATTCATCAGTCTGAGGGCTGGATATTTACCGCTAGGATCTTCAATCAACTGAGATGGCAGGTTAAGATTACCCGTCTCCGGGTCGAAATCCAATCCTATATTATAAGTATATCCACCTGTGGTGAATGTACCCTTCAGCATGTTCTCCTCATCTTCTACCTTAGAGATGGTTATATCGCAGGAACCCTGCATGGCTGAGAGGATCCATTTGCCTACCCAGGTATCGATGCTTGGAGCATAAGCTTTCAAGGTAAGAGCCTCATTGTCTTTTGCAGACAACACGCCAGTCGGACTGACCAGGAAGTCCTGTACCTCGTTGCCATCCAGAACCACTGGCTCATTTACGGCATGGATACCGGTGGTAGTAACATAGAAAGGCTGCTCTACAATCTGGCCGTTGGCTGTACGCGAAAGGATGCGGCGTTTGCTGGAATTAATCTCAATCATCTTGCTTGCATCAGTAGAATTGCCTACGCGATAGTTCACACCCAGGCGCTTCTGCACATCAGCGATGCTGTTCAGATAAGAAGTCCAGTCCAGATCAGCAGGTATGCGGGTGAATACCATCTCGTTCTTCCACTTTTTTCCTCTTACGAAGATACTGTCTTCTGTGAGCTTGGTAATCACGAACTCCCAATCGCCCTGATCACCTTCAATCTCACCGTAGCTAGGCTCTCCCAGGAAATGGAAGATGTCGTTATATGTGTTGAACGAGAGCACAGGGCCCATGCTGCGGTCAACGGTATAACTGGATGTGGCGCGTTCTGTAGGCGCAGCAACGGCTGTATCACCAGCCACGGTCACCTTGCCATTGGCAAACTTCATGAGGAAGGTGTAGCCGCCACCGGTCATTCCCTTGCCTGTGAAATAATGAAGCTGCCATCCGTTCTCAGAAGATTCCAGAAGCTTCTGAGTGTTCTCTACAGTGCTCTCGATGCGGTTGGCAGCCGAGTCGTCGAAGAATTCCTTGTCATCGTGCAGACACGACTGCAAGCTCATGCTGCCCAACAAGCAAACGATAGCTATAAATATATGTTTCATAAATCTATTCTATTTTAAATGTTCCAAATCCAAAGAACTTAACTCCTTACCTCTTCGCAGGATGGCTGCTCGCAATACATCGATATCCACATCCCATGAATCCAGCATATAGTTTTTCACGATGTTAAGTTTCTGGTTCAATGCAGATACAGCCTCGTCACCACCTACCTTCTGGGCATCGTCAAGGATAGCCTGCCACTGCTCAGGAGTATAAGTGATATAGGTTGACAGCATTTCGGCGAAGTCTTCCAAGCCCTCTGACATGGCGTATGGAGTAACAAAGCCCTTTCCATGAGCCACAGAATCTGCTATCTGATACCAGTTACCACTCACGTAGCCCGACTCGGTAATCTTGTTATAAGATGTGTCGTAAGGCTTCTTCTGGTTCAGGATGTGGGTGAACTCGTGGTGCATGGTGTGGAAGTAATACTCTGTCATAGAAGCATAGCTCTCCAGCATGGCATCGGTCAGACTGTTCACCTGATAGAGTGTAACCTTCAGACCGCCCTCGGCAGTACCCAGAACTATAGTTCCGTTGCTATTGTAGGCTGGGCTACCAATCAGGTGGATAACTCTTGGCACATTGTGCTTCACGAAATCAGGTCCCAACACCTCGGCGTATGAATCGAGCCAAAGATACTTGATGATGATAGCCAACTTAGCTGACTTGGCAGAATCGGCTGGTGTCAGGGTATACTTATAATCAGACTCGATGTCCTCCATCTTATACTTGAAATCGATGTTGTAAGGACTGGTGTAGTTCTTCTGCAACCACATGTCCAACTGGTCTCTCTCTGGAGAGGTAACAGGGAAGATGGTTGGTCCGTCCGGGTCATTGTCTGAGCAGGACACGAAGCCCAAAACCATCACCAATGCCAACATCAACATATATATATTATGTTTCATTTCTTACTATTACTTTATGTTTTTTACTTATTGCGAGGGTTTGGTGTAACACCCGCTGTGATTACATCCTGTGGCAACTGGATAGCAAGACGTGGGTCACGGGCCTCCATGGTGTCGGTGATGCCTGTAATCTTATAGTTGCTCTTCACATCACGGCGGTAGATGGTGATGCCGTAGCGTTTTACATCCTGCATGCGCAAGCCCTCATGAATGGTCATGATTCGACGGAGGTGAAGGATGCACTGCAACATAGGCTCCTCTATATCCTTGCTGATGGCGAAGGTTGTATGGAACGCCTTACGTGGAGTTGGCTTCTCAGGAGTATAATAAGCGGTAACATCATCGCTATAGAACTTCTTGATATCATCCAGCGTAAGCTGCACACCATCCTTAGAGAAGGCAGCCAACTCGGTGTTCAGATCGTTCAAAGCCTCAGGGTAATGACCGAGCAAAGCCTGAGCCTCAGCTCTTACAAGCAAAGTCTCATCTGTTGTAAATTCTGCATATACTGCGTGAGGGGTACCGATACCTGCCTGGATATCAGCATATTCGAAATCGTAAGGGACCTTACGGAGGATGTACTTAGAAAGAGATCCTGAGTTGAACACGGTATAGTTGAATACCTTGTTGCTAACTCCCCAAGGACCCTCAGACTGAATGGTCTCCTTGCTTGAAACAATGGCACTATGTGCATACTTGTCGCCATACTGGAACGGACCACCGATGGCACCCCATTCAGAAGCAACTACCTGCAACAGGAGGTTTGCCTTGACCGATGAACTGATGTAAGCATTAGGCTGAACCTGCTTGTTAGGAGAAAGAGAACTCCAGGCTGCCCAGTCTCTCAACATACTCTTGGCATTGCTGCCCAACACCTTGTTGGCATACTCCACAGCCTTGTCATACTTCTGATAATAGAGATAGAAACGGGCTGCGAAAGCGGCTGCAGAGGTAGAAGTGAAATGGAACTTTGGCTTGTCATAAGTAGAGCCTACCAGTTTCAATCCTTCCTGCAAGTCCTTCTCAATCTTGGCATAAAGGCCTGCCAGTGTACCACGGTCGTACTTTACATGCACATTGGTCTCAACTGTTTCCGGATAAGGAAGGCCCAAGTCGCTGGCTGCAGTGGTCTCATCGTAAGCCATGCAGAATACGTTTGCCAACTGGAACATGGCATAGGCACGGCATAGGAGAGCCTCACCCTTCTGGGCTGCATAAGAGCTTTGGTCTGCCTGACTGTTGATGTGCTCCAAAGCGATATTGGCCGTTGTAACGGCATCATAGTAAGTTGACCAGTAAGTAGAAGGAGCTTCATAATCACTGGTTTCTGTAATGTCGTCCCATTCGTATGCCTGCTGCTGGAAACGACTGGCAGCATCCCAACCGGTATTCAGGTTACAATCGGTATTGTCAGAATACATCTCCAACAAATAGGCTGGATGTACCTGTGGGTAAGCATTAACCAGGAGCTTAGACACATCGGAAGGACTCTGCAGGTCCAGACGGCTATCTGGCTGCTTGTCCAGATAATCGTTGCAGGAAGTCATGCCAGCCGACAGAGCCAACGCTACAATGGCGATATATAATTTCTTTATTTTCATTTTTATTTTCTACAATAATTAAAGTCCAAGTTTCAATGTAAGAGTAAACTGCTTTGGCATTGGTGAAGCCACACCACCCGCATTCATGAACTCTGGGTCCTGACCGTTCAGCTTTTTGTCTGCATAGAGCAGCATGAGGTTGGTAGCCTGAAGTTTCAATGAAATGTTGTTCACTGGTGAGTGTTCAAACCAGCGGTGTGGGAAGTCGTATGCCAATGAAATTTCCTTCAAGCGGATGAAGTCACCCTTGGCTGTGCGAACAGATGTATAGTTGTAAGCATTATAGGCAGTAGCAAGCAATGTGCTGTTCTGCTCATACTCATAACGGCTCAGTACACCAGGCACATTGGTAACATTCTCATCACCAGGCTGCATCCAGCGATTCTTGAAATTGTGGGTCATAGATGTCAAGTCGTTATACTTGGCACTGAAAACCGGGTCAAGACGAACCACGTTGCCGAAGGCGTATGTAAGGAACACATTCAGATGGAAGCCCTTATAATTAAAGGTGTTACCCAAAGAACCATTATAGACTGGGTCTGTAGAACCCTCGTAAATCAGATAATCTGTATTATCACGCTCCTGGAAGTTCAGGTTACCCACGGTAGTCTGTCCCTTCTCGTTGATGCATACAGGATAACCTTTCTCATTAATGCCCACGAATGGGATTGAGAACAAGGCACGCGCAGGATATCCCTGCTTGGCAAAACCATTGCCCTGTACCAAATCGATGACACGCCCCTGATTGTAGAGATCGGTAATCTCCGTGCGGTTGTGAGAGTAGATCAGACTGGTCTGCCAGCTGAAATCCTGGGTCTTTACATTGGTAGAAGAGATACTCAACTCCTCACCCCATGACTTCATGGAACCCACATTGGCATAGACTGTGCCATAAAGCTGGGTAACAGTAGGAGCAATCTCATCGAAGTTGCGACGCTGATATACATCGAATGTAACGTTCAGACGGTTGTTGAAGAAACCTGCATCCACACCGAAGTTGAACTCGTGCTTCTTCTCGTAAGTAAGCTCATTGTTACCGAGTGCTGCCACAACAAATCCCAACTCCTTGTCGGTAGTTGTAGGACGGTAAGGGGTATTCATAGAGAGTTTGGTGAGTGCATTGCAGTAAGCTGCATCAGGAGGAGTACCAGTCAAACTGTAAGACACACGGAAGGTGAGGCTTGACAATGGCTTGAGTTTAGGGAAGAAGCTCTCCTCGTGTACGTTCCATGCACCTGACAGATTCCATGTAGGCATCCAACGTGCCTGTGTAGTACGACCCATCTGGTTAGAACCTTCATAGCGGAATGTTCCGTTCACTACATACTTGCCGTTGAAAGAATAGGTTGCATTGGCATAGAATGCGGCACTACGTGAATCGGTGTTGCGCAGGCTGTAGTAGTTTGAGTTCTCCTGATCCAACTTCTTGAAATAGAGATACTCAAAGTAAGCTGTCTCACCACGGTAGTTCATACCCCAACCGTTAAACCAACTGCGGTTACGGCTGATGCCGGTAGTTTCAAGACCACCAAAGAGGTTGACGATGTGCTTCTGCGCAAAAGTATGGTTGTAGTTGGCTGTGGCACGGAAGTCATAGTCCAACATACGGTTTTCTGTACGCTGATAGATACCACCCTGTTTCAATACTGATACTGGCAAGGCATAGAGGTCGTCCTTATCAGTGAAGAGCAGCTTGTTGGCATCACGGATCAGTGCGTTGTCCATGGCGCGATAAGCCAAAGCTTGGTTGGAATCTTCCAGAATGTTGTGCTCCTGTGAAGAAGTGCTATACTTGATGGCACCCAGGGTAGCGAATTCAAGATCCTTGAATGGCTTCCACTTCAACTCCAACTGGAACTTGGCATCAGCCACGTTCAGGTCGATGTAGTTGCTCTCCAACTCATGCAGAATGTTGAAAGCTGCATAGTTGGCATGATAATAAGTATAAGGATCGAGCGCACGTGATGTGTTCAGGGCGTAAGAATATGGGTTGATATCGAAGTCACGCTTCACCTGACCTGATACTACATCTACATCCTGTCCCAAAGTTCCTGGAGCTCTCTGCTTACGGTAAGAACCACCACCAATCAAGTTGACAGAGAGATTATCCAGAATATGATGAGTCATATTCATGCTCACAGTATAACGGTTCACCTTGCTATCCTTGTACCATCCTGGGTCAACCATAGCAGAAAGTGAAGCATAATAGTTACTTTTCTCGGTACCACCGCTCAAGCTTACAGAGTGGTTCTGCATGATGGCAGAAGAGAAAAGCTGCTTAAACCAGTTGGTATTGCGATACTCAGCCTGCTGGAGATAAGCATTCTGAGACTCCTGATTGTTGGCAAGTCCGAACATACCAGAAGTACTGTTGTAGGTATTGATGAGCTCATACATCTTTCCATATACACCATAGTCGCTACCATTGAGAATATCAGAAAGATTGAGCCATCCCTTATCCCTCAACTCCTTGTAGATGGCCATCTGGTCCTGAGAGTTGAGAATATCAAAATTGTCATAAGATGGAATCAGACGGGTAGTAAACTCACCGGTATAGTTCAGATGAGCCTGTCCCTGCTTACCCTTCTTGGTAGTAACGACGATGACACCTGCCATCGCACGTGCACCATAAATAGAGGTAGCAGAACCATCCTTCAGAATCTGGAAACTCTCGATATCATCAGAGTTCAAGCCTGCGATGGCAGAAGAAATCAGAGTCTCCGGGTCACCGGAAGCCAAATCATCTGCGCTCACATCGGATACATCCTCCATGATAACGCCATCCACTACCCAAAGAGGTTTTGAAGAACCATAGATTGATGTTGCACCACGCACACGAATCTTCGGAGCAGAACCAAAGGTACCACTCACGTTCTGCACAGACACACCGGCAGCACGGCCTTCCAAAGAACGGCTGATGTCGGCAACACCATTCAATTTTGCTTCCTCGGCATTTACACGGTCAGTAGCACCGGTAAATAAGCGTCGGTCTGTTTTCTGTAAACCAGTCACAACCACTTCCTGCAACTGCGCTTCAGGACGAAGCACCACCTTCATGTTGGCAGTAGCAGCCAATGTCTGACTTTTCATTCCCACGTAGCTAAACACGAGTTTAGTTCCGTTAGGAACATTCAGTTTAAATTTACCGTCAATATCCGTGACTGTACCCTTAGTGGCTGCCCCCCCAGAAATTAAAACAGAGGCACCAATAATCGGTTCATTGTCATCCGCAGATATTACGGTTCCAGATACGTCAATCTGGGCAAACGCAGCTCCGATGCTCATCAAGAGACAAACAAAGAAGAGCGAGAGTCTTTTTTCCATAATTTCTCGTCTTATTTTAAAATTATTATGTAATAATGTGATATCGGCTGCAAAGTTACAATAAAAATATGAAATATTATCTTTTTTTGCATAAAATCTGCAAAAATATTCTATTTTTCCTATTTTTAGTAAGAAAAAAAGGAAAAATGATAAAAAATAGATAGTATAAGGCCATGATAAGGCTACAAAATATAACCTTATCATTACCCATTCGTTAAAAGCAAGAAAAGCCCTCTTCCCCTACTATTGGTTCAGCTTCTCCTTCAGTTCCTTCACTCTATCTCTACTCACCTCGAAATCTTTCTCGGGATAGCGGCGGAGCCTGAGGATAAGCTTGGCATTCCAGGTGCTCTCCATCTTCACGATATCTTCGATGTTGATGATATGCTGCCTACTGCAGCGGAAGAACATCTTGGGATCCAATTCGGCTTCGAGTTCGTTCATACTCTCAGAAATATGAACCGATGTGCCATCTTCCAGATAGGCAATCGTATTCTTGCCATCAACATCGAAATGACTGATGGAAAAACTGTTGACGATTTGAAACTGGTCACCTTTTGGTATCAGGAAGCGTTCCCTGTATTTTGGGGTCTGAGGCTGGAGCATGGCGAGGAGCCGGGTGATATTCTCCTGTGGAGAAAGCATTTTTCTGGCTTTCTCCATCGCTTCCTTCAATTCGCCTTCCTCTACGGGTTTTTGGACATACGCCACGCCATTATTTCTGAATGCCTTCAGCGCATACTCATCATAGGCGGTAATGAAAATGACGGGTACCGTCGGCTTCTGCTTTTCAAAGGCATTGAAACAGGTACCTCCGTTGATTCTCACGTCAGAAAGGATGAGGTCGTAACGATTGCCGTCTTCGAGAATTTCTCTCAGCTCAGCCACACTCGTCACCGGACCCTCTATCACCACATTGGGTTCTATCTTCAACAGCATCTTTCTGAGCTGATTGAACATTCTCTTTTCATCTTCTATTACTAACAGTTTCATTGCCATGACTTAATATTTTTGGAGAAGTTTTGCAGGCAGCAAGCATCCAAGACTATTTGCATTTCCCCGAAGGAGCTAATAAGATCTAATCTTGCTTACATTTGTCCCCCCTTCGGAAACTGAAAAGAAAAACCTTACAACTTATCCTTAAGAAAACCAAGAATGCCACCTACAAAAACTCAATTGTTTATATTTATTTCATACGTACTTTTTTATAAGAACGATTCTACAATAAATTATTGTATCAAGAACAATAAAAGGATGTTAAACTACAATTTTCTAAGTAAATATAGTTATTACTTCATTCAGATATGCATGTAACTATGACATATTGAACTTTCGCAAGTAAGCCCAGACGTACTTGAGCTACATACGAAAGTTCTGTGAAATATAATAGACTATTTAAAATTATCCCATATTTGCGGACTATAAATAGATACCATTAAACCAGCATAAATCATAGCTTTCTCATCATCATTAAATTCATTATTCGATTCTATAATATTTATATAATCGTTGGTAATCTGTATGATATCATCTACATTTTCAGGATATGTTGTAAAAAGTTTCAAGTATTCTTTTATAGCATTTTCAGCACGAACAGATCCAGTTGGATTTTTTCTAAAATAGCCATTTATATCTAGCTCTCCATCAATGGTAGACTTATCCAAATTGGAGATAATTTTATCAAATTGATTCTTAAAATCCTTACTATTTAATGCAATCTTAACTTTTTCTTTGTCCAGTGTGAGAATAGGTGGTATTTTAGCATCTACAGGATCTCGTACTACGGTTGCTCTTGTTGAAGGAGAGCTATAGTTACTTCCTAAAAGAAGTTTGTTATGAGCTTCCCCCACATCTTTTAATGTTTCAAAGTCTTTTGGAAGCTTTACATGTATAATTTTAGGATTATACATATATGGAATATAATAATTAGTCGTATCGGACTTTAAATTCTCATTGATAATATTCAAAGAATATTTATAAAAATCCTCAATTTTTGTAGTTAATCCCTTATTATTTCTATAACATTTATACGAAGCAGCAGCACCCCCAATGATTCCACAGCCAATTATTGTGGCAGCAGATCCCGTTCCTCCTGTTGCAATTCCAAAAAGCCCTGCAATAGCTTTTCCAGCATTGATTCCAGAAAATGCACCAACAATATCATGTGCAGCGATCTTTAGTCCACCATTTGTGCCTCTAGTTTGAGGATGCTGTAACAGCATTACTTGATTGTACTCTTGAATTTTTTTAAGCGTAATACTATTAGCTTGATTTACTGTAATTGTATCAGACAAATCTGCATCAGCAGAAGTACATGATACCAACGCTAACATGAGGACGAATGCAACGCCCATTAAATAAACGATTCTTTTCATAACTGTGATATTTAATGATTATTACTAATTGACGATGCAAAAGTACAAAGAGTTTTTCAAGATGGATCCCCATGATTCCCTGAACCGTATTTTTTAAGGAATGAATGGTTCTGCCCCTGTTTTCAATGGTTTGCAAGAGCTGAAGTAACAATTTAAGGCAAAAATAGAGGCATTCATTGCCTGTTTTTCACGATTAATGGGATTTTTGTTTTTCGGTTAAAGCTTTTTATTATACCTTTGCAAACAAAATGTAGAACCAATTAAAAGTTATTCATTATGAAACTTACGAAAAAAAAAATAATGGCATTAATAGGGCTTCCATTCTCAATATTGGGAGTTAGCAGAATCAGTGTCACCACATTTTTCTTCTTTTATATCATAGTATATTTCAGATTTCCAATGTCGATTCTGGTGCAAGATCCATTCTCTGAGACTTCCATGTACCTTGTGTTTTTATATTTGATATTGTTCTCGGGTTACTTTACTGGCAGTAATATGGCATGCGACTATGTAGCCAAACGCATATTGGACAAGGGTATCACCAATGTCAGGATATATATTTTTTGCCTGATATCATTAGCCTTCAATACCGTCTGCAGTGCTTTTTTAAGCTATGGAATCTGTGATATCCAGGAAATGAATGGATTGCAGAATTCTGCCGTGGAACTTTTCTATATCCAACTCGTCATGTTTATCCTGATATCAAACGTGAGCATGGTGCGTTCTTGTGGAATTATTCTGAAGCAGAAGAATGATGAAAACCTGGAGATGGCACAACAACTGAAGGGCGAAAGCGAAAAGGCGATGAAGGCCCAGCTGAACATGCTGAAACTACAGCTTGACCCACATTTCATGTTCAACAGTCTGGGCACATTATCGGGCATCATAGAGGAAGATCCTCGGAAAGCTAGCGAGTTTACCGTCAGGTTGGCCCATATCTACAAATATATTGTAGCCCATATCAGCGACGATACCGTTTCGCTGAACGAAAGTTTAAGATTCATCCGTGATTACTGCCATCACATCGAGATGAGATACACGGGCAACTTTGTGTTTACCATAGATGCTGGTATCTGTCACAGCGATGACGAGAAGATATTGCCACTGAGTCTTCAGCTTCTGGTAGAGAATGCCGTGAAGCATAACCAGCATTCGGAGGAGCATCCGCTGGCGATACATATTTACAGGGATGGCGACTATGTATGCGTAGCGAATGCTTTCGTTCCTTATCCGGAAGAAAGTCCATTGGCTTTCTCCAGCTCAGGAATAGGCATCAAGAATCTCTTCGACCGCTATAAACTGCTGACAGCCTTCGTTCCCATCGTTCTGCAATCAGAAAAGACTTATATGGTAAAGGTGCCGATTATAATGATGAGGCAACATCAGGTTCTTCCGTGATTTTTTCTTTAGCTTTACATCGCTGAGATTTCCATATTTTCAACTGACTCCAATTTATTCATGAATATTGCAAATACAACAACGAATAGCAATATATTGTAAATCAACGCGTTACATATTTACGCTTTTAGAATAACGAATAGAAATTCTATAGTTGTACGACTAAGAACCCTATAGTTGTACAACTATAGCTCTATGGTTGTACAACTATAGCATGTATAGTCGTACAACTGTAGCTTTATAGTCGTACAACTATAGAATTTTATTTTGCTGAAAGTGATAAAAAAGAGGAAACATGCATGTTATAATCCATCTTCTCACTGCTAGATTATCCCAAGCCAAGGAAACTAATTATGGATATAAATATTTACATTGCCACATAGCAAGGCCACTGCACATATCCTATCAACTGCTCTGTTCTATCTGCCAGGAAAAGAGGGATATTGACAAAAGTATCATCCTTTTTGAGATTAAGCATGGAATATCTGATGCGCAGACGGGGAGAATACTTCTTGTTATACTCTATCAAACTGTGCCCGGTAACACTTGTTCCCGACTTCACATCCATAGGAATCACATCCAAACCACGCTGAATAATGAATTCTACTTCGGCCGTATTTCCTGATGCCCAATAATGAGAGCAACTGATTCCATTGGCCACCAGACTCTGAAGAACATAGTTCTCAGCCAAAGCTCCCTTATATTCCTTAAAAATTGGATTATCACTCAAATATGCCTCAGGACTCAACTCTGCAAGAACTCGCAACAAGCCCACATCAAGACTGTAAATCTTAAAGATGCTCAAATCTTCATATGATTTCAAAGGTACCTGTGGAGTAGAACACAAACTTACCTTGTATATCAGTCCTGCATTCTGAAGCCATGTAAGAGCATCCTCATATTCACGGGCTCTCGCACCAGGACGGACCAGCTGATAAACAAATTTTCTATTCTTCTTGGCCAACTGTGACGGCAATGACCGCCAGACATGCGAAATTCTATTGGCAAGCAAAGGCGTGGCATGCTTCACAAAGTCCAAGGAATAATCCTGCAGTATGTTACGAAGCATCGTTTCCACACCATTCAAATCTTTCTCTATCATCTTCATTGCCACTGCCGGCATTCCACCAGAAATGCGATAGGCGGTAAAGGCTTGCGAGAGACGGTCGAAAAACACATCAGGAAGTGGTTTCAAACAATCTATCGACATATAATACTGATAGAGTCTGGCATCACGCTGTTCCAGAAACTCAGAAAAAGTAACAGGATACATGTTCATGTGATCCACCTTTCCCACTGAAAACGAAAATCTCTAATGCCCAAAAGCCAACCCCAGGAGCGAACCGGCACAAGCCACAGCATACTCGGGGGTCTTTTCGCAGAAATATTTCATGGCACTAATGGCTTCCGGACAATCCTGTATCTCATCAAGGATAAGCAAAGTCTTTTGAGACAAGATTGGCTCGGATGTAAGATACGACAACTGCTCGATGATTTGCAGCAGGTTCTTGGTCTTGCGAAAGATATCACAAACACCCTCTTCTTCATCAAGACTGAAATAAGCACAATGCTCAAAGCTGTCTTTTCCAAATTTCTTCAGCACCGATGTCTTGCCTACTTGTCGAGCTCCCAGCATCATCAATGGCTTGCGGTCTCTACGCTCTTTCCATTGCTCCAATTCGTGAATAATCGTTCTGTTAAACATATCCTTATTTTTTCTTGAAGTGGGAAAAATGTGGAGTTTTACACATTTTTGATACCTCTTTTGTGTAATTCTCCACATTTTCCACACTTGAATCCATAATTATGGGGCAAAAATACTAAAAAAACAAACAAGGAAACAAACTTCCTCACGTTCTTTATATTACTCTTTACCAACTTTACCATATTCCCGGAACAAAAAAAGAGTGCACTGTAACAAACAATGCACTCTTTTTTTATTATCTTAATTCCTTATCCAGGAAATATTATCTGATGAACAACAGCTCACGATACTTTGGCAAAGTCCAAAGTTCATCGGCTACAAGAAGCTCGAGCTTGTCTATCTGATAACGGATTTCCTCCATCTTTGGAGCTACCGTGTCGTGATATGCTACTGCCTTCTCGCGCTCACTCTCTATCTTGTTGGCTACCTTGCGGGCATCTACCAATGCCTCTACACCACGCTCTATTGCCTCGGTGCGCTCGGCTATCTCACGGATAATCTTCACGTTGCGGGCTGTCAGTTTCTTACCTTCCTCGCCACCGAAGATGTGAATCATGCCCTCTACGTTCTTTGCCAGACGGCTCTGATAGTGGGTAGCCACAGGGATAATGTGGTTCATGCTCAGGTCGCCCATCACACGAGCCTCAATCTGAATCTTCTTGGTATAGGTCTCCCACTTCACCTCGTTGCGTGCCTTCAACTCGCTCTCGCTCATCACGTTGGTCTTGGCAAACATCTCGATGCTCTCCTTGTCCAGATAACGGTCGAAGACTACCGGGCAGGATGCCTCGCAGTCCAAGCCTCGCTTCTGAGCCTCTTCCTTCCACTCATCAGAATAGCCGTTGCCGTCGAAGCGGATAGGCTTGCAGGTCTTGATATCCTCGCGTACAATATCTATAATAGCCGATGTCTGGTCCTCACCCTTGGCAATCAAGGCATCTACACGAGCCTTGAAATTTTCGAGAGCCTCAGCTACGGCAGCATTCAGTACGATGAGAGATGACGCACAGTTGGCCTCTGAACCTACGGCACGGAACTCGAAACGGTTTCCGGTGAAGGCGAATGGAGAGGTACGGTTGCGGTCGGTGTTATCGATCATCAGCTCCGGAATCTCAGGGATATCCAGCTCCATACCCTTCTTGCCAGCCAGGGCGAAGAGTTCTTCCTTGTCTGCCTTCTCGATATGGTCGAGGAGGTCGGTCAACTGCTTGCCGAGGAATGAAGAGATGATGGCTGGTGGAGCCTCGTTGGCTCCCAAACGGTGCGCATTGGTAGCGCTCATGATAGAAGCCTTCAGCAGTCCATTGTGCTTGTAAACGCCCATCAGGGTCTCTACGATGAAGACTACGAAGCGGAGATTGTCCTCCGGTGTCTTGCCTGCCGCATGGAGCAGTACGCCGGTATCGGTGCAGAGACTCCAGTTGTTGTGCTTGCCCGAACCATTCACACCGGCAAATGGTTTCTCGTGAAGGAGCACACGGAAACCGTGCTTGTGAGCCACACGCTTCATCAGACTCATCAGGAGCATGTTATGGTCTACGGCAAGATTGCACTCCTCATAGATAGGTGCCAGCTCAAACTGGTTTGGTGCCACCTCGTTATGACGGGTCTTGCAAGGGATGCCGAGTTCGAGCGCCTGTACTTCCAGATCCTTCATGAAAGCCTGCACACGCTCAGGGATTGTTCCGAAATAGTGGTCGTCCATCTGCTGGTTCTTCGCAGAGTCGTGTCCCATCAGGGTACGGCCTGTGAGCATCAGGTCAGGGCGAGCCGAATAGAGACTCTCATCTACCAGGAAGTACTCCTGCTCCCATCCGAGATTGGTCTGCACCTTCTTCACCTGAGGGTAAAAATAGTGGCACACCTCGGTAGCCGCCTCACTCAGAGTATGGAGCGAGCGGAGCAATGGAGCCTTGTAGTCCAAAGCCTCACCGGTATAAGATATAAAGATGGTAGGGATACAGAGGGTATCGTCGATGATGAACACAGGCGATGTTGGATCCCATGCAGAATAGCCACGCGCCTCGAAGGTGTTGCGGATACCGCCGTTAGGGAATGAGCTGGCATCAGGTTCCTGCTGGACAAGCAATTTGCCAGAGAATTCCTCAATCATACCACCCTTTCCGTCATGCTCCACGAAGGCATCATGCTTCTCGGCAGTACCTTCTGTCAATGGCTGGAACCAGTGAGTATAATGTGTTACCCCGTTTTCCTCAGCCCAGAGCTTCATGCCGGCAGCCACGGCATCAGCGATGGAACGGTCCAGACGAGTACCGTTATCAATCACATCGATGAGTTTCTCATACACATCAGATGGCAGATACTTGTACATCTTCTGGCGGTTGAATACATACTTGGCGAAGTACTCCGAAGGGCGCACCTTGGGAGCCTTTACCTCTACAGGTCTTTTCTTAAAGGCATCGGCTACAACCTCAAATCTCAAATTAGCCATTCTTTCTTTTATTATTTATTATAAGTTTGCGGGTGCAAAGTTACGAAAAAATGAGCAAATTGCTAGCGTTTGAGCGTATTTTTTATGCAAAATTCAAACTTTTCTTATTCTTAGCCTGCAAAAGATAAGACAATTCACGCATATTATTTCTCGGATTTGAGTATTTTATCGCCAATTATTTCTCGGATTTGAGTATTTTAACGCGATTTATTTCTCGGATTTGAGTATTTTCGTTATATTTGCACCTGTTATTCAAACAGTTACGATTATGGCAGAATATATACATAGAAACATAGACTCAGAACTCATCGCCTGGAAGGAAGATTCCATGCGGAAACCCTTGCTGCTTCGTGGTGCCCGTCAGGTTGGGAAGTCATCAGCAGTCAAAAACTTTGGAAAGCAATTCGAGTATCTCGCCGAGGTAAACTTCGAACGTAACAAGGCAATCAAAACCTTCTTTCAGGGGGATATTGACGTACGATTGATTGCTAAAAAAATCAGTAGCTATATCAATGTCCCTATAGAAGCAGGTAAGACGCTCCTCTTTCTCGACGAAATCCAGGAATGCCCTGAAGCCATCATGGCACTACGCTTCTTCAAGGAAGATTATCCTGAACTGCATGTCATAGCCGCAGGATCACTTCTGGAATTTACGCTTCAGGAACTCCCTACTTTTGGAGTAGGAAGGATTCACTCGCTCTTCATGTATCCGATGACTTTCGATGAATTCCTGTATGCCAATCACGAAGAAGGACTCATTCTTCTCCGTAATGAAGCATACGGAAACCAGTCTTTAGATCAAGCCTTCCATGATAAACTCGTGGAATACTTCCGCACCTACCTGCTTGTTGGAGGCATGCCGGAATCTGTACTGGTGTGGATTAATACGCACGATTTCAACCGATGCAGAAACATCCAGGAAGACATCATTCTGACATACGAAGATGATTTCAGCAAGTATAAAAAGAGAGTCAACCCAGATTTACTGCGCACAACGATGCGTGGCATCTGTCATCAGGCAGGAGAGAAGTTGACATACAAGCAAATATCAGCAGATTATCAGAGTTCACAAATCAGAGAAGCCCTCCGCCTGTTGACACTTGCAGGAATCGTTACTCCTGTGGTCGCTACCTCGGGCAATGGTATTCCGCTGGATGCAGAAGCTGACGAGAAAAGCATGAAGGTCCTCTTTCTGGACCCAGGATTACTGTTAGCCGTGCTTCAACTGGAAGGCGACCTGTCTCAGCAGCTCATAGAACTTATTTTAGCCGGCACTCCTCAGGAGCTTGTCAATAAGGGAGGCGTAACAGAAATGGTTGCCGGACTCGAGATGATGCGTTACAAACCATGCATCCAGCGCCAGAAGATGTTTTATTGGGAGCAGAAGGGGAAGAGTGTTGCCGAGATAGACTATCTGGAAATCCACAACATGAAGATTACCCCTATCGAAATCAAATCGGGCACTCAGGGCGGCATGAAGAGTCTCTGGCTATTCATGAGAGAGAAAAAGCTCACCGAAGCATTCCGTTGTTCCTTAGAGAATTTTGGATCATTTGATTACATTGACAAGCAGGACGATAATGCCATAAGGCATGTCACCATACTGCCTCTCTATGCATTATCCCTATTGAGAAGCCGTTGATAGTCTGCTAACAAGCAGGATTAGGAATAAAAGTGCCTTTTTCCTACATGGCGACGTAATCTTTCCTACGTCCTGACACAGAAACTCCTGCGTCGCCATGTAATTTCAAGGGCATTAGAAGAGAAAAAATCCCTTGCAACCACTAGAGTCGCAAGGGATTCACATTATCCACTTATCTATTTGTACCTTAAGGATTTATTGAAGATTGGAGGTAGGCAATTAGAAACGGTATACAACAAAGCTGTTTGGCTTCATCTTCACGTTCAATACATTGCCCTGAACCTGTGCATCTGATACAACAGGAACAACCACATTTTTATTGTCTATCTTGTTTTCTGCCTGAATATCGTCGGCATGGAGAACGGTTACCTTACCTGGGTTCAACTTCTTGATACCATTAAAGGTGACGTTGATTTCCTTTGCCTCGTTAGAGGTGTTGGCAATCTTTACGATGTAGCTCTTGGTAGCCTTGTCGAAGCAAGCGGTGGCATAGAGACCATTCTCACCTGCTACAGCCTTGCCGTTCTCGGTAAGTTTCAACACATTGGTACCCTTGTTCTCACCGTAGAGCTGCTGAACATAGTAGTTGGCAGAACGGACAGAGCTGAGGTTATCGAACCAGATGAGGTCCGGACGCCACTGCCATCCCTCTACATGAGCGAAGAGAGGTGCATAGGTAGCCTGATAAACCACATCAGCATTACGCTCCAAACCGGTCATGAAAGCTGCCTCAGAAAGGGCTGTCTCCCAAGAGTTTGGATCATTCTCGGCATGAGCAGCATACTCACCGGCAAAGACCTTAGGACCCTTGCGGTCGTACTTGTCGTAACGGCTGGCATTGCTGCGGAACCACTCCGGACTCTTATAGTAATGCTCATCTACCATATCTACGCCCAACTTGCGCATCTGCTCCCAACCGTAGTCGAAATCCTTGCCGTCGGCAGATGGACCTGATGAACCGCAGATCTTGATCTTTGGATACTTGGCATGAATCTGCTCCATGAACTTCTGCAGACGCTCAGGATACATAGGTCCCCACTGCTCGTTACCGATACCAATCTGTTTCAGATTGAATGGAGCAGGATGACCCATATCGGCACGGAGCTTACCCCACTTGGAGGTGACAGGACCATTGGCAAACTCGATGAGATCGAGTGCATCGTCGATATAGCTCTGGAGATCCTCGACTGCTACATGCGCATTAGGATCCTTATCGTCGTTCTGATACTGGCAAGCCAGACCTACAGAAAGAATAGGCAATGGCTCGGCACCAATCTTCTCTGAAAGGAGGAAGTACTCGTAGAAGCCCAAGCCCAATGACTGATAGTAGTTAGGGAAAAGGCGATGTGGGAAGGTATCTCTCCAGCGGTTCTCGTTCAGAGGACGGTTCTCAGGAGCACCCACAGAGTTCTTCCACTCATAACGGGTATCGAGGTCGGTACCCTCTACGATACATCCACCAGGGAAACGGAAGATGCCTGGCTTCAAATCAGCCAAATCCTGTACGAGGTCGGCACGGAGACCATTCCAGTTGTCCTCTGGGAAGAGAGAGATATGGTCGAGATCTACGCTCTCAGAACCCTTCTCCAGATATACTCGCATCAATCCCTTAGGATCGGTCTGAGGAGAAGTAAGGGTAGCAGTAAGCTTCTGCCATTTATTATTGGTGATGTTGATGACCTGCTTGGCAATGACATCATTCTTTGAATTGACGAGTTCTACGCGAATCTTACCCTGCTTGCCATCGATGAGATGAAGACGGCCATATACGGTGAAATCGTACTTCATATCCTTCTTCAAGCCCATGCCGAAGAAGCCACGGTTCTCAAGACCAGTCTGCTTCTCACGTGCGCCTGCGCTCTCAAGTGTTACATAATGAGGATTGCGGTCGAAGGCAGGTTTTACATCGCTGAGGGTTACATTTCCGAATGTATTCCATCCCATCAGTCGCTGTGGAAATTCGAAGGAACGGTTCTCTACCATCTCTGCATAAAGTCCACCATCGGCACCGAAGTTGATATCCTCGAAGAAGATACCGTACATGGTAGGCTGGATTTCTGCTCCAGGCTTGTTAGCCTGAACAGTAAACTGATGCTGTGCGAAAGCTCCGAGTGAAGACATCGCCAGCAATGCTGCTGCGAAAATTTTTGCTTTTCTCATATTGTTCGTTATTGTTTATTTTTAGGCTGTACCTACACTTTTCCGTGATAGGTGGTGCAAAGATAAAAAAATCCACCCCGAATGAGGTGGATTTTCTGTTTAAATATATTGGATTTTTATCCAATTCCCTGTTTTTCTACTATTTATCTAATGGAATGAGCACGAAAGTGAAGTTCTTATCACCATAATGGAGGCGATATTTCTCCAAAGGCCATGCCCCCCAAGAGTTCTCACCAGCCACACCAGAATGCTCTGCATCGAGGAAGAGATTGGTGAATCTTGACTTCTTCAGGTTGAAACTGTGGCGCTGATCCTTGTCGTCACCATCATCCAGTTCTTCGGTGTCGAAGTGGATGGCAGAAGCATAGAATGGCTTGCAGCTCTTCACCTTGAATCCGAAGCCGGAAGCATCGGTCTGGTTCCACCAGCGCATATCGCCCTTGGTACCACTCTCCTGTGGACGGATGTATGGGAAGTACTGGTTGTCGGCATCATCGCTATAGATTCCGATGCGCATGCAGTCCTCACGGTCTGAATAGTTCTCGATAGGACCACGGCCGTAATACTGGCTCTTGTCCATATCGTATGGCAACTGCATCAGCATACCGAAACGGAACAGATCGCTGACCTTGGCATCATCAGAAGCATCAAACTCCTGGCTTACCTTCATCGCACCGGTGTTAGGCATGATGAGATAATCGATTTCCAGCTCGCCCTTCACCTCTGGCATCTCATAGGTTGCACAGATATTGATGGTGTTTGCCTTCTTGTCCTTCTCTGCAGATACATACTTCAGGTTCATGACAGGGTTCTTCCAAACCTGGAACTTCTTCTGCAGGCCGGCACCGAAATCATTATCGGTAGGAGCACGCCAGAAGTTTGGCTTCAGGGTACCGCCCTCGCCGAGGAGCGACTTGCCACGATAGGTATATTCAGAGATGAGACCGGTGGTACGGTTCACCTTCACGGTCAGATCAGGAGTAGTAACAGTGATATCCTGCTCGTCCTTCGTGTCGATGAGCTTAGCCTTCACCTTCTTGCCGTTCTGAGCCTTAGCCATGTTGTCTGCACAATGACCGCAGCACTTCTTCTCCTTCACAGCCAGCTGGGCATAAGCCACAATCTGACCAGCCTCCATCAGAGGTTCAGCCTTCTTCAGACGGAAATCGATGTTGAGGAACACCTCCTTGCCCTTTACCTTAGAAAGGTCGTAAGGGATGGTGAAGTTCTTGGTCTGCTGGGCAGCTACATCGATATCAGCGATGGTACCGTTCTGAGTCTCCACGCCATCCTCAATGAGGCTCCATGCCAAGGCATAGTTGCTCAGATCGCGGAAGAAGTTCTCATTGTATACACTTACTTCGCCCTTCTCTGCATTCACCATCTTAGCCCAGATGTTCTGATACTGGTAGGCTACCTCGTAGGCATGAGGATTGAGCTGACGGTCAGGACCGATGATACCATTGCAGTTGAAGTTGTTGTCGCTAGGGTCGTAATTGTTATAATCGCCACCGTAGCAATATTCTATCTTGCGGAGCTCTTCATTGCTCATCTTCTCAGGATTCTTGATGGTCATCGGCTTCAATACCTTGCGGTGCAAGCCCTGGTCAACGAAATCCCAGTCGAAACCACCCTGGAGGATAGGATACTTGCGAATCAGATCCCAGTAATCCTTCAAATTACCGCCTGAGTTACCCATAGTATGGTTGTACTCACACTGGATGAGTGGCATCGGACTGTTAGGGTCCTTCGCATACTTTTCACAAGCACTTACAGGATAGTACATAGGGCAGAAGATATCGGTACCCTTGTCTCTGCGAGCCTGCTCATACTGAACCGGACGGCTCTGGTCCTGGCTCTTGATCCACTTGTAAGCCTGCAGGAAGTTATCGCCCATCACAGTCTCATTACCCATACTCCAGGTTACGACACTAGGATGATTGAAGTACATGGAAACATTGTGCTGGTTGCGCTCCATAATCTGCTTGGCAAACATCGGTTTCTTGGCAGCTGCATCATCGCCATACTGGAAACCGTGACTCTCCTGGTTAGCCTCAGCTACCACATAGATACCATACTCATCGCAGAGTTCGTACCAGCGTGGATCGTCAGGATAGTGGCAGGTACGGACAGCGTTGATATTCAGGCGCTTCATAGTCTTGATATCCTGAATCATGCGCTCCATGCTCAATACATAACCTCCATCAGGGTCCATCTCATGACGGTTGGCACCCTTGATGAGCACAGGCTGACCGTTGACAAGGAACTGCTTGTTCTTGATTTCCACCTTGCGGAAACCTACCTTGACAGGAGTCATGCTAGCCGCCTTCATAGCGTCCTTCTTCTGAGCACCCATCAGGGAAACCTGCAGGGTATATAAATAAGGTGTCTCGGCACTCCACTTCTGAGGATTAGCTACCAGCAGAGAGAAATTGGCAGTACCGTTCTTAGCTACGCCAGTAGTGGCTGCTACCTGCTTGCCGTCCTTATCGAAGAGGGTGAAGACGAGCTTACCATTACCCTTTACCTTGGTAGAGATATTGAGCACACCATCCTTGTAGTTGTTTACAAGGTCAGGAGTAACACGGATATCCTCCAAATGCAACTGGGCATCGCGGGCAAAGAGATAGCTTTCACGAGCCACACCACTCAAGCGCCAGAAGTCCTGATCCTCATCCCAGGAACCATCGCACCAGCGGAAGGTCTGGAAGGCAATCAGATTCTTGCCCTTCTTCAGATAAGGAGTGATGTCAAACTCGGCAGCTACCTTGCTATCCTCTGCATAACCGGCAAACTTGCCGTTTACATAGAGATATATGTTGGAAGTAACGCTACCGAAATGGGCTACAACCTGCTTGCCATCCCAGTTGGCAGGGATGTCGATGATACGGCGGTAAGAACCAACATGATTGTCCTTGGTAGGAACTGCTGGTGGCTGCTGGTCAAAATGTCCACGCCATGCAAAACCATTATTTACATACTCCGGATCGCCGAATCCATTCATCTCCCAGTTGCCTGGAACATTCATGGTCTTCCATTTGGAATCATCAAGATCTTCCTTGTAGAAATCGGTAGGACGCTGGTCGGCATTAGCCACCCAGTAGAACTTCCAGGTTCCGTCGAGCGAAAGGAAATACTTGCTCTCCGTCTTGTTCATGTGCAGGATATCCTTGCTCACGATCTTACCGTCTTTCTCAAAAACCCAGTCATCTGCCGGATAGGTGAAGAAATTGGTGTGCAACGGAAAACGATTGATGGCATTCACCTGAAGGTCGTGCCATTCTGTGTAAGTTGGCTGTTGGATGGTCGTCTTATTCAACGACTTAATGGCAGTCTTCGGTTTGGTTGCACCAAAGGTTGCCATTGCTAATCCTGCCAAACTCAATGTTACGAACAGTCTCTGTTTCATGTTTGTTAGTTATTTATACATTAGATTGAAATTACACCTTATTATATATAGGATATTCTATACCTTATTATATATAGGCATCTTACTTGATGGCAAGATACTTATCATATTCGCAGGCTGTGAGAAGCATGGCTCCCACACCGAAGTTTGCCTGAGAGTTGGCATCTACGGTCTGACCAGGGATGGCTCTCTCGCCGATAGGCTGAACATAACCAACCTTTCCATCAGGCTGAACGGCAGTCTCTGTAAGATAAGTCCAGGCACGATCGATGACCTTCTTGTACTCCTTCTTGTTAAGATAACCATTGTTGACACCCCAAAGCATACCATAGGTGAAGAAGGCTGTGCCACTGGTCTCAGGACCTGGAGCGTGCTCTGGGTCCATCATCGAACGGGTCCAGTAACCTTCCGGCTGCTGGATTTCAGCTACCGCCTTAGCCAGTTTCTGGAATTTATCTACGAAGAACTGATAGTGCTTGTAGTCCTTAGGCATATCCTGGAGCACCTTAGCCAAACCTGCGAGAACCCAGCCATCACCACGAGCCCAGAAGTCTTTCTTTCCGTTGGCACTCTTGTGCTTCGGATAGATGTACTTGCCATCACGGAAGTAGAGGTTGGTCTCCTTGTCGAGCATAATCTCATCGGTGGTGAGGAGATTATCGTAAAGCTTGTCGAGATACTTGGTATCGCCGGTCAGCTTATACATCTTGGTCATCACAGGCATCACCATATAGAGGGCATCGCTCCACCACCAGTAGTCTGTTGGCTGAGAATAAGCCTCGTAGTGCATCACCTCCTTGGCACGCTTCACCATATATTCTGATGCTGCGGCATTTCCCTTGGCAGCCTCGATGTTATAGAGGTCGATATAAGTCTGGAAGCAGATCTGCCAGTCACCGAAGAGAACGTGATCCTTACCCTCGCCGTATGGCTTGTACTTCCACTTGGCTGGGTTTGCTTCTGTAGCACCGGTCCAGTCGTTGTGTTCAGCCCAACGGATAGAGTAATCGAGCATCTTCTGATCCTTCAGCATCTTATATACCTCCATGTTTCCGGTATGATAAGCGGCATTATCCCAGAAGGCACGAACCTCAGGCTTGTTGTTGGTCTGCCAGTAGTTGTTCACCTTTGTGATGAGTTCCACCACCTGCTCATGGTCCCACTTTTTGGAAGCCTTCACTTCCTTCTTGTTCTGTTTCTTGACCTTGGCGGTCTTCTTGGCTGACTGTGCTGCATTCAAAGGCAAAGCCAAGGCTGCAGCCGCCAGCATCATCAATATCTTGCGCATAACCAATCTATAAACTCTTAACTATAAAATTACCACTTGTCCTTGGTTACAATATCATCCTTCCACTGATGATCCTTAGGGAACTGCTGATTGTTCCATGCCTTCACCTGAGTCCAAGGCTGTGCTGCATCGGTCCAGAAAGGATGATCGGCAGGCAAACCGAGAGGCATGAAGGCAAGCGTGGTCATATAGAGCGAACCGTTGTTGGTGTACCAGTCGGCTACGTTCTTCTGGGTATTTCCGCAGAAACCGATAGAAAGATAGCCCTTCTCGTTGAAGTTGTTCTCCTGGTCGAACATGCGATGGAGCACCTTGGTAAGGGCTGCACGTACCTGACCATTACTCAAATCCTTAGGCAACTTCTGGTACCACGCCATCAGAGCAAGCGGCTGCATGGTTGCCATGCGGTAAGGAATGCTTCTGCCGAAAGCCGGGAAGGTTCCTTCCGGAGAGAGGAATCTTTCAAGAATGATACTGTACTTCTGGCAGCGCTTCAACTCTCTGTCATAATACTTCTGATAGTCGAGGCGGGAATTCACCTTGGCATCTACCATCGCCTGAAGAGTTTCCAGATACATAGGATGGAACACATAGCTGCTGTAATAATCGAATGCAAACGAAGGACCGTCAGCATACCAGCCATCACCCACATACCACTCCTCTACCTTGCGGCAGGCTGAATTGATGCGAAATTCATCGAAATCGCCACCCGCCTTTGCCATGAAACTCTCGATGGTTGAAGAGAAGAGCAACCAGTTGGTATAAGGAGGGTCGATGTGGCGGAGCTTGGCAAACTCTGTGAGATAACGCTTCTTGGTCACCTCGTCGAGAGGCTTCCAGAGTGTATCGTAAGCACGGAGAAAACTCTCTGCAATATAGGCTGCATCTACCAGATTCTGACCACCGATGCCCCAGCAGAGATAGTCTGGATTCTGAGGGTCTACAGCATTCTTATAGGAAGCCAAAGCCCATTCACGCAACTGCTTGCGCTGCTTACCTTCGGCAGTAGCATCATCCGGAAGGGTGAGCCATGGAGCCACACCAGCCATCAGTCTGCCGAAGCACTCCATATAGAGCACCTTTCTGTTGCGGTTGTCGAAGCTGGGACTGAACTCAGTCTGCATATTCTTCTGTAACTCGCCTTTAGCCATATTTTCCAAAACAGGCTGTGCCATCTTATAGGCTAGCGAGCACCAATATTGGCGGTCGCTCTGCTGAACAGTCTTCTTCTTGGCAGAAATTCCCATGAAAGGAACCAGCGCCAAGACTAGGGTCATCATGATACTTTTAAATATATAATTCATAGATAGTTGTATATTGTTTGTTGTTATTGATAATTGTAAGAGGCAAGTTGCCTGTAGCCTTAGCTGAGCAACTGCAAATATATATAAAATTAGTTAGAAACAAGCAGAGCGACCGTATATTTTAGTGTTTTTTCAACACTGGTGCACCATTTTCCCAGGAAATAGGTACCCACAAGTGTCTACTGTCACTCAAGTGTTTAGGATTCCACATGTCTGCCATGAACACATAGTCGGCACCATGGAACATCTTCTTCTGTGCTGCAGTTTCCACCTTATATATATAGGTACCCTGTGCACCGAAGGTCTTGTCAGCACCCTCGCCACGGCAAGGATTAGGCAACTGCTCCCAAGGACCGTAGATATTCTTTGCCTTGAACATGCGGGCTGCATTAGGCGCCCATCCGGTACATCCGCTGGTAATCATCCAGTAGATGCCATCCTGCTTGAAGATGGTAGGAGCCTCGTTCTGTCCACCTGCTGCCACACGAACATAGCTGCCGTTGTGCTGCATGTAGTCATCTGTCAACTGTGCGATTTGGAGCGTTAAGTTATCCTCTGAAGAATAGATGTGATAAGCCTTGCCATCATCGTCGATGAAGATGGTCATGTCTCTCGACATCTGTCCGCCCTCAAAGTCTCTCATCCAAAACATGCCGCGCTCTATCTGCTTGCGCCACTCCGGAGTCCACCAGCTCTTCAGTTCCGGGAAGAGAAGCTGATGCTTGAGGTCGGTGGTATCTGGTTTGGCGAATCCTACAGGATAGATGCCCGGATTCACTCTTCCAGAACGGATGAACCTGAAAGGTCCGAAAGGAGTATCGCTGGTTGCCACTCCATAGCGGGCAGCACCATAGCCCCTACCCTTCAATTCGAGATGGAACCACATGACGAATTTCTTGGTCTTCTTGTTGTAGAGAACCTTAGGACGCTCGATGATGCAACCACCCTCGATGTCGCTACCTGCTTCATTAGATACAGGGAGCACCAATCCATGGTTTTTCCAACTCTTGAGATCCTTGGAAGTGAAGCAGCTTACGCCGAGAGAGCTGTAAGGCTTGCCATCCTCTGAGCGGCTTTCGCCATACCAGTAATAGGTACCCTTGTAGTTGAAGATGTTGCCACCGTGCGCATTGATATGCTTGCCGGTATTGTCTTTCCATACACCGCCGTCCATTGGAGCCTGTGCCAGGGTTGGAAGGCAAGACATCATCCACAACATGATAAATACGAATAGTTTATTCATTTTGCTGATAATGAGTTAATTATTTGATAAAAATGGGGATGAACCATATATATGTTGCATCCCCATTACTTAACATGATTGTAAACCAAATCTATTAGTTTGCTGTATCTTCATCAGCAATAGCATCCTCATAGTTAGTAAACATAGGGGTGCTCTCATCATAGCCGTCGTAACCGAAGTTCTGACGAAGCTTAGCCTTGTTGTTGGCTGTGATTGCAGAATTTGGTACAGGCCAGAAGAGGTTATGCTTGTTGATCTTGTACTCGAAAGACTGGTTGCCTGAAACGCCCTTGCCACATGGACGGTTGAAGACATTGTAGGTAGTACAACGCTTGAACCAGTAGCTGCCGCCATTCAAGTCTGTACCTTCCTGCTTGTCCCAGTTGTCGAGACTATAGGTATTGCCCCACTCATCAGGCATTCCGCTCTTGGCAAGACACCATGATACACGAACCATCTCTGCCTGGCGGAACTCCTCCATATAGAGCTCACGGGCACGCTCTGCCATGATGTCGCCGATAGTCACTGTGGTGTACATCTTCTTGGCGTTGGCACGCTTGCGGATAGCATTCACATCGTCAGCAGCACCAGTTACATTGCCCTGATAGAACTTAGCCTCAGCACGGAGCAGATAGGTATCAGCCAATCGGAACAGGTACATATCACCATTACATCCCTTACCAGAAGCACCATGGAACTGGTTGGCACCCAAGTTGTTCTCGTTGGTAACATCCAGGATATAGAGCTGATAGAGAGGAGTAGGATACCAGCTGCGGATGGTATCGCCGCAGAGAATGTCTCCCTTCTTTACTATTACCTTGCCATCCTTCTCGTAGTCTTCTGTGGCATAGAGCTGATAGTGCTTGCCGTAGAAGTCGGAATTTTTGTTGTTGTACTTCAAGTCTTCCATCTCAACCCAGTTACCTACCTCACGGTTGTGACGGAGGTCCTGCCAGTCAGTCTCGCCATCCTGATACCAGATGGTCTTGTTGTAGAAGTATGATGTACGGTTCAGGGCGATACCACGACCGATAGCACGTGTCCAGTCCAATGTGTCGTTATAGTTCTTATTATTACGGGCGATACACTGTCCAGGACCTCCCAATCCATGAGGATCCTTGATGACACCATTGCTCCAGTGAGCAAACATGGCACGCATCACGTTGTAGTTGAGGTGGTCCTCATCATTAGAGTTGATGATCGCCATGATGGTCTCCTTATTCTCTGGGTTGCAGATGTTAGGAGTACGATGCAAATCCCAAACCACATTGCGGGTCACCTTCCAGGTGGTCTCGCAGCCGGATGGCTGCCAGGTACCGAATGTCTGGGTCATCAAGTGCAGACCATGATCGTTAATCAAATCGGTGGCAAGCTTCTCTGCCTTGGCATATTCGCCATTCACGAGATAAACCTTGATAAGCAACTGCATGCAAGCCTCCTGGTTCACCTGTCCTACGTAAGTCATCTGAGCCTGTGCAGGAACATGCGCTACGGCAAACTCCAGGTCTTTCTGCAACATCTGGAAGATGGCAGTCTTGCTGGTTGACTTGTAGTTCTGCTTTGGCACGGTAAGCAATTTGGTAATCAATGGAATATCGCCAAACTGCAGAGTCAGGTTGTAATAAGCGTAAGCTCTATGGAAGTAAGCACGACCCTTATAGGCATCGCGGATTTCATCCTTCAAGCCCTGCACCTTATCTACATAAGAAAGCACGGAGTTGGCATACTTCACCATGCTGAATCCCTGATCCCAGAAACGCTGCATGTAGTTGCCGTCGCCACCACCTGCCATACCGGATGTAGGAGTCAGCTTGGCATCAAAGTTGTCCTGGAAACCGCCACCCATATCGGTCTTGGCATACATGCCCACATCCGACATCAGATAGTTGGTGGCAAGACCCACATTATTCCAGTTGTTATCGATGATATAAGTCTTCAACTGCTTGTCACACTGTGTCATGGCAGCCTGCAGACCTGCCTCAGTACTATAGGTAGTACCTGGCTCATAGAACGAAAGAGGATCCTGCTTCAAGAAATCATCACCGCAAGAAACCATGGTACCTGCCAAAGCGATAAGGAGTCCTCCTCTATATATATTCTTGATATTCTTTTTCATTTTGATAAATCTTTTAGAGTGTAACATTAATACCAAACTGGAACTGACGGTTTGCGAAACCACCTGTCTCAGGATCACCATACTCCCAGCTGTCGAATGTGCATACATTGTTCACACCCAGTGTCAGGTGTACTCTTTCGATGCTGGCCTTGCGGGTAATCTCCTGTGGAATGGTATAACCCAAGGAGATGTTGTCCAGACGAACGAAGCTGCGGTTGTAGAGCTTCTGTACACCGGTACATCCTGTAGGACCTACAGCGTTCAGACGACCATACTCGTTGGTTGGGTTCTGAGGTGTCCAGTACTCCTTCTTGTATGTATTGCAGGTATTGGTGAACATAGAACCCGAGTTATCACCATTCAGATAGTTACCGCTCAAGCTCTTATGACCCATGTAAGAATACATGGAGAACGAGAAGGTGAAGTTCTTCAGGAAGGTGAAGTCATTTCGCATGTTCCAATAGATAGGAGGATTAGTTGTACCCAGGTACACCTTATCATTATCATTATATACTGGAGTGCGGGTGCCGTCTTCGTTGATCTTGTCGTCGGCTGTATAGATGTTAGCCACCTTAGGGTCACCAGGCTTCTGGTTTACCTTGGCTGCCTCAGCTGCCTCGTCTGCCTGCCAGATACCTGTTACCTTGTAGTTCCAGATTTCGCCCACAGGCTTGTCGATGAACCATCCGTTAGAGGTATCGCTGCGCTCGTTGCCATTTTCATCATAGTCGTAATACAAGTGCTTGATGCGGTTCTTGTTGTAAGAGAAACCTACAGTTGTATTCCACTTGAAGTTTGGAGTATCGATGTTCTTGGAGTTCAAGGTAATCTCAATACCCGAGTTGGTAATCTCACCCAGGTTGGTAGCGATGTTGCTGAAACCGGTGAAGTTTGGCAGACGCTGATACATGATCATATCCTTGGTAATCTTATGATACCACTCGATGCTACCAGAGAGGCGCTGACCGAGAACAGAGAAATCAAGACCTATGTTGAGGGCTGATGTCTTCTCCCACTCCAGATTAGGATTAGCCAATCGACTGATAGAGAGTGCATTCAGAATAGTCTGACTTGAAGAACCATACTTATAGTAAGCCATCTTGCCACCATCACTCAGGTTGGAAAGAGCCAGATAGGTATCAGACAATGAACGGTTACCATTGGTACCGTAAGATACTCTCAGCTTACCATAGTCCAGCCATGGCTGCTTCAGGAAGCTCTCCTCAGAGAATACCCAGCTGCCACCCAGAGACCAGAATGTGGCCCAAGGATTGTTGGAACCGAAGGCTGAGTAACCGTCACGACGCACGGTTCCTGTGAACATATAGCGGTCCTTGTATCCGTAGAACAGACGGCCCAGATAGGCTGCTGCCGTAGAGTGGGTATCGCTAGCCCAGAAACTACTCTGAGACTTGTTGGCACCCGAAAGATAGTGGAAGCCCAATACATCTGTAGGGGTGATGTTGCGAGCCTCGATATTGTCGCTCCAATAGCGGAATTCCTCTGCCTCCTGAACCAGGGTCACGGTGAAGTGATGCTCCTTGTTGAATGTCTTATCCCAGGTAAGGGTGTTGTTCAGGGAGTAATCGAAGTTCTTTGCCGATTTGCGGTTGGAACCACGGGTAGCAGGATCGCTGTTTGGAAGCTCTGCTGACAAGAAATAGCGGTCGTAATGCCACTTGAAGCGTGGAGCAATATTGAACGAATAGCTGAAACCGAATGGCAGGGAAACCTTGGCATTGAAGATGGTATTCAGAATGGTCTGACCCTTCTCCAGGTCGATATACTGCTGGTCGAAGTGATAGTTGTAACCACCATTGGTTGGGTTGCCGCTACGTGGATACTGCACCTCATTGCCATTCTCGTCATAACGGGAAGAATATGGAGACTCGCGCAACTGGTTGGCATCCCAATAGTTACCTCCCAGTGGCACTGGGCTAGACTCATCCGAACGGTCCTGGAAGTTTACGTTGGCACCTACTTCCAGCCAATCGGTAATCTGGGCATTGATCTTCATGTTAGAACGGAATGCATGGTAGTCATCACCCTGGATGGCACCCTGATTGTTCAGATAGCCGAAGCTCAGATAATAGTTCACCTTGTCGGTAGCACCCGAAATGCTGGCATTGTAATCCTGGTTGAAACCTGTGCGGAAGGTAGCATCCTCCCAATCGTATGACTTACCTGCCAGGAAGTTCTTCATCACGTTGCTGGCATCAGCATCGAAGCCCATACGGCGGGCATAGAGCGAGAGAAGACTCTCGTCGGCACCCAGCGTCTTAGGACCCATAGTTGACCACTGGTCTGAAGTGAGACCATACAATCGCTGTGCATTATCCACATTATCATAATAGCCTGCAGGAATCTTGCTGTCTACACCATAATATCCCCACTTGCCATTCTCGTCATAACCATAAGTGGTAGCCTTGAGCCAGTCCTCACGGTAGGTCATGTACTCTGATGCACTGAACACCTTGCGATACTGCGCCTTGGTGTTGGCAGCCAGGTTGGCACTAACGTTGATGGTTGGCTTGCCGCTCTTACCCTTCTTGGTAGAAATGATGATAACACCGCTGGCAGCCTTGGCACCATAGATGGCTGCTGAAGAAGCATCCTTCAGCACGTCAATCTGAGCAATATCATCAGGGTTAATCTCTGAAAGTTCACCGGCAAACTGCATACCATCGAGAATAATCAATGGTGAGTTGTGATTGCCTTCTGTATAGAGTGAGTTCTGACCACGCAACTGAATAGATGCACCGGCACCCTTGGCAGATGAATCGAAACCAATCTGAAGACCAGGAGTACCACGCAGCAGATCCTGAACAGAACCAGGGTTCTGGTCGGCGAGCTTCTTGGCATCAATCTGTACCACAGAACCTGTCAAGTCCTTCTTACGCATCGTACCGTAACCAACCACTACGATGTCGTTCAATGTCTGTCCATCCTCTTCCATCTTAATAGAAAGAGGTGAAGAACCAGCCTTAGCGGTTACGGTCTTGTAACCGATATAAGAAATTTCGATTGTTGAACCTGCATTCGCATTCAATGTGAACTTACCATCTATGTCGGTAACAGTACCCGTCTTAGAGCCCTTGACTCTTACGGTAGCACCAATGACCGGTTCGCCAGTTGTGTCCAAAACCTGTCCCTTAACAGAACCAGCCTGCTGAACCACTTGCGCAACTTGGGCAGCCATCATAACCTGAGGAGGCAATGCAACTCCTGTTGCAATTGCAGCCAACGCCAACATTCTCTTTGACGATGGAATTAGATTGACTTTTTTCATTTAAGTTATTTTTGTGTTAGTTTAATCTTTGTCCGATTTATGGCTTCTTTCTTATATTTATAGCCTTGATCGTTAGCTTAACATCTCATAGCTTTTTCGCTACGGAAACGTTTACGGATGCAAAATTCGTTTTTTTTTCTGAAAATAAGGGCAACAAATCGATAAAATGAGGGAACAAATCAACAAAAACGGGCATTTTTTCTCTATTTTAAATATTTTTTCTTAATTTTGCCTCCCGAATCATAAAACATAATGAACATGAGAAAAATATATATACTCCTACTCTTAACCCTGCTTACCCTGTCGCAGTTCTGCCAGGCACAGAATTTCCCTTATCGGCATTTCGACCCCATCTTGCCGATGACGGCAGAAGAAATCAACTGCATGTACTTCGACAAGGAGGGTATGATGTGGCTGGGAACAAGTGCTGGACTCAAGTCATACGACGGATATACCACGCAAACTTACAAGTCGAATGCCTACACTCCCAACATTCTTGCCAACAATAATATCCAATGCATCACAGAGGACCAGAACGCCTGTCTTTGGTTGGGAACCCGAAACGGACTTACCCGCATGAATAAGCGTACGGGTGAGTTCAAGACTTTCTATCTGCCAGAAGACTCCCAGCGCATCATCTATTATCTGTATACCACAAAAGATGGTAGGGTATGGATAGGCACAGATGGAGGTCTGGCATATTTTGATAACCAGAAGGAAGCATTCCATACCTATCAGAAAAGCAATTCCTGGCTGATAGATGCCAACGGCAAAAAGAGGAGGATGCCCAGCTATAATGTGAAAAGCATCCTGGAGGATACCAATGGCGACCTGCTCATCGGAACCTGGTCCACCGGTCTGCTCCGACTCAGGGGGGGCAGCCATACCTTTCATCAATATCCAGCCATCAACTCGCATAACTCAGCCTTCTCCCTGTTCTTCGACCATCGTCACAGATTATGGGTAGGCTCATGGGGCTATGGTGTAGCATGCATCGACAACCCATCAGACATCCGGAATCCCAACATACATCAGTATCCTTACAAGAACCGGTATTTCGACACCTTCTATCAGATAGTGGAAGACCCTGCCACCCATACCTTATGGGCAGGAACCAGAGAGGGAATCTGCATTCTTGACGAAACGAAGCCTGAGGCAGGATGGCAGAAATATGAGGGTATAGACGATTGCAAGCTCTCCTTCTGCCGTAGCATCTCTACTGACCAGCATGGCAACATCTGGCTGGGCACACTCAACAATGGCATCATCCAGATTGACACCAACACCTCGCCATTCAGACTTTGGCAGTTGAGTCTCAATCCAGGGCTGAATCTCTGCTACATCAACAGCATCCTTACCAATGACGGCTGTCATTTCTGGCTGGGACTCAGCCCATACGGCATCGCTCTCTATAACCGGGAGACCCACTCCACCTTATATAATAAGGAGATTCCCGGATTCGAAGATATCAAAGACTGGATGTTATCTACCAGCATCACGCACATCAGCCAGCGACATAACGGAGAAATCTGGTTTGCCAACAACAGCTTCGGCATCATCATCAAGAAAAAGGATGCCAAATCCATGGTTATCAATACGGGAAACGTATCTTATCTGAAAGACAGCTATGTGAATACCCTCTTCGAAGACCGCAATCGCAACATCTGGATAGGTCAGCGTGGAGGAGTAAGCGTGGTTTATCCCGACAACACCGGACGTATCATGCAGCTGAAAGAGGGACGCTACGACTTCAGCAACTGCGATGTGCGCCATATCACCCAAGACAGGAAGGGAACGATATGGATAGCTACCGACAATGAAGGCATCATCCGCGCTACAGGCGATCCACGCAAACCGGGAAGCATGAAATACAAGCAATATAACCCGACACACGGAAATATTGTCATCGAAGACATGCTCAACTGCATGGAAGACAGCAAGCGACGACTCTGGGCCATCTCGAACAGCGGCGGACTCTTTATATATAATAAGGAGAAAGACCAGTTTGAACCCAAGAACCGCGACTTCCATCTGAAGGGCGAACGTGCCTTAGCCATCAACGAGGATAAGTTCGGGAATCTCTGGATTACCACCGACCGTGCCCTGGCATTGCTCGTATGGGGCAGCAACCCGAATACCCCGAAGGAAATCATATACTTCGGCAAGGAAGACGGACTGGGTGACATTCTCTTCTCTGCCAACTCCACCTTCAAGTATAAAGACGAGCTCTTCTTTGGCGGAAAGACCAATTTCTTCTCGTTCTTCCCAACAAAAGACCTCATCCATTTCAAGCGGGGCAAGAGCAAACTGATAGTAAGAGAGCTCTATATAGACGACATTCCTTTCGCAGCCCTGGAGTCTGATCTCAAGGAAGAAATCAGCCAGGAAATGCCGGGCTATACCAGGAACATCGTGCTGCCTGCGCAGATCAAGAAGTTCAGCATAGACTTCAGTCTGCTCACCTATGGCAATGCACAGAAGAACAGCTATGCCTATAAGCTGGACGGATATGATGCCGACTGGCAATATCTGGTAGGCAACACTCATCGCGCCACCTTCCAGGACCTGCCATCGGGCAACTACCGGCTTCATCTGAAGGCAAACGACGGAAATGGTCATTGGCAGGAACTGCCATACACCATCACCATCCAGGTGCTGCCCCCATGGTATGCATCCCGAATAGCCTTCATGCTCTATATTCTGATGCTGATAGGCGGCATCTTTGCTGCTGCCAGATGGTATAAGGAGCGGGTGAAGACTAGAAACAGCCTGCAGATGGGAGTTATCCTTACCAATATCACCCACGAGCTGCTCACCCCGCTCACCGTCATCTCTGCCACCATCTACAAGCTCAAGAAGGTGGCACCACAGTATGAGGAAGACTATCTCGTAATGGACAGCAACATCAACCGCACCACCCGACTCCTGCGACAGATTCTGGAAGTGAGAAAGTCGCAGGCAGGACAGCTGCATCTGCTCGTGAGCCGCAGCAATCTGGTTTCCTTTATAGAAGAAGCTTGCGAGAATATCCGTCCGATGGCTGAACACCAGAAGATTACCCTATCCCTGGAGAAGCCGAAGGCTGAAGGCATGGCATGGTTTGATGCCGACAAGATGGATAAGATCATCTACAACCTGCTCTCCAACGCCATTAAATATAATAAGGTGGGAGGCAAGATTGATGTATCACTCAGCCTCAGCAAGGAACAGGCTATCATCACCATCGCGGATAATGGCATCGGTATGTCGAAAGAGAAGATGAAGCATCTCTACACCCGATTCTTCGATGGCGACTACCGCAAGCAGAACATGCCAGGAACCGGCATCGGACTGTCGTTGACCCACGACCTGGTGAAACTGCATCATGGCGATATCCAATATGAAAGTCAGGAAGGCGAAGGCACTACCTTCACCATCACCCTGCCTATCAGAAAAAGTGCGTATGCACCAGATGAAATAGACAATTCTGAAAAAACAAATGCAGTAAATCGGGAAGCCATCAGACAGGCAAGCCAGGAAACGAAGCTGGAATTCCAACCTGCTTCTGAAGACAAACCTAAGCTGGCACCTGTCCGCCAGAGCATCTTCATCAGAAAGAATGCGAGCAAGATCCTGGTGGTGGAGGACAACGAGGAACTGCTCGCCCTGATGCTGCAGGTATTGAGCAAGAACTATCATGTGTTTACGGCAAAGAACGGAAAGCAGGCGAAAAACATCATCATGAAGGAGAAACTCGACCTCGTGGTGAGCGACGTGATGATGCCTATCATGGATGGTATCGAACTGACCAAGCAGCTGAAGTCTGACAAGAGTTTCTGGCAGCTGCCTATCATCCTGCTCACCGCCAAGAGCAAGGAAGAGGACAAGACCGAGGCTTATGCCGCAGGAGCAGATGCCTACATCACCAAGCCTTTCAAGTTTGAGGAGCTGGAAGTCCGGATCAATGCCCTTCTTGCCAACCGTAAGAAGATGATAGAGAAGATTCAGGCAGAAGTTGCGCTCCAAACCAGCACGGAGAGCGAAACACAGACTGCGTTACATTTGAGCAACCCAGATCAGGCATTCATCACTCGTGCCACAGAGGTAGTGATGCAACATCTTGCAGATGGCGATTACAACCGCGATTCTTTTGCCAAGGATATGGTGATGAGCGAATCCACTCTATATAATAAGGTGAAAGCCACAACAGGGCAAACGGTCATTGCCTTCATCACCAGCATCCGCCTGAAGGAAGCTCAGCGCATCATCCGGTCGAACCCTAACATTCTGATCAGCGAAGTGGCAACCCAGGTGGGTTTCAACACTCCGAAGTATTTCTCCAAATGCTTCAAGAAGGAGTTCGGTATCTTCCCGAAGGAGTATGCTGAGCAACTGAAAAAGAGGTAAATGCCCTATCAAACTGGCAAAAAAAACAACACAGACAAATTCAATTTGTCCGTGTTGTTTTTTTTAGAGAAGCCAGCAAGAGATTAAGCTATTGCAGTATACAAAACGGTGAGTTACGCGATCAAAAACTATGAGTTTTTTACTCCTGAAAAGGCGGGAAATATGTTCTTATGTGCTCTGTACACCTTATTATATATATACCCATACCATCATAGAAAGGCATATAAATATATAAAACTTTTTCGATATTCGCTAGAAGAAAATGACAAAAAAGTTTGGTGTTTCCAAAAAAATGCATTACCTTTGCCATCATAAAATAAACAACGAAACGACATAAAAATTATGATGACAATCGAAGAATACAGAGCAGCCATCTTGCAGGCTTTGCTCGATGCTAAGAACGAGGACGGCACTCCAGCCATTACACCAAAGGAAGCACAGGAAGCACTCAACGGATTTACCGACGACGAGTTGCAAGACGGACTCCTATGGAATTCGCCCGAAGACGTGGCATCAATTATCCTTGAGGGATAAATCACGGAAGTTATATTCAGCTACCAACAATAAGAATAGGAGCAAAACCCTTTTTGCGGGGTCTTTGCTCCTATTCCCATTTATACTTCCTATTCTTTCTTCCCTTTAAAGACAGTCTTCAACAGCCCCGCAATACTTCATTTCTGTTGCAAAAGCAATAAAAAACTAAAGAATGCGACAAAAAACAAAAGAATGTGCAATTTTTCTTTCACAATTCAATTATTATTTGTAAATTTGCAGCCGCATAAACGGAAAGGGAACTTGCAAATCCCTCTTCAATCAGTTTAAAAAGATAATTTTACCGGTAAAAAAGATATATTAAATAATGAAGATAGAAAACGAAATCATCAGCTCGGTCATCGCTGCGGTGAAGGAGCTTTATGGTCAGGACGTACCTGAGAAGATGGTAGCCCTGCAGAAGACCAAGAGTAATTTCGAAGGTAACCTTACCCTCGTCGTATTCCCATTCCTCAAGATGTCGAAGAAAAAGCCTGAGGATACAGCACAGGAAATCGGCGAATACCTGAAGAAAAACTGCGCTAACGTTATCGCAGACTTCAACGTGGTTAAGGGTTTCCTCAACCTTTCTATCGCTCCTGCCGCTTGGGTAGGACTCTTGAATACCATCAACGCTGACCCTAAGTTTGGTGAGAAGCCAGTTACTGAGAACAGTCCGCTCGTCATGATTGAGTACTCTTCTCCTAACACCAACAAGCCTCTCCACCTCGGTCACGTGCGCAACAACCTCCTCGGCTGGTCATTGGCCCAGATTATGGAGGCTAACGGCAACAAGGTAATCAAGACAAATATCGTTAACGACCGTGGTATCCACATCTGTAAGTCTATGCTCGCCTGGCTCAAGTGGGGCAATGGCGAAACTCCTGAAACTTCCGGCAAGAAGGGCGACCACCTCATCGGCGACTACTATGTAGCCTTCGACAAGCACTATCGTGAGGAAATCGCAGAGCTCAAGGCTCAGTACATGAAGGAGGGCATGGACGAAGAAGCTGCCACAGAGAAAGCAAAGGTAGAAGCTCCGCTGATTAAGGAGGCTCACGAGATGCTCGTAAAGTGGGAGAACAACGACCCTGAGGTTCGTGCACTCTGGCAGAAGATGAACAGCTGGGTTTACGCAGGCTTCGATGAGACTTACAAGATGATGGGTGTAAGTTTCGACAAGATATATTATGAGTCAAACACTTACCTTGAGGGTAAGAAGAAGGTAGAAGAAGGATTGGAGAAGGGTCTCTTCTTCCGCAAGGACGATAACTCTGTTTGGGCTGACCTCACCAACGAGGGTCTCGACCAGAAACTCCTGCTCCGTTCAGACGGCACCTCTGTTTATATGACTCAGGACATCGGTACTGCCGACCTCCGTTTCAAGGATTTCCCTATCGACAAGATGATTTACGTAGTAGGTAACGAGCAGAACTACCACTTCCAGGTGCTCTCTATCCTGCTCGATCGTCTCGGTTTCAAGTGGGGTAAGGACTTGGTTCACTTCTCTTATGGTATGGTAGAGTTGCCTAACGGTAAGATGAAGAGCCGCGAGGGAACCGTAGTAGATGCTGATGACCTGATGGCAGAGATGATTAAGGATGCTCGCCAGACAAGCGATGAGCTTGGCAAGTTCAAGGACATGAGCGAGGAAGAGCGCCAGGAGATTTCACGCATCGTGGGTCTCGGAGCGTTGAAGTACTTCATCCTCAAGGTAGATGCCCGCAAGAACATGCTCTTCAACCCAGAAGAGAGTATCGACTTCAACGGTAATACAGGTCCTTTCATCCAGTATACCTATGCTCGTATCCGCAGCATCATGCGCAAGGCAGCAGCCGAGGGCATCGAGATTCCTGCAGAGTTGGGTGCAGATGCTCCTATCAACGAGAAGGAGATCGACCTCATCCAGAAGATGAACGACTTCGCAGCAGCCGTAGCCGATGCCGGCAACAACTACAACCCTGGTGGCATTGCTAACTACTGCTACGAGTTGACCAAGGAGTTCAACCAGTTCTATCACGACTACAGCATCCTGAATGCTGAGAGCGAGGCAGAGAAGATTACCCGTCTGGTTCTTGCAGCCAACGTGGCAAAGATTCTGAAGAACGGTATGTCTCTGCTCGGCATCGAGGTTCCAGAAAGAATGTAATATATACATAAGATATAATAACCTACAATTTAAAAATAAAAAAAATATTGACTATTTGACATAATGAGCATGGCCCTGGAGCTCGACTCCAAGGCGCATGCTCATTTCAGTTTTAGCCAATCCTTTTTGTTTTCCAATCCCAAAAAGAAAAAAAATGAATAAAATGCCCGTAAATCCTCCTTCATGGAGAAACGATACAGTCTTGCCTCTACCCAACGAGGTAGTAGCCAACGCCTGGGCTGTGGATGCCGCCTGTTCCGGCAATCCCGGTCCAATGGAATACCAATGCATCGACCTTCAGACCGGTGCCCAGGTTTTCCACTATGGTCCTATCCACGGCACCAACAACATCGGCGAGTTTCTCGCCATCGTCCATGCCCTCGCCCTGATGCAGCAGAAGGGCATTACCGACAAGATAATTTATAGCGACAGCGTGAATGCCCAGCTCTGGGTAAGCAAGAAACAATGCAAGACCAAACTGGAGCGCACTCCCCAGACCGAACAGCTCTATCAGGTCATCGCCCGAGCCGAGAACTGGCTCCGCACCCACCCCATCACCATACCTATTATAAAATGGGAAACGAAGAAATGGGGCGAGATTCCAGCCGATTTCGGAAGAAAGGGATAAGTTTTTTCAGTCTTAGCGCTTCGGATTCTTTTCGTAATTTTGCAATAGCATTAATTTTGTTTTTTAAAAAGAAATAATATGAGATTTTATACAGAAGAAGAAATGCTAGATAAGCATATAGGCAAGATAGGAAGTTCTCATCGTAATCAATTTGAGAATGAAATAAACACATTCTTAACAAGAAGGGGCATCAAACTCTCTGATTGCTCTTTCTGATTCTATGGCATCACCTTTAGATAGACTGTTTAAGAAATAAACGAAGCTATCATCAAAATACTCTTCACTCTTCACCTTTCGGCCGGAAACCCCTGTGTTTATCGGCATTCCGAGGGGTGAAGAGTTGTTTTTATCTCTTCACCCACTCTTCACCACTCAGAATGCCGATAAACACAGGGGATTCGGGGCTTTTGGTGAAGAGTGAAGAGTATTTGGCAGGAAGCCTATACGAAAATAAAATAAAGGAGTTTTCGATAACTGTTCCAGTAAAACAGCCGACTAGCGACAAATACGCTAGTCGGCTGTTTGCGGTTTTCCAGTTGGCTATTTATATTTTGCCAGTTAGCTATTTCCGGTTCTTTCATCAATCATCGCAAGTACTTGCATTAATACACGCTATTTTGCTCGAAATGGGGTAAAAATACCATTTCGAGCAGAATTTACTTAGCATTTACGAACCGATACTTCACTTTCGCCATCGGATAATTATCGTTCAGACGCAAGATAATGCGGTAGATGTTATCCTTCCACTGGGTCTTCATGATGCCATCCGTCATCTGCACCTTTTCTACAGATGCAGAGAGATACTGCGCATCATATTCCAGACGCACATTGCCGCCCTGAAGAAGGATTCTGCCTGCCTTCTGAACCAACGTTTTGCCGTATGCCATCAGGATAATCTGATTATCGAATACCTGACCGTTCAGTCGGTCCTTCTCTATCTGCAGGGAGTCGAGCTTGTACTGCTCGGTTACCTCTACCCAGTTAAACTCCCTATCCAGGGCGATGGTACGCTGCCATTTATCCACATGCGCCCCATCGGTATACGCCTTTTCGAGATTCAACGACAAGGAAGAGACTACTTCTGAAAAGACATGACTCACCTTCTCGGCACGATACTTCCTGCCATCCTTCTGCTCCAGACCGTTGATGATAGGAACGTTGTGATAAGCCGAACGGCAGTTCATCAGTTCAAAACGCTGGTTGCTGAACGACTTGGAAGTATAAGTATCGCGCCCCAGGTCGATGACAACCGGGTGATTGTTGTGATAAACGATGAAGTTGCCGATATCATTGTGGTTATGGCTTTCGGCATTATTTCCGCCTTTTGCCGCCACAAACCAGTTTTTGTTGCTCGCCACCATAATCTGCGAGTTTTCCAGATAAGCATCCTCCGTCTTCGGCTCCACAGCCGCTGTTTTCTGATACTTCGGGAGCATGGAGAGAAGCATCAGTTCTCTGCCCAGCTTCGGATAGTTGCCCGATTTCAGGAAGAGCGTAGAAGGCTTGAGGGTATACTGATATTTCTTGCCGACGTATGCCGCCAGCTGCATCATCTGCTCATTCTGGAGATAGGCTCCATAAGGAAAGAGGATATTGATGTTCGGAACATTCTGGGCCTGGGCATCAGAGAAATTCACGAAGGTAAGGTCGTTGATATACATCGTAGTGATGAATCTGCCCATATTCTCTACCTTCTTCTTCTGAGCATCAGTCAATATCAGGACAGCCTGCTTAGGGACAAACTGCATGAAATAGAGCGATTCGAAGAACGAAGCCCCGGCACAATCCCAATAACTTACACCTTCTTCGCAACCGCCATCATCCGGATACCCCTTCATAAAGGTTCGCAGACATTGCTGCACTCCCTTGAAGGCTGCATCGCGCTGCTTGGCATCCTGCTCACAGATGAGCACCGTCTGCAACCAGTTGGTCGTAATCCAGGTATTCCAGTTGTTGGCATTGTTCTTCCAGCCCTGCGGCTGGTTTAACACCGGCTGCAGGAATCTGCGATTGATCTCGCTTCTCACACTATCGCAGAGTCCCTTTTCCTTACGGCTGATTTCATCTTCCAGCATATAGAGGGTCCAGGCAAGCATGCTGGCAGTCTCAGCATTGAAGAGATCTACTGGCTGGATATCCTTTTCAGGATGGTCTTTCGGATAATGCGCTGGGATTCCCCACCAAGGCTCCTTCTCTATAAAATAATGCAAGCCCTTGCGGATGGAAGGCAGGAACCGCCCCCTACCCTGCATGATTTCCGCCATTACCAGACAGACAAACTGCTTTCTGATGCCAAAGCTCGCCTCCTCGTATCGGGTGCGGTTACCATTGGTTCGGTACTCGGCAAACATCGAGTTAGGAATGGCATCCCAAGGCTTGTTCCTATAGAGATTACCCAACCGGATATAGTCGTTGCGCATCGCCAGAGGCACCTGTTTCTGCCAATACTTATCCTTAGCCTTCGGAAAAGGCGAGAAAGCCTGCTGAGCTTTTGCCGAAAACGACAAAAGCACGCAGCAGACCATTATCATTATTTTCTTTAAAATCATAAATTATTTATCCAATACACTTAAATTCTGATAGAACCAGACGTTCATCTGATTGGCTCCACGATGATTCCAGGCATAGTAAGGAATCAGAGTCAATACATTGTTCTTGACAGATACGCCATTGGCACCCTCTTCCAGGATCTGGGCATCAGCCTTGATGGCCTTGACAGAGAAGGCTGGAGCACCTTTGGTCTCGGTGTTCTGAATGCTGTAGTTATCTACCAGCGAGAAGGCAGGCTTCTTGGCCATAACGGCACGGAGCACTGGCTCGTTCTGATTATCCACAGCCTCAGCGCAATATACCAATGGTCCACGCTCTACGGCAACCTTGCCCTTATCATCAGCCACCTTGCCGTTAGCTACAACTGTACGGATAGGCATATCGAAGTGGATGCGGATTACATCGCCCTTCTTGATGTTCTTGACAGGGAGATAACCCTTGTTGGCATCGAGATCAGCCTCTACAGCCTTGCCGTTTACGGTTACTGTGTAAGCAGGCTTCTCTGCATCGCTATACTTGTAAAGATCGCTAGGTACTACCTGGTTGCGAACCCATCCAGGAATACGGACCAGGAGGTTGGCATTCTTCACATCGCTCTTCTTCACAGCAATCTTGATGTCGCCGTTCCAAGGATACTCGGTAGTCTCCTCCAGAACCACATCCTTGCCATTCACCTTGATGGTAGATGTATTACCGGCAAAAAGGTTTACATAGATGTTGTTATCCTTCACACCATAGAGATAACCCGGCACAGAAGGGATGAAGCGGCTCAGGTTACTTGGGCAGCAGGCACATCCGAACCAAGGCTGGCGGGTCTTGGTATTATCAGCATTGAAGGCATACTTACCGTCGCTTGACAATGGGTTTGGATAGAAGAATCTGCCGCCATCCATGCTCATACCCGAGATGACACCATTATATAAGGTACGCTCCATACAGTCGATATACTTGCTCTCGCCGTGTAGCAGGAACATGCGTTCGAAGAGGTAAACCATAGAGATGGCTGCACAGGTTTCATTATAGGCAGTCATGTTCGGCAACTCATAGTTATCACCAAATGCCTCACCGGCATGGCGGGCACCAACACCACCCGTAAGATAGTACTTCTTGCCAACGATATTTTCGAAAATGCGGTCGATCACCTTCATATAGGCAGAATCCTTGGTCAGGGCAGCCACATCGGCAATACCAGCATACATATATCCGGCACGAACAGCATGACCTACCGCCTCTTTCTGCTCCAGGATAGGAGCCTGGCTCTGAGAATATGGATTGCGGATATGGGTCTTGCCACGATAGTCGAGCAGATACTTAGCCTCATCCAGATACTTCTTCTCACCGGTCAGGGTATAGAGACGAGCCAAAGCCATCTCTGCAATCTGGTGTCCCGGAACGATGGTAGCCTGTCCTGGTTTAGGTCCAACCTCCTTTACCACGCAATCAGCATAACGCTTGGCGATATTCAGGAACTTGGTGCTACCCGTAGCCTGATAGTGAGCACAGGCTGCATCTACCATATGACCGAGGTTGTAAAGCTCGTGGCTCGCCTCCTCGTCCTTGACCCAACGCTTATTTCCCGACCACTGGTGTGGATGCTTTGGATTGATGGTACGGGCGGTATAGAGATAGCCATCTGGCTCCTGTGCCGCAGCTACCACATTGAGCACGCTGTCGATGTAAGCCTTCAACTTCTTGTTCGGATAAGTCTGGAGGATGTAGCTGGCACCTTCGATGGTCTTATAAACATCGGTATCATCGAAAGAGAAGCCCATGAACTTGCTCACATCCCACTCCTTGGTATCCAAACCCGGGTGATTAGGATGCTGCAGGGTATAGGCAGCCATATCGAAATTCTTGTAACGGTGCTCGCTTTCGCACTTGCTGAAAGCCAATGGCACGGTTACTTCTCGGGCAGCCTTCAGTCGGGCACCCCAGAAAGTATTCTGTGAAATCTTCACACTGGTGAAAGGAACCTGAGTAAATGGATAACCATTGCCCAATGTCTTTGCATTCTTCGCCATGGTTGGCACAACTACGGCTACCGAAAGCAATACTGCAGAAATTAATCTCTTCATTTTCAAATAGGTTTTATTAATTTTATATTATTGTTTGTTATTTCAGTTGCAAAGATAAGAAAACTTTCCGACTATAGTGTACAATAAACAATAAAAAGCAGGTAATTATCAGTCAAACACCTATATGTATATCATATTTAACGCTTTTTTTTGTTACAATCGTTTTTTTATCTTACCTTTGCAGTCAAATTAGAAATACAATAATATATCAAATATGAATCATCTTCCATACCGTGCCATCGCCCTTGATCTGGATGGCACCCTGACCAACCACGACAAGGTGGTTACCCCGAAAACCCGCGAAGCGCTGCTCCAGGCAGAAGCCGAGGGTGTTGTTATCATCCTTGCTTCAGGCAGACCGACCTACGGCATCGAACCGGTGGCGGAATGTCTGGAACTGGATAAGCGAGGCGGATACATTCTTTCTTATAATGGCGGCAACATCGTGAATGCCAAGACTGGCGAAAAACTCTTCGCCCAGTTCTTGCCTGATGAGGTGATACCTATATTATATAGGTACGCGAAGGAGAAGAACCATGCCCTGCTGGGCTATGCCGGCAACGAGATTATCACCGAGATGCCCGACGACCAGTATGTGAAGGAAGAATCGCGCATCAACAAGATGAACATCCGAAAGGTAGAAAACCTGTTCGAAGCCCTGGAGCCTCACCCAACCAAGCTCCTCATGACAGGCGACCCGGCAGATATGCTCAAGGCAGAAAACGAGCTTTCTGAGATTCTGGGCGACAGGATGGACATCTTCCGTTCAGCCCCATTCTTCCTGGAACTGGTTCCTAAAGGCATCGACAAGGCAAAGTCCCTGCTCCGCCTTCTGTCGAAAATCAATCTCACCCCAGCCGATATGATTGCTTTCGGAGATGGCTACAACGACCTGAGCATGCTGAAACTGGCAGGCATGGGTGTAGCCATGCAGAATGCAGCACCAGAGGTTAGAGCCGAAGCCGACTACATCACGCTTTCCAATGAAGAAGATGGCGTAGCTGCTGCTTTGGAACATTTCTGTAAAAAGGATTTTTAAAAGTAAAAAGGTAAAAAAGTAAAAAGGTAAAAAGAAACTAGGGAGATTATACCCCGCTAGGCTTTTTTACCTTTTTACTTTTTTACCTTTTTACTTTTCAACAATCAGTCCACCCTTAGACTGCATTTCCACCTTCAGGTTTCCCTTCTTATCCACCTTTACGGTCTTCATCTGAGAAACAGGCCAGAGAGCCTTCTTGTCCTTGCTGGCAGTTTCATGATAATAGGTAACGCTCTTGCCGGCAAGCATTGGCAGATTCAGGGTGAGCTTCATCACCTGGTCGGTGCCGTTCAAACCGGCAACATACCATTTATCACCATGGCGACGGGCAACAACGGCATATTTTCCAGGATAACCGGCGATGAATTTGGTCTCATCCCAGGTTGTAGGAACGCTCTTCAGGAAATCAATCTCGTGCTGAGGAAGCTCAGAGAGATTATTCGGATAGATGGCGATACACTGGATGGCAGCCTGGTTCATGATAGCCGAAGCCATCTCGAAAACATCGGTGGTATAACGGCGATGACGACTCTTGTTGTCACGAGACAAGTATTTGTTCATGATGGTACCACCCCAATCCATCGCAGCCACGGCATTGCGGCAGAATGGATGCATGGTCAGCTCAAAGCCCTCCTGCTTGGCATGATAATCAGAGAAGAATACATTCTCTGAAGCCAATACAGCCTCACTGGAAATATAGTTTGGATACATGCGCTCCCAACCTCTTGGCAGGGTGCAGCCATGGAAGATAACGTGAATGCCGTAATCGTTGGCATCGCTCAGGATATCTTCATACTGCTGCATGGTATGCTGCTTGTCACCACCAAAGAAATCCACCTTGATACCCTTGATGCCGATACTCTTCATCCAAGCCATCTCCTTCTTGCGGGCCACGATGTTATCCATGATGCCACGAGGTCCCTGAGGTGCATCGTTGGCCACACCGTTGGAATTATACCAGAGCATCAGACTTACATTCTTACTCTGCGCATACTTGCTCAACTCTGCGATCTTATCTCTACCAATCTGAGTATCCCAGAGTGCATCAACCAGCACATATTCATATCCCATGGTAGCAGCCAGGTCGATGAACTGCTTCTGGTCGTTATAGTTGCAGGAGCCATCCTGCCAGATGAGCCAGCTCCAGGCATATTTTCCAACACCATACTTTTGGGATGCCTCATAGCGAGGCTCTACTACATCATAAGGGATGGTGGTTTCTACCAGAGGCTTCAAATCAGAACCCACGGTAATGGTACGCCAAGGAGTGGAACCCGGAAGAATGAAGGTGCCCGATGTTGAACCGATGCCATCAGCCTCCTTCTCCATTGGGAAGGCGATCTGATAACCCTTTGCAGCATCATAATCGCTGATATGACAACCCGGATAGTTGCCGTGAGTACCCGTCTCGCTGACCAATACCCAGCCATCGCCGCCTACCTTGAAGAGGCATGGGAAGGTATAGCCATGACCATAACCCGATTTGGCTGTAAGAGGCTGATCCACCTTATAATCTTCTTCATAACTTGGTTTGGTTCGGGCAAAACCGATGAGCGGATCCGACTGTGGACAGAGGTAAGTGGTGGTTACCTTCGGCAGATTGAAGGCAGTCTTCTCCTCGTTTACGATGATATGCTGAGCCTTCAGTTGATCAAAAGTATAACGGAATGCCACATCGTTGTTGCTTACATTGAAAGTAACCGTCATTGGCTGCTTCTTACCGTTGATGTATGTCACGTTGAGCTGGTTGGCATGATAATCTACATGCGAAACCTTGGCGGTGCGGAGGTCATAGCTCTTCTCCACCTTTATCTCATTCTTGCCCTGATAGGTCAAGCCCTGACTGAAATCGCCTACATTGGCAAGGAGTCCGAGCTGTGATTCCTCCATCATTCGCTTGCCTGCATAGTCGATGGAATAATAGAGTTTACCATCGCGGTCTTCTACCACGACATTCAACTTACCATCAGGAGAGCTGACAGTATTCTTCTCTGCGTATGCACCGATGCTCGCCATCAATGCCAGCGCTACTGCTAAAACGTTTTTCTTCATTTCCAGATAAAAGTAATTAGTTTATTTGTTACTATGTTTTTATGCCGCAAAGTTAAGCAATATTATCGAATAAACAAAAATTAAACCGAATTATTTTGTATTTTCTTCAAATAATAGTAACTTTGCACGAAATAAACTATACACATATCAGCAGTTATGTTACAACTTGACAATTTCTATAAGGCTCGCTTCGTGCTGAGCAAGGTAATAAGAAAGACTGAGCTGGTTCACACGCCAAGAATCAACCCAGAGAGTGATGTTTATTTGAAACCAGAGTGCCTGCAGAAGACCGGTTCGTTCAAGATTCGTGGTGCTTACTATAAGATTTCACAACTCACCGATGAAGAAAAGGCGAAGGGTGTGATAGCCTGTTCTGCGGGCAACCATGCACAGGGTGTAGCGCTGGGAGCTACAGCCATGGGCGTCAAGAGCCTCATCTGTCTGCCTGAAGGTGCTCCTATTAGTAAGGTGGAAGCCACCAAGCGACTGGGTGCTGAAGTCTGTCTGGTCCCTGGCGTTTACGATGATGCCTACCAGAAGGCACTGGAACTGAAAGATGAGCATGGCTACACCTTCGTTCATCCTTTCGATGATGAGAATGTCATCGCCGGGCAGGGCACCATCGGATTGGAAATTATCGACCAGCTGCCTGATGTAGAGGCTGTAGTAGTGCCTGTTGGCGGCGGCGGTCTGATTTCGGGTGTGGCTTTCGCCATCAAATCGTTGAATCCGCATGTAAAGGTATATGGTGTTCAGGCTGAAGGAGCAGCAAGTATGGTACAGAGTCTGCACGATCACAAACAGGAGAAGTTGCCTTCTGTAGCAACCGTAGCCGATGGTATTGCCGTAAAGGAACCGGGCAAGATTACCTTTGAAACCTGCTCCAACTATGTTGACGAAATCGTAACCGTGAGCGAGGATGAGATCTGTGCAGCCATCCTGAAACTCATAGAGAGCGAGAAGATGGTAGCCGAAGGCGCCGGTGCGGCCAGTGTGGCAGCCGTGATGTACAACAAGGTTCCGGTGAAGGGCAAGAAAACCATCTGCGTGGTAAGCGGCGGTAATATCGACGTAACCATCCTGAACCGCGTCATCACCCGTGGTCTTGCCAAGAGCGGCCGTCTCTGCACCATCGAGATGGAGCTGGATGACAAACCGGGCGAATTGGTAGAGGTTTGCTCTGTCATTGCCGGATTGGGTGGCAACATCACCGGTGTTCACCACGACCGTTCTGCCAATCGCAACAAGGTGAATGCCTGCGTGCTCCGCCTCACCATGGAGACTCGCGACGAGGAACACGTAAGAGAAATCAAGGAGGCTTTGGAATCAAAGGGATTCCATCTCTGGATAGTATAATATTTAATGTTGAGTGTTGAATGTTGAATGATTAGTGTTCAATGTTTAGTGTTAAGTGTTAAATTATAAATTGTAAATTATAAATTGAAGATTATGAACGCAATTCACACAGACAATGCGCCTGCAGCTATCGGTCCATATAGCCAGGCTATCGAAGTAAATGGTTTTGTTTTTGCATCTGGTCAGATTCCTATCGACCCTGCAACAGGCAATTTCGTAGAAGGTGGCATCAAGGAGCAGACTCGCCAGAGCCTCACCAACGCCCAGAACATCCTGAAGGCAGCAGGTACCGACCTTTCTCATGTGGTTAAGACTACAGTTTATCTGAACAGCATGGACGATTTCGCTGCCATGAACGAGGTATATGCCGAGTTCTTCAGCCAGCCATATCCAGCCCGTTCTGCCGTAGCTGTAGAGAAGTTGCCAAAGGGCGCCCTCGTAGAGGTTGAGGTTTTGGCAGCCAAGTAAATCTTCCTCTTTTCTGTCAGGAAGTAAAGTTTCAAGGTGAAAATATTCTTTAGATGATATCAAGCATTACATTAAAGAATCTGATTATAGGCTATCGTTCGAAGCACCAGCTCCGGGCGATAGCCTCACCTGTTCATGCCTCGCTCCAAGCCGGTGAACTGACCTGTCTCATCGGAGCCAACGGAGTGGGCAAATCTACCTTACTCAGAACTTTAACCGGATTTCAGCCAGCGCTTGATGGCGAAATCCTGATTCAAGACAAATCTCTTTCTGATTTCTCTGCCCAGGAACTCGCCAGAGAAATCAGCATCGTTCTCACATCGAAGACAGACCATGCCCAGCTCTCAGCAGAAGAGATTGTAGGCATAGGCCGTTCTCCCTATACCGGTTTCTGGGGCACATTATCTGCTGCCGACAAGCAGATTGTTGCTTCTGCTCTTCAGGAAACGGGCATTCAGCATCTTGCCCAGAGAAACATCAGCGAACTGAGCGATGGTGAACGTCAGAAAGTAATGATAGCCAAAGCCCTAGCGCAGCAAACCCGCATCATCATCCTGGACGAGCCAACCGCCTTCCTCGATTTCCCCAGCAAGATAGAAACCCTACAGATGCTCCGCCGTCTGGCGCACGAACAGCATAAATCCATATTACTGTCAACCCATGATGTAGAGTTGGCGCTCCAGCTCTCCGACCGTCTCTGTCTGATGGAAGAAAGCCGTTTCTCTATCGGCACTCCTAAAGAACTGGCTGCCGATGGTTCCTTATCCAGATTCATCAATCGTGACGGCATCCGATTCAACCAGGATTCCCTCCGCATCGAAATCAAATGAGTTATCGTAATTGATTTTTTCTATGGTTGCACGCAAGCACATGAAGAAAAATTCTCAAGTGGCTCAATCTGCTAACTCAAGTAGTTCAGTCAGCGAGTTCAGACGTCTCAGTTAGCTGATGCAGACGTCTCGGCAAGCCTACGGATACGGCTCCGTTAGCCTACGCAGCCATATCTGTAACCCGATGCAGTCATATTCGTAACCCAGCGCAACCATATTCGTAACCCGATGCAGCCATATTCGTAACCCAGCGCAGCCATATTCGTAACCCAGCGCAGCCATATTCGTAACCCAGCACAGCCATATTCGTGAATAAGTTTTAGATAATTATCTATCATCCATCACGATTTACATACACCACGCACATTAATACTCTAATATACAGATACTTAAATAGCGTGATAGATACTCCGAAAACGGGAATATCCATCACGCTATACAGGAGAGATAATTACCTCATTATCAAACGTTTAAAGATTTAAAAAGAGAAAACGTGTAAAATCTAGCACTTTGAAAGCTAGGATACGTGCAACGACAAGAATACCAGGAAGTTAGGAAACGTAAAATCTACAGTCAATTATTAACAGAACTTTCGCATGTGGTTCAAGTACGGGCTGAAGGCTCAAAAGCTCCTAGCCCAGGGCGCGTGGAGCAAACTTGCGTATATATTGTCAATAGAAGCGCTTTCAACCGTACAGGTTGCCAAATTTACTATTTCCGTTTTTGCTGTTCTCTTATTATCCTAACCGTCAAATCGGCAAACTTTTTTATTGCTGCCTGAACCTGTCCTCGTCCGAAAGCCCAGAAGATGAGGGCGGCAGAGGCTGGTGCAGCATGTGTTCCTACATACTGGCGCATTTTAAGAACCGTGCAGTTTTCAATACCAAGTTCTTTCATGGCAGCGAATACTTGAGCTGCTGGTACTTCAAAATCAGCCTTAGTGCGCTGATCTCTAAGTACCAATGCGGTCTTGTTTACCTTAACTACCTTGTATTCCTTATTGGCGTTACTGCGATATGTCTTGATAGTTTTAATCTTTTGAATAAAGTTATCGAATGTCAATATATTAATATCTTCCGTCATAACTAATGGGGTTTAAATGTTGTGGTGATAAGCAAATCATTCCACCTTTTTGTTATAATTCTCCTCTATTATGGTGCAAAAGTAAGTTTTTTCCGTGAAAAAACCAAGAAAAAATGCATTTTTCTAGAGCATGTACAATATATTCTTTTATCAGGTATCTATTTACATCTTTTTAATTGCCAAAAACTTGCATGATTCAAAAATTAAGCGTATCTTTGCGGCTAAAGATAGGAATAGGAGAAAAGATTATGGCAAACAATGAATGCAGAAAGCTGCCGGTAGGCATACAATCTTTCAATGTCATCAGAGAAGAAGGATACCTCTATGTTGACAAAACTGACATGGTTTGGAAATTGGCGAACCAAGGTTTAAAGTATAATTACTTGAGCCGTCCTCGCCGATTCGGTAAGTCTGTGCTTGTTGATACACTCCAGGCTTACTTCGAAGGAAGAAAAGAGCTCTTCGAAGGACTGAAAATCATGGAGTTGGAGAAGGAATGGAAACAGTACCCGGTTATTCGATTCGACATGAGCCGAGGGGGAGCGACTGCAAATGAAGTTAAGGCATACCTGGATCGAACTTTTGATGTTTATGAGCAATTATATGGCATCCATATCAAACCAACAGATTCACTAGGAAACCGCTTCGACCTCATCATTAAAACCGCCTATGAGCAAACAGGGCTCAAGGTTGCCATTCTTATCGATGAGTACGACTCTCCTCTCCAGCACTCGTGGAAAACTCCCGAGCATGAGGGTTGCACAGAAGTATATGGAAGCGTGTTTTCCATCTTGAAAGCTGATGATGCGTACCAACGTTTCGTCTTCATTACGGGTATCACCAAGTTTACACAGATTTCTCTTTTCTCAGTTCTCAACAACCTGACCAATATCAGTTTCCTTCCTGAATATGCAGCTATCTGCGGTATTACAGAAGAAGAAATCGGGGAGAACTTCAAGCCGGAACTGGAAAGAATGGCTGAAGTGAACGAGTGGACCTTGCAGCAAACTCATGATAACCTGAAGGATTACTACGATGGATACCATTTCAGTCGCAGAAACATGGTGGACATCTACAATCCTTTCAGTCTCCTTAATGCACTCGACGCACAAGACTTGAACTGTTTCTGGGTTTCATCAGGAGCAACCTCCATGCTACCTAAGTTTGTGGACAACATGGAACTGCGCTTACGGAATTTCGAAAATTGTCCGATTTTACGCAAGACTCTTGAGAGTTCTGATGTCATAAATGGTGGTGCCGAACTCTTTCTCTATCAGACGGGTTACCTTACCATCAAGTCGAGCGATGAATTTGGCTATTTCTTAGGTTTCCCAAACCAAGAAGTGAAACAGGCTCTTTACGAGGTTGTACTGCCAAGCCTGACCATGAAATCAGAAAGCGATATTATCAGTCTGCAAGGCAGTCTGTTCCGCCAATTGGGTACCGGGCAAATCGCAGATGCCATGATTCCTAAGACATCACCAAATTTTTGAGAGCTTTTTTGTGTTAAAATAAGCAAAATAGCCCCCAGAAAGCATATAGGCATACCTACCCCTGTAGCAGAAGAAGACATTTTTTGACTTTTCTGTTACAAAAAAAACGATACGGAACTCTTTCTTTTAATAGCTTTTTGCTCGATTCCTAATTAGTTATCCGTATCTGTCCTCACAAGACTATAAGAGACAATGGTACATTGTCATAGTTCACTTGCTTTGGACTTTTCAATATGTAAGTTCTTTCTGTCGTCAGAGGTGTTCAACACTTCCCATTTTCTCTTTTGTTTGCCTATGGCAAACATTCTGCGAATGAGCTTAAACTTGACGGCATTCAATGCCTTACGCTTAGTATCAGAATCTTTTCTGCCTCCTAACTTTCGATTATAAAACATTTGCATTTCCACATCGTACTCAACAGCTCTCAATGCCGCCATAGACAGGTCAGCTTTCACTTGACCGTTACAGTGTGCGGAAGGTCGGGCACGCCATTTCACACTGGTACCAGAAGTGTGACTGCATGGAGCTACGCCAACATATCTCGCATATTGCCGAGCTGTGTCAAAAGCGGTAAAGTTTCGTGTGATGGCAATTATGTTTGTTGCATTAACAAAACCAATTCCTGGTATCGTCAACAGATTCTGAAAAGTGTCAAAGACATCTTCCTCCTTGGACATTAATTCACACTCTTCCTGATCTATCTTCTCAATATCATGATTGAGCTTTTTAATGTAGCTCTCATACATGGCAGAATCCTCTTTCGTTTCAAACATCTGCATTCGGTTCATAAAGTTTGTCCGTTGCTCCACAAGGAACTTACGCTCATTGACAAGTTGCTTCAATTGTTGCATAGCCTTGCTTGGCAACTTGTATGGCTTGGCACATTCCGTGCCATCATAACGATAGAGGAAGTCAGCTATCTTTGCAGAGTCATTCTTGTCTCGCTTATCTATTGTCCCCATAGGATGATGTTTTACTATACGTGTACTAAGCATACAGAAAGAGTAATTCTTGGACGTGAGGAATTTTTCCAAGTCCAAGGAGTAGCAACCTGTAAATTCCATGCCAAACAGGGCTTGGGAAAGTACCACACGGCTCTTTTTGAGCCATGAGCACATATCGCCAAATCCCTTGCGAGTGTTGTTGAACACCTCATGAGGGAACATTTTGATGTTGGTGTCCTCACGAAATATAGATACATCTATGACATTTTTAGAGATGTCAATGCCTACAAATGATTTATTTTTCATATCTTTGCACCGCTTTACGAAAGGAACTCTCTATGTCAGGATAAGCCAAATCTTTTAAAAGCTGGGACGGACAGCTAATTCCCTAAAAGGCACTGAGTCTGACATTTCGGGCAGAGGAGACTATATCAAGGGAAAGGGCTTTGCCTAAGATTAAAAAGTTCACTACCTCTGTCTGGAGTTCCTTCCTTTTGAGGATTCCTCGCAAAGGTAGTGCCAAAAGCAACCAAGAGACTCTATCATGGTATAGTGATGGTCTTAAAACACTGTTAGTTCACTCCTGGTTGCTTGTTTTTCCCATTTCGATAATTGTCCGTCTCCACATACGGAGTACCTCGTTTTATAACGGCAAACATACGGAGTATCATCTTAAACTTGATTGCATTAAACACTATTCCACTGCATTTCTCCTTTCT
>ERZ781275.22-NODE-22-length-164296-cov-75.479405_pt1 | contig 164296 bp, 140 predicted proteins | sample MGYA00375853_ERZ781275 | MGnify/ENA primary metagenome ERZ781275 (study PRJEB29790, sample SAMN03653691) | human gut metagenome | host: Homo sapiens | place: USA: Dallas, Texas | collected 2012-07-23 | study: EMG produced TPA metagenomics assembly of the Gut...
CTTACGGGTTCAGCAAAGGCGATAACGGAAACGAGCAGGCAACTGTGCAGATTAAAAATAAAAATGATTTTAATGGAACTGCACAGATTGAGGTGAGTGGTTCTGGAAATGGTTACAAAGTGGCAGTGTGGAGTGAAGAAAACGGTCAGGACGACCTTGTCTGGTATTCTTTGCCGGGAACTGCAAGAGTTATCAATTTTGATATTCAGAATCATAAGAAGTCCACCGGAAAATATAATGTTCATGTATATAATTGGAATACGACATCGAATTTATGCCAGGCCGAATTCAGAGTCTCGGGTAATACTACTTCTACGTTAAAGGTTTCTTCTGTTGACAACAGAAGTGATCTGTATCGGGTTCAGCTGAAGTTTGCAGATATGCCGGATGACGTGGATGTCGTACAGTTTCCGGTATGGAACAAGGCAGATCAAAGTGATATTCGCTGGATTACAGCTCAGCAGAAATCGAACGGAGTCTGGGAAGCGGATGTGAGTATTCCGGATCAACAGGTTGGAGCTGTTTATCAGGTACATGCCTATGCAAATCTGACAAGTGGAACGCTGGTATTCCTTGGGAAAACAACGTTTAAGGTGATTGGACCAAGTGCAGATGTGGAGATTCAAAATTATAATGCAAATCAGGGAACTTTTGATGTTATTGTGAAAAATGTTGAAGTTCCGGCAGGAGTGGAATCTGTCAGAGTTCCGGTGTGGAGTGAGCCGGATCAGGACGATCTGATTTGGTATTTTGCAGACAGGCAGAGTGACGGTACTTACAAAGTTCATGTAGATATTGCAAATCATCACAACAATAGAAGTACCTATAATGTTCATGTATATGTGATGGATAACAATGGAGTACAGACATTCGTTGCGATGACATCCCAGCAGGTGAGTGAAATGAAGGACGAACTGACAGCAGAGGATAAGAGCGGAAAAGAAACGACATATCAGCTGACCTTAAAAAATCACAAAGCAGCAAAAGCAACAAGCGTTAATTTTGCAGTGTGGAGTGAACGAAACGATCAGGATGATCTGGTATGGTATGAAGGAAAAAAAACATCTTCAAATACATGGAGTGCAGAGGCTTCGATCAAGAATCATAAAACAGCCGGAAAATATCTGGTTCATGTATATGGAATTGTAAATGGAAAGCAGATCTTTTTGGATCAGACAACGTTTGAAGTTTCAGAAGCGCAGGCAACCCTGGAAGTGGGTACATATGATGCAGAAAAGAAAAGTTTTGAAGTAACTGTCAAAGGCATTTCCTGTAAATCAGGTATCAAGGAAGTCCTGGTTCCGGTATGGAGCAAATCAAACCAGAGCGATCTTGTATGGCATGAGACGAAAAAGCAGAGTGATGGTTCTTATAAAGTGACGATTAAAGTGCCTTCTGATATCAAAAATGCGAAGTATAATGTTCATGCCTATGTGACCGGGAAAAACGGAGTTCAGTCTTGTGTAGGAGTAACAACAAAGGAAGTAACGAATGAGCAAATTGTTGTATCGGCAAAAGATACCAGCAAGAAAGAAAGTACTTATCAGGTAAAACTGGAAAACCAGGGAAAATATGACAGGATCGATGATGTAAACTTTGCAGTGTGGAGCGTTGCAAATGATCAGGATGATCTGATATGGTATTCTGGCAACAAAGAAAGTGCAAATGTATGGACGGCAGATGTCAGCATATCCAGCCATAAAACGGCAGGGACGTATAATGTTCATGTATATGGAGTTGTTAATGGACAGCAGATAAATTTAGGACAAACTACGTTTGAAGTGTCAAGCCCAAAAGGGAAAACAGAAGTGAAAAACTATAATGCTGTTAAAGGATCATTTGACGTGATCGTCAAAAATATTTCTTCAAAATCAGGGGTTCAGTCAGTACAGGTTCCGGTATGGAGTCAGGCAGATCAAAGGGATCTGATCTGGTATTCAGCAAAGAAACAGAGTGATGGCACTTACAAAGTAACAGTGGAGTTAAGTAAACATCAAAATCATAAAGGAACCTATAATATCCATACCTATATTACGACAGAGACTGGAATCATGACATTTACGGACGGAATTACATATAATGTGGTCAGCGATTCATCCGACCAGGATGCAGAGGAATTAACTACAATCATGGGTGAGACGGCTACAACTGTTGAACAGATGATGCGTTATTATGAAAGCAGCGGTAATCAATACCCGTCAGAGGCACTTGGAAAAGGCGGAGCGCCGACACTTCGAGATTTCTGTCAGATGTATTACGAAGAAGCTGTGGCGGAAGGTGTGAAAGCTGAGGTGGCTTTTGCACAGGCAATGAAAGAAAGCGCATGGCTTAAATTTGGAGGCATTGTGAAAATCGAGCAGTTTAATTTTGCGGGACTTGGAGCATTGGATGGAAATGCGCAGGGACAGGCAGCGAGTTTTTCTGATGTCCGGACAGGAATCAGAGCTCAGATTCAGCATTTGAAAGCATATGGTTCTGCGGAAAACCTGAAGTCGGCATGCGTAGACCCCAGATTTAAATATGTAACCCGCAACTCAGCAAAATATGTAGAGTGGCTGGGGATTAAGGAAAATCCGGCAGGTGTAGGCTGGGCAAGTGATAAAAATTACGGATATACGATTGTTGATATGGTGAAAGTGTTGACAAGCAAATAAACAACGATTCGGAAACTATGATTTGAGTTGTTTGAGAAAAAGAACCTTTTATGTGTTAAAGAAGCATAAGAGGTTCTTTTTTAATGAATTTCAGAATATTCTTTCTTTTATGCCTGATTTACGATAAAATACATAGTATAGATTTTAATCAATAGTTATTTTATAAAAAGCTGGGTTAAAAATAAACGGATACGAGGTAAGAGGGTATGGATAGGGAATTGGTAAGTGTTTTAATGGTGAATTATAATAGGGGGACAACAATTGGAGAGAGCATCAAAAGTGTGCTGGCACAGACATATACGGATTTAGAGTTGATTATTGTAGATGATGGTTCAACAGATGATTCCTGTTCCGTGATTGAAAGTATTAAAGATCCGAGAATCAAGTTGTATCGTCTGGAGCAGAATGAGCATATCAGTCATGCGACAAATTATGGATTTCAAAAGGTGACAGGAGCATATCTTGCAAGGATAGACAGTGATGATATCTGGTATCCCCAAAAGCTGGAAAAACAAATTACGTTTTTAAAGAATAACCCCGAATATAAGATTTGTTTTGCATGGATTGATTTGATTGACGAGTATGGGAATAGCATCAATGAGCAGCAAAAGGAATTGCTGGGTGTGTTTGAAACTACATTTCAGGGGCAGAGCGATTGTTTGCACCGGTTCTTTTTCGGGGGAAACTGTCTGTCACATCCTTCAGTGGTGATGAGAACGGAGTTGATGCGGGAGACAGGAGATTTTAACCTTGCATATATGCAGTCTCATGATTTTGATTATTGGGTGCGAATTGCAAAGAAATACCCAATTTATGTTATGCAGGAAAGACTGTTGGCGATGCGTCGCTTTATTCATGAAAACAGTGAAGTGGAAAATAACAGTAAAACATATGGTCCGAATGTGATCCGTTACGAAAATGAAGCTGCAAATATAAAGCGTCATTTTTTTGAGGATATGGAAGATGAACTGTTTATCAGAACATTCAGGCAGGATTTTAAAAATCCGGAGTCAAATACAAAAGAAGAATTGGAATGTGAGAAAATATTTTTGCTCTGTAAAACATGTCCGGAATTGCAGAATATCCTGCCCACAGGGTTAGATAATTTTTTGGAGCTGTATCCGAAGTATGCAGAAATATTAAAACAGAAATTTGATTTTACAGTTCATGATTTCTATGATTTCACGGGAAATCGAGTTTATCACAATGAAAGAGAAGAGAATGCAAAACGTAGAGAACAAGAATGTTTGAAAGAGGAACTTCAAAAAGTACACAAGGAATGTGAAAGACTTAAGATGCAGATTGAAGCTTACGAGAATTCGAAAAGCTGGAAAGCTACAGCTCCGTTTAGAAAAATAAAAGCTGTATGGAAAAAATGAGCGATACAATTAAAAATGTTGCATAGATGTTAAAGAAATGTTATAATTTTAAAGAATATATTGGAGGTTAAAATTATGAGAACATATTTAGTAACCGGTGGAGCCGGATTTATTGGATCAAACTACATTCATTACATGTTTAAAAAGTATGACAACGAAATCCGCATCATCAATGTAGATAAGCTGACATATGCAGGAAATCTTGAGAACCTGAAAGATATAGAAGACAGAGAGAATTACACATTTGTAAAGGCGGACATCTGTGATGCAGATGCGATCAACAAGATTTTTGAAGAAAACGAGATTGACAGAGTTGTACATTTTGCAGCGGAAAGTCATGTGGATCGAAGCATTAAGAATCCGGATGTATTTGTAAAGACAAATGTACTCGGGACACTTGTGATGCTCAATGCGGCAAAAGCAGCATGGGAGCTTCCTGACGGAACATTTAAGGAGGGAAAGAAATTCCTTCATGTTTCTACAGATGAAGTGTATGGATCACTGGAAGAAGAGGGAGAATATTTTTATGAGACAACTCCATACGATCCGCACAGTCCATATTCTGCAAGTAAAGCATCATCTGATATGCTGGTAAAATCTTATATGGATACGTATAAATTCCCGGCAAATATCACAAACTGCAGCAATAACTATGGACCGTATCAGTTCCCTGAGAAGTTGATTCCGCTGATCATTAACAATGCTCTGCAGGGCAAGAGTCTTCCGGTATACGGAGACGGAAAGAATGTCAGAGACTGGCTGTATGTAGAAGACCATGCAAAAGGAATTGACATGGTTCAGGAAAAAGGAAGACTTTTTGAGACGTATAATATTGGCGGTCACAATGAAAAACAGAATATTCAGATTATCCATATCATTCTGGATACGTTACAGGAGATGTTGCCGGAAGGAGATCCGAGAAAAGAACTTGTCAGCGAAAAGCTGATCACTTATGTAGAAGACAGAAAGGGTCATGACAGACGCTATGCTATTGCACCAGACAAGATCAAAGAAGAAGTGGGCTGGTATCCGGAGACGATGTTTGAAGACGGTATTCGTCTGACGATCAAATGGTTCTTTGAAAATGAAGAATGGATGAAAAATGTTACAAGCGGTGACTATCAGAAGTATTACGAGGATATGTATCAAGATAAATAAGCAGAGCTCGGCAGTATCGAAAGATACTGCTGGTTTGCGTTAAAATATATAATATTAGGAGGAGATACGATGAAAGGTATTATTTTAGCTGGAGGTTCAGGAACAAGGTTATACCCATTAACACAAGTGACAAGCAAACAGCTGTTGCCGATATATGATAAGCCGATGATTTATTATCCGCTCAGTATTTTAATGGAAGCAGGAATCCGGGAGATCCTGATTATTTCTACACCTGTAGATACGCCAAGATTTGAGGAATTGCTTGGAGATGGAAAACAGTTTGGAATTCAACTCAGTTATAAGGTACAGCCGTCACCGGATGGACTGGCTCAGGCATTCTTGCTGGGAGAAGAATTTATTGACGGAGAAAGCTGTGCAATGATCCTGGGAGATAATATTTTCCACGGACATGGTCTGAGTAAGAGATTGAAAGCGGCAGCGGCAAAAGAAGAGGGAGCTACGGTATTTGGATATTATGTGGATGATCCGGAGCGTTTTGGTGTTGTTGAATTTGATCAGGATGGAAAAGCCGTTTCTCTGGAAGAAAAACCAGAACATCCAAAGTCTAATTATGCAGTTACCGGTTTGTATTTCTATGATAACCACGTAGTAGAATATGCGAAGCAGATCAAACCAAGTGCAAGAGGGGAACTGGAGATTACAGATTTGAACAGAATTTATCTGGAAAAAGGAAATCTGGATGTGGCGTTATTAGGTCAGGGATTTACATGGCTTGATACAGGAACACATGAATCGTTGGTCGACGCAACAAATTTTGTAAAGACAGTGGAGACACATCAGAACAGAAAGATTGCGTGCTTAGAGGAAATTGCATACAACAACGGATGGATTGATAAAGAAGAATTGCAGAAAGCATGTGAACTCTATCAGAAAAATCAGTATGGTCGTTATCTGAAAGATGTATTGGATGGAAAGTATATCGATCAGAATTAGAAGCAGGAGGAAAAGACTATTATGGGTAAAATTAAAGTAGAAACATGTGAGATAGAAGGTCTGAAGGTGATTACTCCAACAGTTTTTGGTGATGAGAGAGGTTATTTTATGGAGACCTATAATTATAATGATTATAAAGAAGCAGGAATTGATATGGAATTTGTGCAGGATAATCAGTCATCTTCCAAAAAAGGAGTACTTAGAGGGCTTCATTTTCAGATCAATTATCCACAGGATAAATTAGTGCGTGTAGTGAGCGGAGAAGTTTTTGATGTTGCAGTGGATCTGAGAAAAGATTCTAAAACATACGGACAATGGTATGGCGTACTGTTATCAGCAGAGAATAAAAAACAGTTTTTTATTCCAAAGGATTTTGCGCATGGATTTGTAGTATTGTCTGATTCAGCAGAATTTGCATATAAATGTACAGATTTTTATCATCCGAATGATGAAGGCGGTCTCGCATGGAATGATCCGGATATTGGAATTGAATGGCCGATTCCGGAAGATATGGAACTGACAATTTCTGAAAAGGATCAGAAATGGGGCGGAATTAAAGAATTAAAGAAGTAAGAGGAGCACAACATGATACAGTATGTTAGAAATTTCCAGAAGTTTCGTCCGCTGTTAGGCGAACTCGTTATGAGAGATGTGAAGATTAAATATAGAAAATCTGTACTGGGCGTACTCTGGACATTGCTGAATCCGCTGCTTATGATGGCTGTGCTGTCTATCGTATTTTCTCATTTGCTTCGGTTTAATGTGGAAAACTATCCTGTATATATTTTAAGTGGTCAGGTAATGTACAATTTTTTCTCGGAAGCTACATCAAGTGCAATGACTTCGATTTTAAACAATGCGCCATTGATTAAGAAGGTGTATATTCCTAAATATCTGTTTACTTTTGCACGGATCGCATCCAGTGTGATTAATATTATGGCATCTTTCGCAGCACTGATTTTAGTAATGGTATTTATGCGTATGGAGTTACATTACACGCTGTTTCTGGGGATCATTCCTCTTTTTTGTGTGATTGTGCTTGCAACCGGAGTTGGACTTATACTGGCGACTGCGACTGTAAAATTCAGAGATATCATGCATTTATACGGAGTCTTCCTTACAGCGCTGACTTATTTATGTCCGGTTATTTATCCAATGACATTTTTGTCAGAAGGATCCCTGATCTATACGATTGTAAGTTTGAATCCGCTGACAATCATTATGAATATGTTCCGTGATCTTGTGATTTACGGAGTTATGCCGTCAATCGGAAGCTTTGTGGCCGCGATAGGAATATCCGGAATCGTGTTGGCTATCGGGTTGTATGTATTCTATAAAAAACAGGATACCTTTATCTTGAATCTGTAAAAACATAAAATAAGGAGAAGACTATGGAACAGAGAATTGTGGATGTGGAAAATGTGTCCATAAAGTTTAACCTTTCATCGGAAAAAATAGACAGCATGAAAGATTATTTGGTGAAACGGCTAAAAGGTCAGATATCCTTCGATGAATTCTGGGCACTGCAGGACATCAGTTTTTCCATGAACAGAGGGGATTCTGTAGCATTGATTGGATTAAACGGATGTGGAAAAAGTACGCTTTTAAAGACAATCGCAGGAGTATTAAAACCGACAAAGGGAAGCGTAAAAGTATATGGAAGTATTGCACCGCTTATTGAATTGGGTGCAGGGTTTGACCATGATCTGACAGCTGAAGAAAATATATATTTAAACGGGGCAATTCTTGGATACGGAAGACAGGAGATGCAAAAGCATTATGAGGATATTGTGGAGTTTTCGGAATTGCGGGATTTTATGAATGTGCCGATTAAGAATTTTTCTTCCGGTATGTTGGCAAGACTTGCATTTTCCATTGCGACAATTGGAAACCCGGATCTTTTGATTGTAGATGAGGTGCTTTCTGTAGGAGATTTCCGTTTTCAGGAAAAGTGTGAAAGACGGATACAGAATATGATGAAAGAGGATACCTCTATTTTGTTTGTGTCACACAGTATTGAACAGGTGCAGAAGCTTTGCAAAAGGGCTATCTGGATAGAAAAAGGCCATATTGTAAAAGCAGGAACAACAGAAGAGGTATGTCCGGAATACAGAGAGGCATATCAAGTATAACAGAGAGGCAAAGTTGATGAAAAAATGGAAATATGTAATAGTGGCAATCGTAGGTATTTTGTTTGCCGTTATTTATTCGTTCAGAACCTGGCCGGCAGAAATTTATGATAATAACATTGACAGTACACTTTATACAAATGTGGGAGAGCTGACAGAAGGAAGTAAAGTCAGCCAGCAGTTTACGTGTACACAGAATGGATTAAACAGCCTGGAGTTGACAATGAGTAATCTGGGACAAGAATGTGAAGCGGAGTATGCGTGGACATTGACAGAGACGGAAAGTGAAAAAGTTGTGGCAAAAGGCGAGTTTACAGCTGGTGAAGTAGATAATAGCAAAAATATGGTTTTAAAACTTTCTGAATTGGAAGAAAGTAAAGGAAAACAGTATGTTCTCACAATTGAGACAGAAAGTATAAAATCAGAGCACGGGGTTACTGTTATGACAACGGACCGCAGTCTGAACGAAGACGGAAAGCTGTCGATAAACGGGAAAGAGTCATCGCAGGTGCTTGTGATGAAGGAACAAATGAAATATTTCAATACGGAGACATTTATTGTATTGTTAGGATTGATTGCTTATCTTGTGTTTTTGATCACATTTTTAAACAGACTTTTTAAGTAATCATCAGTTTGGAGGAACAGCATGAATTTCAAATCCTATATTGACGCAATAAAATATAAGAAAATGGGTAATGAATCCTGCTTTATCATTGGCGGTTGGTGTTTTTCGGTTTCGGGAGAAAAAGTTGAGTATCAGGTTTTGGTAAATGGGAAAGCAGTGAAATTTGATATACAAAAGATTGCGAGAAGAGATGTCACACAAAAAATGGCGAAATATCAGCCGGAATTGTCGTGTGGATTCTCTATGACCATTCCAGTAAATCCAGAAGCAGAAGCTCCAAAAGCATTGGAGCTTTATGCTGTAAGCGGAAATGAGAAAAAGAAGATTGTGTCATTGAATGAAGCAAAGATAGAGAAGATTACAGATACAAGAAGCATTTCTTATCATTTAGAGTATGTAAGACCAGAAGAAAAAGGAGATGCTGTGAAATACAGCATCGGAGGATGGGCGATTTCTGAAAAAAAGGCGCGGGACATGGAATATCAAATATTAGATGCGTCAGGTCAGAATGTTGATAAGACAGTCCGTATGGTTAACAGAGATGATTTGTACAAACTTGGAATGGTAGATAAAGAAAAGAAATATTGCGGATTTATTGTGGAATTTCTTGGAGATCAGGATAAAACTTACACATTTGTGATCAGCGATGGATATAATTCTGTAAGAAAAAAGATTGTCTACAAAGAAGTTGTAAAAGCAAACAGAAGATTATCTCAGGTTGGTACTGTAAAGATGATACTGCATAATCTTAATGGAGAGAACATTGTAAAAGGATGTGCATATCTGAAGAAGAATGGAGCTAAAAAGTTGATCAGTCGTCTGAAAAAAGGCGTTCACGTCAATGGAATCCCTTATAGTGAGTGGTATGAAGCTCATAAAGTGACAGAAGAGGAACTGAAAAAACAGAGAAAAAAAGTGTTTGAATATCAGCCGAAATTCAGCATTATCGTGCCGACTTATAACACTCCGATTCCGTTTTTGCGTGAGATGATCGATTCTGTAGTTGCACAGACATATCCGAATTGGGAATTATGTATTGGAGACGGCAGTGAAGGCAATCCGGAATTAGAGCAGGTACTTGCAGAATATGCTGCAAAAGATACAAGAATTAAATATCAGATACTGGAAAAGAATTTTGGAATCGCAGGGAATACAAATGGTGCTTTAGAACTGGCAACAGGAGAATATGTTGGATTATTTGATCATGATGATATACTTGGTCCAAACGCTCTTTTTGAAGTAACAAAAGCGCTTCAGAAGAAAAAGTATGATATTCTTTACACGGATGAAGATAAGGTGTCAGGTGATCTGTCCGAACATATGGATCCGAATTTTAAGCCGGACTGGAGCCCGGATCTGTTTTATTCGCACAACTATATTACACACTTTTTTGTTGTGAAGAAAGAAATTATAGATAAAATAGGCGGATTTAGAAGCGAATATGATGGTTCCCAGGATTATGATCTGATGTTCCGCTGTATTGAAAACGCGGAAAGTATCAAACATATTCCGATGATTTTATACCACTGGAGAATGCATGGCGGATCAGTTGCTGAAAATCCGGCAAGTAAGATGTATGCATATGAAGCAGGGAAAAAGGCGATAGAAGGTCATTTCGAGAGAACCGGTGTAAAGGTAAAAGTTGAACATATGCCGTTATGGGGAATGTACCATGTGATTTATGAAACAACGGGAAATCCACTGGTTTCTGTTATTATCCCAAATAAAGATCATACGCAGGATCTGGACACGTGTATTCGCTCATTGTTTGAAAAGAGCAGTTATCGTAATATTGAAATTATTATCGTAGAGAATAACAGTGAAGAGGCAAAAACATTTTCATATTATGAAGAAATACAGAAGAAGTATGAGAATGTAAAAGTTGTAAAATGGGAAAATGAATTTAATTATGCAGCAATCAATAATTTTGGCGTTACATTTGCCAAGGGTGATTACTATCTGTTCCTGAACAATGATACTGAAGTAATCAATGAGACTGCAGTCAGTGAACTTCTTGGCTGCTGTATGAGAGAAGATGTGGGAATCGTAGGAGCAAAGCTCTTATATGAAGATGATAGCGTGCAGCATGCAGGAATCGTGCTTGGATTCGGAGGCTTTGCAGGGCATGTGTTTACCGGACTTGATAAAGATGATTACGGCTACATGGTAAGACCGAGAATCAACTGTAATTATAGTGCGGTAACAGCGGCATGTATGATGGTAGACAGAAAAGCATTTGAAGAAGTAGGCGGATTCAGAGAAGAATTCAAGGTAGGATTAAATGATGTTGATTTCTGTTTGAAGGTTCGGAAAACCGGAAAACTGGTAGTTTACAATGCGCACTCTTTATGGCATCATTATGAGTCAAAATCCAGAGGATATGAGGATACACCTGAAAAAATCCGAAGATTTGAAGGTGAGATTGCTCTGTTCCAGAAATATTGGGGAGATCTTTTGAGGAAAGGAGATCCATATTACAATAAAAACTTCCCGATTGAATATGGTCCGTTCCGTTTGGGATGATTTTGAGAAATATGCAAATAGTTGCAAGCTGAGACTGCGAAGGAGGACAATTTATGAAAGCATTAGTAACAGGAGTAAAAGGTCAGCTTGGCCATGATGTTATGAATGAACTCGCAAAGCGGGGATATGAAGGTGTTGGTGTAGATGTTGAAGAGATGGACATCACAGATGCAGCAGCAGTAGATTCTGTCATTCGTGAGGCAAAAGTAGACAGCGTTGTTCACTGCGCAGCATGGACGGCAGTGGATGCTGCGGAAGACAATGAAGAAATGTGCAGAAAAGTTAATGCTGAAGGTACTGAGAATATTGCAAAAGTATGTAAGGCACTTGATATCCCGATGATCTATATCAGTACAGATTATGTGTTTGAGGGAGAAGGAACACGTCCGTGGGAGCCGGATGATAAAGTAACACAGCCACTGAATATTTACGGACAGACCAAATATGAGGGAGAACAGGCTGTGGAACGTCTCTTGGACAAATATTATATTGTTCGTATCGCGTGGGTCTTCGGTGTGAATGGAAAGAATTTTATCAAGACCATGCTGAATCTGGGAGAGACACATGATACTCTGACAGTTGTGGATGATCAGGTAGGAACTCCGACGTATACTTATGATCTTGCCAGACTGCTTGTGGATATGCTGGAAAAAGATGCTTATGGAAAATATCATGTGACAAATGAAGGGGGATATATCACCTGGTATGAATTTGCAAAAGAGATTTTTGCGCAGGCAGGAATGGATGTCAATGTAGTTCCGGTGACAAGCGACAAATTTCCGGCAAAGGCAAAACGCCCTCACAACAGCAGAATGGACAAATCTAAACTGAAGAAAAACGGCTTCACGCCGCTTCCAACCTGGCAGGATGCCTTGAAAAGATATCTGTCAGAAATCCGTTAAGGGGGGAATGGGAGTATGAAGAAAAAATATGTATTGGGAATTTTGACAGTGGTTGTGCTGATGTTTGGAATTACAGCCTGTGGAAAAACAACAGAATCAACTCCGGAACAAAATGCAACACAGGAAGAGCAGAAAGAGGATCAGGACAATGACACATCTGATCAGGATGTCAATCAGGACGGACAGAATGAACAAGACCAGACACAGCAGGAGCAGACAGAAAACACACAGGATGCAAATAATCTGGGAGCAGGAACAATTACTGTGTATGCCCAGAACAAGGATGTATCCGGCTTTGATAAAAAAGAGGTTTCACTTGAGGCAATCACACCGGAAACTGTCCTTTCTCAGTTGGCAGCAGCCGGAGTTCTTCCATCGGATACCACAGTTCTAAGTTTTACAAAGAAAGAAAAGGATGGAGAACAGGTCATTGATCTGGATCTCTCCGAAAAGTTTGGGACTTACATTAAAGAGATGGGATCTTCTGCAGAATATCTGGTGATCGGAAGCATCTGCAACACGTATTTGGACGTTTACCATTGTGCAAAAATTCACATTACAGTAAACGGAGAAATGCTTGCCACAGGACACGCGGAGTATCCGGGCTATATGACAAGATTTTCTTAAAAAAGAATAAAAAGCACCCTGTAAGGGGATCCGGCAGTATGTGCAGGCTTCCCTTACAGGGTGTTTTCTATTTATGCAATAATTTTCTTTTCAGCCAGTCGGCCGCATAACCGAATGTGTGGCGTATCAGGGCAAATTCGATCCGGATATAGCTGCCTAGATGCTCCATCCGAAACGGAACCTTGCGGCATTTGGACAGACCATGGATTCCTTCTTTGATTCCGTTTTTGTAATCTGTTCCAAATCCGATTTTGCAGAAAAATAAATATTTCACCAGATATCCCAAAAGTAATGGAATGAAATTCAGGATCAGCTGCAAAAGCGGCATATTTTTGTAATTCAGCCAGACACTGTTGCGGGCAGATAGTTTCACTTTAAAAGTGTTATATTTGGAACCGCTCGTTCCACTTCCGACGTGGTACACAAGAGCGGAAGCGCAGAACCGGTTTTTATAGCCGTAGATCATGGCACGGTAACCAACATCGATATCTTCCAGATAGGCAAAATGGCTTTCGTCAAAGAAGCCGATTTCATCAAACACGCTTCGCCTGTAGATCGCAGCTCCGGCACAGGCCGTAAATACCGTGTCATCTTCGGTGTAATTCGAAACCGGTCGTCCGGCTCCCCGGCATACCCCCCAGCCCATCAAGGTATAGAGATCTCCTGCGCTGTCGATCAGATCGGGGTGGTACATCTGGATCATCTTGCTGCTCACAGAAAAAATCCGGTCAGAGACCTCGATCGCCCGGATCATCTCTTCGACATAACGAGAATCCACGGTTGTATCATTGTTTAAAAGAATGACGTACGGGGTATCTGCGTGACGTATCCCTTCATTGACCGCACGGCTGAATCCATAGTTAGAATCCAGGGCCAACACTTCGATATCAGGGTAAGTCTGTTCCATATATTCCAGACTTCCGTCCGTGGAGGCATTGTCCACGATCAGGATCTTGAAATCCCGGCAAGTCTGTTCATTTAAAGAAGCCAGACAGGGCTCCATAAAATGTTTTCCGTTATAATTGGGAATAATGATAGTAACTTTCATGTGCTCCTCATTTCTATTACTGCTGTAATTTATTTCGCGAATGTATTATATCAAATTCGGTTCTGTTTTTCTATACAAACATATGTTTATTAAAAATTACGAAAATATTACGGAAAAATGAATAAAATACTGTTAAAATCAAGTTTGTGCTTGTCCATTGAAATAAAGTATTGTATTATATCATAGATAATGTGTTTTTATAAGTAAGATAACGGAAGGTCGTATTATGATAAAAGAAAATCAGAAATTATTAAACCGTATTCAGGTTGTGCTGGATGCAGGAGTGATCATTGTAGCATATGTGCTGTCCTGGTATATCCGTTTTCGGAGCGGATTATTTGACCTGGATCCATGGTATCTGTCACTGAGAGAGTATATGAAGGTACTGTTTTTTCTGGTGCCGTCCTATTTGATCCTGTATTACGCATTTCAGCTCTACACGCCGAAGCGGGTACAGGGAAGAAGGCTGGAAGCCTGGCATGTAGTACAGGCGAATGTGATCGGCCTGATGGGTGTGACCATGGTATTTTTCCTTGCAAAGCTTTCAGACAGATATTCCAGATGGGTAGTATTTATCTTCTGCTTTGTCAATATTACCATGGAAGTATTTGCCAGAAATATGGTGAGGATGGTTTTGCGCAAGGCGAGAAAGAACGGATATAATCAGAAACATATGATTCTGGTTGGCTACAGCCGCGCGGCAGAGCAGTATATTGACCGGATTCTTGCAAACCCGGAGTGGGGATATGCCGTGCGGGGAATTCTGGATGACCACCAGCCGAGAGGAATGGAGTATAAAGGGGTCAAGGTGATCGGGAGTATCGACAATCTGCTGGTCATTCTTCCGCAGAATCAGATCGATGAGATTGCGATCACACTGGGACTGGATGAGTATCACAAGCTGGAATATATTGTAAATATGTGTGAAAAATCAGGTGTGCATACAAAGTTTATTCCGGATTATAACAATATCATTCCGACAAAACCATATACAGAAGATATTCAGGGACTTCCTGTGATCAATATCCGTCATGTACCGCTTAATAATGCTTTGAATAAGTTTGTGAAGCGGGCAGTGGACATTTTTGGTGCGATCGTTGCGATCATTCTTTTTTCACCTGTGATGCTGGTTGTATCTGTGCTGATCAAGCTGACTGCACCGGGACCGCTGATTTTTAAACAGGAGCGGATCGGGCTGCAGAACAAGCCGTTCTACATGTATAAGTTCCGTTCCATGATCGTACAGAAAGAGAGCGAAGAGAAGAAGGGCTGGACGACAAAAGATGATCCGAGAGTGACTCCGGTAGGAAAATTTATCCGGAAGACCAGCATTGATGAGCTTCCACAGCTATTCAATGTGCTCAAAGGAGATATGAGCCTGGTTGGTCCGAGACCAGAGAGACCATTATTTGTAGAAAAGTTTAAGGAAGAGATCCCAAGATATATGATCAAGCATCAGGTGCGTCCGGGACTGACCGGATGGGCACAGGTGAATGGCTATCGTGGAGATACTTCGATCCGGAAGCGGATTGAGTGTGACCTGTATTATATTGAAAACTGGACGTTGGGACTGGATTTTAAGATTATCCTGCTGACGTTTCTGAAAGGCTTTATCAACAAAAACGCATACTAAAACGGAGGCGGATCTATGTTTCGCAGAAGAGATCGAATATCACTGCAGCAGAGAAAACGATTGAATAAAAAAAGACAAAGGCGGGGAATCCTGTTTTTGGTCCTGGAATTTCTGATACTTGCGGTTCTTGTTTTGGCGGCATTTATGATGTACAAGCTGGATCATCTCAACCATAATACACTGGATGAGAGCAGCCTGGAACTACATGAGACACCGAAGGGATACACGAATGTGGCATTGTTCGGGTTGGATTCCAGAGACGGAGAGCTAAGTGGCGGCGTGAGAAGTGACAGTATTATGATTGTCAGCATCAACAATAAGACCGGAGATGTAAAGATCATTTCCGTATATCGGGATACGCTGCTAAAGCAGCAGGATGGTTCTTATGAGAAAGCAAATGCGGCGTATTCCTTTGGAGGTCCGCAGGAGGCAGTGGCAATGCTCAACCGGAACTTGGATCTGGATATTACAAAATATGCTTCTGTAAATTTCAATTCGCTTGCAGATATCATAGATATCCTGGGTGGGGTGGAAGTAGAGCTGACCAGTGAGGAAATATTCTGGCTGAATGGATATACGGCAGAAACCTCACAGGTGGTAGGACGGCAGACACATACCCTGGATGAGAATTCTCCGGGAGTTCACAATCTGGATGGAATACAGGCAGTTTCCTATACCAGGATCCGTTATACAGCCGGAGATGACTTTAAGCGTGCAGAGCGCCAGAGAATCATATTGCAGAAGATGATTCAGAAGCTGAAGACAGCAGGACCGGTAAAATGGAATAAAATTCTGGATCAGGTACTGCCGGAAATATCAACGAATATGACGACACCGGATATCATGAAACTGGGACTGAATATATTCCGATACAAAATTGGAGAGACAAAAGGCTTTCCGTTTGATATTACGACCAGTGAAAATGTCATTGGACTGGAAGGCTCTTATGCGGTTGCGATCGGACATGCGGACAATGTAAGACAGCTCCATGAGCAGCTTTTTGGAGAGACTGGATACCAGCCTTCGGACGAAGTACAGCAGATCAGTCAGGATGTGGCTTATCTGACGGGTGTTTATCCGGAAAATTATGCACAGTAGCGAAAGAGGAAAAAAATGTTACGAAAAATAATCGCAGACAGAAAAATCGAATATAGTTCTTATACTTTAGTTTATGCGGCAGCGGTATTGGCTGCAAAGGCACATCTGGATTATGTGACTGCAGTACTTCTGATGGCAGAGGCAATGTTTTTGTTTATATGGAATTTTAGAAAGACAAAAAATCTTGTGGATATGCGGGGGCTTTTTACGCTGGCATGGGTAGGCGGAGAAGGCATCGCATGCCTGAAGCTCAGCAGGCTGCAGAGTGACTGGAGTAATGTGACATGGCTGACCTTTTTTCTGATCTATGTGTGTTTCAATCTGGGATATGATCTCTGGCTTGGCCGTTTTTCGAAAGAACAGAGGCAGGAAGTAAAAAGAGATGAGATCTCGGCAAAGCGGATTCTGATCTGCATCTTCGGACTGATGGCAGCTTCCATTGCATGTTTTACGTTGGAGGCAGTGGTGGTAGGTTATATTCCATTGTTCAATTCAGCGCCTCATGCATATTCTTATTTTCATATTTCGGGAGTGCACTATTTTACAATCAGTTGCATTTTGATTCCAGCGCTGACTGTATTGTATACCAAGGTTACAGAAAAAATTTCGGGCAGGACATGGATCCTTTTAATTGCAGGAAACCTGACTGCAGTGGCGATTCCAATTTTATGTGTCTCCAGATTTCAGCTGTTGTTTGCGGTTGGCTTTGCGGCAGTGATGTATCTGATGTTGTATAAAAAAATCACATGGAAGATGATCGTCACAGGTTTATTGATCATGATTCCGGTGTATGTACTTCTGACAGTTGCAAGACGGCATAATGTGACTTATTTAAATGGAATTTTTGAGATGAAAAATTCCAAAATGCCAATTTTTATTACACAGCCGTATATTTATGTAGCCAATAATTTTGAGAATTTTAACTGTATGGTAGAGCAGTTGACAGCGCACACATGGGGATTGCAGATGCTGTTTCCGTTTTTTGCACTGACGGGATTGAAATTTGTATTTCCGCAGCTGGTGACAATTCCGGATTTTGTCACAAAAACAGAGCTTACGACGTTAACGATGTTTTATGATGCCTACTATGATTTTGGAATCATCGGAACCGCTTTGTTTGCGTTTATAATCGGTCTGACTGCAGCAGCAGTTTCAATTCTGGTGCGTCAGAAGAAAAATCCGATGACGTATATGTTTTATGGACAGATTGCGATTTATCTGGGGCTTGCCTTTTTTACGACCTGGTTCAGTAATCCGACGACCTGGTTCTGGTTGGCACTGACTTTGATGATGTACTGGTTTGTCGGATATCGCAGGAAAGGAAAAGGATCACATGGAAGGAAATAGAACAGTGGATGTGCTGATCCCTACGTATAAGCCGGATCAGAGATGCGTACAGCTGGTAAAACGTCTGTTAAACCAGAGTGTTCAGGTCAATCGGATCTATTTGATCGATACAGAGAGCGGGATCTTTCCAAAAGAGTTGTATACGATTTCTGACAGAGTCAAGATCCACCGGATTCTGCCGGAAGAGTTTGATCACGGTGGTACGAGAAATCTGGGAGCTGAGATGTCAGATGCGGAGATTCTTGTCTACATGACCCAGGATGCTATGCCGGCGGATCAATTTCTGATCGAGCGTCTGCTTTACGGATTTTCGTATGAAAACGTAGCAGCAGTTTATGCAAGACAGCTGCCGGCAGCGGATTGTCAGTTTATTGAGCGCTATACAAGAGAATTTAATTATCCGAAAACCAGCAGATTGAAATCCAAAGAAGATCTTTCCAAACTGGGAATCAAAACCTATTTCTGCTCTAATGTCTGTGCAGCATACCAAAAGGATGTATACGAAAGGCTTGGAGGATTTGTACGAAAAACGATTTTCAATGAAGACATGATCCTGGCAGGCAGAATGGTTCAGGAGGGATGGAAGATTTATTATGCGGCAGATGCAAAAGTGATCCATTCTCACAATTATAACTGCAGACAGCAGTTTCACCGGAATTTTGACCTGGCGGTCTCACAGGCAGATCATCCGGAGATTTTTGAAGGAGTACCTTCTGAAGGAGAAGGGATGCGTCTGGTGAAGGATACAGCAAAATATCTGCTGAAGTCGGGCAGACCATGGCTTCTGGTATCTCTTGTATGCAAGAGTGGCTGGAAGTACATGGGATATAAACTGGGGAAAAATTATAAGAAACTGCCCCGGTGGCTGATTTTGAAATGTACGATGAATCCACGATACTGGAGAGAAACTTGAAATTCACAGTTTTTTCATTGATGTTTGAAGGAAAATATTGTATGATGTTAAAGTGCATATTTTAGGCAATCTATGATGTATGCCATGAGAAAGGATAGAATTATGGGAGATACAAGAAGGCGTTCGAGAGCAGTAATGTCCGGAGCGGACAGAAGAAGTTCTCAGAGGTCGGGGCAGCCGCGCCGCCGTCCGGAGCAAAGAAACCAGATGGGAGACGACAGGGACAAAACGCAGAGGCAGCAATCCGCCCAGAGAAAACGACCGTCCGGCAGCACTTCTGCAAATGGGAGGCGGTCTGTGAATGGAAGACCTTCACAGAAGGGGCGTTCGAGAAAGAGGGCAAAGAGAGGATTTGCATCTTGGTCTCCAGGGAAAAAAGCAGTGGCGATTCTGATGGGAGTTCTGATCCTGCTGATTACAGCAACCGTTGCAGTGGTTGCGGCAAAATGGGGAAAAATTGGCGGTGTTGCATTAAATCCGGATAAGCTTGCGATTTCGGAGGAAGCAGAGATCAGCGGTACCGGTTACCTGACTGTTGCACTGTTTGGTCTGGATACGCGTGAGACAGATGAGGAGATGGGATCCCGAAGTGATACGATTATGGTGGCGTCTCTGAACCGTGAGACAAAGGAAATCAAGCTGGTTTCTGTGTACAGAGATACGCTTCTGCAGCTTTCAGATGGAACTTACAATAAAGCGAATGCAGCATATGCTTACGGCGGTGAAGAAGAAGCGGTTGCTATGCTCAATAAGAATCTGGATCTGAATATTGAGCACTATGTGTCAGTGGATTTTTCCGTTTTAGTTCATGTGATAGATGCCCTTGGCGGAATTGATATTAATGTAGAAGAAGCGGAAAATGGCATGGACATCATTCCGTATCTGAACAACTATGTTGTAGAAGTGATTAAAAATACAGGAGTGGATTCAGCTCCGTTTACGCAGTTAGGACAGCAGCATTTGAATGGAGTACAGGCAACGGCTTATGCCCGTCTCAGATACGGCGGCGGTGACGATTATAAGCGAACAGAGAGACAGCGGCAAGTACTGGAGCAGATTGCGATAAAAGCGCAGAAAGCAAAACTTTCCACGATCAACAAGATCATTGATAAGGTGTTTGACAACGTGAAGACGAATTTTACACTGACGGAGACGATTGCTTATGCAAAAGACGTGAAGTCTTATAAATTTGGAGAGACGCAGGGATTTCCGTATGAAAGTACAACGGCTGATCTTGATGTTGGAAATTCTGTTGTAGCGACAGATCTGGCATCCGATGTGACGAAGCTGCACCAGTTCTTATTTGGAGAGAACGATTATACACCGTCTTCTACGGTACAAAGTATCAGTGAGGATATTTCCAACTCCACGTATGATACGGGAGAATCTTACGATACAGAATATGATGAGTATGGATATTCTCAGGATTATTCCGGATATGACAGCGGCTACACAGATAACAGTTATGGAACTGGCGGATATCAGGACAGTGGCTATGGAGATGGCAGCTCTGGTAATGGGTATACAGAAGATACCGGCGGTGATTATGTACCTCCGTCAGATGGCGGCGGTACAGACCGTGGAAGCAGCGACAGTAATTCCCAGATACCGGATACCGGAACCGGCGACAGTGGTGATACCGGTGGAGAGAGCTTAGAATAAGGGAAAAACAGTTTTTATTTATACGAAGAAAAGTCGAGAGACAGGAAAGAGGAGATGTACATGAAGTCGTTGAAAAAGATAGGGATTCTTTTGTTTGCAGTGTGCTTTCTGATGCTGTATCCTTCAGTGTCTGTACATGCGGCAGAAGGAACGCTTCAGTTTTCGGATCCTACAGCAAAAGTAGGAGAGGATGTTACAGTCAAAGCTAAGATCAGTACTGGTGGAGAAGCAATCGGGGATGGTTTTGTCACAGTAACATATGACAAAGCAGCACTGGAGTTTGTCAGCGGAACCAATGCAACCGGTGGGGACGGAACGGTGAAGCTGGAGGCTACCGGGGATGGAACTGTTTCAGAGCTGGAGTATACCATGGTCTTTAAAGCGCTGAAAGAAGGAGCAACAAAGCTGGAGGTGTCAGATTATACCTCTTATCTGTATTCTGATGAAACTTTAAATCTGACAACAGGTGATTCCACAGTTACCGTGGAGGCAGGGGACGGAACATCGTCAGAGAGCTCAGCAGGGACCACTGCGGTGGCCACAGGAACGGGAAGTGTAGAGATCGACGGAGTCACATACACAATTTACAATGATTTTTCCGACGCGCTTGTTCCGGACGGATGCAGCAGAACTACGATGGAGTATAACGGAGAAACTGTAAACGCGATTTTGCAGGAAACTTCCGGAAAGTATTTTGTGTATCTGGTTGAGGGAGACAAAGACCCAGTGATGGCACTTTACAATGAAAAAGATAACTCATTTGCGATTACAGAGATGGTGTCGATTACAGATTCCAGTTATATCTTTTTGTTGGGAACAAATGATGGAAAAGGACTGCCGTCTCAGTTTAAGAAAACAAAACTGACAGTCGGCACACTGACTTTCCCGGTATGGCAGAATTCAGAGAGTGAGGACTTTTATCTGATGTATGCGATGAACGAATCAGGAGAGGAATCGTTCTACCAGTATGATACAAAGGATGAAACGTACCAGAGATATCCAGTCACAGATGTAAAAGAAAAGAGTACAAGTTCTTCGACAACACTGATAGATAAAGTAAAAAACTTTCTTCAGGATCAGGTGCTGATTGTTGTAGCAGCAGCCTGGGCGGTTATTTTAATTTTGATCATCATTATTATTGTAGTCGGCGTGAAATTACGCAGAAGAAATGAAGAACTTGATGAATTCTACGATGAGCATGAATCCATCGGGAATTCAAAAGGAAGTCGTGCAGTTGTTGAGAAAAAATCTCGTAAACAGTTCAAAGGATATCAGGACGAAGAGGATGATTTTGTAGATGACTTCGAAGACGAAGAGGAAACAGATGACGAAGATCCTGATGAATACGAAGAGTACGAAGATGATGACGAATATGGGGAAGATGATTACGACACATACGAGGACGATTCGGATGAATATGAGGATGATTTTGAAGAGTACGACGATGACGAGTATGAAGATGATGATTATGACGACGAATACGATGATTATGACGACGAATACGATGAGTATGAGGACTATGATGATGAAGAAGAGGATGATGTTCCAGAGTATCAGCCAAAACGAAGATCGTCTGCTCGTGAAGAAAAAGACAGCTATGATGTAGATTTTATAGATTTATAAGAAATTGGGGCAAACAACAGGGAGAGTCTGTGGTATGCCCCGATTTTATTTATAAATAGTCACTTTAAGGAGAGTATAAGGAGGAGAAAGATATGTGTGGAATTGTAGGATATGTAGGAGAAAAGCAGGCAGCGCCGATTTTGCTGGATGGATTATCAAAGCTGGAATACAGAGGATATGACTCAGCCGGAATTGCAGTCTATGACGGAGCAGAGATTCAGACAGAAAAATCAAAAGGTCGTTTAAAGGTGCTCAGTGAACTGACACATGACGGACAGACAATGCCGGGAACAATCGGGATCGGTCATACCAGATGGGCAACACATGGTGAACCGTCAGATGTAAATGCACATCCACATTATAACAAAAATAAAAATATTGTTGTTGTGCACAATGGAATTATTGAAAACTATTTGAAACTCAAACAGAAGCTGGAGAAAAAAGGGTATGAGTTTGTGTCGGAGACAGATACCGAAGTACTGGCACATCTTCTGGATTACTATTATCAGGGAAACCCTCTGCAGGCGATTACAAAGGTAATGCATCGAGTAGAAGGGTCCTATGCACTTGGGATCATGTTCCAGGATCATCCGGATGAACTTTATGCAGTGCGAAAAGACAGTCCGTTGATCGTGGGAGAGACAGAAAACGGATGTGTGATCGCATCCGATGTTCCGGCAGTGCTGAAATATACAAGAGATGTATATTTTATTGAAAATGAAGAGATTGTACGTATGGAAAAAGATTCGATGCAGTTTTTCAATGTAGATGAAGAAGAAATCGAGAAAACTCCTGAGCATATTGAGTGGGATGCCAATGCAGCAGAAAAAGGCGGATATGAGCATTTTATGCTGAAAGAGATGTATGAGCAGCCAAAAGCAATTCTGGATACGTTTTCACCGCGCATCAAAGGAAATGATATCGTGATCGAAGAGCTTGGGATGTCTGATGAGGAAATCAAGGCAATCCGCAAAATCATGATCGTGGCCTGTGGATCTGCATATCATGCGGGAGTTACTGCAAAATATGTGATGGAAGGAATGGCTCGGATTCCGGTGGAAACAGATCTGGCTTCTGAGTTCAGATACCGTGATCCGATCATGGGGGACGGAACATTGGTTGTGATCATCAGCCAGTCAGGAGAGACTGCAGATTCTCTGGCGGCACTGCGTGAAGCAAAGCAGAGAGGGGCAAAGGTACTTGGAATTGTCAATGTTGTCGGAAGTTCTATCGCAAGAGAGGCAGATAATGTCATGTATACATGGGCGGGACCAGAGATTGCGGTTGCGACAACAAAAGCATACTCCAGTCAGTTGATCGCATTGTATCTGCTGGCCATGAAATTTGCATTTGTGAGAGGGAAAATCACAGATTCGGAAATGCGGGGATATATTGAAGATCTTCAGAAACTTCCGGAGCAGGTGGAGCTGTTATTAAATAACAAGAATCGCATCCAGAAGTTTGCCAACCGTTATCTGGCAGCGAGAGAAGTATTCTTTATCGGAAGAGGAATCGATTATGCGATTTCCATGGAAGGATCTCTGAAATTAAAAGAGATTTCTTATATCCATTCAGAGGCATATGCTGCGGGAGAATTGAAACACGGAACCATTTCTCTGATCGAAGAGGGAACACTGGTAACAGCGATTCTTACACAGAAAGAGCTGTACAAAAAGAGCATCAGCAATATCGTGGAAGTAAGGACCAGAGGAGCATTTGTTCTTGCCATTACAAATGAAGGAAATCATGAGATTGAAAAAGCGGCAGATTACGTTGTATACATTCCGCAGACCAATCGATATTTTGCAAATTCTCTGGCGATCATTCCGCTTCAGCTGTTCGGATATTACATTTCCGTCGGAAGAGGATGCGATGTGGATAAACCGAGAAACCTGGCAAAATCTGTAACAGTAGAATAAATAAAGCTGGTTTCAAGAATTGTTAAAGGATTGAACACAGTTTCATCACAAAAGGACGGTATGATAGCAGTATAAAATACAAGAGAAAGAAGGAATTGATATGGAGAATCAATACAATTATTACCATTCTGAGGAACCGCAGAATGATTCATCTTATAGCAGTCAGCCGAACCCGGAGCATCATGAAAAACCAAAAAAGAAGATGCCAAAGGCCGTTGTGGTGACAGGATGCGCGTTGCTGTTCGGAGTGGTTTCAAGTGCCACATTTTTAACAACAAATGTAGTCGGAAACAAAGTGCTGGGACTGGATCAGAAGGCTGCAAAAGAAGTATCTAATACAACACAGAATAAAGCGACACTGACGAAGACGTCCAGTGTAGTTACATCGGATGTTTCCAGTGTTGTGGAATCTGTGATGCCATCAATTGTATCCATCACAAATATGAGTGTTCAGCAGGTGCAGAGCTTCTTTGGAGGAACCTCCCAGCAGGAAGTGACCAGTGCAGGAACAGGAATTATCATTGAAAAGACAGATTCAGAGCTTTTGATCGTTACAAATAATCATGTCGTTGCAGACAGCAATCAGCTGACAGTGACATTTGACGATCAGAGCAGTGTGGAAGCAGATATCAAAGGAACAGATTCCGCACATGATCTGGCTGTGATCGCAGTTCAGCTGGATAAGATTTCGGATGATACACTGGACAAAATTTCAGTAGCGACACTTGGAGATTCTACAAAATTGAAAGTAGGAGAACCTGCCATTGCAATCGGAAACGCACTGGGATACGGACAGTCCGTTACAACAGGAGTGATCAGTGCAACAGACAGAGAGAGCCAGACAACAGACAGTGCAACAGGAGAGACAACAGGATCTTCTGATGTAAAACTGATTCAGACAGATGCAGCGATCAATCCCGGAAACAGTGGAGGAGCTCTTGTGAATGCAAATGGAGAAGTCATTGGAATCAACTCTGCAAAGCTGATCGGAGAGAATGTAGAAGGAATCGGCTATGCAATTCCAATCTCAGATGTCACAGACATTATTACAAACCTGATGAATCAGGAGACAAAGACAAAAGTATCTGAGGCAGAGAGAGGATATCTCGGAATTACAGGACTGGATGTAGAAGATTCTGATTCTCAGCGTTATGGAATGCCGACAGGTGTTTATATTTCCGAAGTATCACGCGGAGGCGGAGCAGCTGATGCAGGAATTACAAAAGGAAGTATCATTGTAGGATTCAACGGAATCACAATTGACAGTATGGAGTCATTGCAGGAGCAGCTCCAGTACTATAAGAAAGGCGAAAAGGTAACACTGACGCTTCAGGTTCCCGGAGATGGTGGAGAATATCAGGAACAGACAGTTGATGTGACATTGGGAAGCAAAGCTCAGTAAAAAAGATAACATGTAAAAAGCGGAAGCAAATAGTCAGGCTTCCGCTTTTTTTGTGGCTGTAATAAAGCAATGGAAAAGTCGCCGCATCTTTTCGCTGCTTCGAAACATACATTCCGGATGCCACTGAACTCCAATGGCAAAAGGATGAGAAGAATGCTCGATGGCTTCTATCGTCTGATCCGGGGCAAGAGCGCTGACTTTCAAATTAACTCCCGGTCTGTCGATCGCCTGATGGTGGAAGCTGTTGACGTAAACAGAGCGGCCAAGACAGGAAAAGAGTCTGGAAGACCTTTCAATCCGGACAGGATGGCTGACATCACTGCGGGAGTCAGATCGCTGCATATGATCAAGAGATTCTCCTGGTTGGTATCGGATATCCTGAAACATGGTTCCTTGACAGGCGGTATTGAAAATCTGCATTCCACGGCAGATGGAAAATACAGGCTTTGTAGAAGACAGAATCAGCTTCATCAGGCGGATCTGAAATAGATCCAGTGTGATATTGGTGTTTCCGATGCCTTCTCTGGGTTCTTGACCAAATAACAAAGGCGTGATATCATTTCCGCCGCAGAAGAGAAAACCATCGCACAGCCGTAAATATTGTTGAAGCATGGAATCTGAGCGGATCAGCGGAAGCAGGATGGGGATGCCGCCGGAATACCGGACAGACTGAATATAAGGATTGGATACAAACTGGCGGTTGTCCGACAATCCGCAGACAACAATGCCGATCAGAGGTTTTGCAGATTCAGATTTCATTTTTGCGTCTCCTGTCATATAATAGTGGTGGTTTTAGCATATGTAAAAAAAGAAGAGCTTATACGTAAATCAGGAACAAAAAAGGAGAGGAAAATGAGAAAATGGATCGATATGCACTGTGATACATTGAGTGAGCTGCTGCCGGCAGAAACGCTGGAAGAGAACAGTCTTTGTGTGGATCGAAAGAGAATGGAACAGACCAAAATGCTGGCTGAATTTTTTGCCTGTTTTGTATACGTGCCAGATGGAAAGTGGGAAGAAGCATACCAGAAGGTGATGGAGATGGTTGCCCGTATGGAGTGTGAGACAAAAGAAAATAAGAAATTAAAGCTTATAAAAACAGCAAAAGATTTAGAATATGCAGAACGGGAGGAACTCAATCTGGCTCTTCTGACCGTGGAAGAGGGCGGCGTTTTAAATGGAAACAGAAACCGCCTTGAAGAACTGTATCAGAGAGGCGTCCGCCTGATTACACTGACATGGAACTATGAAAATTGCATCGGATATCCGAACAGCAGAAATGCACAGGAGATGCAAAAGGGATTGAAATCCTTTGGAAAACAGGTAGTAGAAGAAATGAACGAAAGAGGAATGCTGGTGGATGTTTCTCACTTGTCAGACGGCGGCTTTTGGGATTGTATCCGGCTGAGCAAAAAACCGATCATAGCGTCTCATTCTAATGCCCGCGCACTTTGTGCGCACCCGCGAAATCTTTCGGATGAGATGCTTTGTGCACTCGGGGAATGCGGAGGTGTTGTGGGACTTAATTTTTATCCGCAGTTTTTACAAAGCGATCGGTCAGCGGAGGTTTTGGATATTGCAAAGCATGGGATGCATATTCTGCAAAAAGCCGGCGAAGATTCTGTGGCACTGGGAACAGATTTCGATGGATTTGAGGCAGGGAAGAACTGGATTCGCGGGATTGAAGAGATTGAGTGTGTATGGGATGCTTTGAAAAAGGCAGGAATGACGGAACGTCAGCTGGATAAGCTTTCGTATCAGAACGTCAAAAGAGTGCTTGGGGAAGTGCTTTAAATATTTCTCAAAACAAAGTCTGGTTATCGGCAGGAGAATCTGGTACAATAGGAAAGATTGAAACTACAAAGGAAAAGGATAGGGAGGATTTTTCAATGGAAAATCAGAAAATTATTCAGGTGGAAGAAAAAGTGCCCTTTAAGATGCTGCTTCCACTGAGCATTCAGCACATGTTTGCCATGTTCGGGGCATCCGTGCTTGTTCCGTTTGTGTTCGGGATCAACCCGGCAGTTGTACTGTTTATGAACGGAATCGGAACACTGCTATTTATCTTGATCACAAAGGGAAAAGCTCCGGCATATTTAGGTTCCAGTTTTGCATTTCTTGCTCCGGCAGGAGTTGTGATCAGCAAATGGGGATACGAGTATGCGCTGGGTGGATTCGTTGCAGTCGGATTTTTAGGCTGCATTCTGGCGCTGGTCATCTATAAGTTCGGGTCTGACTGGATCCATGTGGTACTGCCGCCGGCAGCCATGGGACCGGTTGTTGCGCTGATCGGTCTGGAGTTGGCAGGGACTGCGGCATCCAATGCAGGATTAAAAGACGAGGTGATCGATCCGAAGAATGTGATCGTATTTCTTGTGACTTTAGGAGTTGCAGTGCTTGGATCAGTGGTATTTCGTAAGTTTTTTGCGGTGATTCCGATTCTGATTGCGATCATTGCCGGATATGTGGCCGCTGTTATCTGTGGAATTGTCGATTTCTCAAGTGTGAGTACGGCGTCCTGGCTGGCAATTCCGAATTTTTCTGCACCGAAATTCAAGTGGGAGGCAATCGTCATTGTGCTGCCGGTTCTTCTTGTGATCGCTTCCGAGCATATCGGACATCAGATCGTGACGAGTAAGATCATCGGCAGAGACTTGCTGAAGGAACCTGGACTTCACCGTTCTCTTTTTGCAGATAACTTTTCCACTATGATCTCCGGATTTATCGGTTCTGTACCGACAACGACTTACGGGGAAAATATCGGAGTGATGGCAATGACAAAGGTATACAGTGTATATGTGATCGGAGGAGCAGCTGTTCTTTCTATTATTTGTTCCTTTATTGGAAAACTGACAATGCTGATTAATTCCATTCCTGGACCGGTTATCGGTGGAATTTCGTTCCTGCTTTACGGAATGATCGGAACTTCCGGTATCCGTATTCTGGTAGAAGAGCAGGTGGATTACGGCCGTTCCAGAAATATGGCAATGACATCCGTGATCTTTGTGACAGGATTGTCCGGAATTTCCGTAGAATTTGGTGGGATTCAGCTTTCCGGAATGGTACTTGCCTGTGTGACAGGAATGCTGATGGGACTTCTGTTCTTTGTACTGGATCAATTAAAACTGACAAATGACAGAGAGACAGAATAAACAGCTGTTTTCAAATAAAAGATGGCGAAAGTTCGTGTATGAGCTTTCGCCATCTTTTTATTTTATCCTATTTTTCTAATTCCTGCATTTTCATTGCACGCACTTTCAGAGGAAGTCCGAACAGGTTGATAAATCCTTCTGCATCGTGGTGGTCATAAAGCTCTCCGGTTGTGAAACTTGCAAGGGATTCACTGTATAATGAGTATGGGGAAGTTGTTCCCGCTTTGATGATGTTTCCTTTGTAAAGCTTGAATTTTACTTCTCCGGTCACATACTGCTGTGTGACATCCACAAATGCCTGGACTGCTTCGCGAAGCGGTGTAAACCATTTTCCTTCGTATACGATCTGTGCCATTTCATTTCCCATGTCTTTTTTTACTTCATAGGTTGCACGGTCGAGTACAAGTTCTTCCAGCTGGTCATGTGCTTCCATCAGGATCGTTCCGCCAGGAGTTTCATAAACACCGCGGGATTTCATTCCAACAACACGGTTTTCTACAATGTCAACGATTCCGATTCCGTGTTTTCCGCCAAGTTTGTTGAGTTCTGTGATGATCTCAGATACTTTCATTTCTTTTCCGTTCAAGCTTTTCGGAACACCTGCTTCAAATGTCATGGTGACATATTCTCCTTCGTCTGGTGCTTTTTCAGGAGAAACACCAAGAACAAGAAGGTCATCGTAGTTTGGCTCACATGCAGGATCTTCCAGCTCCAGCCCTTCATGGCTGATATGCCACAGATTACGGTCACGGCTGTAGCTGTGTTTTGCATCAAATGGAAGATCAATACCGTGAGCTTTGCAGTATTCGATCTCATCTTCACGGGACTGCATGGTCCATACATCTGTCATACGCCATGGAGCAATGATCTTTAAGTCCGGTGCAAGCGCTTTGATTCCGAGTTCAAAACGGATTTGGTCATTTCCTTTTCCTGTTGCACCGTGGCAGATTGCAGTAGCGCCTTCTTTGCGGGCAATCTCTACCAGTTTTTTCGCGATCGGCGGACGAGCCATGGAAGTTCCAAGCAGATATTTGTTCTCATAGACTGCTCCTGCCTTCACACATGGAACAATGTAGTCGTCGCAGAATTCGTCGATGATGTTTTCAATGTAGAGTTTGGAAGCGCCGGATAATTTTGCGCGTTCCTCTAATCCGTCCAGTTCTTCGCCCTGACCACAGTCGATACAGCAGCAGATGACTTCGTAATCAAAATTCTCTTTCAGCCATGGTATGATGGCAGTCGTGTCAAGTCCTCCGGAATACGCCAATACAACTTTTTCTTTACTCATAATGATATCCTCCTTAAAAAATCTCTATTGTCTGATATGTTGTTGCCAATCGTGTATGACAAAACCGTTACGCTTTAGAAGCTAATCAGTAATATACACCTTAATTCATAAATATGCAATAGAAAAATGGAAAAAAGTGAAAAATATACAATAAAATTCAAAAAGTATGCATAAAATGAAAAGGAGAATAAAAAGAGGATGCAAATATGTTGTTGGAAAGCGATCCAATATCAGTTATAATAAGAGTATTGTAAATTGTGGATTAGGAGAGAATGTGTATGAATATATTAGTTGTAGTAGATATGCAGAATGATTTTATTGATGGTTCTCTGGGCACAGAAGAGGCGCAAAGGATTGTTCCTGAAGTAGTGAAAAAGATACAGACATTTGATGGAATTGTGTTTGCGACAAGAGATACCCATGAAGAGAACTATCTGGAGACGGCAGAAGGAAAAAAACTTCCGGTCAGACATTGTATCCGTGGAACAAAAGGCTGGCAGATCAGACAGGAGATCGCAGATCTTCTGACAGAGGCGCCTGTTGATAAAGAAACGTTCGGAAGCAGGGAGCTTGTGAAAAAGCTGGAGCAGATCCAGGAAGAGACTTCGATCGAGAGCATCACGCTGATCGGGCTTTGTACAGATATTTGCGTGATCTCCAATGCCATGCTCTGTAAGGCATTTCTGCCGGAGGTTCCCGTACAGGTGGATGCGTCCTGCTGTGCAGGAGTGACGGTGGAGAGTCACATGCAGGCGCTGGAGGCGATGAAGATGTGTCAGATCGACATTTTATAGAAGATACAGGAATGAAAAAAGAGGGTACAAAAAGATGGACAGAAAAGACATACTGCTGAATAAGCAGAGGATTGTGATCAAAGTGGGAACTTCCACGATCACTTATGAAGAAACAGGAAATATCAATCTGGAGAAGCTGGAGAAGTTTGTTCGTATCTTGATCAATCTCAGGAATAAAGGAAAAGAAGTGATCGTTGTCTCATCCGGTGCAGTCGGAGTTGGGAAAAATGCCCTGGGAATGGACAGGCGTCCTCAGACGGAGTCTGAAAAACAGGCATGTGCGGCAGTCGGTCAGGGGAAGTTGATGATGATCTATGAAAAGCTGTTTAACGAATACGGACAGCTCACGGCACAGGTTCTGCTCACAAAAGAATCTGTGACAAATGCCAAATGCCGCAAAAATGCAAAACAGACATTTGATGAGTTGTTTAAGATGCAGGTTGTTCCGATTGTGAATGAGAATGACGCCATTTCGGTGGACGAGCTTTCTTATGGGAACTTCGGAGACAACGATACACTGGCGGCATATGTGTCCCGGCTTGTGGATGCGGATCTTCTGATCCTGATGTCAGATATCGACGGGCTGTACACAGATGACCCGCGAAAAAATCCGAATGCAAGATTTATCCATACGGTCGGCAAGATCGGGCGGAGCCTGGAAAACATGGCAAAAGGAGCATCCAGTGACTGCGGGACAGGCGGTATGGCAACTAAGATCAAGGCTGCAAAAATTGCCACTGCAGCAGGGGCAGATATGATCATTGCAAACGGGGATAATATTTATTCGATCAATGATGTGATGAATGGTAAAAAAGTAGGAACGTTGTTTTTGTCAGAGCAGCATCAGAAAGAGATGTCAGAAGAGGTGGCGCCTGAACGGGCAGAGTTCCGCAGACAGGCAAAACGGGAAAAGAAGGTTTAGATGGTATCAGGAAAGGAGACTGTATGGAAACGTATATGGAGACATTGGGATGCAGAGCAAAAGAAGCATCAAGGGCAGCGGCAAAGCTGACGACCGTTGAAAAGAACAGAGGGCTTGAATTTGTGGCAGAAGAATTATGTCTGCGAAAAGAAGAGCTGCTGTCAGAAAACGAGAAGGACATGGAGGTTGCAAGAGAACAGGGGATGTCCGAAGCACTTCAGGACAGACTGAGACTGACTGAAGCACGGATTGAGGCAATGGCGGAAGGCTTGAGACAGATTGCAGGGCTTTTGGATCCGATCGGGGAAGTCCTTTCCATGAAAAACCGGCCGAATGGACTGCGTATCGGGAAAAAGAGAGTGCCGCTCGGTGTTGTTGGTATTATTTACGAATCCAGACCAAATGTCACAGCAGATGCGTTCGGGCTGTGCTTTAAGACGGGAAACGCAGTGATCCTGCGGGGAGGCAGTGATGCGATCAATTCCAACAAAGCAATCGTACAGGTGATTAAGGCCGGACTTCGCAAAGCCAGATTATCCCAGGATCTGATCCTGCTTGTAGAGGATACGAGCAGAGCAGTTGCCACGGAGATGATGCGCCTGCATGAGTATATTGATGTTTTGATTCCAAGAGGCGGGGCCGGATTGATCTCCACTGTAGTGCAGAACAGTACAGTGCCGGTAATTGAGACAGGAACCGGAAACTGTCATATTTATGTGGATGAGAGTGCGGATGTAGTGATGGCTGCGGAAATCATTGAAAATGCGAAGACACAGCGTCTTGGTGTGTGTAATGCATGCGAATCTCTTGTGATCCACGAAAATGTTTTAGAGCAGGCATTGCCGGGTATTGTAAAGCGCCTGAACAATCATCAGGTGGAGATTCGCGGAGATGAGAAGGCGAGAGCAGTCTGCACAGAAATTCTGCCTGCATCAGAAGAAGATTGGGGAATGGAATATCTGGATGCCATTATTTCCGTGAAGACAGTGGCTTCTCTGGATGAGGCGATCCGCCATATCAACCGGTATAATACCGGACATTCCGAGTCGATCATTACAAAAGATTATGACAGTGCGCTGCGTTTTCAGGATGAGATCGATGCAGCAGCAGTGTATGTCAATGCGTCCACCAGATTTACAGATGGATTTGAATTTGGGTTTGGCGCGGAAATCGGGATCAGTACGCAGAAGCTGCATGCGAGAGGACCGATGGGACTGGAAGCGCTGACGACAACAAAATATATTATTTTCGGAAACGGACAGATCCGAAAATAAAAAAATAAAAAACCATGCTTGCATAATATACAAAAAGGATGTATACTTATGCAAACGTGGTTTTTATTTATACAGAAATATGAATAAAATACAAAAAAATGCATACTAAATGAAAAAAATATGAATAAAGTGAGAAAGGGGATTTCAGAATGATAAAAGCAGGAATTATCGGTTCAACAGGATATGCGGGAGGAGAACTGGTCCGTATTCTGACAGGACATAAAGAGGCAGAGATCAAATGGTACGGTTCCAGAAGCTATATCGATCAAAATTATGCAGATGTATACCGCAATCTTTTTCAAATCGTGGATGCGAAGTGTATGGATGATAACATGGACGCGCTGGCAGATCAGGTGGATGTGATTTTTACGGCAACCCCGCAGGGGCTGTGTGCATCTCTGATCAATGAAGAGATTCTGTCAAAGACAAAAGTGATCGATCTGAGTGCAGATTTTCGGATCAAAGACGTGTCTGTCTATGAAGAGTGGTACAAAATAGAGCATAAAAGTCCTCAGTTTATCGAAGAGGCGGTGTACGGACTTTGTGAGATCAACCGGGAAAAGATCAAAAATGCAAGATTGGTAGCCAATCCGGGATGTTACACAACCTGCTCCATTCTCACAGCCTACCCCCTGGCAAAAGAAGGTCTGATCGATATGAACACACTGATTATTGATGCAAAATCCGGAACGTCAGGAGCCGGGCGGGGTGCAAAAGTGGCAAATCTGTACTGCGAAGTGAATGAAAATATCAAAGCATATGCAGTTGGAAGTCACAGACATACCCCGGAGATTGAAGAACAGCTCGGGTATGCGGCGAATGAGACCGTGAAATTGAGCTTCACACCGCATCTGGTTCCGATGAACCGGGGAATTCTGGTGACGGAATATGCATCGTTGAAAAAGGAAGTCACCAAGGCGGAAATCCGGGAGATTTATGAAACTTATTATGGAAAAGAGCCGTTTATCCGGATTCTGGATGACGGAGTCTGCCCGGAGACAAAATGGGTGGAAGGAAGTAACTATGCAGACATTGGCTTTCAGATCGATCCGCGTACCAACCGCATAATTCTGATGGGAGCCATCGACAACCTGGTAAAAGGAGCAGCAGGGCAGGCGGTACAGAATATGAACCTTTTGTTTGGATACAAGGAACAGGAAGGCCTGGAATTGATTCCGATGTTTCCGTAAAGATCCTATAGGCAGAGGTGAGAAGATGATTCGAACAATGATGATTGAAGATTATGAGCAGGTATATGCACTCTGGAAGAAGATACATGGTTTTGGATTGCGAAGTATCGATGATTCCAGGGAAGGCGTGGAAAAATTTTTAAAACGAAATCCAACGACCAGCGTCGTGGCGGTAGAAGACGGAAAAATCGTAGGTGCGATCTTGTGCGGCCATGATGGAAGACGAGGCTGTCTGTATCACGTCTGTGTGGATGAAGCGTATCGCAGACGAGGAATTGGGAGAGCAATGGTCGTACAGTCCATGGAAGCTTTAAAAGAAGAAGGAATCAGCAATGTATCTCTGATCGCATTTACGCAGAACGATATCGGAAATGCATTCTGGAATACCATCGGATGGAATGAGCGGCAGGATTTGAACTATTATGATTTTGTGTTGAATACAGAAAATATTACAGCATTTAATGCGCAGTAAATGAGGAGGCATGCACGATGAAAAAAATAACAGGCGGAGTCACAGCAGCAAAAGGATTTGAAGCAGCGGCAGCGGCCGCAGGGATCAAATATGAAAACAGAACAGATATGGCACTTGTATACAGCGTAAAACCGTGCAAAGTGGCAGGAACCTTTACGACCAATGTAGTAAAAGCGGCTCCGGTGAAGTGGGACCGCCGGATTGTGGAATCTAAGATCAAGTCTCAGGCAGTGATCATCAACTCCGGAATCGCAAATGCCTGTACAGGAGAAGAGGGGATGCACTGTTGTCTGGAGACTGCGAAAGCTGCAGCAGAGGCTCTTGAAATTCCGGCAGACGGTGTTCTGGTTGGCTCGACAGGGGTGATTGGGATGCAGATGCCGATTGAAAAATTAAAAAAGGGTATTCAGATTCTGGCAAAAGAAAAACAGTCGGGGGCAGTGGCAGCAAATGCGGCGGCAAAAGCAATCATGACCACAGATACTATGGAAAAAGAAGTGGCAGTGACCGTGGAGATTGGAGGGAAGACCGTTACCATTGGAGGGATGGCCAAAGGATCAGGTATGATTCATCCGAATATGTGCACCATGCTGGCTTTTCTTACAACAGATGCGGTAATCTCCAGAAAAGCGCTCAAAGCAGCACTTTGCGCAGATGTGGAAGAAACGTATAATATGATCTCTGTAGACGGAGATACGTCAACGAATGACACAGTACTTCTTCTGGCGAACGGAATGGCAGAAAATCCAAAAATCAAAGAAGGGACAAAAGAATTTGAACTATTTGCAGAAGCGCTGCATGAGGTCAACGAGACACTGGCAAAAAAAATGGCAGGAGACGGAGAAGGCGCCACAGCATTGTTCGAAGTGACGGTAAGAGGTGCAGATACGAAAGAACAGGCGAAAACACTGGCAAAATCCGTGGTCTGCTCCAATCTGACGAAAGCGGCGATTGCCGGTCATGATGCAAACTGGGGACGGATCTTGTGTGCTATGGGCTATTCCGGTGCCGAATTTGATCCGGAGAAAGTAGATCTGTATTTCAAAAGCAGCGCCGGAGAGTTAAAGATCATCGAAAACGGAGTCGCGCTGGATTACAGTGAAGAAAAGGCCACAGAGATTTTATCCATGCCGGAGGTGACTGCCATTGCAGATCTCGGACAGGGAGAGGAAACAGCAACCGCATGGGGATGTGATCTTACCCACGGATATATCGATATCAATGCGGATTACCGCAGCTAGTACAATGTATATTCAGTAAAAAAGACAGGCAGGAGGAGTGAGAATATGAATGAAAATATGAATCAATATCTGGAGAAGGCGAAAGTACTGATCGAGGCACTGCCGTATATCCAACGGTTTAACCGGAAGATCGTCGTTGTAAAATACGGCGGCAGCGCCATGACAGACGAGGCGTTAAAGCAGAAAGTAATCGAGGACGTTACCTTATTAAAGCTGGTCGGCTTCAAACCGATCATTGTGCACGGAGGCGGAAAAGAAATCAGTAAATGGGTCGGAAAGATCGGCAAAGAACCGCAGTTTATCAACGGACTTCGGGTGACTGATGAAGAGACCATGGAAGTAGCGGAAATGGTACTTGGAAAAGTGAACAAAAGCCTGGTACAGCTTCTGGAAGGACAGGGAGTACGCGCCATCGGAATCAGCGGGAAGGACGGTGGACTTCTGAATGTGGAAAAGAAATATTCCAACGGAGAAGATATCGGATTTGTCGGGGAGATCAAAAAAGTAGATGCACAGATTTTGCATGATCTTCTGGAGAAGGATTTTCTTCCGGTCGTGTGTCCGGTAGGAATGGATGATGAATTCCATACATATAATATCAACGCAGATGATGCAGCCTGTGCCATTGCAAGAGCCATGAAGGCAGAAAAACTGGCATTTCTGACAGATATTGAGGGAGTATATAAAGATCCGAAGGATCCTGCTACTCTCATCTCCGAGCTTCTGGTAAAAGAAGCAAAACAGCTGATCGAAGAAGGCTATATCGGAGGCGGAATGCTTCCTAAGTTGAATAATTGTATTGATGCCATTGAAAACGGCGTTTCCAGAGTGCATATTTTAGATGGGCGGATCCCGCACTGTCTGCTTCTGGAATTCTTTACAAACAAAGGAATCGGTACGGCAATTTTACATGAAGAAGAAAGCAGGTATTATGATGGTGAATGAGAAGATCAAAGCAGCAGAAGAAAATCTAATACACGTATACAATCGGTTTCCAATTGCGCTGGAGAGGGGAGAAGGTGTTTATCTGTATGACACGAACGGGAAAAAATATCTGGATTTTGCAGCCGGATTTGCAGTGTCGGGACTGGGATACGGAAATCAGAAGCTGAATGCGGCATTAAAATTCCAGATCGATCAGCTGTATCATACGTCCAACCTGTATTATCATACCAATTGTGGAGAGGCAGCACAAAAACTGAACCGGATTTCGGGGATGGACCGGGTATTTTTTACGAACAGCGGGTCTGAGGCAAATGAGGGGGCTTTAAAAGCGGCAAGACGATATGCGTATAATAAAAAATCGGGCAGATATCAGTTTATCGCCATGGAAAATTCGTTCCACGGGCGCAGCTTCGGCGCCGTTTCCGTGACTGGACATACTGCGTATAGAGAACCTTTTGAACCGATGCTCCCGGGAGTTTCTTTTGCAGAATTCAATAATCTGGACAGTGTGAAAGCGCTGGTGACGGATCAGACCTGTGCAATCATTTTGGAACCTTTGCAGGGAGAGGGCGGGATCAACCTTGCCACACAGGAATTTATGGAAGGTATCCGCAGGATCTGTGATGAGAACGATATCCTGATGATCTGTGACGAAGTGCAGTGTGGAATGGGAAGAACCGGCGCGATGTTTGCATGGCAGAAATTCGGGGTAAAACCAGATATTCTGACTATGGCAAAGGGAATTGGAAACGGTATTCCGGTGGGAGCCTTTGCCATGACAGAAAAAGTGGCACAGGCATCGTTAAAGCCGGGAGATCACGGGGCAACTTATGGCGGCAACCCGCTGGCATGTATGGCAGTCAAGACGGTGATCGACATTTTTGAGGAAGAAAAGATCGTGGAGCATGTCAATGAAGTGTCAGAATATCTTACGGATCGTCTGGAAGAACTGGTACAACATGTGGATGGCGTGCTGGAACGAAAAGGAACCGGACTGATGCAGGGCATTGTGTTAAAGAAACCGGCCGCGCAGGTAAATAACCGTGCCATCGAGGAAGGGCTTCTTGTGATTCAGGCACAGGGCAATGTACTGCGTCTGGTACCTCCGCTTATCATTGAAAAAGAGCATGTGGATGAAATGATCCCCAAATTGACAAAAGCATTGACAGAGTGATAAATGAAAAACCAGGATTCGGGAAATACTAAAAGAAATTGAGAAAAATTTCAGGAGGTAGAAAACGATGACTGGTTTTTTAATTGCCCTTCTTTCCGGGGCGCTGATGAGTGTTCAGGGGGTATTTAATACACAGGTGACAAAGACAACCGGATTGTGGGTCAGCAATATCTGGGTGCAGTTAAGTGCTTTTCTGGCATGTCTGGCGGTATGGTTTCTGGCAGGAAGGGCGGATGTGACTGCACTTGCGAAGGTGGAACCCAAATATATGCTTTTAGGAGGCGTGATCGGAGCAGGGATTACCTGGACCGTAGTAAAGAGCATGGCATCCTTAGGACCGGCAAAAGCTGCACTTCTAATTGTAATCTCCCAGCTGATCGTAGCGTATGTGATCGAGCTTCTGGGGATGTTTGGTGTGGAAAAATCTCCGTTTGCATTCCGGAAGCTGGCAGGGCTTGTCGTGGCACTGATCGGGATTGCAATCTTCCAGTGGGAATAGAGCGTCAGAATTGTAATAAATGCGTAACAGGATTGTAAAAATGTTATTGTAATTTTGAGCGTTTTTCGTTACAATATTACTGTCCGATATAAAAGGGGATTCCTTGCGTTTGAGATTGTGAGGAAATATGAGGGACAGATGGAAAAAGAAAGCTTATTATACAGTTGTTTTAATCTTGACTGCGTTGTGCCTGATCAGTGGGTGCGGGCAAGAGTCGGGGGAAGAACTTAAGGAGATTTCTCTGGAGGAGACACAGGAAGAAAAAGAAGAGTCCTCTGCAGAAGAAAAGAAGGTCGAAGACAAAGAACCGAAGAAGGAGACAAAGATTTTTGTCTATCTGTGCGGAGCAGTCGGAAAGCCCGGCGTGTATGAAGTGGGCAGTGACGACAGACTTTATGAAGTCATTGCCATGGCGGGCGGACTGACAGCTGAGGCTGCACAGGATGCAGTGAATCAGGCAAGGGTTGTTGTGGACGGAGAGCAGATCTACATTCCCACCAAAGAGGAGATGCAGACACAGGCAGCAGCACAGCCGGGGGCAAGTCCGGCAGAAGGAACAAAGCCGCAGGACGGAAAAGTCAATCTTAATACGGCGACAAAAGAAGAATTGATGACGTTGTCCGGTGTAGGCGAGTCCCGGGCGGACAGTATTATTGCCTATCGGGAAGAAAACGGCAGGTTCCAGAATACAGAAGAGCTGATGCAGATCAGAGGAATCAAAGAAGGTCTGTATAATAAGATTAAAGATAATATTACAGTATAGCAGGAAGTTGAAGGAAGAAAGTATGAGCAAGAAGAAGATCTTAGTAGTTGACGATGAAAAGTTGATCGTGAAAGGGATACGGTTCAGTCTGGAACAGGACGACATGGAGGTGGACTGTGCCTATGACGGTGAGGAAGCACTGCAGTATGCAAAGAACTGCGAGTATGACCTCGTGCTGCTGGATGTGATGCTCCCGAAGATGGATGGGTTTCAGGTTTGTCAGGCCATCCGTGAGTTTTCCGACATGCCGATCGTCATGCTGACTGCCAAAAGTGAGGATATGGACAAGATACTCGGGCTGGAGTACGGAGCGGATGATTATATTACGAAGCCGTTCAATATTCTGGAAGTCAAGGCCCGGATCAAAGCAATCATGAGAAGGACTGCGAGAAAAGAGGAGAGTGCGCAGACTGCCAAGATTCTGGTCAAAGGCAATATGCGGATCGACTGTGAGAGCAGAAGAGTGTTTATCGGAGAGCGTGAGATCAATCTGACAGCAAAAGAATATGATGTGCTGGAGCTTCTTGCCATGAATCCGAACAAAGTCTACAGCCGTGAGAATCTGCTGGATCTTGTATGGGGTGTGGATTATCCGGGGGATGCCAGAACAGTGGATGTACATATCAGAAGGCTTCGGGAGAAGATCGAGCTGAATCCGAGCGAGCCGAAGTATGTACACACAAAATGGGGGGTAGGTTATTATTTCCAGGGATAAATTACATATCAGAGTAAAGAATCATATATTTAAAAGCATGCGGTTCTGGCTGATCGTGCTGTTTGTGGTGTTTGGGCTGATCCCATGTCTGGCTTCTTATGTCTGGACAGTGAAAACATCTGAGCAGCGTGCCATTTCGGTCAGAACAGCAGAAATTCAGAATCAATGTACTATTCTAAGCAATCAGCTGAACAGTTATCAGTATCTGACCAACCCGTCTTCAGAAGTGATCGATGCAAATTTAACCCAACTGACCAATATTTATAACGGACGCGTGATGATCATCAACCAGAACCTGGATGTGATCAAGGATACGTATGGTCTGGATGAAGGAAAGACGATGGTATCTGAAAATGTGATCCGTTGTCTCAGGCAGGGCAAGAGCACGAGCTACTATGACAAAAAGAACCGGTACGTCGAGGTAACCGCACCGGTCATTTCGGAAGAAAAGGCAGTGACAGGAGTGATGCTGGCCAGTGTTTCTATGGATACGGTCCTGGATGGGATCCGTATGCTGCGCGCACAGGGCGGCGCAGTTCTGATCGTAGTCTTTCTGGTCGTATTGTCCCTTGGGATACTTGTGGCAGGATGGTTTGTACGTCCGCTTGGAAGGATCACTGCGTCTATTGAGAATGTGACAGAAGGGTATGAAAGTGAATGGCTGCATGTAGGGACATTTTCGGAGACAGGGCAGCTGTCTGATGCGTTTAACAAGATGCTGGGAAGATTAAAACAGCTCAATGATTCCAGAGAGGAGTTTGTATCCAATGTCTCTCATGAGTTAAAGACACCGCTGACATCCATGAAAGTGCTGGCAGATTCCCTGCTTGCCCAGGAAAATGTGCCGATTGAGCTGTATCAGGAATTTATGGGAGATATCGCAAAGGAGATTGATCGGGAAAATGACATTATCAGTGATCTTCTGACGCTGGTCAAGATGGACAAGACAGTACAGGGACTGAATATCAGACAGATCAATATCAATGAGCTTCTGGAGGCAATCTTAAAACGATTGAAGCCGATTGCCGATAAGAAAAAAATCGAGGTGGTACTGGAAAGCTTCCGACCCGTTTCTGCGGAGATCGATGAGATGAAGCTGACACTCGCCATTTCCAATCTGGTAGAGAATGCGATCAAATATAACCGGGACGAAGGATGGGTAAGAGTTTCCCTGAATGCGGATCACAAGTACTTTTATGTGAAGGTGATGGACTCCGGCATTGGAATTCCGGAAGAGGATCAGGCACATATTTTTGAGCGGTTTTACCGGGTGGACAAGTCTCATTCGAGAGAAATCGGAGGAACAGGTCTGGGACTTGCCATTGCCCGTAATGCAGTGATCATGCACAGAGGATCGATCAAAGTTTACAGCAGTAAGGGAGAGGGAACCACGTTTACCGTCCGGATTCCTCTGACCTATGCAGCATAAGGGGGAGCAGATGAAAAAAGTCAGAAAAATTCTCCTCATCTTTCTGGGAATCTGTCTTGCGTGCACGACAGTTTCCTGTGCCAAACGTACGGAGGTAAAAAAAGGAGATTCTTATATTTATTGTTTAAACAGTGACAGGACCGGGCTTCAGAAAGTGTCCTATGAGAGCAAAGAAAAGGATCCGCTCAAGGCGGCAAAAGCAATGATAAAAGAGTTGAAAAAGCCGTCTGAGGAGATTGAGTATACGCCGCCGATCCCGAAGGATGTGAAAGTGAAGCATTATGAACTGGAGGGAGGAATCCTGTACCTGGATTTTAATGCAAAGTATAAACAAATGGATACCGTAGAAGAGACTCTGGTGAGGGCGGCTCTGGTAAAATCCTTAGTCAGGATTGAGGGGATCAACAGTGTCTGGATCAAAGTGGAAGGTGCGGATCTGACCGACAGCTCGGGACAGGTACTCGGATATCTCAATGAAGATGATTTTGTGCAAAGCGAAGGCGCTTCGCCGAGTTCGTATCAGACAGGGACGCTCACTTTATATTTTTCCAATGAAGCAGGAGATGCGTTGGTGGAGCAGACAATGGAAGTCCGCTATAACAGCAATATTTCCAGGGAGAAGCTGATCGTGGAAAAGCTGATGAAAGGTCCGGAGACGTCGGTCGCAAAAGCAACGATCAATCCGGACACCAATCTGCTGAGTGTGACAACAAAGGATGGAATCTGTTATGTGAATTTTGATAAGACCTTTTTAAAAGGTGCCTATGATGTCAAACCGCAGGTGACGATTTATTCTCTGGTCAATTCACTGACACAGGGAACCGGAGTCAGGAAAGTGCAGATATCCATTAACGGCGAAAACGATGTCAAATATATGCAGACTGTAGATTTGAGTCAGCCATTGGAGGCTGACCTGGGATGGAATGAGGAGAAGAAGTAGTTTTGAGAAAACGACCGCTTTGTACGGCGGCAGTGGCAGTTCTGATTCTGCTGGCAGCAGTGAACATCTGGTTTGAATCCGCGATTTCAAATCCGTGTACACTGCGCCGGATCATCCCGGATGCTTCACAGGTGACTGTGACAGGGCAGGTGAAGCGGTGGGAGGAAAAGCCTGATTACAGGATATTTTATCTGAGAGACTGCCAGGTGCTGCAAAAAGAGAATAATACCAATTCTGACAGGCAATCTGTCAACAAGCAATTCAAAGAACAAGTCAAAGCAAAGGTGCTGCAAGAGCCGGAGCTTCTAATTTATATCGAACAGGATCAAAAAGAAACTCAAACAATCAAACTTGGAAATCAAATACAGATTCAGGGGGAACTTTCGTATTTTAAAGAGGCGAGAAATCCCGGGAATTTTGATCAGAAATTTTATTATGAAAAACAGGGACTTCACGCAAGTATATGGGTGAAAAACTGCCGGATCACAGATCAGGAAACGTGGAAATTCCGGGAATGGCTGGCAAAATTAAGAAGAAACTGGAAGAGACTTTTAGTCAGTCAGATGGGAGCACGTCACGGAAACAGCATGAGCGCGATCTTACTGGGAGAGAAAAGTGAACTGGATGCCCAGATGAAAGCATTGTATCAGAAAAGTGGGATCGGCCATATTCTGGCTAAAAAATGTACTAGTGGATATATATGTGTATAATGTTGATTGTGCGTGAAAAAAGATATTATTTGATACAGGAAACACAGGAAGAGGAGAGATGTGTATGCAGTATGCAGTTGTGGAGTATTATAATGTAAAGTTTTACATCATATTTAAAAGAGATGAAGATATTTCTAAATTTTGGTATTTAAGCAATCGGATAGAAGCAGGTGAGAAATTATATATGAGAGATATTTATCGTTGGTGTGTTGTTCATAAGATACATATAATGAGTAAATTTGTATATTTGAAAGATATACCAATTACAGCAAATATTTGGAATTATTATAGTTATTTACGTGCGAAAAGCGAATATAAAAGATTAAAACATGAGTATAGTTAGAAAATATTTTGATAGTATTGGGCAAATTTAATGATCAAAGTATTCTATTGACAGTTATAGGTTCTACATATAAAATAAGTATGACACACATTTGTAATTCCGAGATACAGAAGGAATTATAAAACTTTTGTTCTAAGCAGAGTGATTAGAACCATGATTTTTGCAGATGAAGTCTGCTATCGTGTTTTGAGTACAGAAAGGCATTGATTATTTTTATGGAATAATCAGTGTCTTTTTTTGTTTTAACAAAAGTTGTGTCAGAAAGTAGGACATAGTTTCGCTTAAACAATCAAAGTAGTAGAAAGGAGCTGTGGGTAACATGTTGCAGGAAATTAAAACATTAGTTCAGACATTGAATGAACAGCGGGATGCATATTATAATAAGGATTCCCCAAAGATGACTGATAAGGAATATGACCGTCTATTTGACCGTTTGGAAGAACTGGAGAAAAAATCAGGAATTATCTTCTCTAATTCGCCAACGCAGAGTGTCGGTTATTATCCAGTCAGTGAATTAGCGAAAGTAAGGCATACAAGAGCGTTGCTTTCGCTTGAAAAAACAAAACAGATTAGGGAGTTGGCTGATTTTATGGAAAATCAGGATACCTTACTGATGTTGAAACTGGATGGACTGACTGTTAAGCTTGTCTATGAAGAGGGTAGGCTGGTACAGGCATCTACTCGTGGTGATGGAAATGTTGGAGAGGATATTACCCACAATATCCCTGCATTTGAAAATGTTCCGCTTTCTATCAGTTATAGGGAAAGGCTTGTTACGACTGGCGAGGCATTTATCTATAAGGACGATTTTCGCCAGTTAAAAGATACAATCCGAGATGGAAATGGAGAACCTTATAAAAATGCCCGCAATTTGGCTTCCGGTTCTGTCCGTAATCTGAATCCAGAAGTGTGTAAAGGACGACATGTTCATTTTATTCCCTTTAATGTGTTAGAGGGGATGGATGAAGGAACTGGTGTTGATAGTAGGGAGTTTAAGCTAATGCAACTTGGAGTCTTGGGATTTGATACTTGTCCTTATGTATATATGGAAGCAGGAAAACACAGTGAGAAAGAACTTAAAGAGCAGATTGAGAAGTTGAAAACTGTTGCAAGTGAAAAGGGAATTCCCATAGATGGTTTGGTTCTTATTTATGACAATCTTAGCTATTCTTTTAAATGTGGTAAAACTGGACACCATTATAAGGATGGACTTGCCTACAAGTTTGAGGATGAAACTTATGAAACAACACTACAAGAAATAGAATGGACACCTTCACGATCTGGTGATTTAGCACCGGTTGCTGTATTTGATTCTGTAGAGATTGACGGTGCGGATGTTTCAAGAGCATCACTCCATAACTTGTCTTTCATTAAGAATTTGGAATTGGTTCCTGGATGCCGTATTCTGGTTTCAAAGCGGAATATGATTATTCCACATATAGAGGATAACCTTGATAGGGGTTTTTATTATGACACTTATCCGCTTCAATGCCCTTGTTGTGGCCGTAATACAAGAATACGGAAAGGGAAAACGAATAAAGGAAATACTTTGGAGACTATATACTGTGACAATCCGGAATGCGATAGCCAGATATTAAAGAAGTATGTTCACTTTGTAGCGAAAAAGGCAATGGATATATCTGGGATTTCCGAATCAAATTTGCGGCGTTTTTTGGAATGTGGATGGCTTACTTCATTCCAGGACATTTACCATTTAGACAGGTATCGAAAAGAAATTGTTGCTTTGGATGGATATGGGGAAAAGTCTTATGAGAGGCTTTGGACAGCAATCAATGAGAGCAGAAACACAGATTTTATCCATTATTTGACTGCAATGGACATTCCAATGGTAGGTACGACAAAGAGCAGGGTGTTGTGTGAAATTTTTGAAGGAAATTTGGACAGCTTTGAGAAAGCGGCTACAGGAAACTTTGATTTTTCAAAGATAGAAGATTTCGGAGATGTTTTAAACCGAAATATTCATACGTGGTTTGCAAATGAAGAGAATTTGAGCTTGTGGAGGGATTTGCAAATGGAAATGAGCTTTAGACCTATGGAGAGTGAAACAGAAGAAAACAAGTTAGTAACGGTTGATAATCCGTTTCAAGGCTGTACGATTGTTGTTACAGGTAAACTTATGACCTTTACTCGTGATGGAATCAATACAAAGATATGGGAACTTGGTGGAAAACCGGGGAGTTCAGTCAGTAAGAATACAGATTATCTAATTTGCGGTGAAAAGGCTGGAAGTAAACTAGCAAAGGCACAGTCATTGGGAATAAAAATTCTTTCAGAAGTAGAATTTTTGGATATGATTGCATAGGTAAAGAAAGGGACAATAGGTAAAGATCAGAAAGGCATTGATTATTTTATGGAATAGTCAATGCCTTTTTAAGGAGAATAGTATGGGGTATAGAGAGCTTGCAGTAAAGATAAAGAATGGATATAGCAGTTTAAAAAGAGAGCCAGTATTTAAATGTTTAGATATTATCTGGAATCAAAAGTTAAAAACAGCAGAGATTTCCGTAGTAAATGATGCAGAATTTAAAGTCATTATCATTGGCAGTACGCAAAATCTTACTACATCAAGAGGATATATGTATTTGTTTTACACAAATGACAGCAAGGTATTATTTCCTTCCGTCAAAGAAATAATACGCAGATTGAAGATTGTTGCAAGCGGAGAGAGGTTGACAGATCAAGATGCAGAGTACTTTGATTGGGAGGAATATGGTTCATTAGAAATGCAAAGAATTTATTTTTCTGAAATTATTAAAAGGGAGGCGAAAACGACTTAGGCTGTAAAGTGTTTTTAAGGAAGCATAATTATATGAATCTAGTAAGGGCTAGAGGGATAAAGAGTGTAATGAAGAAGTTGTGGTATTATTAGAAGAAAAGTGATAGAATAAAAAATATAATCATATAGGAGGATATAATTATGCCAAGAGGAAGAAAGAAAATGGAAAAAATTACTTTGGAAGAACAGTTAGCTTTGGTTGACAAGGAGATTGAGGCTACAGAGAGTTCATTAAAAAATTTACGTCTGAAGAGAAAAGATTTGAAAATAAAGATTGAAGAACAGCAAAAGGATGAACTTTATAGATTAGTTCAGAACTCAGGTAAGAGTTTGGAAGAAGTTATAGCAATGTTGAAAGAAGAGAAAGAAGAGAATTAAGAGCATGATGCAAAAGAGTACTGGGCTTGGAGATGTCCAGTACTTTTTTTGTAATTTACACTATTAGTAATGCAATAGATATTTTCAATTCTAAAAAACCTAAGAAATGGAGAGGTGAACATCACGAAAAAAGCAATTGTAGTCCACTTGAAAGATTTGTGCCAAGCCTGCTAAGATAGAAATTCGAATATTATATGTACCGTTCTCTATTTGTGAATATACGCTGCGAGTGATATCTAAATTCAGAAGTTGTAGTTTTGTTGCTACCTGTTCTTGAGTCATATGGCGTTCTATCCGAAGTTCCCGGATTCTAGTGCCGATTGATATGTCCTGTTTTAATTTTTGATCCATTTTATTTTCTCCCTTACTTATATACATATTACAGAAAAATTTGCAATGAATACGTTGCATTGCTATCTTGATTCTATGGGAGAAAGAGGATATAATTGCAATGAATAGGTTGCAAAATGAAGAATGTGGTAAAAAAAATTTTAAAAATTTATATTTTACAAATGAAATAGAAAAACCTTTGAAAAAGTAGGAAAAACGAGCCATGTGAGAGGGCAAGAATATTGAGAGCAGGATATTCATGGCATTGGTTAAAGATTGAAAAATAATCTCTTGTTGGAGATCCTTTTATAAAACGTATGTAGAAGGAATAACTGTGCATGGATTATTTCGCCATCAATGAAATTTTCTGGAGTAGCACTGCAAGTTGGCGGTTGGATTCCACATCGTTTCATACCCTCTTTTTGAATTTGTTTTATGATAAAACATAAATAATGACTGATAGAATCATAAATAGAGAGTGTTAGGAGGGTAGAGGAAAATGAAACGGTATTATGTGGTACATGTAAAGCTAATTTGGGGAATGGTGCTCTTATCTTTTGCATCTCTTTTGTGGAACGGGGTTCAATTTTTCAGTCAGAAAGATAATCTTATTGAAGAGAGAAAAAATCAGAAAGAGGTTTCTTATGAATATAAAAAAATCGAATTTGCTCATTCAAAAGTAAAAGATTCGGTGGACTGTTATCTGTGCGGAAATAATAAGCGCAGCCTTATGGGAATGTATCGGAATTCTGATGAATTGGGAATTGTCAGTGTTAACCATTGGCATGTGGAAAATCTCCGTACACGGAACAGGGATGATGCAGGACAACTGATTAATTCCAGCGGTTCTGTAAATACAATTACAGGAACGGGAGAGGGTGGCAATTTCTTTTACAGCAGCCCTATGAGTAATCGTGGGATTTCTAATGTAAAAGTGAACTATGGAGAAGATAGTATTTTAGATGGAAAGGTAGCGAGAAAATTATTCTGCCAAGCTTGTCTGGAGAAGCTGGAAAGGGTAACAGAAACGTATGTGCCGGAAGACAAAAGCCCTAAGGTAAGAGATTTATTTCTTATAGATTTTAAAACCATGGAACTGTATTCCCTACAGGGACAATATACAGCATATATGATTCGAGATTATTATGTGCAAATTGATTATCAGGAGGAAGGCTTGAAAGTGACAGCCTTTTATGCACCGATATTGGAAAATGGGGAAAAAAGAATAGAATAATATTTATGTATTATAAGACAAGTTAAAGGATTTTGATTATCAGTTGATAATTGAAATTCTTTTTTTATGGTTTTTTACACTTAAATTTATATTTATTTACAGAAACATCACATGTACCGCCTTTTTATTTATTGAAGTTTGGTACATTGACAATTAAATACAGTAGTCACTGAAGCGTTCAGACGGATGTACACAGGAGAATGGAAAACAGTTTGGAGGAATTATATGTTGTTGTTAAGCGTTATAGGTGGCATTTTATTTTTTTTATTGTATTGCTGCCTTGTGGTAGGAAAAAGAAGTGATAGAAAACTGGCAGATTATGAGGAAAGAGAAGAACAGAAAACAAGTAAAGATACTGCAAAGAAATTGGGGGCAGATATATGGGAAAAACAGGAGTAATAAATAGGGATTTTACTGGGGAGGAAAATAACGTTTACCATGATGTAATCCGGCTATTTAAAATATATCGAGCCGTAAACTGGAGAATGCAGATTAAAGTCAATCAAGTAAAGCACCGGATACGGGAAGAGTATGGAACGGATCTTGATGAATTTTTGGATAGTATCTATCAGGCTGGTATGGATATCAATCAGGATTTAGATGATATGAAGCAGAGGATAGAAGTAATCAACCGATCTAATAAGTTTCTGAAACTGATAGATGAAGCGGTAGAGTTGATGAGAAATTTTCATCCGCAAGGAGAACGTTATTACTGGGTTTTATATTACAGTTATATGTCAGCACGAAAAGCAGAGAACATAGATGAGATATTAGACCTGTTAGAGCCGCATTTTCCAAAAATCACACGAATACACCGGGCAACGTATTTCCGATGGCGAGAGCAGGCTTTTCAAGCTGTCAGCAGTATTTTGTGGGGATATGAAGACGAGAGCAGACAGATTATTGAGTACTTCAAAAATAATTTTGAAGTGGAATAGATATTCTGTTGACATGAAAAGTGCGAAAAATTTATATTAGGTACAAGTAATCAATGCGCATAAATTACACAATAATTTTTGAAAGATTTGTACCGGAAAGGAGAGACAAAATATGTTAATGATACCGATTGACACAGGAAATAAAGCAATTAAAACAGAAAATTTTGAGTTTCATTCTGGGATTACGGCATTGGAGAGCATGCCGGGGGAAAATGAAGAGGCGTTAATGTTTCAAGATAAATATTATCGGTTAAGCCATGAAAGAAATGTGTATTTGCCGGATAAGACGCTGGATGACCGTTATTACCTACTGACACTGTTTGCAATTGCAAAAGAATTGGAAAAGCTGAGACAGTCCAGACTATTTATTCCGGGGGAACTGATTAGTATGGACCTGGTAGTAGGACTTCCGCCGCTATATTATCGGAGTCAGTACAAAAAGTTCAGAGACTACTTTTATCGAGAGGGGCGGTTGGTTCATTGTGCATATATGGGAAGGTCATACCGATTGACTTTCTCTAATGTATATGTTCATATGCAGACATACGCTGCATATCTGTATCTGGCGAAAGAACTGAAACTGTCTACATATCCAAAAGTATTGATGATTGATATTGGCGGATATACCTTAGATTACATGTTATTGGAGAAGGGTATGATTTTGTGGAATTACACAGATTCAACAGGAAAAGGCGTTATCTCCATGTATCAGAGGGTAAATAAAGGGATTCGTGAAAAGTTTGACTTGGACTTAAAAGAAAATGATATTGATTCTGTTCTGAAAGAAGAAAGCTGTATGTACGGCGAGGCGATTCGAAAACGGGTAGTAGAAATCGTTACCGAACATGTGGAAGAAATACTGGGAATGTTTCGGGAGTGCGGAATAGATTTGCGTTCGGCAATGACGATTTTTGTAGGTGGAGGTTCAATTCTTTTATCAAAGATAATTGAAACCGTGTGGAAACGATATGACGGAGAATATTACGTGGTAAATGATTCAAAAGTCAATGTACATGGGTACCGAAAAAAATATCTGTTTGATAAAGAAATGCAGTAAAAGGGGGTATCCTTATGGCAAAACAGGATGAACACCGTTTTAATTTGAGATTTGATGAAGATGATGAAAATCATAGACGGGTAAGTGCCTATTTGAACCAATGCGGCAGAAAAAAGGCAAGATACATTGTAAAGGCGGTACTTGCCTATTGGGAGCTGCAAGATGGAAGGATACCGGTCGTAGAACAGCCGGAAAGGAAACAGTTATCAGAAACAGAGTCAGCGATTCATAAAATAGGAGAACAGAATAAGGCGGACAGACTGATTCAGGTAGAAGATGTAAAGGATAGTGTGCTGGATCGGGAGGAAGCTGATTTGATGCGTCAGAATTATGCAATGTTTGAGGATATGGAGTAGGAAAGGAGAGAGGTATACGAGAACAAAAAGAAATGCAGGCAGAATGACGCTGGCAATCATCATTGCGGTATTGATCATGCTTTTGTTTCAATGTTTTTTTGAAGTAGCGTATGTAAACGGGAAGTCAATGGAACCGACTTTTCAGAATGGAGATGTACTCTTATTAAAGAAATGGGGAGTACCCAAAAAAGATGATATTATTATCGCATACATAGAAGAACTTGACCTCATGGTAGTAAAAAGAATACTGGCTATAGAAGGTGATGTAGTCAGTATAGATGAAAGTGGTGTATACGTGAATGGGAAAAAAGCTGCGGAATCCGTTGATATGAAACGGACGAGTATGGAATTTATAGTAACTGCAAATCAGTATTTTCTAATCGGGGATAATATGATGGATTCTTTGGACTCACGTATTTGGGGATGTATAGGTAGAAGTGCTGTCCAGGGGATCGTTATAAAAAAATTATTTTAGAGGAGGCAGAAGAATCATGAAAATGAACAAAATATATGGATTGTGTGCAGTGCAGCTCATGGGGGTAGGTGTACAGCTTATGAATAGGGTAGCAGGAAGTATGATTGTCTTTCTCGGTGTCATAGGAATTATTTTGTTTGTGGCAAGAGAGGATATGGAACGTCGAAAATATAAGACTTGTCCAAAGTGCAAGGCACAAATACTGAAGAAAGCACGTATCTGTCCAAAATGCGGAAATCAGTATATGCAGGCTGTATCAGAAGAAGCATTAATGGAGATGATTGAACAGAGATGTGTTGAAGAGGAAGAAAGAACTTCAGAAATGATTGATTGTGACTTTGAGAAAATTGAGGAAGTGGCAGTAGACACATTTACTTCTTTCGATGGGGATATACAGGAATTTTTGGAGAAAAAGGACTCTCAGGAGAATATATTAACTGTGAATTAAGAAAATGCTAGTAAAAAGTAAGAATTGACATAAGAGATTGGTGTTAAGATTATACTAAATAACCATTTTAATATTGAAAGATACAAAAGAAAGGTATAATCTCATATAGAAGTATAACAAATATTTTGGCAGATATTTCTAGAGATAAACGGTAGAGTTATAAAAAAGAAATACTGCAATCAAGGTAATATAAGCGAAATAACAGACTGTTGGGACATGATCCTGACAGTCTATTTTTTTGTCGAAAAATGTATTTTTCTGCATGAATATATGCGGATGCAGAAAAAATACTGGGCAAGGTCACCGCCTGAAAGGTTCAGCGAAATGAGTAAAAACTTTCAGGAGGCAGAGATGGATAAATATAATGATGAATTAAAAATGCAGTTTAGTGCGTATGTGAAACAGTCAATTTTAAACAGGAGAGGACAATACCTGAGGAAAAAATACAGGATTGAAAGTCTTGAAGTAAATTATGAAGAGTACCTGAGTGTTCTGAAGCAGGATACAGAAGAACTATTTGGAAAAATAGAAAAACTGTCAGGGAAAGTATTTAGTGAGATAGTAGAGAGCAGGCTGCTTTTAGAGCAGATAGAAGATTATCAGCTTTTACAAGCATTAATTACGTTATCTGAAGAACAGAAAAAAGTAATTTTGCTCCGTATATTTTACGAAAAAACATTTCGAGAAATTGATTGGATTCTTGGATTTCCAGAGAAAAAAGCTGAAAATACATACTATAATGCTATCAAAAAGCTACGGAAATTAATGGGAGGTAAACGTCATGGAGTTTAAAGAAATGTTGAAGTATGCGAAAGCATATGATAAAAGAGCGATGATGGATATAATAGAAATGTACCGTCCATTATTGATTAGTAAGTCGGTTGTGAATGGAAAATTTGATGAAGATCTATATCAAGAATTTGTCTATACCATGTTGATGTGTATTTTAAAATTCCCATATCCTCAATCAAAACCGGAAGAATAGGAAATAAAAATACTATATGTTGTGTTTTGATATTGACACAAACTATATATTGTTGTATGATAAGCTTGATACAAGTGTTTTTCAGAAAATGATTTCTGAAAGAAGAGTTTTTGTTTCAGCATAAGTTGGAACTAAAATTTAGGCAGTTTACTGCGTGTAAATTCGGAAGAAAGGCATTGATTGTTTTAGGATAATCAGTGCCTTTTTTGTGTCTGAAAGGAGAAAGTATCAGAAAGGAGGATAGCGGGAAAAAAGAAGAACGGGAAAGGAGGAAAACGAATGAAACCTAAAAAATTTGTACAGATTTATGGCAAAGTTGTATTGCCGATAATCAGAGGAATGACTGTAAGATATTTCAGTAATGGAACATGGAAAGAAACCGCAAGGGTAAGGCGTGTGATTGAGGTAACGGATGCATACATTAAATTTGAAACAGACCGTATTCGTTACTGTATTGATTTTGGGATGGTAGAGGATAATGCAATGCCGATAGCAGCATAGAAGGAAAGGGAAAGGGGCGAAGGATTTTCCCCCTCTCCCGGTAGTCTTAGGTGCTTTTCGGAGACTAGCTAAGAACTGTCTAGACCTATTTATTTTTGTTGTTGATATTTTTCTTATACCATTCTATGCCGCGTTTTCCACACTCATCACGAATCTTGTCCCTAAGAATACCAGTTTTTGTTTGGATTGAAACCATGCGTTCATATAAACATTTAGTTGTTTTTACACACACGTCTTTAATGTTGTATAATTCTTTTTTGTCGTGAGGAGAAACACGAACTTCCCCTTTACCTATTGCAACCAATAAGTTACTTATTTCATCTCTAACTTTTTTGGAATCAATATAGTCGGAATATGCGATATTACTCATAATAAAAGAACGAAAATGTAAACTAGTATATCTGTGAAATTTATCGTTCGCAAGACGCCTTTGATTTTCGTATTCTAAGTTTTTGTTTAAGGTATAAGACACATTGGTAAGTTCTTGAAATCGTTCTGTCCATGCTGTACTAGCTTTTATATATCCTTTGCGTTTGGCATTTTGAATTAATTCTTTGTTTTTTTCTAATTCAATTTCTAATTTTTTTTGATAAGTGTCAATTTTAAATTGTAAATCATCAGTACTTTTACAATCTTGAATCGTATAGCTAGTATTATTCCTATGATTTTTCGGAATGGAATGTTTTTTCTTTTTGTTAGAGCTAAAAAGAATTATAATTAAGAAAATGATAATTACTGCCACAATAACCATTCCAATATTGTCAAATAGCGTATTTTTTAATGTATTCATAATAACCCTCTTTAGTGTATTTTTGATGCTAACATAGGAATAATATTTACGATGGTAGTTACACCATTTATTCTTAATCTGAGTAAATCCATATAGAATTTCATCTCCTTTTTACTAATTGTTCCAGCATACATTTTGGTTTGGTAAAATTGACATACTTGTTCGGCTTCGGAAATTGCTTTTGAAGCCTTTTTTCTGTCTATCATAGCTAATTTCATCATTTTATCAAATCGTTTGTTCTGTTCTTTCCTTTGTGCTTCTAAGTTTTTATAGTACAGATCCATTTCTTTTATTTTCAATTTGTAAGCAGAAGCAATTCTTTGAATTTCTGTGTCATAATAACGATTGATGTTCATAATACTTTGTTGAAGATTACCTTTGATTTGTGCGAGTTTTATTTCTGTATCGCTTTCAATACGACTCATAGCCACATGATATTGCTTATCTACACCGTCTGATATAAACTTTAGCTTTTTTTCAAATTCTTGATGAGCATATTTCATGCGTTTCCTTTCATTTACAAACTTTCCGACACTCCGCAATAAATCTGGAATTACGGTCACTTCGGGAAACCCCACTTCTGTTTTGTTAGATTCCACAAAATTAGCTAGTTTAAATAATCCATCGGTATTCATTACAGGTTCCAACACATTACTATTTTCAAAGCCAATTGGTTGAGAGATGAATTGTTGAAAAGATTTGTTTGAATTTGACGAAAATTTATTATATTTTTGGTTATTATTCTTTTTGTATGTCATGATATCACCTCTTCAGTTAATTCTAATATCTTATATAATTATAACGGTATCTATTAGTACTGTAAAGCTGTTAAAGTAACTTGGTAAAATACAATAAGAGTCAAAATACTTTTCTTAGGATGAAATTTACTACAAATGGTGACTTTATTCTATAAGAGATAAAATTGCTATGATTATGCGACTATATTGCGAACCTATTGATATTGACAGATGACTTCCACAAATATACAATGATAAAGTAAAGTTTTGTGCATGAACGGAACTTGCATGGAGAGCCGCAAAACATTACAGCAAACAGACAGTCACAAAAGGGCTGTCTTTTTTTATGCAAAAAGTAAGTTGATTTTCATACAGAAGGGAGGGAAGTTATTGGCAGAAAATATCAAAAAACAGAATATGGATAGTCTAAAAACGGGGAATCAGTACATGCAACTGGTTCCTCGTTTTGCATTTATTGCTTTTTTAGCTGTTGCACTGATTGCGGTTTCGGCATCACCTGTTTTTGCCGCCGGTATTTTTGATACAGCAAAAAATGCGATGCAGACAGTTTACAAAGATGTAGCGGGTATAGCAACAGTAGCAGCGGTTGTGTGTGCGGCAGTATGCTTATTCTTAATGAACTTTTCTAAATCAGGTCGGACAGTAGATGAATCAAGATCCTGGTTAAAGAGAATCATCATTTGCTGGGCAGCACTCATGACAATGGGAGCGATTGTAACATATTTCGAGAGTATCATTCCAAAGAGTATGTTCGGCGGTTAATGTAAACAGACAAAGCCGGCGCTCTCCCGGCAGAAAGGAGGTTGCCTGAAAGGGTAAGAGACATATATGGGTTGGTTATTAGAATTATTGGTCGAGGGAATCAGAGAAATGCTGTCACAGTTTGTAATCGACATGATGACGCTTGTGACGGATATGTTTACAGAGCTACTGTCCTGTGACCTTAGTTTATTTGAGGAATTATTTTCTGTGGTAGGAGACCTGTATACGAATGTGATGTTGCCGATGGGAATAGCCCTGCTTCTTTTGATTTGTGTCTGGCAGTTATTTAAAAGTATGTTTGGAAAAGCAGGAGTTGCTAGTGAAGATCCAATAGAATTGGTATGCCGGACTGGAATCAGTCTTTTTTTTATTGTGGCGGCAAAGCCATTGGTGGACTATATTCTGACGGTGGCAGGTACGCCGTATCAATGGATTGCAGGAACAGATATTGAGGTAAGCAGTTTTTCCGAATATGTATCAGCATTGGAAGGACTGACTGGCGGACTGGGAATTGACAGTTTAAACATAGCGGTGCTTATGTTAATCATGCAGTTTGTAGTTGCATGGAATTATTTTAAAATGCTCTTTGTAATTGCAGAGAGATATGTATTGCTTGGTGTATTTTCCTATACTGCACCTTTAGCATTTGGTACGGGCGGTTCAAAAGCAACAAATAACATTTTGGCATCATGGGCGAAGATGTTTGGCGGGCAGATTGTGTTAATTATTCTGAATTCATGGTGTTTGAAAATGTTTTTATCAGGGTATGGGAATCTTAATGCAAGCAGTTACGGATTTACCAAATTCTTTGTCGCAACGTTATGTCTGGTAGGCTTTTGTAAAGTCACGTTTAAATTAGACTCATATTTATCCTCACTGGGCGTTAATTTAGGACGACCAACAACTGGAATCGGGGCGCTTGGTCTGATGATGGCAGCCGGAAGAGTGCTGTCACATGTCGGAAGGGGCGTCGGTGACTCAGCAGGAGCAAGTGATCATGCAGGAAATAGCCAGGTATCTACAGATGGAGCCGGAATGACGGATGCTGCACCAGGTCCGATTCCAATGGGATTTGGAAACGACGGTGATGCGATGCACATGGAGGGCGAAAATGATTTTGATAGTGCAACAGTTGATGAAGCAGTAGATATGGAAGCAGATGGAAACGACTTTGATTCTATGGATAAGGAACAGGGCGGTGTATTGCAAGAAATGGGTATGATGCCTGAAGATACGTTTGCTGATGAAGAGGGAATGACAGATATGAATGGTTTCTCCGATGGCACAGACTTTGATTCCGGTGAGTTGTCAGAGAATTCTGCAGATGGTCTCGTGGAAGGTACAGATGGTCTTGTGGAAAGTGCAGATAGTACAGATATGGATACTGTGCTCACAGGAGAGGGAAGTATGGTGAGTGATTTCGGAGATTATCCGGTAGAGGAAGATGAAGCAGAAACGGGAGATTCCATAGAGCCTGAAATGGAATTAGACGGAAATGCAATTGGTAGTACTGGTGGCGAAGATATCGGAATTGGAAGTGGAATGGATACATCCGGTGGAGAATCGCCGCTTTCTGGAGGAAATCAATTATCTGGTAAACAGGTATCCGGACAGTCTGGTGGAATTATCAGCGAAATAGGCGGAGATGGCGGTGTAATGCTGTCCGATTCTTTTGATGCAGGTGGACAAGACTATACAGCAGAGGGTAGATCTCTGCATACAAATGATGGCTTGGATAGAGAGAACAGAGGCTATCAGTCAGAAGGATATCACGATTTTGATGTACCGATACATCAAAATACTTCTTCCACCATGGATACAGACCATAGTTTAAATGGTTTAAATACGGAAGAGGTTAGAAGCCAGGACAGGAGAAACGGTGCTGAAACAAGGAAAAGCTGGGAAGTTCCAAAATCAAGGGAAGAACTTAATCAGCGAAACCAGAAAAATCACAGACGGAATGAAGATGATTTTCTGACATAAGGAAGGGGTGAATGTATGAGAGATGACAAATCAAATGCCTCTCCTTTAGATGGTGCAGCTGGTACTGTAAGTCAGGCAGCACAAACAGCGGGGCAAATTCAGAAAACAGTAAATCAGGCCAGACAGGGAGCAGGTGCGGCACAAAAGGCGGCTCATACATCACAGGCAGCTTACGCCGCAACTGCTTCGGCACAGGGAGGCGCAGCAGCAGCTGGTGCAACAACAGGAACCGCCCTTGCAGGACCGCTGGGGACAGTTGTAGGCGTGATTGTAACGAGTAAAACATTTTGGAAGGTAGTCGGTGGTATTTTGATGGCAATCTTCTTATGGATGTTTATTATTGCAAATCTCATTGGTATTATTTTGACTTATCTTGGATTCGCTGATGCAGATGCCTTTGCAAATGAAGCCCAGTCGGAAGAACTTGCCAATCTGAAAGTCCGGGTAGAGCAGATTTTGGACAAGGAAGAGTATGAGCATGAGATTATGGCAATCATTGAGCAGAATAGAGATGTAAGGTTGGAAGAGATTGCTGCAGATAAGCAGGAAAATTATAATGATTACGAATTGTCTGTGATAGATGAATATGAAACAAAGTTTAAGAGAAATGCAAGCTATTATCTTTCTATATTTTTACTGGATATCTGGGATTCCAACACGAGAAATGAGTTTTTAGGATATTCCAGTGAGTGGGGAGATATGACAACAAATCTGTCAAGTCCATATGATGCTTACTTCCAAGAGGCTGCACAGTCCTATGGTGTTCCGGTGGCTTTATTAAAAGCAATGGGAAAAACGGAGTCAAATTTTAATCAGAGTGCCGTTTCCAGTGCAGGAGCAATCGGAGTGATGCAGCTTATGCCGGGAACTGCCGCTTCTCTAGGGGTAGATCCTTATGATGCCCGTCAAAATATTATGGGCGGTGCAAAATATATTGCTGGAAATTTGGAACAGTTCAAAGGCTATTCCAATGGTTTAGAACTTGCGATTGCTGCTTATAACGCAGGTCCGGGGGCAGTTATAAAATATGGATATCAAATTCCGCCGTATAAAGAGACTCAAAATTATGTGAAAAAGGTTTTGGGATATCTGACAATTGAGGAACGAAAGAATGGAAACAACGAGGGAACAGAGACGGATGAAGATTTGAGTGAACCATATCAACAGTTAAAAACTGCTGTCACAGAACATGTTGACAGCTTTTTTTCATGGTCTGTCACAGATGAAAAAGAACGTGAGATTATGGAGTCCGTATATTATCAGATTTTAGAATCAGGGAAGCAGGAGATTGATCAAACCACCTATGAAAAGCTGAAGGCAGATGGGGAAAACGTGGTAAAGGAAACTGTTCCTGTGATGAAGCAAACAGTCGAATATACCCTTGCACTTCTTCTTAGTTCACAACCCGTATCCGGAAGCGGATATGAATATAAATACGTTACAAGCCAGAGTACTTTTGAATTGGTCTTAAAGGTATTGAAAGTGATGGATGAAGGAGTGGCTGCCTTGAAAGATGCTTTCTTTTCCCTCTTTTCATGGAAAGATTTTGTAACTGGCGGCGGGGAGGATACCTACGTCAGCAATATTGACGCATCAGGCGATATTTTCACCTACGATACGGTTGGAAAAGGAGTCAAAAAAGTAGTCTATTTTAATCAGACGGAAGAACCTTGGGGGAGTATGCCGTATGGCACAAGCACCATAGGGGCAGCTGGATGCGGACCAACTTCAATGTCCATCGTCATATCTACGCTTACCGGAAAGATTGTAAATCCACAGACAACCTGTGCATTCTCCATGAATAACGGAGAGTATGTACCGGGAGCAGGTACGGCACATTCTTTTATCGGAAATGCTGCAAGTAACTGGGGATTGACTTGTGAACGTGTAGGAAAAGATCGTATGGATTATGTTGTGCAATCCTTAAAAGAAGGGAAAATGGTTGTGGAAATCTGTGAAGCATACACCATAACGGGAAGTGGCAGCGGACATTTTATCGTACTTACAGGCGTTACAAGAGACGGGTATATTACCATTGCAGATTGTGCGAGCAGGGAGAGAAGTACAAAGGCATACAGCGTTGATACGATAAAATCATACGGTCGTGATTTAAGTGCCGGGGCATTTTGGATTATTGGAAAAGATTAGTAGGAGGAGTGGCAGATGTATTCAAAAAGGAAAATGTGTTGTTTGATTGCCACATGCAGTTTGTTAGTTTGTATGTTTCGTGCAGAGATATTTGCAAAAGGGAATGAGCAGCAGGAATTACCAGAGATTATTCGGTGGGAAGAAGGTAGGGGCTTTGATGAACAAGGAGAACAAATTGTTGGATCATGGGCATATGATACCGTAAACGTAGAAGGGAAGTATGTATTATTTGACGACATGGGCAATGTAAGAGCGAAAACAGATCAATGGAAAGAACGGGAAACGTATGCAGAAAATTTTACGGATACGGAACAAGCAACAGCCACACTTGCTTTACGGACGGAGTATTTTCCTAAATTTACGGGAACTGTCTACATTACGATACAGAAAGAAAACGGAGAGAGCAGGCAATATGAATTGTCGCCGGATAATCTGTATGAACAAAATGTTGCGGTAAATAACGGAGTTTATAAAGTAAAAGCGGTCGAGGCAGTAGATGAACAGTATATCTATAAAACGGAATATGCAAAGGATGTATTGGAAATGGAACAGAATCAATTACTTCTCTTGAAAATCAACGTCACAAAAGAAAAGACAGGAACGGTGGCAGAAGCAGAAAAAAGGGAAACAAAAATGGTTGAAAAGGCTGGGATAAGAAATGCAGCGGATAGGGAGAATAAGATTGAGATTCTTTTGGAGGAAGGCAGCACAAGAGAAAAGTATGTTTTGTGCGGCTGTATTCTGTTAGCAGCGGTTCTCGGCATTGGACTTTTGTTCCGCAAGAAAAGAAATCAATATGACTAACAGGAGGTGGTCAAAATCGTACAGAGAGAAAAGGTAGACGTATATACAATTCCGCCTAATTTTGCACAAGAAGGTACTATTTTTTCAGGAAGAGTCAGATTAAGAAATGCATTTGAAGCAGGGGTTCTGGCTCTTCTTTTATTTCAGTTGCTTATGGCAACAAACCTCAGCGTGAAAGGAAAAATCTATGCCGGGATAATTGTAATGATACCAGTTGTTATATTTGCGGTGTTAGGGGTACAGGGGGAAAGCCTGACTTCTTTTTTATTTCAGTTTCTGAAATACCTGTGGGGACGGAGAATACTTACAGTTCCAGACGGTAAATATCGTTTAAAAAGGAATCGCAGATTAAGAAAACAGCAATACCGGAGCCAGAGTGGAAAAGGAGGCGAGCGTCATAGGAAACGAGGTAAAAGAATTAAAACGTCAGCTAAAAGAAGCAAAACAGACGGAAAAACGGAATCTTAAAGAAGAGAAAAAAGAACGTAAAAAGCAGCAGAAGTTAGAGCGGGCACGTTTCCGGGAAGAGGAACGGATGCGAAAAGTTCAGATGAAAGAAGAAAAGAAGCTGAAAAAAGAGCTGGACAAGCCAGAAGTTCATAAAGAAAATATCAGTAATTTAAGAGATGATCGGAGAAAGGAGAAAAAAGAGCGAGAACCGGATTTGGACTTACTTCCGGTAACATGGGTATCCTCATATCTTCCGATACGTCAGATAAAAAACGGGGTTATCTATACAACGGATCACCGCTATGTGAAACTGATAGAAATATTGCCAATCAACTTCCTGTTGCGCTCATCATCTGAACAACGCAATATCATTATGTCTTTTATGTCCTACTTAAAAATAGCACCTGTTAAAATACAGTTTAAAGTGGTATCCAAGAAAGCGGATATTTCGGAGTATATAGAAAAAATCAAAGAAGAGGCAGAACGGGAACCGGATTACAGGGTAAAGCTGCTTCAGGAGGATTATGCGAAACTCATTGAGCGTTTGGGAAGAAAAGAGGCAATTACCAGACGTTTTTTTATGGTGTTTGAATATCAGTCCTATAACAATAACAAAAATCCAAAAGAGAGGGAGGTACTGCTTTACATGAGGTCAGTAGTACAGACTGCAAAAAAGTATCTTTCTCAATGTGGGAATGTTGTACTGGAATATGAAAATGACACCCGTTTTCTGGTGGATGTCCTGTATCAAATTTTAAATCGAAAGACGAGTGTGTATGAAACTTTGGAGGAACGGACAAAAAAAGTAGCAAGGTATTACCAGAGAGAGAATGGTAGGGAGAGTATCAGCCACATTCCGGTTACTGAACTGATTGCACCTGAAACAATGGATATGCGGCACAGGAGTCATCTTGTCATTGACGGTATGTATTACAGTTATCTTCTGATACCTTCCCATAAATACAGGACAAGAGTACCAGCGGGATGGCTGTCACTATTGATCAATGCAGGTGAAGGAATTGATGTAGATGTTTTCTTTTTCCGACAGGATAAAAGTAAATCCATGGAACGTATCGGCAGAAGAATCCGTCTAAATCGTTCCAAAATTAAAGATACCTATGACACCAATACGGATTTTGATGATCTGAGTGAGTCTATCCATGCAGGATATTATCTGAAACGTGGGTTAAGCGGGAGTGAGGATTTTTATTATATGAGCACTCTGATCACTATTACAGGATACAGCGCAAAAGAAGTCGAGTGGCGTGTAAGAGAAATGACAAAGCTATTGAACTCTCAGGATATCGGAGTGATAAGCTGTATGTTTCGTGAAGAAAATGCGTTTTTGTCTTCGCTGCCTTTATTGTGTCTGGATAAGAAACTGTATGAACGTTCAAAGCGGAATGTACTGACTTCCGGAGTGGCGAGCTGCTATCCATTTACTTCCTATGAAATGTCGGACAAAGACGGAATTATGATGGGTGTCAACAAAGCAAACAATTCACTAGTAATCGTAGATATTTTCAATACGAAAATATATAAGAATGCTAACATTGCCATTTTGGGGACATCCGGCGCCGGTAAGACTTTTACCATGCAGTTAATGGCACTGCGTTTAAGAAGAAAGAATGTACAGGTATTTATTATTGCACCGGATAAAGGGCATGAGTTTGCGAGAGCCTGTAATAATATTGGAGGGGCTTTTATACAGATCTCTCCAGCTTCACCAAATTGTATCAATGTAATGGAAATTCGTCCCACGGATACAAGTGCCAGTGAAATATTAGATGGTTACACAGTAGAACGCTCAGAACTGGCAATGAAAATACAAAGTCTGCATATTTTCTTCAGCTTACTGATTCCGGATTTGAGTCACGAAGAAAAGCAGCTTTTAGATGAGGCATTGGTAATTACCTATGCGGAAAAAGGGATTACGCACGATAATCAAAGTTTGGAAAATCCAGACAAGCCGGGGCAATACAAAGATATGCCGATTTTGGGTGATCTGTATGAGGTTCTGCTCAGAAAGAGGGAGTGCCGGAGAATGGCTAATATTTTAAACCGATTGGTACATGGTTCTGCTTCAACATTTAACCAGAAAACAAATGTGGATTTATCAAATAAATATGTAGTTCTGGATATTTCAGAGCTTTCCGGCGATCTGCTGCTTGGAATGTTTGTTGCTTTGGATTTTGTTTGGGCGAAGGCAAAAGAGGACAGAACTGTGGAAAAGGCAATTTTTGTAGATGAGGCTTGGAAACTCCTGGTGTCAAATGAATTGGCAGGAGAATACCTGCTGGAGATTTTCAAAGTAATTCGTGCTTATGGCGGCTCTGCAATCTGTGCAACACAGGATCTCGTGGATTTCTTTGCATTAAAAGGTGGCAAACTTGGAAGGGGAATCTTAAATAACTCAAAGACCAAAATCATTCTCAACATGGAGACCAGCGAAGCAGAGAATATACGGGAGGAACTTGATTTATCTGAAGCAGAAGCAATGTCCATTACAAGATTTGAAAGGGGAACAGGTTTGATTTCTACGAACAGCAATAATCTAATCGTAGATTTTAAGGCAAGTCAGTTAGAAAAAGACTTGATCACAACGGACAGAAAGGACTTGCAGGAATTAAAGGAGCGTCTGCAGAAGTATGGACAACAGGCATACGGAAAACAGACTACATAGCGGAACAGATTTGTAATAATGCGTATTAAAAGCGTTGTTGTATGCGTCACAAGATTATCTGCGAAAGAAAACAGGTAATAACTTGTCATACAATGCGCTTTTTATATGTCATTAAGTAACTATGATTATTTGGAAAGGATACAGGCATTATGGAAAATCAGAATAAGCAGAGAGACGTGGAACGGGAATTAAAAGAATTGGTTCAAAAATATAACGTGCTGGATAAGAGTCAGTTGTATGCTTACTTTGAAAAAGACGGACGGGAAAGATTTGTTGGGCGGGCTTTAAAGGTACTGGAAAAAGACCGCATGATATATGTGAATAACGAAACAAAACAGGTGGCTGCTAATGAATCTGCACATACAGCATGGGAACGTGGGATAAGTACCTGCCTGTGGGTACTGATTGACCTGATGAATCAAAAGAAGATTGAGCAGCATTTTCTCGCATCTAAGGAGGAATATCCGATACGGATTATTTTTGTAGGAGACGGAGAAATATATGACATCCTCTATATTGCACCGGAGGATATTGAACTGACAAATCAATTGTTTGTACGGAAAAAAATAGACGGATGCGGGCATGTTGTGGTAGTGGAAGAACCGGAAAGTATCCCGAAGATTCGGATTCCGGATGTGATTGGATATTGCACGGTAAAGGGGGATGGTGAAGTCGAATATTATCAAAAAGAAAGCCAGTAATCAGGACATATTTCAAAAGGTGAAAAAACAGTTAGATGAAGCACAGAAAATGACCTCAGAGGTGGGAGAGCTTATGGCAGAAGCCAGAAATATTCTGATCGCATATTCCAGATGTAAAACGGAAAGTGGTTATGAAAATTTTACAGATATGATACTGGAATCGTCGAAAAAGGGGGAGCGTTTAACAGAAAAATTGAGGCGTTTATCCTTAGAAGTCGTGCTGGATCAGGTGAAATATGAACAGTATCAGTCAGAACTTGTGGCTGTACATGGGATTGAAATGGATTATTCCGATGAAATTTTAAAAATCATTATGCCGGTTCTGATTCCGCACCGGAAAGAACACTATACCGATTATCTGTACAAACCTTTATATATCGCATTTAAACAGTGGTGTATCTGTCAAAATCAGGAACAGAAAAGGATACCGGAATATGAGAAATGTACTGTTTGCTTTGTACATCTGTATAACCGGGATTTACCGCTGGGACGCATTCGGGATCACGATAATTTTGAAGAAAAACACGTACTGGATGTGATATCAAATTTCTTTCTGGCATCAGATAGCGGTCTGCATGTGGATACCTACCACATTACCAGAATGGCAGAACAGGATGCAACAGAGGTTTATATTATGGATACAGAAAACTTTCCAAAATGGCTTCAAAAAATGTGAAAAACAGTATCGAAAAATACTCCTGCTGTCAGAGCACCTTTTTCGATAGCAGAAAAGTGGCAGAAAAATAGAGAAAAAGCAAAGTTTTTCGGGAGTCAGAAAGTAAATAGTACCTAAGTGTCAAGCAGATAGGGTACTGTTTTGAAAAAGGAGAACCGATGGAAGGAGGAGGTTATATGCGAAAACAGGATACGTTACTTTTGATGATAGCAGTCAGCGGAGAAATGCCGGCAGACCTTGCTGAACACATCATAGGATCTGTATCCTATACCGCTGCGGTTATTACCAGGCTAAAACAAGAGGGATATATTTCTGTGCGAAATAAAGCCGGGTATAAAGGATATGTGCTGCGTGCAAAGGGTAAGAGATATGTCCTTTCACAATATAGTGAAGATGCTGCTTCTTTTTTACAGGGGTCAGTGGAGACAAACCATGTGAAGACGGAAATTGAGAAACGTCTCCGTTTGCACCGGATGAGCAAGGTATGGGTCTTTCTTTGGAAGACGGGTATTCCTATCTTCAGAAGCCAAAAACCGGAACTGTTTTGTTCCGATTCTGAAAATGGGAGGGGGCAAGCGGCATATTACGGAAGTTTGGAGTTTAAAGGATTGACAGATGCAATCAAAGGCTCAAGAGCTTGTGGGATTATGCTGTCCGGGGAGTCCGGCTATATTATTTATCACACGCTGGCACAGAAAATGCGGTGGGCGAAGAAAATGGAGCGTTCCATGCGAAGCTTTGTAGAACGAGAATGTATGAAAGCTGGTGCACTCAAAAGGATAGATGCGGTCATTATGGGGGATACCATAGAGTTTTTAGTAGAACTTCTGGAAAGTGACGGTGGTATAAAGGGGAACCTATTTCAAGTAGACGATATTTACGAAAATTATTACTACATTCCCACCATTGAGAGTGCAAAAATCCAAGTGAAACTCTTAACAGACAAAGAAAAGCAAATCGGACTGTACCGGTTCTTATGTGGAATACTGGAACAACCGGGAACCCGGGAATACCAGGTGAGTGCAGGGACAGATCAGACAGGGAACCCGGTCTATTTTTGTTACGAACTGGAACTTCGGCATCTGTTACGGGTAAAACAGGAGTTGGGGTGGAAAAAGCAGGGAACCATTCTGTGTTTTTCTTATCAAAAATCTATATTGGAATACTATTTTGGGAAGGAGGTGTCATATCTTGAAATTTTAACAGAAAAGGTTATGGAATATTTAGAAGGATTGTAATACTGTCCTTCATGCGGTGAAGGAGGTGCGGGCATGAACGGTCCGTTTGAAACGGGCAGTCTTACGGTAGATTGTATGAGCCGGCTGCAGATATCCGGAAACGTAATCCCCGTCAGTTGGTATAAGACAATCCGCAAACCAACGGGGAAACCGAATTTAAATGCAATCATTATACTGGCGGATATTGTGTACTGGTATCGGGCGGTAGAAATCAGAGATGAAATGACAGGGCAGTTGATTGGTCTGAGAAAAAAATTCCATTCAGATATGTTGCAACGCAGTTACCAGCAGCTTGCAGATCAATTTGGGATTACCAAGCGTGATGCTACGAATGCAGTTGTAGAACTTGAAAAGCTGGGTGTTGTGCGCAGGGTATTCCGAACAGTTGAGGTCAAAGGACAAACTGTGTCCAATGTATTATTTTTGGATTTGAACGTAACAGTTTTAGAGCATCTGACGTATCCGAAAGAAGCTGAAGCAGGGACACCAGAGGCAAGAGGCAGGTGTCCGCCGGATACCGTCTCACCGAAATCGGGGAGGGGTGTCACCGAAATAAGTGAGAGGGTATCCCCGGAATTTGTGGGAGGTGGCACGAAAACCAGTGAAACATATACAGAGAGTACAGCAAAAGATTACCGTACAAAAGATTTCTATCAGTCTTATCAGTATGTGGAAGATATGGTAAAGGCACAGATTGATTATGAGGCATTGAAAAATGATAATCCATACGATGAAAGAATCGATGAACTGCTTGGGATTATGGTGGAGATATTGACTTCCAGTTCTAAAACTATCCGCGTAAACAGGGAGGAAAAACCAGCACAGGTGGTAAAAGGACAATTTCATAAAATCACCAAAAATCATATTGAGTTTGTATTGCACAGTATGAATGAGAGCCAGACAAAGGCACGCAATATTCGGGCACTTCTTGTAACTGCCCTATATAATTCTGTTCATACCATTTCGACCTATTACGGGAATCTTGTACAGCATCATATGGCAACAGAGAGTTATACAGTAAAGGAGGTGGAAGAATAGACCGGAAAGGTGTTACAGTTTTAAAAATCATAGGACTGACAGCAGCATTTTTTATTCTGGTTTTATATGTGGGCGGATTTATGGAACAACTGTTCATGGAATCAGTAGTGAGGTTAGAGCCTATAGATACAATTAAACATGGTATATCATCGGCGGCAGGAATACAGTGCTCAATTGTTGCTTTTTTTCTGTTTGGTATAATTGCGGGACTGATTATCTGGAGAGGTTCGGGCAAAGAAAGTTATGATGAACGGAATTTTGAAATCTCTCAAAAGGGAACATACGGAACAGCAGGGTTTATGGGGGAAGAGGAACGCAGTCAGGTTTTAAGAACCGACAAGAATCTGGAAAAGGTAGATGGTGTGATATTTGGGCGAGACATCCAGGATAAAAAAATAATAAGTCTTCCGGTTGAGTCCAGACTTAACCGGAATTTTGCTGTATGTGGCAGTCAGGGAAGCATGAAGTCCAGAGCTTTTGCGCGTGTAATGGCATTACAATGCATCCGCAGGGGGGAAAGCATCTATCTGACAGATCCAAAATCAGAACTATACGAGGATTTGTCCTCTTACTGCCGGGAATGCGGGTATACGGTGAAACAGTTAAACCTGATCCAGTTAGAACATTCTGATGCATGGGATTGTCTTGGAGAAATTGATGACGGCAGCCTGATAGACGTATTCTGTGATGTAGTAATCCGTAATACAACGGATAAGTTCGACCATTTTTATGACAATACGGAAATGGATCTTTTAAAAGCACTTTGTCTTTATGTGTTTCATGAGTATCCACCGGAGAAGAGAACATTTCCGGAAGCTTATAAACTTTTGATTAACAAAAGTGTAGATATGCTGGATGCTATTTTTGAAAGGCTGCCGACACATCACCCTGCACGCGGTCCGTACCAGCTATTTGCGAAGGCTGAGAAGGTAAAGGGAAATGCGGTTTTGGGACTCGGAACAAGATTGCAGATTATGCAGAATAAACTGGTACAACAGATTACCAGTCATGATGAAATTGACCTGTCGCTGCCGGGAAGGGAAAAATGTGCATATTTTTGTATTACTTCCGATCAGGACAGTACTTTTGATATGCTAGCCACGCTGTTTACGTCATTTCTAAGTATCAAGCTGGTGCGTTATGCTGACCGTACAAAAGAAAGACGTTTGCCGGTGCCGATACAATTTATACTGGATGAATTCCCAAATCTTGGCGTTGTACCGGATTTTAAAAAGAAACTGGCAACAGCAAGAAGCAGGGGAATTGGCATGAGTATTCTGTTTCAAAATATTCCACAGCTGCAGAACCGGTATCCAGATAATCAGTGGGAAGAAATTTTAGGAGGATGTGACTTTTCGATCTTTTTAGGCTGTAATGATATGACGACGGCATCCTATTATAGTGACAGAACAGGAGAAATCACTGTGTCGGTATCTTCCATACGAAAGAATTACTATACTCTGCGTGCAACCGACTACGTGCCGGAGTATTCCGAGTCAACGTCACTTGGAAAGAGAATGCTGCTTCTCCCGGATGAAATTTTACGTTTCCCACTGAATCAGGGGCTATTGATTATCCGTGGGCAGAGGGTATGCCGTTTTCAAAAGATGGACTATTTGGAGCATCCGGATGCCCAACATATGAAACTGGAAAAAGTGGAGGAGCATGTGCCGGAGTGGTTTGAAAAGTGGCAAAAGGAAAAGTGTGATTTTCAGATACATACTGAACAGGAAGAGAAACCGTTAGAGGAAAAGGTATCGTGTCAGGAAGATAGCGAGCCGCTTATGCTTGATACGGAGATTAAGAAATCTGAAAAACAGAAGGCTATCAAAGAGAGCAGGCAGCAGGAGGGAAAAAGAGTGATGAAAGTGGAAGAACTCTTTGCGCCTGTTTCGTCTGAAGGAAAGGAGGCTTAGGTTGAGAAACTCCCTTGTGAAATATGGATTTATAAAAATATTGGAACTGGAGTTTGGTATATACTTGAAAGAGCATGAAACAGAAAAAATAGAACTTGCAGAAACTTGTATCGAGGTTTATGACAGCGTGGAAGACTTTTATAAGGCAACAGGCTGGCAACGGGATAATCCAGAAGAGGCAAATTTGGAATATCTTTTAAAACACAGGGTTTTGGTAGAAATTCAGGGAAAGATGTGGTATTTTTCCAGAATCCGTTATCAAGACGGGCTGAAAAAGTTAATGAAACAAGATTGCATCTGATATGCGACTGTATTGCAATGGTGATGGAATTGACATTCGAATGTGGTCCGTATAAAATAGTATCTGTAAAATAGTGATAGGGCATAAGAAGACAGCCAGAGGGCTGTTTTTTTGTGCCCTTTTTAGGATGAATGGAGGTTTACAATGGCAGAATTAAAGAAAGCAGTTAATAAGATGGAAGAGCAGGGGATACCAAGAGCGGTGTTATCGGAAGGAATCTTAACGATTGACGTAGATTCCCATGTAGAAACAATGGAAGAACAGGAGGATGCCAGATGGCATCAGCTTTTGAACGCACACCGCACGAAGAAAATTTTGACCGGACAACTTGGAGGTATTGAGAAACTGGACAGCGGATGGACAGTAGCGATTACCTATTACAACGGTTTCCGTATCTTAATTCCGATGGATGAGATGATGATCAATCTTTCGGGAGATGGAAGAGAGCATTCAGATACCTTGAACAGGCAGACAAGGATTGCCAATAATATGCTTGGCAGTGACATTGATTTCATCATTCGTGATTTGGATGAACAGAGCAGAAGCGTAGTTGCGTCAAGAAAAGATGCCATGCTGAAAAAACGTCAGATGTTCTATTTCAATGAAGATGAAGAAGAAAAACCGATGCTGTACCCAGGAAGGATTGTGGAAGCACGTGTCATTGCAGTTGCTCCAAAAGTCGTCCGGTTAGAAGTGTTCGGCGTGGAGGTTTCTGTGCGTGCAAGGGATATGGCATGGGAATGGATGGTGGATGCTAGTGAGAAATTCCAGGTGGGAGATCTTACACTCGTGATGGTGAATCAAATTAATATCCGATCAGTGGAAGAAATGGAAATTTCCGTAGATGCCAAAAGTGCAACTGCCAATGTCAATAAAGATAATCTGAAGCGGTGTGTGCGTCAGGGAAAATATGTGGGTATCATTACTGATGTATATAAAGGAACTTATTTTATCCGGCTTAATATTGGCGTCAATGCAGTTGCGCATTCCTGTAATATGGCAAGCCTTCCGTCAAAACGTGACGAGGTGGGATTTGTTGTTACCAGAATTAACGATAAGTTTGAGGTGGCAGAAGGCATTATTACCCGTATGATCAAACGTGGTGCATAAGAAAAAAAGTGTAGGGATACTGTTGACTCACAGAAAACAGATTGTTTACAATACCTGCAAACTAAAAGAAACATTTGACAGGAGGCGGTACTAATGAAAAAGAAAAGACAGAAACCGGAAAATATCCGGGTACGGTGTCCGTATTGTGGCCGCATGGCAAGGCTGCACCCGGCATCTTATGTGTATGGCAGTGACAATTTGGATTCAGAAAGTTATCTTTATGTGTGTGACGGGTATCCTGATAACTGCGATGCATATGTGGGTGCACATAAAAAATCACTTCTGCCGAAAGGGGAACTGGCGGATGGACAGCTTCGTAACAAACGGATTTTAGCACACCGCGCGTTGAATACCCTTTTGGAAGAGGGATACATGACAAAGAAGAGTGCTTATATCTGGCTGCAGAATAAGCTGTGCCTTCGGGAAAAAGACATGCATATTGCAAAGTTCTCCCTGTATTACTGTGAGGAAACAATTCGGGTATGTAATGAATTAGCCGAATGGCATCAGAAAAGAAAGGGGGCATGATATGCGTTTGATGGCAAAAGAAGATGATGTTTATAAACTGATGGATCGAAGAGACCTGTATTTGGGGGCGGCAGGACTTTGTGGAATCGTATCTGTTGTTTTACTTCTTTTCATCTCATATGGGTATGGCAATTGGGAAAATCTGTATTTTCTTTCAGTTCTTATTGTTGGAATGATTTTTTTGCTGTATTATACATGGAAAATCAACCAACGGATTATGGAAGCGGAACGGTGCTATCTGGAACTGGATGAAGACTCTTTGGCAGTATACCAGCCAGAGAAAAATGGACAGTATGAAGCCTGCCGTATTTTTTATCAGGAAATTGAAAAGATCGTGGAAGGCAGCAGAAGAGGAGTCCCTGAGTTCTATGTGGTCGTACATGGAGATGAAAACCAGAAAAGTTTTATTCTGTTAAATGGAGAAGAACAGATGCGGAAGATTTTCTGTGTCAGGTCCTTGGGATACCGCCATGAAGAATTTAAAGAGTTCTATCGAAGACTTCGCTGGGAAGTTCCCGGTAAAGTCCGGATTGTAGGTACAAAATATCAGACCGTGTGGGATATGAAACAATCGCATAAGGGATGGATGTTTTTTGTTTGTGCAGGGGCGGTATATCTAATCCTAGAGGTCTGTTTGAATCTGGGGATTTTGTAAGGAGGGCAACATGATGAGATGGTATACGGCTGTGGGGGTAAAAATGGAACATCCGGGAGGGCTGTTTTGTGTACAGGTTGGAACGGAGAACAAAATATTATCCGGTATGGAAATCTTTATTTGGAATGCGCTGCTTTGGTCATTCGTGGAAGAAACACAGATTTACGGGAGGATGGTACAGTTGTTAAAGGCTGTATTTCCGGAAAAGGATCTGGATGGGAAAACAGGAAAGGATGAATTTAACTTCTGCTTCCGGAGGCTGATCACTAGGGGACTGATTACATTCTGTGAATGTGAAACAGAAAAAGAAGCAGCAGAAAACCTGCTGCAGAATGCGATAGTTGCAAGAGTGATGAGAAACAGCGGAGAACGTTTTTTGATGTTTTGTGAAAGCTTTGCCTGTGGCACACCTTTTTGGAAAGCACTAAGAGTATTCAAAAAAGAACCCATGGAAGAAAGGTACCGGCAATTTCTACTTAAAATAGAAAAATGCGGAGAGGTAAGGTATTACTTAGAAACCACAGAGCAGCCAAATGAAATACTGGAAATGCTGTCTCTTCTGTATCAGAAGAAAATACTGTTTATCCGTTCAGTAAAGGAGGTCACTATTGAAGCATAAGAAAAAAATGAACAGACGGGAACGTATTGCCGATTATATCAATCAGCGCATGGAAGGATTTTCAAAGGTTCCCAATGTACTGGCAGACAGAGCCCTGAAAATAGGCGCTCTGTCTTTTCTTGCTCTTTTTCTTGGAAGTTATATGGGAAGGCAGATGGATTCAGCAAGTTTTATTGCATGGTCAGTCGTTATGTGGCTGTCTGGAATCGGATATGCGTTCCATCTGCTATGGTGTGGGGAGAAAAAGGAATATGAGACAATCGAAGGAACGGTGTATGAGATAAAGGGAAAACGCATTCCCGGGCGTGTCTGTAAAGTGGGAATCCGTCTTTCTGACGGAAAACAGACTGTGTTACTGATGGATAAGAAACATCAGTTTACAATTGGGAAGAAATATCGGTTCTATTTTAACAAAAGAAAGCAGGGGGTTCTATTTGGAATCCAAAAGTTAGATGCTGCTTTAAATGTAGGCTCTTACTATGGGGCGGAAGAAATTGAGTAGGGCAAGGGGGAGTCAGGGCATGGTTCGAGTCCATGCCGCCCTGTTTCGTGTGGCGCCAACACGAGATAATAAGATTAGAAAAGGAGAAATGATTATGGCACAGAAAACAGGAACAGTCAAATGGTTCAGCGCAAGGAGAGGATATGGTTTTATCACAGATGAAAAGGGAAATGACTTTTTTGCACATTTCAGCGAAATCCAGACAGAGGGATTCCGGAAACTGAAAACAGGGCAGGCAGTTACCTTCCGGACAGAGGAAGATGACCAGGGAAGAGGACTTGCAAAAGAAATCTATCCGGCAGATTCCCAAGGAGACGAAGAATTGACTGATTCGGAAGGCATGTCGGAAGAAACATAAGAAGCACCTTAAAAAGAGCTGTGACTATATCTTGCGTCATGGCTCTTAAAAAAATGAATTTGAGCACAATATAGACACGACAAACATAGGGATGAACAAATTGTAAACAAATCTATATTCTTACGGCTTGAGTGATCTCAAAAATACTTTTCTATGTTAGTACTCAGTACAAGTAGCTATTTTTGCAAAATATAGCATGCCTTTTACACGTTTTGTAAGCGTTTGTTCACAGAAAAATTTACTCATACGTTTGTCGTGCAATTTATACAATAGAGATTGACATAGAAATGGTGAGGAGTATAAAATGATATTTGAATAAATCCTTTAAGAAATGAGTGAAATAAATGAGTGAAATAATTCTTGTGGTTGAAGATGATAAAAATATTTCTGACTTATTAGAAATATACTTAAAAAATGAGGGATATGATGTTATTACTACTTGTTCAACGGAAGAAGCTATGGAAAGTTGTATAAAGAAAAAGTTTGATTTAGCAATAATTGATGTTATGCTGCCAGGTAAAGATGGATTTTATTTATGTAGTGAACTTAGAAAACATCATAATTTTCCCATTATAATGCTAACAGCCAAAAGTGATGAAAGTAGCAAGATTACAGGATTAACTATGGGGGCAGATGATTATATTACAAAACCATTTTTGCCATTAGAAGTTATGGCCAGAGTAAAAGCACAGATAAGAAGATATAAAAAATATAATTTCCAAGAAGAAAAAGCAGAAGAAACTCTTTTAACTTATGTAGGAATAGAATTAAATGTTAAATCCAGAGAATGCTTTGTGAATAAAAAGTTAGTTTCTTTAACTCCGAGTGAGTTTGCGATATTGAGAGTTTTATTAGAAAAGCAGGGAGAGGTTATTGAATCAGAGAAATTGTTACAATTAGTTTGGAACAATGAATACTATGCAAAAAACAACAATACTATTACAGTTCATATACGACATTTGCGAGAAAAATTGGGTGATAAAACACAAAAACCTAAATATATAAAAACTGTGTGGGGGGTGGGATATAAAATTGGCTGAGAAAGTAAAAAAAAGATTAAAAGTACACTTGATCTTAACACTGATTGCATATAGTTTTACCGGATGGATTATTCTGATATTTATAGATTTTTATGGTTCAAAGTCTTCTTCCGTATTATTAAAGAATGCATTATTGCGTATTGATATAATAGGAATACTTTATATAATAATTGGATATATAATTATTTTTTTATGGTATTGGAACAAAATGTGTGGATATTTGGATCAGATTGTTTCAGGAATTGAAACGATATATAAACAAGATGATACGTTAATAGCACTTCCAGAACCTTTAAATGAAGTGGAAGGTTTTATGAATCGTATAAAAATGTCTGTAATGATTGCTAATAAGGCTGCTAAGGCAGAAGAAAATAAGAAAAATGAAATTGTAGCATATTTAGCACATGATATTAGAACACCTTTGACATCAATCATTGGATATCTTAATTTATTGGATGAAATACCCGATATGGATGAAACGAAGCGTATGGAATATATTCATCGAGTGTTAGATAGAGCTGAACATTTAGAAGATTTGGTAAATGAGTTTTTTGAGATTACGCAGTATAATACTGGAGAGGTTATAGCGAATAAAACAAAGATAGATATACACTATATGTTCCTTCAGCTTCAAGATGAATTTTTACCTATGTTAGAAGAGAATAAGAATGAGTTGATTCTTGATATGAAGGGCAAAATTATAGCAAATGTAGATGCTGAAAAGTTGTCAAGAGCATTTTCAAATTTATTAAAAAATGCGATTTTATATAGTTTTCCTAAAACAGCAATTTGTATTTCAGCCAATATTAGTGACAATAATCTTTATATTAAAATGAAGAATAAGGGTAAAACGATTGCAAAAGAAGATTTAGGAAAAATTTTTGGAAAATTCAATCGTTTAGATGGTGCCCGACAATCAAATAATATAGGTGCTGGATTAGGTCTTTCCATTACAAAAGAGATTATTAATTTACACGGAGGAAATATTACGGCTGAAAGTAGCAACAATGAGGTTGTATTTCATGTGAAAATCCCTTTGGAATGAAGGAAATTAGGGAAATAACTATAACTTCTTAATATTTTCTTAGGAAAATTCCTATAAAGTTTTAAAACCATAGAAGCCTCTATTTGATATGATTTATATCAAATAGAGGCTTAATTATATTGTTTGGAGGTTGGTGATTTGATGAATTTACAAATTATGAATGTTACAAAAGAATTTAAGGATAAAAAGGCTGTAGATAAAGTAAATTTAACACTTACCCCAGGGGTATGGGGACTGCTCGGGGCCAATGGAGCTGGAAAAACGACTTTGATGCGAATGATTACAGACATAATGAGTCCATCATCTGGAGTGATAAAATATAACGGGAAAGATATAAAAAAACTAGGAAAATTATATCGAGAGATTTTAGGTTTCTTGCCTCAAGAATTTGGATGTTCTAGTGATTTTTCAGTAGTTGATTATCTTGAGTATGTTGCTGCATATAAAGGAATTGAAAAAAAAGTTGCAAGAAAGAAAATAGCGGAATTGTTAGATATACTTACTTTAAGTGATGTGAAAAAGAAGAAGATTGTTAAATTATCTGGTGGTATGCGTCGGAGAGTAGGGATTGCTCAAGCAATGCTTAATAATCCGGAAATTTTAATCCTAGATGAACCAACGGCAGGACTTGATCCAGGAGAACGTATTCGATTTCGCAATTTTATATCAGAGTTTTCACAAGATAGAATAGTCTTAATTTCTACACATATTGTTTCTGATATTGAATATATTTCTACCCAAAATGCAATTATGAAAGGCGGGAAAATTGTTGATGTAGGAACCACGGAGGAGTTAGTGAAACAAATTGAGGGAAAGGTGTGGTCAGCTTTAATTCCTGCAAAGGAAGTTGCTGTTTTTGAAAGAAAGCTAAGAATTATTAATCAAAAAAATGAACCGAATGGTATGGTTTCCATACGGTATTTATCCTCAAATTCAGAGGTGGATAATTCCGTTAATGAAGAACCTAGATTAGAAGATTTATATTTGTGGTTATTTCCAGAGGCAGCGTATGAAAGAGAGGTGAAATAGAATGAGAATGTTTATAGTAGAACTTAAAAGAATTTTATCATCTCGAAGAACTTTGATTATTTTAGGTATTGGTCTGATCATGTCAACTTTGATGGGCATATTACCTATCACCTATGAAACCATAAATTATACAGATGCTAATGGTGAGGTGATTAGTTTACAAGGTAAGAAAGCTATTGAATATAAGAAAAGCATACGTTCAAAATATGATGGGGAAGTAACTGGTGAAAAATTAAAAAGTGCATTGACAGCATATCAAAAAGTAATAAAAGAAAATGGGAATATTACAGAGGATAACGAAAAATTTCCATTAACAGTATATACGGAATCAATATCTCCAATTAAGCCATTATTATCTAAAATGCCCGAAGTATTTGCAGATCCTCAGACTGGCGTAGGTAGTGAGTTAAAAGATATTCCAATAGAGAAAAGTGATGATTTTTATAATAAGGCAAAATCACATTTAGAAGATGTAATTTCTTTAGAATATGATGGTAATAAAAAAATTATAGATACTGCATCTGAAATGTATGAAAAAGTAGAAATGCCTTTTTCATTATATGGAGGGTATTCACGTGATGCATTTGATTATATTACATTAAATATTTTGATACTATTGGTATTGTGCGTGTCTATCGCTGCTCCTACTTTTGCAGAAGGATATCAAAATGGATCTGACTGTATTTTGCGATGCACAAAATTTGGACGGATACCATTTGTAGTATATAAGATATTAGCATTGTTTTTTATTATAATACTATACTATTTAGTGTGTATGTTAATCCAAATAGGAATACTAAATTATAATTTCGGGTTGGAATGTTTAAATACATCAATACAAATGCTGTTTTCAGCCGTGGGATTAGTTTCGCTAAACCTTGGTCAATTACAAGTAGCAGTGGTATTGGGAGGATTGTTATCTATCTTGTGTACAGTTGCCCTTACTCTATTTATCTCAGCTAAAGCCCGAACATCTTTGACAGCAATACTAATTTCGGTAGTAACAGCACTATTGCCAACTATTGTATATGCTGTAGTAGGAACATCATGGCTTGTTTATATTTTACCTTCATCGGGTATTGGAATGCAAAATAGTCTTTTATATCAATTGGTTGATATTAATTTCTTGCCAATGGGTAATGCTGGTGTTTGGACACCATATATGATTATTGGAGGAGCGGTTGTTGAATTGATTGTGTTTTTGATGCTTTCAGTATATTCATATTGTAGGCATCGAGTAGGCTAGGAAGGGAGAAGATTGTATGAGTACAGAAGAAGTAGTAGTGAAGTTTTACGATGCTATATGCGAATATGGACGACCGGGAAGACTTGGAAAAACTTTTCAAACAAAGAAGAATTATTATTTTCTGGATGCAGGAACAGGGAAAGTAGCACAGATAAGAAAAACAGTATATGAGATTTTAACAACATTACTGGAAAGTGATGATGTTACAGAACTATTACAACTTTCTATGGATAGCAGCGAGTTGATTCAAGGCATTGAAGAAATTCAGGAAGCTATAAAAACAGAACATATTCTTTCAGCCAATAAAGTAGAAACTCTAACTGGAGAAGCTGTTACGGATTTGGATGAGGCTTTAGATCATAGAGTACAAAATGTAACATTAGAAGTTACAGAAAAGTGTAATTTGCGATGTAAATACTGTATCTATAATCCATCTCATCCAGAATATAGAGAGTTTGGTCATAAAGATATGGATTGGGAAACAGCTAAAAAAGCTATTGATTTCTTAAAATTACATTCGGATAAGGCGGAAGAAACTCATATTGGATTTTATGGAGGAGAACCTTTAATGAATTTTCCTCTAATAAAACAAGCCGCAGAATATGCGTTAGATGTATTCAATGGGAAAATGACATTTGCGATGACTACGAATGCTACTTTAGTTTCTGATGAAATTGCAGATTTCTTAATGCGCCATGATTTTAACATAATTGTTAGTTTGGATGGACCTGAAGAATTACATGATGCTAATAGGATTATGGTAGACGGAAAAGGTAGTTATACAAAGACGGTTCAAGGCATTAAGAAACTTCTTGAAGCAGAGAAACGGTGGAAAAAGGAATCTAAAATAAGCTTTAATATGGTTGTGTCTGAACCGGATTATGAAAACAAGTACAACAGGATACAAGAATTTTTGGATAATGCAGAATGGATTCCCGATAATATAGGAGTATTAACTTCATCTGTAGATAGAGGACCAGAGGATAGCGAGTATTATCTTCCACAGAGTAAAGAGGAATTTAGATATGTAAAAAGTGCATATGATCCTTTAGATGATTGGGAAAATCACTATAGAGAGGAGCATGAAGAAAGAGAAAAGCCACTATTTTCGGATAGCGTGATTGATAAGGGAATTTCAATTATACATCAAAGACTTTTGTCAGATAAGCCTGTGAAAAATTATGGAATGAATGGTTGTTGTGTTCCAGGAGAACGAAGAATATATGTAACAGTTTCAGGAGAATTTTTACTTTGTGAAAAAGTTGGGAATATTCCTAGTATTGGAAATGTGAATGAAGGTTTTTATAAAGATAGAATTAAAGAACTGTATGTAGATAGTTTCATTCAAGAAGCAAAGAAGTATTGTGGAGAGTGTTGGGCTGTTAATTTGTGTTCCATGTGCTATGTTAACTGCTTTGATCAAAACGGAACTCATTTTGCTTATCGGCACAATTCATGTAGAAGTGAAAGAATATATTTAGAGAATAATTTAGTAAGATATCATACCATCTTGGAAGAAAATCCAGAACGATTATTAGAATATAATCAAAAAGTATTCAAATAGGGAAAATACATTTTTTACATAAATGTGTTTAGTAATACGGAAAGGAGGTGTCGGTATGAAGTTTGTAAATCCAATGGGAAGAGAGCCTGGTAGTGGAATACAGCCGAGAGCATGTACTTGTACATCTGGATACGCAGGATACAGAGGCAATAATGATAGTTGTCTGCATTGCGGATGTGGCTGCGGTTCAGCTGGTGAATATCGTACAGGAAATAGAGTAAAATCTGTTACGACTATCAGAGCATCAGCGTAAGTTAGCTGAAAAAGGGGTATAGCAACTCAAGTATGAGATTTTGCTATGCCCCGATTTTATTTAAGAGGTGTGTCGTATGTTTGTGAAAATAAAGGAATACTATATTTTGTTTATATATACTTTGAAGTTGATATGCAGAATAAGTCTAAAGAATTTTCTTTTTACGGTAACTATTTCGAGCTTAAGTGGATTTCTTCCATTTATTGTTTTGGTAATTAATCAAAGGTTGATTAATGAATTGCAACTAATGGAAAAACCATTGAATATTATACTACAATTAGTGATTTTGTATTTTGCTATTTCTGTCATTCAAAATTTTTTTCAAAATTTAAGTAATTATAATTTGAATAAGCTTAATAATATTACTCAATATGGTATCAACAAAATTCTAATTGAAAAGTGTGGTAAATTATCATTGGAAATGTTAGAACGGACTGAAACATATGATGTTATCACGAGATTAGAGCAGGAAATAGCAATTAAACCTTATCAGACATTGCAAGCAATTATGAATATTTTTTCTAGTATAGTTTCTCTTATATCAGCTTCTATTTTGATCATATCATGGAATTGGAAGATTGAAGTGGCACTTATCATCATCTCTTTAAGTATGTTTGTAGGACAAATTATTATTGGGAATAAGGAATTTATGATGAAATATAGTAGAAGTAATAAGGAGCGAGAAGCCTGGTATTATTCATATCTTTTGACACATGATACTGCGTTTAAAGAAGTAAAATCGTATAATTTGAAAGATTATTTTATAGAAAAATATAAAACCATCAGTTCTTTGTTCATAAAGCAAGAAAATACTATAGAAAAATATAAAACCATTCTTAACTTGATTATAGGTCTTATTCAAGATTTGTTTAGCTTATTTATTATGGTAGTAGCTATTAGTGGGGCTTATGCAGGGGAAATTATGATAGGCACAGTGATGGCTTACTTAAATGCTATTACGATGATAGAAACATCTACAAATACAGTTGCAGCAGGCATATATTCCATTTATAATTCAAATTTATATATGAGAATGTTAAAAGATTTCATTGAAGATTCTGAGGGAGAAGAAAAAATAAGGAAGGATCTTCTAAAGATTGAAAAAATAAATAAAATAGAGTTGAGAAATGTATGTTTCGATTATCCAGAACTTAAAAATGTACTGAAAAATATTTCTTTAACAATTGGTAATAATGATCAAATTGCTATAGTTGGAAAAAATGGTTCTGGAAAAAGCACGTTATTTAAAATCTTGTGTGGGCTGTATTATCCTAAAAGAGGAGAAGTTTTAATAAATGATAAGCCGATAGAGAAATATAGTATTGAAGAATATAGAGAGAGAACTTCTGTATTATTTCAAGACTTTTTGAAGTATGAAGGATCATTAAGAGAAAATGTAATACTTGGAGATATTAGACGTGATAGTACTGATGAAAACGTTAAAGCTGCATTAAATAAGGCAAATGTGGATTTTTTGCTTCAAGAAGAAAAATATTCTTTAGATCGAATACTGGGTAATTGGTTTGATAATGGCAGTCAGTTGTCTGGTGGTCAATGGCAAAAAATAGCCTTATCTAGGGTATATTATAAAGACGCAGATATATACTTGTTAGACGAGCCTAGTTCTGCTTTGGATGCAACAGCAGAATTAAAAATTTTTAACAGCTTTTTTGAAGTAAGTAAAGAAAAAATTGCCATTTATATTACACATCGTGTAAAAATAGCAAAAAATGCCACAAAAATTATTGTTATAGATGAAGGAAAAATAGTTGGTATGGGAAATCATATGGAGTTGTTGAAAAGCTGTTCTGTTTATAATGAGTTATACAAGCAAGAAGTCGAAGAGTATAGAAAAAAAATATTATGAAACCACTAAAAACATTGCAGTTATATGTACTGGTTTAGAGCATGTTACAGCAGAATAGATTTATATTTTGGAATGTACATGAGTAAAAGGTTTATAACTTAAATGTAGATTCACGACAAACATATGAGTGAATTTTCTGTGAACAGTAACCATTCATACGTTTGTCGTGAATATATAGATTGAATAAGTTGACAATGACTATATATTGTGCTAATCTTAGATTGAATTAAAATTTATGCAGGTTCAAGCTAAGAACAGGCAGAGTTTTTAATTTTTTGTTCCGGCAGAACCGGAAGTTAAAGTTGAAGTGTAAACACACTTAAAAAAGGACACTGTCTATAAGGAAGATACAAAAAGTAAAAGAATCTTTTTGTGTCTTTTTTTGTGTCCATTTTTCAGAAAGGAGGATGACGAATGAAAGTAACAAGAAGTACAGGCAGCGTCAGGCTGTGCAGAAAAGAAATACCCCAGGACAGGGTATGATGGCGCAGAGAAAAGCAAAAGAAAAGGAGGAACAATATGCAGACAATCAAAGTAATGTGGGACGGTATCAATGAGCTGGATCTTATGACATTAACGGAAATGGGCAAGGATGGTTATCTTTTTGAGATTGAAAACGGAAGAATCCAAAATATCCTGATGGTGGCTGGAATTTTGAAATAAGAAGAATCTCAGAAAGGAGCAGTATGTATTATTATGATGAATTTGGAAAGGAATTTAAAGATGAATTAAGTTTCCATGAGTATCTGGAGGAAATTGATGAAAGAGCAAAATGGATCCGTATACCGTCACGAAGCTTGAGCGTCCTGACAGTTTCCGGCCATGAAGTACTTGTGCCGGATATGGAAGGTGTCGATATGAAGGACTTACTGGCAGATACAAAGAAGCATTCCGGATTACTGTTACAGTTTCCGGAAGGAATGTATCCCTTGGGAAAAACGGCAGTCAGTACACTGAAAGACCGCGCAAGAATTAAGGGAACGGCACTTATGGATGTCAAAAAATCGGTGCTGGCGGATATTCTTAATGAATGCCTGCAGGTTGCGAAAGGGGATGCGCTTCTGCGGATTTCAGAAGGTAAGGTAAGGGGAGTACTCTCCGGTGATGAAGCAGATTATGCGATTATCTCCATGCCGAAACTCTTTATGGTTGCGTCAGCATATATCAGTGGTGATCGTAATGGCGAGTTTATTTATGGTTATGCAGACCACAATATGGCACAGATCACTTGGAAGATTGTCGATCAAAAGATGACGAAAGCCTATGCAGATCTGATGGAGGAACATGGGAAAAAACCTTTTGGAAACCTTCAGACATTTATCCGCATTGTGAGTTCTGATGTGGGAGCATCGGGAGCAAATATTTTCTATTCCATTTTAGATGGAGACTTTACGATTGTCTTAGGGGAAGCGCTGCGTACAAAGCATCGGCATAAACAGGGATTAGAAGAATTTAGTGAAAATATGGAATCCATTTTCCAGTATTACAAACAGAAACTAAGGGACATAGGAAAGCTGTGTGATATCCGTATCCGGTATCCGGTGAATGCCCTCTCAGAAGTCATGAAGAAACAAAGTTTTGGGAAAAAGCTGATTGCGGAGACGGTAGAACGTTTCAAGACAAACTTCGGTGAACAGCCATGTAGTGCTTACGAAATTTACTGCGGGCTTTGCGAGGCACTTTTTTTTGCAAGGAAAAGCGGCAGCAGCCCATCCAATCTTGTAAAAATGGAAGAAAAAATCGCAAGGTGCATGAATGTACGCTGGCATGACTATGACATACCGGGAGAGATTTCGTTATGAAACTGAAAAAGGCAGAATCTGAAATGCTGCCTGTATGGGTGCTGTCCGGAGTTTATACCAAACCTTTTTTTGCATGGCTGAATGAAGCAGAGAAAAGCAATATATGGGAACACCAGAACGATACGGTGGTAAAAATGAGGCAGGGAAATTTTATCTATCTGTATCTCCAGAAAGGGGCAGGAAAAAATCTTGTGCCCGGGCATGATCTGAAATTTGCGGGATTGTTTGTCAGAAAAAATTACAATCTGTATGACGTGGATATGGAACTTGCTGTATTACTTGGCCTTCCGGAAGAAATAGGTTTTCCATGTAGAACAGACATCAGGAGAGCAGCAGAGGAACGAGCCAGCCAGAAAGCTGATGAAATACTGGAAATGCATTGGCAGGAGTTCCTATTTCAATCCGGGCTTGATACCAAGAGTTTGATTCCGCTGGTGGTCCGTAGTGAAATCAGAGAGCGTGCAGAGAACTATTATCTGCAGGGCAGGAATCTTGCTGATATCAAATTCGTACCGAAGATTTCTTTGGAGACATCTTTTTCCGATACCATGTATTTGCTGTTCTTGGAATATGGAGAGCAGGTGGTGGAAAAGATTGCAAAGCGGTGGATCAAACGGAATATTGCGTATATTTCGCAGCAGCGAATTCTTTTCGGCTGCGTGCGGGATGAATTCAGGGAAATTTTAAATACTCCGAATGACCGTATCCATAAAATCAAACGTCTGATACAGGCACTTGAAGGAAACAATAGCAGGACAGTAAAGATAGTCCTTTGTCGGAATGGGAAGGTGATTCATACAAATGTGCGAGCGGTGGATATATGTAATCCCAAAGGATGTTACGCTGTTAAGAGCCTTGTCCCAAAAGACAGGGGAGCTTTATATCGTGTCTTTGGAAAGGCAGCAGAATTCCGGATAGAAGATATACAGAGTGTGTCATGCGGCAGAGAGCTTCTTTATGAAGATACAAAGAAGAAAACAGCATAAAATTAGCAGAAACAGGAGGAAACGAATTAATGAAAAATTATCAATATTTAAATCTGGAACAGAAAATGTTAAGAATCAGAAGGAAAATGCCAACTCTTTTAAAAAAATTTTACAATGATGAGGCGGAGTATGATTTTTCCACACTGGATGATATTTACGAGGCAATGACACCGGCATTAAATAAATATGGCGTGAACTTTGATATTGTGCGTGAAATACCTACCCAGTATGACAAAGAGGGGCATCCGACATATCTTGTATTAGATAAAGATGACTTTTGGAGATATGAAGCAGACGTAGAGCTTAGCTGGACAAATGCGGACCGGCCGGAGGAATGCAGACATGCGACAATCCATATTACCGGAACAAACGAGATTCCGGATAAGGCACATGGTACTGCATTGACTTATGGACTGAAATACTATTTCCGCAATAAATTCTGTATCCGTCAGGTTGGAAGCGAGCAGGAAGATCCTGATTACACAAAGCATGATGTGGAACAGGACACAAATGCTGCGGATAGGCCGGCGAAAGAAACTCACAAAAGAGAAAAGGAAACAAATAAGGCGGTAAAAAGTTCAGAAAGTAAGAAAGGGACAGCAGAAGACAAAAAGAATCCGGCGGTATCCTCCGGGAAAAGTAAGGAAATGAAAACTCTGCTGGGGAACACTCCGGTGACTAGAGTGACGGAAAAGACAGAGAAAGATACGGCAGTCTGGGAAAAGCAGGCAGAGCATGTAACGAAATCTGAGGAAAAGCAAGCAGAGCATGTAACGAAATCTGAGGAGAAGAAAGAAGTTGCAACATCTGAAGGAGGAGAAAAACTGCACACAGAAGAGGCAGCTTTGGCGGACAAACCTGAGGATGCGGATGGATTTATTCCTGTCAATGCAGAAGAAGTTCCATTTGAAGAAGATGCTGACTTTATGGAAGAACTTCAAGGCGAACTGGAAGAAGAAACATCAGATTCCGAAGTAGAGGCGGCAAAGAAATTCGTGTGTGACTTTGGCGTGTTTAAGGGCAAGACGATGGAACAGGTTTTGGAAGCCGGAGTCAAGGGTACTGAAACTTTGAAATGGATTGCCAATAAGTATAAAGGTCCGAATAAAGAGCTGGTAAAAGCGGCAAAAACACTTCTGGATTATCAAAGTGAATCCGAAGAATTAAAGGCTGCATAATGAGTTTGTATGAACATGGTTCCCCTGTGGGACCATGTTCTTTTGAGGTAGAGGATATGACATCATTTACGATTACAGATGTGGGAAACCTTTTAGGAATCGAGCGACTTTCCGGCGGTGATGACGCTTCCTATAATGTGGTCTGCCCGTTTTGCGGAGACAGGAGGGGGAAGTGTAATTTTGTTGTATACAAAGATGGCGAACTGGCAAACGTCTATCATTGCTTCCATTGTGATGCAGCAGGAAATATGCTTACACTATATGTAGAATTGACAGGGCTATATGGTTCTGACTGTTATAAAAAAGCTTACCATGAAATACAGAAGAAGCTGGATTTGGGTGCAGGTGAACAGATGGAAAAGAGACTGGAAATTCAATGCCGGAAAAAGAAGCAGAAAGAGTCCCTGGCAAAACCTGTAGATTATAAGCGACGGGATCATACGTACCGGGAACTTCTAACCTTGCTGCAGCTATCGCCTCAACATAGAAAAGATTTGTTAAGCAGGGGGCTTACAGAAACGGAAGTTGCAAATATGGAAGCCTTGGGGTATAAAAGTACCTGTGCTGAAGAATCTGTCGCAATCGCCAGAAAATTACTGAAACGTGGTTGCAGGCTGGAGGGCGTGCCCGGTTTTTTCATGAATTATCATGGTGACTGGGAAATTGCCTTTTATCAGAAGAATAACGGCTATCTCTGTCCGGTGTGGAGTGATGAGGGACTGCTCATTGCGTTCCAGATCCGTTTGGATGTACCTTATCAGAAACGGAAATATGTATGGCTCAGCAGTGCGAAGATGGAAAAGGGATGTTCTCCTGGAAGTCCGGTAAGTTTTTCCGGTGTCCTGAACAGTCCGGTGATTTACGTGACGGAAGGTGTTTTGAAAGCAGAAGCAGCTTACCAGAGAACCGGACATCCTTATCTCGGAAATCCGGGTGTGTCCGCTTATAAAGAATTGGAACTGGCGCTGAACCGGTTAAAAGCTCATGGAGTAAAAGTAGTCATTGAAGCAAATGATATGGACAAATGTATACGTCTTCATTGTGATCGCGCTTACAGCGAAGCCTGTGCAGACTGTGAGGGCAGCAGTCATGAATGTCCGAAGAAGAGAGAAAAACGGGATCATATCCGGAAAGGATGTCTGAAACTCTATGAGATTTGTGAAAAACTGGGTTTGATCTGTAAGCGTGCGGTTTGGGATACAGATGACGAAGGTTACTGGGAGGAGAATTACAAAGGCATTGACGACTGGGAATTACGGGAATTATGAAAAAAGTTAGGTATAGGTTTTTGGGCGTATCTTTGTTATAATATAACTAATAGAGAAGGAGTGTGAATGATATGGTTAAAGAAAAAAAACGCCTTCCGGTGGGATTGGAAAATTTTGAGCAGATTATTAACGATAACTATTATTATGTGGATAAGACGGGGCTGATTTCAGAACTGATCCGTAACGGTGGAATGGTGAATCTTTTTACCAGACCAAGACGCTTTGGGAAAACCTTAAATATGAGTATGTTGGAACACTTTTTTTCCATAGAGAGAGACCAAAGTATCTTTGAGGGATTGGAAATTTCAAAAGATACAAAATTGTGTAAAGAGTATATGGGGAAATATCCGGTTATTTCCATTTCCCTGAAAGGAATCAATGCCGCCACTTATGAGGATGCATTTGATTTTGCAGTTCGAATCATGAAAAAAGTAGCCCGTAATGTTCAGTTTCTTTTGGGGAGTGATGCCTTAAGTGATTATGACAAGTTAGAATATAAGGAACTTTTGAATAATAATATGAGTGAGGCTGCATTTTGCGGTGGATTGAAAATATTATCGGAATTATTGGAGAAACATTATGGAACAAAAGTAGTTCTTTTGATTGATGAGTATGATGTTCCATTAGCAAAAGCATTTGAAAACGGGTATTATGATCAGATGATCTTTTTAATCCGTAGTTTATTGGAACAGGCATTGAAAACGAATGACAGCTTGAAATTTGCAGTGATGACAGGATGCATGCGTATTTCAAAAGAAAGTATCTTTACGGGGCTTAATAACCTGAAAGTATTGTCCATTACAGATGAACGGTATGATGAATATTTCGGTTTTACAGATACGGAAGTAAGAGAAATGCTGAAGTATTATGAAATCGAGGATCATTATGAAGAAGTAAAGAACTGGTATGACGGGTATCAGTTTGGCAGCGTGGAAGTGTACTGCCCCTGGGATGTATTGAATTACTGTGATAAATTAAAAGACCATGCGGATTCTTTTCCGGAAAATTATTGGATCAACACCAGCAGTAATGATGCCGTCAAGAAATTCATTCAAATGTCCGGTAATTTTAAAACCAAGCGTGAGATTGAAACTCTGCTTGCCGGAGAGGAAATCATAAAAGAGATTCATCAGGAGCTTGTCTATCCGGAAATGTATCAGTCGTTAGAGAACGTCTGGAGCCTGTTGTTTATGACGGGATATTTAACACAGCGTGGAAGGGTTGATGCAAAACGGTATAAACTTGCGATACCGAATCTGGAAATCCGGGATATTTTTGAAACACAGATCATGGAATACTTTAAAGAGAGCGTTGCAAAGGACGGCGATACATTAAGCCGATTCTGTGATGCCCTGAAAAACGGTGAGGAAACGAAGGTAGGAGACATTTTTGAAAGCTACCTGAAAAAGACCATCAGTATCCGGGATACGTTTGTGAGAAAAGCAAGCAAGGAGAACTTTTATCATGGGATACTGCTTGGAATCCTGGGCGTGAAGGAAGAATGGTACGTATCGTCCAATCAGGAAAGTGGCGAAGGATACAGCGATATTCTCGTTGAAACTGAAAACAGTGAAACGGTTATTCTTATCGAAGTTAAGTATGCCAATGACGGAAATCTTGATCAGGCTTGTGAACAGGCACTACAGCAGATAGAGGAAAAGAAATATGATGAAGAACTCCGGGAGAACGGAGTGGATAAAATTTTAAAATATGGGATTGCGTGTTATATGAAACGATGCAAAGTAAAACTGGCAGATTCATGATACGTCCCAAAACAATCAGGTGATAAAAAAGCGGAACTGTAAGAGTGCAGTTCCGTTTTTTTATGGCCTGATTTATGAGCCAGAGGAAAGGAGATGAAGCATATGCACATACGGGAACGCCCTACATAAGATTCGGGGAAATAAGAATACACAATCACACTCAAAAACCAACAGGAAAGGAGCGTTGCAATTGAAACATAGAAAACACAGATGGCTGGCGGGAACGCTGGCTTTTCTTTTATCCTGTTCTGCACTTATTCCGTCTGGGAATGCTGTATTTGCGGCATCAAAAGGCAGAATAGCAGAATCAGAGACAAATGTAACAAAGGAGGAAAAAGGCGATGAGGGAGAGGAACAGATCACCGCCGAAACCCTGACGATTGAGCAGGGAGAAACATTTGAAATCGAAAAAGATTTTACAGGTCTTTCTTTGAAAAAGGGCGAAAAGGCTGTATTGAAAGATGTTGTCAGTGAAGACGGACAAGGATTTTTTGCGGACCGTCCGGGCACTTACCTGAGTACCTATCTGATTACACCGGAAAAAGGTGATAGTTATGAAGTGACACGTAAGATCGTAGTTAAGCCTCGTGAGGCTGAGAGCAAAGGGGCAGATCATGGACAGAAAGGGAACAAAGAGGATACGGAGGAAAGTGATCCTGAGCCGGAACCCGTCCTGACAGAGGCGCCGGAGGTACCGGAAAACACAGAGCATTTGAAACTGGATGTATCTCCGGATAATGCTGCTTTTTTATCAGTTGTGCCGGAAAGCATGGCAAAAAACAGGTCGATCAACGCCAATCTGGTAGTGGGGGAAAGACTTCCGTATCCATCTAGTTTGGGGAATTATTCTACAACCTATTTTACGGTAAATGGGCATGTAGCATATTGTCTGGAATCGGCAAAGACTTCACCGCCATCCAGTGATTATGTTGCAAACATATTTGAAAGCAATCTGGCTTTACAGAAAGTCCTCTATTATGGATATGGAGGACCGGGAGATATTACAGACAGTTATATGCCGGGGTTTGACTGGAAACTGAAATATATCTTCACACACATTGCGGCATCCTATGCATATTGCGGAACAGACGGTTTTTATGGCTGTACATTTGAAAACATCCAGTCGTCAGGATTATGGGATTACATCCAGTATTTAAATGGTTTGGAGGCACCTCCAAAAGCTGCAATCGATCTTTCTCCGACTTCGGCTGCCGCATATGAAAGCAATGGGGAGCAACGTACAAAAGAATTCCATTTAAAAGGCGATCACAGAAACTATATTACGCTGAATTTGCCGGAGAATGTGACTTATCATAGCGGTGATACCACGAAAACAGGCAGTGTGAAAATTTCTGGCGGTACAAAGTTCTATTTCAGCGCTCCGATGACAGTAACCGGAACTTGGAATTCAGGTTCCCTGGCAGGGCAGATGGGAACACAGTGGAAAACTTTAGTTGTTTCTACGGGGGGAACCACGCAGGATATTGGCTATGGCACATTCTTTGAAGAGGAAAGTGATTCTGTCAGCTTTCAGGTAAAATGGATGGATTATGCAAAAGTCAAGGTCGTGAAAAAGGATAACGTAACCAACACAGCCCTTGCCGGTGCCGTCTTTGGAATTTACAGTGATAAAGAGTGTACCAAACTGATTACCAAGATGCCGGCAACCAATGAAAAGGGGGAAACACAGGTAGATATCCCGAAGACACAGGATACGGTATATTTAAAAGAGATTTCTGTTCCCCAGGGATATAAGCTGAATACTTCATCTTTCAATGTGAAACTGGAGGCAGGGAAAACCCAGAGCCAGACGGTGACAAATGAGGAGCAGAAAGGAAAAATCACAATCCGAAAGAGCGGTGAGGTGCTTTCTTCCGTATCCGGAAAAGAAGGGCATCTTACGTTCCAGTATCAGTCTGCACCGTTTGGAGAGGCAAGTTATTTTATCTACGCAGCAGAAAACATTGTAAGCCAGGATCAGAAGACACCGATCTATCAGTCCGGCGAGCTGGTGGACAAGCTGACAACAAAGGCAGACGGAAGCATCACAAGCAAGGAATTGCACTTAGGAAAGTATAAGATCGTGGAACAGAAAGCACCGGCAGACCTTACCATTGGAAAGACTGAGGCAGATCGTACACAATTTGTAACCCTTTCTTATGCCGGACAGACGGTAGAACTGGTGCAGGAGGAAGCTGCTTATGTGAATGCCAGACCGGGAGTAAAGGTGCAGGCAGTGAAACAGTCTGAAAATGACAAGGTGACTTTAGAGGGCGCTGTATTTGGACTGTATGCAGGGGAAGACATTACCAATGCAACCGGAGCCGTTGTTGTGAAGAAAGATACCTTAATCGAGAGCGTTACATCTGATAAAGACGGAGTGGCAGCGTTCCAAGCGGATCTTCCGATTAATTTCCGTTACTATCTGAAAGAGATTCAGGCACCGGAATTTTATTATATGAGTACGGACCGTTATGACTTCCTGTTTGAGTATGAGAACGACACAACGTATACTTACGAATTTACACACACATTTTCCAATAAAGAAGTGCGTGGGGAAGTCCATGTCTTCAAGATAGACAAAGATGCGGAAGAATATATCAGCCAGGGAGATGCTAATCTGGATGGCGCTGTATATGGACTGTATGCAGCTGAAGATATCCGGCATCCGAACGGGAAGTCAGAAGATGTCCATAAAAAGGACGAGCTGGTAGCCCAGGATACCATTCAAGACGGAAAGGCGGACTTTACCAACCTGTATCTGGGGAATTATTATGTAAAAGAAATTTCGCCGGGAGAAGGATACCTGCTGGATGAAACAGCATATCCGGTAGAAGTTGGCTATGAAGGACAGGAGGTTGCTATTGTACACCGGAATGTAACGGTAAAAGAAACGGTAAAAAAACAGGCTTTTGAATTAATTAAGATTTCTGAGGATGGCAACCAGACAGAGACGGAGTTGTTGGAAGGAGCCGGATTTAAGGTATTCCTTATTCAGGATTTAAAAGGTGTGAAAGATGGAAGCCTGAAACCATCGGAAGGAAATGCTTTCAGAGCAGAGGATTTTATCGGATATGACTATTCAGAAGATGAAACGGCACATTATTACGAGAATGGTAAGAAAGTTTCGGTGGAAGAACTGTTTACAGACAAGAAAGGATTTGTACGTTCTCCAGAACTTCCATATGGAAAATATGTGGTTTTTGAATCTACAACTCCAGAAAATCTCCAGACCATCAATCCATTCCTCGTAACCATTTCCGAAGATAGCAGGGAACCGCAGCCATGGCGTGTTTTTGATGATAGACCAATCCAGTTTTTCCTTAAGATTATCAAGGAAGATGCACAGACACATCTTCCGGTATTAAATAATCACGCACAATATAAAATCTATGATGTGAAAAAGAAAGAATATGTGACAATGAAGGTGCGCTATCCGGAAGAAAAGGAACTGGATGTATTTGAAACGAATGACGAAGGTTATCTTATGACACCGGAGCAGCTAAAGATGGGAACTTACCGCATAGAAGAAGTAAAAGCTCCTGATTTATATGTACAGCCAGGGTATGAAATGGCGTTGAAAGACGGAGAGAGCGATATTCCATTAAACCAGTTGTCACAGACAGGCGCTTATGAAGATGCAAAACGCGATTTCATTACGATCACTGTGAATTCCGAAACAGCTTATGAAGTAGAGGAAGAAACCGGAAAATATATTGTCGTAGTTCGACAGCAAAACGATGAAGCAGTAGGCAGTCTGACCATCAAGAAAACAGGAGAAGATATTGTGGGTGCTAAGAATGTGGAAGATTCCCTTCTTACAAAAATGAAAAATGGCATAGCAGGCACAATAAATTCTATCATTGAATTTTTCGGCAAAGAGGAAGTTATAGAAGAAGACAGCGGCTATATGTTCCAGTATGAGAACAAAGGGGCAGAGGGAGTGACCTTTGAAGTTTATGCAAAGGAGACCATTTATACACCGGACGGACAGAAAGATGAAGCAGGTAACCGGAAAGTATTGTATGAAAAAGACGGGCTTGTGGCGGAACTTGTGACCGGAGAAGATGGCAGCGTATCACTCCATAATCTTCCGATTGGTTCCTATTATCTGAAGGAAACGGATGTTGGAAATCATCATTTTGTTCTGGATCCTGAAGCAAAAGAATTTGAAATCAAATATCAGGGACAGGAAGTAGCGGTAGATTATGTTTCTATGGAACTTGAAAATAAACGCCAGAAAATAGAACTTGTCCTTACCAAACAATCTAAGGAAACGAAAGAACCGGTACAGGGTGCCGTATTTGGGCTGTATGCAGAGGAAGATATTTTAGACCTCACAGGGGAAGTGATTGTAAAGGCAGGAGAATTTCTTGCGAAAGCAGAATCGGCAGAAGATGGAACCCTCCGATTTGACATTGACCTTCCGCATGGAAAATATATGGTGAAAGAGTTGGAAGCAGCACCGGGGTATCTGAAAACAGAAGAAACATGGTCCTTTGACGCAACTTATCAGAATCCGGAGCTGGAGGTGATTTCCCTTGCAAAAGAAATTGAAAATCAGCCGACAGTTGTAGAAATTACAAAAACTGACATCACAGATGAAAAGGAAGTGGAAGGGGCAAAACTTCAAATCCTTAATAAGGACGGGGAAATAGTGGAAGAATGGGTTTCCACAAAAGAACCGCATAAAGTGTATGCGTTAGAACCGGGCGAATACATCCTGCATGAAGAGGCAGCCCCGGAAGGATATCTTGTTGTATCCGATGTTCCTTTCGTTGTCGAAGAAACAGGGGAAATTCAGAAAGTAGAGATGAAAGATGAACGTCCATCCGGTCAGCTCCTGATTCAGAAGGCAGATGCGGAAAATAAAGCACCGCTTGCAGGCGTAGAATTTGAGCTCCGCAATAAAGCTACTGGGGAAGTAGTTGGGACACTGGTGACCGGCGAGGATGGAACTGCAAAGAGTGAAGAACTGCCGATTGCAGTTTATGAAGAGGGCAAATATGTAGAACCGATTGTATATGTTCTTGTGGAAACGAAACCGTTAGAAGGCTATGAAGCAAACACAGAGGAGGTGGAGGTGGTATTTGAATATCAGGATGATGAAACCAAAATCATTGAAGTAACAGAAGAGGTTGAAAATACTAGAAAACCAGGAACTCCGCCGCTGGATGCACCGAAGACAGGGGACGATACAAGAGCATGGATTCCAGTTGTAATTATGAGTGCTGCCTTACTTGGCGCTTTCTTTATAGTAATCCGTATCCGAAGACGGAAAAGATAGAATATAATAATCGTAGAATGTAACATGTAATGATGGAGATTGTCACTTGGAATTCGAGGTGGCAATCTCTTTTTTTATTGGAGGAAAGAATATGCGACATATTGGAGAAAAAATTATTTTGGTGCTCTGCATTGTGTTTTTTGGAATTGCAGCCATGAACCTTGTGGAAATAGGAAAGGAATATTATGACGGACAGAAAGAGTATGAGGAACTTAAGGAATACACAGAAGAAGAACCGAACGGGCAGCAGGATGATCCGACAGAAGGTGAAGCAGAAGAGAAGACGATTGATTTTGCGGAGCTTCGCAAAATCAATGAGGATATTGTTGCCTGGATACAGATTTCAGGGATTGGTGTGGATTATCCGGTAGTACAGGGAGAGGATAACGAGTATTATCTGCATCATACGTTCCGAAAAGAAGCAAATAAGGCAGGAAGTATCTTTTTAGATTATCGGAATCGTGCAGATTTTACAGAGCAACGTGTGATCATATACGGGCACAATATGAAAGACGGCAGTATGTTCAGTAATCTGAAAAAGTATCAGGACAACGCATTTCGGAAAGAATCTGGGACTGCATACCTGTATTTGCCGGAGAAAACCCTGCAGTTGGAAATTGTAGCATGTGAAAGAGTATCCATGAGAGATAAAGCATATGCTTTGGAATACAATATGACCTGTGACTGGCCGGAAGAAATCATACTGTCTACCTGTAGTTCTTTTTCCGATACAAGGTTGATTTTAAGGTGCAGAATGGAGGAAGTTCAATTTAGATGAAAAGATAGAACAGAAGATTAAAACTGTAGCAGTAAATTAAAAAGAACTGTCTTGGAAGGAAAATAGAAGACAAATAGAAAGATGAAATATTCTGGGCGTTGATTGATTCAGGGAAATTATTGTAACGATGATCGTGTATTTGAAATCTGGTAATGTAGAAAAGGCTAAATATGGATAAGCAAAAAGAGGGATGCGAAAAAACTCAATCGAGTTTTTTCACATCCCCGTTTTTTATAAAGTCGTCGTATATATTTTTAACTGCCGCTCTTTTTTGATTGCCATCATAAAAAACAAGAGCCGATAATCCGCGCCAAAAAGGCTTGCGGGTTATCGGCTATGCGTCTGGCTCTCATAAAATATTATGATTTAGCTGATAGTTCCTCATTCAGTTTGTTTTCTTCTGGTTGTTAACCTCTGCAAGTAAGGCTTCAACAGAGGTACCAAATAATTTTGCAAGTGCAATCAAATTAGATGTGCTTGGATTAGAAATACCACTTTCCCATTTTGAAACTGCTTGCCTGCTAACCCCAATCCTCTCTGCAACAAATTCTTGTGTCATTTTACAGGCTACACGGTGTTCTTTTAAGACTTCTCCCAAATTCTTTTTGATTTCTGTTTTTTCTTGATTTATTATTATAAATACAATTTGAAAGATGCATAAAGTAAGAAGTTTATGTTTGAAATATATATACATGATTGATTGTCTCAGTATCTAGTAATTTGTTCATCTCGTATTGCAAAATGCATTAGGTAGGGATTATATTAAGAGGAATGTATCTTAGGATAACCAGCTGGATAGAGAGGAATTTATAATGGCTAAAATATATATGATAAATGTAAATGAATTTGGAGAATGGAACAAATATGAATATTTAAAACAATTTGTATCAAAAGAATGCAGAAAACGAGCTGATAAATTTTATTTTGTTGAAGATGCCAAAAGGACTGTTGGAGCTGAACTTTTAGTTAGATACTATTTGAGGCTGAATTATAATACATCAAATCGTAAGATTGAGATGGAATATAATCAATATGGTAAGCCATATATAAAAAATAGCAATGACTTGTATTTTAATATTTCTCATTCATGTGACTGGATTATATGTGCGTGGAGCAATCACGAGATTGGAGTAGATTTGGAAAACATTAGACACATTGATCTCGACATTGCAAGAGTACAATTTTGTAATGATGAATATACTTATATTATAGAGTTCCCAGAACTGTCATATAGAAGATTTATGCAAATATGGACATTGAAAGAAAGTTACATAAAGTATATTGGTAAGGGTCTAAACATTCCGCTGAATTCATTTAGCGTTAATTTTGACAGCAATGGTAAGTGCACATTGAAAACACCTTTCAAACATAATCATGTTTATTTAAAAATTTCAGAAGAATTAGAAAATTATATTGTAGCTGAATGCAGTGAATACAATGATGAAATGGATATAAGAAGAGTTAAAATAAATGATATATTGCATGTCTTTGATTAAAAAATCCTTGATTGGACACAAATGAATGTGGTTCATAGGAAAATCAGAAACAGTTAATTATGTATGATTTTAGTTATTTAGAGTATTATAAAATGCAAGATAATATGTTAAATTTGAAGATAGGGATATGCAATGGCAGTACCGAAACAGAAAATTTTATTGAACGAATGGTTTGTAAAAAACGAAAAATGTCAGGAATTACCATTCAAATAAATATATTCTCCTTAAAAGACTTAATAAGAAACAATATAAATGAATGCGATATTATTTTTCTTGATTTAAAAAGTGAAGAAGACATTGCTAGAGCAGTTGCAGCTCATAATAAATCTAAGCAAAAGAAAATATTAATAGCAATTGCTGCCGATGATGGTCATGCTCAAGAATTAATAGAATTAGAAGTATTTAGATTACTAGTTAAGCCACTTAACGAAGTAATGTTTGATAAATATTTCTATGAGGCATTATCCAAATTTCCTATTATATCTAAGGTGTATAATTTCCAGTATAATAGGATTCAATATAAAATATTGTTAAATGAAATAATATATTTTCAAAGCGACAAAAGAATTACATATATAATAACAAACAATAAAATTAACAAAATATACTCATGCTATAAATCTTTAAATAAAGTAGAGTCAGAAGTATTGGTATTATCCAATTTATTTTGTAGAATACATCAATCTTTCCTAATTAATGTACTTTATGTGAAATACTTTACAGAAGAAATTGTGGAACTTATTGATGGAACTATTTTAGGAATAAGCAGAAAGAGGAAAAAATCTACAATAGAGCAATTAGAAAAATGTAATATACCCAGACAAAGTAAATAATAAAAAAGCGTTATCGCACTAAGCATAGTATTAGTACGATAGCGCTTTTTTATTATCAAATAAAGTGTAAGTATATAGAAGATAAAAGTTACATTTTGCTGAGAATAATTACATGATGAATGAAAATTATTCAATGAGTGATATAATACATATGAGGTGATACTATGGACTATCAATTTGAAAAGCAACATCAAAAAGGAAAACTGCATGCCATTGAAAGAATAAAACGGCTATTAGATGAAAATACCTTTTTCGAACTTGGACAAGCGGTAAGCGGTAAAAAGGGCGACTGGAAGGAGATAAATATTCCGTACGATGGAGTTATAACAGGTGTAGGGGAAATCAACGGGAAAAGAGTATATATTTATTCTCAGGATTTTACTATTAATGGAGGAACTTTAGGAAGTAAACATGGAAGAAAAATAGTAAATATTTTAAAAAGAGCTATACTTGATAAATGCCCTATTATCGGAATTAATGATTCTGGAGGTGCACGCATTCAGGAAGGCGTAAATTCGTTGAAGGGGTATGGTGAAATATTCTACTATCAGGTTTTAGCTTCAGGATATATTCCACAGATTTCAGTAATTGCTGGGACTTGTGCAGGAGGGGCGGTATATTCTCCAGCTCTTACAGATTTTATTTATGTTATTAAAGATATCTCCAAAATGTTTGTTACAGGCCCACAAGTCTTAAAGGAATCTACTGGAAAAGTTATTTCTTCCGAGGAACTAGGGGGAGTTAACGTTCATGGGAAGGAATCAGGTGTTGCTCATTTTGTGATGAATTCAGAAGTCGAATGCTATGATGCAATAAGGAAGTTATTGAAATTAATTCCTCATAATAATGAATGTACATATAAGTTTGAATTAAACAGTAATCTTAAGAAAAACAAAAATATTAAGGGATTGGTTCCACAAAATAAAAGATTACCATATGATGTAAAAAAAATTATATATGAAATATGTGATGAGGGATCTTTTATAGAAATACAGGAACAATATGCTCCCAATATTATTGTAGGCATGGGAAAAGTAAACAATGGGACTGTCGGAATAATTGCCAACCAGCCAATGATAAAGGCCGGGGTTCTAGATGCTGATTCAAGTGTAAAAGCTGCACGTTTCATTAGATACTGTGATTGCTACAACATTCCTATTATTACATTAGTTGATACACCAGGTTTTATGCCAAGTGAAAACGAAGAAAAGAAGGGGATTATTCGTCATGGAGCTAAACTGGTAACAGCATATGCAGAAGCGCATATCCCAAAGATTACAGTTATTCTTAGAAAGGCGTATGGCGGAGCATATATCGCTATGGGAAGTAAGCATTTAGGTACTGATTTTGTGTTTTCCTGGCCTAATGCTGAAATTGCTGTCATGGGTGCAGAGGGGGCAATTGATATTCTTTATCAAAAGGAATTGCGGAGCATATGCGATGAGAAAGAAAAGGACATTTTTAAGAAAAGCAAAATAAAGGAATATAATAATAGATACATAAATTCTCACATGGCCTTAGCTGAAGGATATGTGGATGCTGAAGTAGATCCGGACGAAACAGTAATTAGAATTGCCGATGCACTCAAGACTATTAGTAAGAAAGAATTTATAGATTCTATAATAAAAAAGCACACTAATATCCCGTTGTAGAAACCGCTTTATTAATTATGGGAGGAGAAAATGTGGAGTATACCTTCAAGACAATTAGCAGATAAGATATTACAGAGTTACAAAGTAGTGTTATTATCTGATGCAAAAAATATGGAAACAATTTTCGATGAATTGATATATGACCTTAATTCGATGCTAACAAAATTAAATGAAATTATTCCCACTAATGAAAGTCCAACATTCTGCCATAGAGATGCAAAAGAAAAGTTTAGGATTATCTTTTATGATTTAGTAGATGAAATAGGACAAGTACATGAACGTGATCCTGCAATTACTTGTAAAGAAGAGGTCATTCTATGTTATCCCTATATCAAAGCTATTATATTACATAGAATCTCCCATTATTTGTACCTGAATAAATTTAATATTCTAGCCCGAATAATAAGTGAAGAGTCACATTCAATGACAGGAATTGATATTCATCCAGGAGCTAAAATCGGAAAAAATCTTTTTATTGATCACGGTACAGGAATTGTAATTGGAGAAACCACTATTATAGGAAACAATGTGACTATATATCAAGGAGTAACTTTGGGTACTTATTCGTTCAGAAAGAATATAAGCGACTGCGTTGATTTTAAGACGAAAAGGCATCCAACAATTGAGGATAACGTGACAATATATGCAAATGCAACAATATTAGGTGGAAATACGATTGTTGGAAAAAACAGCATAATTGGGAGCAATGCTTGGGTGGCCAAAAGCGTTGAAGCCAACTCATTAGTAAAAGCGAATTGCATAATAGGTGCTCATTGAACTAAGAATATCATACAGTGAAAATATTTTACAAAACGATAATGAGAGGAGTTAATAAACAATATGTCGGAGAAAATAAAGTTATTTTGTTGGCCTTTTGCAGGCGGTTCTGCCAGTTACTATTTATCATGGCGACAATATTTACAAGAGAATATAGAGATTATACCTGTACAACTCTCTGGGCGAGGGGATCGGTATACTGATAAGCCATATAATAATTTTGGAGAAATGGCGGATGAAGGATACAATTATATAATTAATAATGTTAAGGGGAATGATAAATTTGCTTTTTTTGGTCATAGCATGGGAAGCTGGATTGTGTATGAAATTTGCAGGAGAATTAGAAATACTGAATTTGAAAAAAATTTAATGCATGTTTTCTTTTCTGCTAATCGGGCCCCATTTTACAATCATAAAGAAAAGCAAATTCACACATTACCAACGGATGAATTTATATCAGAAATACTTAAGTTAGGAGGAGGGAAGAGAGAAATTCTAGAAAACAAAGAATTTGGTACTATTTTTATCGACATTTTAAGAAAAGATTATACGTTAATTGAAGAGTATTCTTGCGCAAGGAACGATCTATTATTGGATTGTAGCATTAGTATATTTAATGGCATACAAGATAATATACCCTATGAAGGTCTTTTGGCATGGAATGAGTGTACTAAAAGAGACATGAAGCTATTCAATTTCCAAGGAAACCACTTCTTTATTGATAGTGATAAAGAAAATGTAGTTTTTACTATTGAAAAAATATTGTTTGAAAAGGAGTAATAGTGATGCAAGATTTAATGAAAAGGTTTATAGAAAATACACGACTGGAAAATAGAGGAATAACTATTATCAAAGATGAAAGTAAAGAAAAGTTTATACCGTATAGCTTAGTATATGAGAGTGCATTACGTTATTTAAAAGTGTTCCATGAATATGGCATTTGTAAGGGCAATGAGTTGTTGTTTCAAACAGAGAATATTGAGCAGTTTATTTATACTTTTTGGGCCTGTCAAATGGGGAGCATTACTGCTGTTCCAATTGATATTGGCGAAAACAATGAGAATGTAGAAAAGATTTTTAGAATTTTGAAAAGCCTAAGTAATCCATTTTATTTAGCTCATGAAGAGACTTTTAATGTTTTGCTTAAATATAAAAAGAATTATGAAGAGGAAATGAAGCTGCTTGAAAACAGACATATTTTTTATGAAAAAGTTATTAGTAACACTATTGCTGAAACGTTCGATATAAATAAACATGATCATGACTATATATCATTGATTCAGTATTCATCTGGATCAACTGGAGTTCCGAAAGGAATTCCAATTCTGTATACTTCTTTATCAACACATGTAAATGCATTAGCAAAAAGAGAGGCTGTTACGGACAATGATAAAATGCTGAATTGGGCACCATTAAGTCATAATTTAGGGCTGATATCAGTTCATGTTGTGGGTACCTTTTGCGCTACAAATCAGTATTTAATGCCAAAGCAATTATTTGTTCGTAATCCTTTAATATGGATGAGAAAGGCAAGTGAATATAAAGTAACAATGATTTATGCTCCAAATTTCGGGTTTAAATATTTACTTACGCATTATAAAACAGTGCAAAATGAAAAATGGGATTTATCAAATATTCGAGTGGCTTTTAATGGAGCAGAGCCTATCAATTATAAACTATGCACAGAGTTCGTAGACACCTTGCAAAGACATGGTTTACATAAAAACGTTATATATCCAGCATATGGTTGTTCCGAAGCTACTTCTGTTATTTCAATTCCTGAAGTGGGGAAAGAACTAAAGAAATATTTTGTTGACAGAAGGTATTTGAATATTGGGAAACAAGTTGTTTTGTGTGATAATACTGAAAAAAATGCTACTGCTTTCGTGAGCGTAGGAGAACCTGTAGATAATTGTGAAGTAAGAGTTTGTGATGAAAATAACAACATACTTGCAGATTTTTCGATTGGATATTTGCAGGTAAGAGGGGAGAATGTAATAAAAGAGTATTATAATAACGCCTCTGCAACAAAGGAATCGTTTGTAGGAGATGGGTGGTTTAATACAGGCGACTTGTGTTTCAGAGATGGAAATTCTGTAATAATTACAGGAAGGGCTAAAGAAATTATTTTTATTAATGGGCAAAACTATTATCCAATGGACATTGAGCGAGTGGTAGAAGAGGCGGATGAACGGCTAGCTGGAAGAATAGCTTGTTGCGGAATTTTTAGTGATGATATTCAAACAGATAAAATATATTTCTTTTTAGAATCCTCAGAATATAGTTTTGATGAATTTTCTATCCTTTCATCAAAAATATTAAATAGAGTTACCGATAGTTTGGGACTATATGTGGAAATGGTAATTCCAGTTAAGAAACTAGAAAAAACGCAAAGCGGAAAAATTCAGCGGTTAAAAATGGAAAAACAATTTCTGGCTGGAGAGTATGATGATTTGCTAGGACTGTATAATATCAAGAAAGATAGCAGCGATTTAGATGAAGCAGATGTAGAATCGAGTATTTTAAATATTTGGAAAAACGTTTTAAATAATGCCAATATCAAGAGCGATGATAATTTTTTTGATTTAGGTGGAAGTTCTAGTCTCCTAATCTTATTAACAACAAAAATTGAAGAAAAGTACCCTGACAGTGTTTCTGCTATTGATATTTTTGAAGCACCTACAGTAAAGGAATTATCAGAATTAATAGTGGATAGGATCAATAAATAAAGGAGTAACAGTGATGAAAGAATTAGGTATTGTATTTTCAGGCCAAGGATCACAATATCCAGGTATGTTCAAAGAACTTATGTCAGTGTATCCCAATGGAAAAGAATTTTTCGAAAATGCAAGCGAACTCTGCGGATTAAATCTGATAGATATCTGTTCTAATGCCTCTGAAGAAAAGCTGAAAGAAACAAGGATAGCACAATTAAGCACAGTAGTTTATAGTGTTGCATTATATGATTTTTTTGTAAAAGAAAATGGAATTTTGCCTAAACTATTTGCTGGTCATAGTGTAGGCGAATATGCAGCATTAATTGCATCAGGAATGCTTAGCTTTGAAGATGGAATTCGTTTAGTAAACAAAAGAGGCAGTCTGATGCAAAATATAGCTCAAGCGGGTGGAATGTTAGCTATTTTAGATGATGATATTTTAAATATTGAAATGTATTGTAAAGAGCAGAATTCTGAAGGCAATGAAATCGCTATTTCAAATTATAATTCCGATCATCAAACAATTATATCAGGTACAGTTGAACAGATTGAAAGAGCACAGGAGTATTTTGAAAAAAGCAATATTTCAGTTAAGCTATTGAAAGTTAGCGGAGCGTTCCATAGTCCACTAATGAGAACAACAGAGGATGCTTTTGAAAAAGAATTACAGAAATGTAAATTCCGAATGAATACAAATATTGTTTTTTCGAATGTAGATGCCGAGGCATACGAAAGCGAAGATGATATTAGATTAAAATTAAAGATGCAATTAAGTAGACCTGTTTTATGGAATGATATAATGCATGCTTTGAGAAGGCAGCAAGTAGATATTGTTATAGAGTGTGGACCTCAAAAGACGCTTACTAATCTGGTAAAAACAGTTTCAGGATTTTCAGCTTACTCGTACTCAAAAGATCGAGAAGAAATAAAGCATATTATTAGAGAACGGTATTCTGTTTCTAATAATCTTAGAAATCTGATAGAAAGAGGACTTACTATAATTGCTTGTACACGTAATTGTAATGATAGCATGGAAAATTATCAGATAGAAGTGATCGAAAGAGGAAAGAGATTACGAGGTATGATAAAGCATTGTAATGGCATAGAAAGAATCGACGAATTATTGATAAAAGATATAATTAATTGCTTACAAGAAATGTTAAATGCAAAAAAAATAAGTCCTGATGAACAAAAAAAATGGTTCCATAAACTGGAGAATGATACAGCGGATTTACAGCTGCAAAGAATATTAGCAAATGAAATTAAGACTAGGTTCTCCTAAAAGGTGGTAGTAGATATGAAAGATAAGAATAATGTTATGGATATAGCTATTATAGGTATGGCAATAAAAATACCACAGGCAAATAGTTTGCAGCAGTTTTGGAATATCATAGTCAATCAAATTGATACGGTAAAAATGTTACCGGCAAAAAGACGACATTGGTTGAATAGATATATAAATACAATACCTTGCAATCATCGAGATAAAATAGTATGCCCTGAAGGGGCTTATATTGAGAATATAGAAGAATTTGATAATGAACTTTTTCATATAACGCCAAAAGAATCTGAACTGCTTGATCCGAATCAGAGGATTTTTTTACAAGTTGCTTTTAAAGCATTAGAAGATGCGGGATACCCATTAGCTACCGTAAAGAATACTAACACAGGAGTATACGTGGGATTTGGAGATGATTCCGACTATTATACGCTAGTACAAGATTTGCAAAATCAGTTTTCAGATATAGCTAAAACCGGAAATTTGCGGCCAGTAATAGCTAGTCGATTATCTTATATTTGGGATTTAAAAGGACCTAATATGATGATTGATACATCTTGTTCTTCTGCATTAACAGCCATACATGTGGCGGCAAAAGCACTTAGGTCTGGCGAATGTGATATGGCTCTGTCAGGTGGCATTAAACTTAGTGTATTGCCTAATAAAAATAATTCTAATATAGGTGTGGAATCTCCGACCTATAAAACAAAACCATTTGATAATGGTGCTAATGGGACTACCTGGGGAGAGGGAGTAGGAGTAGTAGTTTTAAAACGATTAGAAGATGCAAAAAAAGATAATGATAGAATCTATGGAATCATTAAAAGTAGCAACGTGAATCAAGATGGAAAATCAGCCGGTATTACAGCACCAAGCCAAAAAGCTCAGGAAAAATTAATTGTTAATACCTGGAAGGATTCTTTGATTAATCCAGAAGAAATTTGTTATATTGAAACACATGGTACAGGAACAATATTAGGTGATCCGATAGAATTGGAAGGCCTTACTAGAGCTTTTAATCATTTTACAAAGAAGAAGCAGTTCTGTGCAATAGGAAGTGTCAAAGCAAATGTTGGGCATACTGTACATGCATCAGGTGTGATTGGACTGATAAAGGTTCTCCTATCCATTCAGCATAAGATTATACCTCCTATGACCAATTTTAATATAGCAAATCAAAATATTACATTTGAAAACAGTGCACTTTTTGTACCAACAAATACAATTTACGTAAAAAATAAAATGATATGCGGTATCAGTTCTTTTGGAGTAAGTGGTACCAATGTTCATATGCTAATAGAAGAAGCAGAACCAAAAAGAATCCATACAATATCAAAATATGCTGGTTCAAATTATTATTTGGCTTTATCTGTTCGAAGAGAGGATGATTATAAAAAACTACAAGATGAATATGTAGCATTTTTGAATAAGAATACGGATATTACTTCAGAAGAAATTTGCTACAGTGCTTTATACAGAAAGAACCACTACAATTTGCGTAGTGTTATAAATTTCTCCAATATTAAGGAACTAATAAATATTTTAGAAGAAGGTCCAAAACATAGAAAATGGATATTTTCTGATTCAAGATTAGAGGAATTAGGAGAACTACCAGATTTTTATAAGTGTTTTCTTGCAGGGAATGATATAAATAGTTTTATTGAACCAAAGACAAATGATATCAGATATGTGAAGTTACCGGGAACAATATTTCATAATAAAAACTATTGGCTAGAAATTCCCAAATCATTTAGAGTTTCTTCGGAATTATATCATATTGAGAGAACTCAACCTGAAACGACTAATAAGTTGGAATTAACAGGTAAAAAAGATGCAATATATACCGAAACTGAGCGGGAAGTGGCAAATATACTACAAGTACTTATAGGAGTCGATAAAATTGATGTCTCTCAAAATTTCGGAGAGCTAGGGACGGATTCAATACTTCTAACTAAGTTTGTAAGTGAAATAAATAAAAAATTAAACCTAAATTTGAAAGTTTCGGATCTCTTTGCAAATCCTACAATCAAAAGTTTATCAAAATTTATTGATAGTAAAACTCTGTTAATTAGTGTGAACGATGAAACTGAAGAAAAGGCTTCTCAATCGGATGATATTGCAATAGTAGGGGTTTCAGCCAGATTGCCAAGGGCAAATAATATTTTTGAATTTTGGGATAATCTAATACATGGAAGAGATTGCAAAGGATTACTTGAACGAAAAAGAAAGTATGAATGTGAAAAATATCTTAAATTTATTGGGGATTTACACGAAGATGATTTTTTCTCGGAAGGAGGATACATAGACGATTATAATTGCTTTGATTATAAATTCTTTAATATAACACCTAAAGAAGCGGAATTAATGGATCCACATCAAAGAGTAGTTCTGGAAGAAGCATGGAAAGCGATTATTGATGCAGGATACACAGAAGAAAGTATTTATGGAACTAATACTGGTGTTTATATAGGTTACACAAATGATTTTAGATTTAATTATTGGAAAATGGTAAATGATATTGAACCCCTTTCGTATAGTATGGCAGTTGCACCGAATCTTTCTTCTATAATTCCTAGTAGATTATCATATGTGTTCAATTTAAAAGGCCCCAGTATGCTAATTGATACAGCCTGTTCGTCCTCTTTGGTTGCAATACACACGGCTTGTGAAGAATTAAAAAATAATATATGTGACATGGCTATTACTGGGGGTGCTAGGATAAATTTGATGCCTGTTTCTAATAAAAATAGAAATATAGGAATAGAATCACCTGATTTTTCGTTATATGCATTTGATGAAAATGCCAATGGTACTGTATGGGGAGAAGGCGTTGTTATATTCGTTTTAAGAAGATTGAAAGATGCACAGAAAAATAATGAGCACATATATGGAATAATTAAGGGAAGTGCAACTAATCAAGACGGTATGTCAGCAGGAATTACTGCTCCGAATCCCCAAGCTCAGATTGATGTTCTTAGGAAGGCATGGGAAAATGCGAAGATTAGGCCGGAAGATATGGCATATATTGAGTGTCATGGGACTGGAACCAACATGGGTGATCCTATTGAAGTTGACTCTATAGATAAAGCATTTCAGAAATATACTAATAAAAAACAGTTTTGCGGTATAGGCAGCGTAAAATCTATGATCGGTCATTTAGATGCTGTTTCTGGTGCTGCTGGCTTATTGAAAATATTGCTTTCGATGCAATACGGACAATTACCGGGAAATATCAATTTAAGAATACCTAATAATGCTATAACGTTCGAAGACTCACCTGTCTATTATTTAAAAGAAAATCAAAAATGGGAAAAAGAGGGACGAAAGAGAATAGCAGGAGTTAGCGCATTCGGTTTTAGCGGTACAAATTGTCATATGGTTATAGAAGCAAAAGATAATGATTTTCATTCAAATATCAACTACAGGGAACAAGAATATTTATTTGTTTTATCTGCAAAAACCAAAAATGCATTATGGAATTTATTATATGAGTATAACAATTTTTTGCAATTTAACATAACTCCTCCCCTGATAAATATTTGCTATACACTATGCAAGGCAAGACCACACTATGATGAGCGAATAGCATTTGTTGTGAAAAATCTTTCCGAGCTAAAACAGGAAATTAGTTGCTTTATAAGAAATGGAAAGAACTTGTTTGAAAGCGAGTGTGAAAAATTAAAGAATATATATAAAAATACATTTTCATATATGCATAATATGGCAGTGAGCTTTATGGATGGACAAATTCCAAACTGGGATGAATTGTATATAGACAAATTTGAAATAGTATCTCTGCCTACATATTCTTTTGAAAAGACTCCATGCTGGCTTACTATACCTAGAGAATCTAATGAAAAAGAAAATGTTCAACGTTGTGTCAATCATAATACTTCAGGCGGAGATATCGAAAATATAATTTTGCTTGGACGTGATGGGAATAGCTTTTCAAATATTGAGAAGGAAGTTGCCTTGGTATGGAAGAAGGTAATGGGATTTACAGAGATAAACGTTAATAGCGATTTTTATGAAATGGGTGGACACTCAATTGCTATGATGGAAATAGTGAATAGTCTACAAGATAAATATAGTGTCTCGCTAACTTACTCAGAATTTAATGATAATTGCACAATTTCAAAGTTAGCTAAAATAGTTGAGTCCAAAAAGGGAGAGAATGCTATAGGACAATATCCTCAGATCGTGCCGGATAAAAGGACTTTATATGATGAATTTATGTTAACAGATATTCAGATGGCTTATTTACTTGGCAGAAGAGAATCCTTTGAAATGGGAGGTGTGTGTACCCATGTTTACCTTGAAGTAGTTACAAAATTAGATATAGCACGTTTGGAGAGAAGTTTAAATAAAGTGATTGCACGTCATCCTATGTTACGTGCTATTGTCAACAATGATGGAAAACAAAAAATTTTACAGGAAATTCCATATTATCATATTAATATTAGAGATTTATCAATGAGCAACAAAAATCAACAAGAGGATGCTATAAAAAAAGAAAGAAAAGTTATTTCGCATCATGTATTTCAAACTGGGGAATGGCCCATGATAGGTGTATCAGCATTAAAGCTTGAAGAAAATAGTTATTATTTGTTTATCGAATTTGACATGCTGATTGCTGATGGAAGTAGTCTTCAAATCATTGGAAATGACTGGATGACATTTTATGACAATGAAAATATTCAGTTGCCGGAATTGAATTTTACTTTTAAGGACTATATGAAAGGATTAATGGAACTAAAAAGTAGCGATTTATATCGAAAGGACAAAGATTTTTGGTTAAAACGCTTAGATACATTTCCGGATGCTCCAAGTATTCCATATGTTTGTGAACCTGAACTTATAACAAAACCACATTTTAACAGATTAACCGCTACTTTTGATAGAAAAAAGTGGGGAATAATTAAAAATACAGCACAGAATCTAAAAGTGTCTACTTCAGCATTACTGTGTGCTGCTTATGCAGAGGTCCTTGCATATTGGAGTAATCAACCTCATATGGCTATTAATTTAACTGTATTTAACAGATACCCTTTCAATGAAGAAGTAAACTTTTTAGTAGGTGATTTTACTTCGGTTATGTTAGTAGAAATAGATTTTACAACCTCTGATATATTTGAAGAAAGAGTTAAAAGTATTCAGAAAGAGATAATGAAAAATTTGGAACATAGGCATTATGACGGAGTAGAGTTCATAAGAGAGTTAGCACGCAAGAAGAATCGTATTGGAGAACCAATAATGCCATTTGTATTTACTAGTATGTTATTCAATGATGCAGATAATCCATGGGATAAATTAGGGAAAACTATTATGGGACTTAGTCAGACACCACAAGTATATTTGGATCATCAGGCAGGAGAAATGGGAGGTGAACTTGTTATTAACTGGGATTATGTAAGTGAAATATTTGATCAGGATATGATTAATAGTATGTTTAAACAATATACAGATGTATTAGAATTTTTCGCAGAAGGGCAGGAATAAAACTATGGGTTATAATTTATTTGATAAAATGAACAGGGAATCTAGTGTAGAAGAAATCTATGCAAAGTATAATGCCACAGACAAAACTTTTGAAAATTATACATTGATTGATCTTTTTAACAAGACCGTAAAAAAATATCCCAATAATATCGCAATCAAAAATGGAAATGAAGAGATTTCATATGAGAAGCTGCACAAAATGGCTGTAAAAGTTGCTGATAGTTTAAACGCTAAAGGTATACGATCAGGAGATAAAATAGGAATTATTGCTTCAAGAAAAATTTCGACATTAATTAATATTATTGGTACCTTAATGGCAGGAGCGGCATATGTTCCTATAGAACCGGAATTCCCTGAAGAAAGAAAAACATTTATTGTAAGTAATAGTAAATGTAAAGCACTGCTGGAAGATAATGCATTACCAAAGATTTATGAAACCACAAGCGAATTGGTAAAAACTGATAAGTTCGAGCCAACGGCATATGTAATCTATACTTCTGGAAGTACAGGGCACCCTAAGGGGGTAGAAATTTCAAATAAGGCAGTAGTTAATACAATTTTGGATGTGATTGAAAAATTCAATATTACTGAAAAAGATAAAATACTAGGAGTATCTTCTATGTGTTTTGACCTGTCTGTTTTTGATATTTTTGTAACCTTCGCAACAGGTGCTACATTAGTGCAGATTGAAGATCCGAGAGATGTGTCAGATATTCTGGCTTTGATTGAAAAAGAAAGTATTACGATTATTAATTCTATTCCTTCTACAATGGAATTATATGTAAATAATAGTAAAGAAAGCTATAAAAACAATTCAGTAAGACTTTCTTTATTAAGTGGAGATTGGATCTCACTAAAGCTACCAGATAAAATAAAAATGAAATTTCCAAACTGTAAAGTAATAAGTCTTGGTGGAGCTACAGAGGCTTCTATATGGTCCATTTACTTTCCAATAGATAAGGTAAATGACACTTGGAACAGTATTCCCTATGGATATCCTTTAGCTAATCAAAAAATTTATATTTTAAATTACGAACAAAAATTATGTTCGTATGGGATAGAAGGAGAAATATATATAGGTGGGCAAGGAGTAGCGAAAGGGTATATTAATGATCAGATTAAAACAGAGAAAGCATTTGTCGAGCATAGTAAATTGGGGAGATTATATAGGACAGGTGATTACGGTGTAATGACACGTGAGAACTACATTCGGTTTTTAGGGCGAAAAGATAGCCAGGTCAAACTTCATGGATATCGAATAGAACTAGGAGAAATAGAATCTGTTATGAAGAAATTTCCTAGCATGACTGACGCTGCCGTTTCAATTATAAAAAATGAAGCTAATAGTGATATCTTGTGTGCCTTTTATGTAATGGAGGAAAAATTTCTGCCTGATTTAAAAAAATATATGCAGACATATTTACCTACCTATATGATACCTACCGAATTTGTAAAAATAGATAGTATACCATTAACTCTAAATGGAAAGGTAGATAGAAATGCACTGAAAACACAAAGGATATCTCAAAATAAATTGGTGACAAATACTGCAGAGAAAAATGTTTCATTAGAAACAAGACTGATTCAATTACTCAAAAATGTATTTCCGACAAAAGTGGATATAAGTGCTAATGATAATTTCTTTGAATTAGGTTTAAATTCAATTTCAATGGTAAATCTTGTCGGGGAAATAGAAAAGGAACTTGGAATTCAGTTGAAATTCAAAGAATTTCTAAAAGCAAACAATATTCATGAATTAGCAGAAATATTAAATGAATCAACTATAAGCACGGTAGAGCATAAAGAGGTGTATAAGGCAAGCGATAAAGAACATTTATACGATCCATTTCCAATTAGTGATGTACAGTTAGCATATTTTATGGGGAGAGATGAAGCATTTGAGCTTGGCGGAACTTCTACACATGCGTATGGAGAAATAGAATCAACATTAAATATAGAACTATTTAATCAAAGTCTGCAAAAAGTTATTGATCGACATCCTGTTCTACGTTCGATTATTTTACCTAATGGTATGCAGAAAATATTAAAAAATACTGAAGAATATCAGATAGAGGTGCTTGATTACTCTGGCATGACGGAAGAGCAGTTTCAAGAGAAAGTTTTGATGGAACGAGAACACTCATCACATCATGTTTTCAAACCGAATGAATGGCCATTATTCTCCTTTAAAGCCTTTAAGACGCCCCATAATACAAACTATTTATTTGTAGAATTAGATTTGCTTATTGGTGATGGTATGAGCATGCGAATCTTGGTAAATGAAATTATGGAATTTTATAATAATCCATCACTAGTATTGCCACAGTTAAACTATACATTTAGAGATTATATGTTAGCACTGGAAGAATTCAAAAAAACTGATGAATATAAGAGTGCGAAAAAATACTGGCTGGATAAAATTGATGAATTTCCAAGTGCACCGGCTCTTAATTATGTAACTAAGGTGAAAGACGTTCATACACCTCATTTTGAGCGAGTCGAAAAAATCTTTAATGAAACAGAGTTAGAAAAATTACGGGTTGCTGCTAGAGCACATAATGTGACGGTTTCATCCGTTCTATGTACAGCGTTTTCAAAAGTATTGGAATTTTGGAGTAATCAATCGCATTTTGCGATTAATCTAACAGTATTTAATAGAAAGAAATTTCACCCAGATGTAAATAAACTAATAGGAGATTTTACATCCACGATGTTACTGGATGTGAATTTTGAAGGGTCTGATGACTTCTGGGAAGAATGTGCAAGAACTCAAGAGGTTTTGATGGAGGCGTTGGAATATAGAGACTACAATGGTGTTGAATTTATTAGAGAAATCGCAAAGCACAGGCATCAAGAAAATATGGCAATCATGCCTATTGTTTTTACAAGTATGATTTTTGATGAAAGTAATCACCAGGAAAACTATGTTGACGCAATTGGAAAAACAAAATATGAAAGAAGCCAGACCTCACAAGTATTCCTCGACTTCCAAGCAAGTGATGATAATAATCAGCTAAAAATGAGCTGGGATTATGTTAAAGAACTATTTGATGCAACCGCAATTGAGGATATGTTTACCTGCTATATAAAACTGCTTTTTGATGTTATCGATGGAAAGAAAAAAATTAAAATGGAAATGCCTAAAGATGACAAGGAATTTATCGAACAGTATAATTCTACAGAAGACTATATTCCTCAAGGGTTATTATATGAATCCTTATATACAAACGCTCGACTGATACCTAATAATATAGCTATTATAAATGGCACTGAATCTATAACTTACGAGCAACTTAACAAATTATCCAATAAAGTTGGACACTATCTATGTACTCAGGGTATTAGAAGAAAAGATGTGGTATGTGTTCTTGTGAAACCAAGAATAGAGACAATTGCCATTATATATGGAGTTTTGAAAGTTGGAGCAACTTATGTGCCTATAGACTCAAGCTACCCAGAAGAGCGTATTAAATACATAACTAATAAATGCAATTCAAAACTTTTGGTAGAGAGCTATCCCGAGAAAAAAATCTGGGAAACGCTTAGTGATGAAGATTTGAAAGTTTCGAGTTTGCCTACAGATCTAGCCTATATTATTTTTACATCAGGAAGTACAGGTATGCCTAAAGGTGTTGAAATCACACACGCAGCAGCTTATAATACCATCTTTGATATTAATAATAGATTTAATATATCAGAAGAAGACAAGATTCTTGGTGTTTCATCACTCTGCTTTGATTTATCAATATATGATTTATTTGGTACACATATGGCAGGCGCTTCACTTGTCCAAGTGGAAGATTCTAAGGATATTAATGAAATTTGTAGCGTGATAAAAAAAGAGAATATAACAGTATATAATTCAGTTCCAGCCATAATGGAATTGGTTGTTTCAAATATGAAGCCAACAAATAACAATCTTAGACTGGTTCTTTTGAGTGGAGATTGGATACCTACAGACTTGCCTGATAAAATTCGCAAGACATTTGGAAAAACTGAGATTATCAGTCTTGGCGGAGCAACAGAAGCAAGTATTTGGTCAATATATTATAAAGTGGATAAAGTAAAGAAAGAGTGGGAGAGTATTCCATATGGTTGTCCACTTAGAAATCAAAAAATGTATATATTGGATAGTAAGAAGAGGATTTGTCCAGTTGGAGTCATCGGAGAAATATATATCGGAGGTCGAGGTGTTGCGGCTGGATACGTGAATGAATCTAAATTAACAGCGGAAGCATTTATTTCACACGAGCTAGGCTATCTGTATAGAACAGGAGATTATGGCGTATTAGTTCGAGATGGTTATATCAAATTTATGGGAAGAAGAGACTCTCAGGTTAAGATTGGAGGATATAGGATAGAACTGGGCGAAATTCAGAGTAAATTAATGCTTATAGATTGCATTAAAAAAGCAGTTGTTTTAGTTAAAGAGGGTAAAGATGGTAGTAAATTTTTAAACGCATATGTCGAAACTTCTGCCGAAGTGCAAGAGAAATATATTAAAGAAAACCTTTCTAAGTATCTTCCTAAATATATGATACCGGATCAAATAATAACTGTAGATAGTATACCTCTTACCGGAAATGGGAAGATTAATACGAAAGTGTTACTAGATCTTTCTAAAAATGGTTGTAGCAAACCACAAGTTTATATCAAGCCTAAAAATGAAACTGAAGAAAAAGTATATGAGTTATGGAAGCAAGCATTAGGGATTGAGGAGTTCTCAGTCGATGAAGACTTCTATATGTTAGGTGGACATTCAATTACTATGATTAAACTTCTTGCATTAATCGAAAAGGAAATGAATGTAAAACTTTCGTATAGTGAATTTATTCAAAATCCTACAGTTTTGCAGAATGCCCTCGTTATTAATTCAAAAAAAACTGGAAGTCTCACGCAATATCCGGAGCTTTGCGTTGATCAGAATAAAGAGTATGAGGAATTTGAATTAACGGATATTCAAATGGCCTATTTAGTAGGTAGGAATACAGCTTTAAAATCCGGCGGTGTTTCAACGCATATGTACACGGAACTTATTACAGAGCTTGATATGAAGAAATTCAATGTTGCTTTAAACAAAACGATCTTACGCCATGGAATGCTTCGAGCAATTGTTTATAAAACAGGTAAACAAATAATTTTAAAAGATGTACCTGAATATAGTATTTTTATTGAGGATATTTCGGATTTGTCAGAAATAGAGCAACAGGATAAAATTGTCAAAAAACGTGAAAACCTATCCTCTCATGTATTTGATACGGAAAAATGGCCGCTATTTAATTTTGAAGCATTTTATTTAGGAAAGGGAAAAAGCTATTTATTTGTTGAGTTCGATCAGCTAATTGCGGATGGGACAAGTATACAGATTATTACAAATGATATTTTAGACTTTTATTTTCATCCAAATGCAACAATTCAGAATACAGAGATTACATTCCGAGACTATATGGAGACATATTCACTGATGAGGACGCAAGATAAATATGATGAAGATAAAAGGTATTGGCAAGAAAAAATAGATATTTTCCCAGAAGCACCAATGCTCCCTATTATAAAAGAAGGACTACAAGAAAAAAAATGGACATTTAAGCGATTAAGTACTGTTATAAGCAAAGAGAAATATGAAAAAATAAAGAATTTTGCTATGAAGAACAGGACGACAGTTTCAGTTGTATTATGCGCTGCGTATTCAAAAGTATTAAGCGACTGGTGCAACCAAAAGAAAATTGCATTAAATTTGACATTGTTTAACAGATATCCATTTCATAGAGATGTTGATAAATTAGTGGGAGATTTTACATCTGTATTATTGTTAGACATTGATTGCAGTGAAACAGATAATTATTCAGAACTGTGTTCTAATATACAAAGAACCTTAGCAGAGGCTATGGAACATAAATTGTATGAAGGAATTCAGGTTATTAGAGATCTCGCAAGAAAAAAGGGAATGGTTAATCAACCTGTGATGCCAATAGTGTTTACAAGTATGCTTTTTGGAGAACACAAGGATTCAAATCACACAATTGGAAAACAAGTATATACATCCACACAAACAACACAGGTATTTTTGGACCATCAGGCAAATGATATGGATGGCAATCTAAATCTCACATGGGATTACGTGTCAGATTTGTTCGATAAGGATGTTATTGAAAAAATGTTTGAGCAATATATAAGCAATGTTAATAACATAATTGATGGTAACGTCCTTTTTGAAGAGCAGCTAAATACCTCTGATATCAACTTACTTAAAAAATATAATATGACTGAAACAACAATATCAGATAAGAGCTTAATTGAATTATTCACTGAATCGGTACGCAAATATCCTGATAATATTGCCGTTATTGATAATGATGACATGATTACATATGGAGGATTAGACCAGATGTCTAATCAGATGGCCAATTACTTAAAAGAAAAAGAAATAGAAAAAGGTGACAAAGTTGCTATTTTAGGATACAGGGATTTTAATACTATTGTAGGTGTTTTAGGTATTCTTAAACTTGGAGCCGCATATGTACCTCTCGATCCTGAAGTTCCTAAAGAAAGAAGGGAATTCATAAGGAAAAATAGTGAATACAAGTATTTATTAGATACAAAAAATGAAAATGAGTGGACAAAGTACGCATGCCAGTATGAAATCGAGAAATTTGATGAAACCTCCCTCGCATATATTATCTATACTTCAGGTAGTACTGGAAAACCCAAAGGAGTAATGATTTCAAATTCTGCCGCAGTTAATACTATTTTGAATATTAATAAAAAATTTGGTATTACTTCAAATGATAGAATAGCAGGAATTTCATCACTATGCTTTGATCTTTCTGTCTATGACATTTTTGGCGCTTTTGAAGCAGGAGCGAGTATGGTTGTAATCAAAGATCAGCGCAATATGCAGGATGTCATTAAAACTGTTGAAAAAAATAAGGTTACCGTGTGGAATTCAGTTCCTGCAATTATGGAAATGGGAATTCGCTATATAAAGACATCTGGAGAAAATGATTATGCTTGGGATATGGAAGCAGAAGATTATGAACTGCATGATAAAAAATTGTACTGGTCTCCAGCAGCAGTTTGGAAAATTAGTAATAACGCTTTATTTATAAATAATAAAGTAGTTGAAGATTCCTTTATGGCGAAATTTTTACCGGAATTATATTTTTATGTGCAGGATGGAAGAAGCAAAGATGAAATTTTAGATCATTTTTCTGATTTGCCGCAAAAAGATCTGCAGAAGTCCATAGAAAATTTGCTGGAAGAGCACATTCTAATAGACTCTATTTTGTCCCCAGAAGAATTATTTGAAACACAGGACAAATTATATCAACATACATTTGGAGAAACCCTCATTTACGATGCAGAGTCATATAAAGAGTTTAAAAAAATGCAGATGCGTCGGCAGTTGGATTACAGAGGAGAGAGAATTAAGCTGCTAAATAATATCAAATATCCGGATGTAATAAATGATAGGGAAAGCTGTAGAGAATTTAATCAAAAGAAAAAGATTCCATTTAGTATATTTTCAGCGGCATTATCAGTATTTGCACAAAGAAATACAGAGGGAAAGGTAAAATATAACTACTCCAGTGCTGGAGGTTTATATCCAATTGATCTATATGTTTATATTAAAAAGGATCGAATTGAAAGTGTAAATCCTGGATTATACTATTACAATCCAGTGAATAATGGATTAATCGTAGTAGAAGATGGTGAAGTTATCTCTTCCGATGCCCATTATTTTACTAATAAATCCATTTTTAATTCATCAGCATTTTCACTATTTTTTGTTTATAATGCTGCAGTTACAATGCCCAGGTATGGTGGAGCGGGGTACGAATATGGATTTATTGATACGGGTATTATGACAGCACTATTCACGCAAATCTGCCAATACTTAAATTTAGGAACTTGTTCAATAGGTGATATGAACTTTTCCAAAATAGCTAAGAAATTTAAAATGAAAAAAAGCCAAATGTGGATACATACAGTTGAATGCGGAATAAAGAAAGATAACAGCGAATTAGCTATGTTACCTGTAAATCAAGATCTAAAAGATAAATCAGATAATAGTCAATTGGTAAATAGCGATTTACGCGTGGTGATGCTTAGTGGTGACTGGATTCCAAAAGATCTCCCATCAAAAATCAAATCATATGCACCAAATGCTAATATAGTAAGCCTAGGTGGTGCAACAGAAGCCAGCATCTGGTCAATATATTATCCTGTAGATGATGTTGATAAAAAGTGGAAAAGTATTCCATATGGATATCCTTTAGCTAATCAAAAAGTTTATATTATGGATACAAAAGGGCATGTGCTCCCAGTTGGAGTGAAAGGTGAAATTTGTATTGGAGGTATGGGTGTAGCAAAGGGATATTGTAACGATGAAGAAAAAACAAATCAAGCGTTTATTACATATCCAAGGTATGGAAGAGTTTATCGCACAGGTGACTTTGGTATTATGCATCAGGAAGGATATATTGAATTTTTAGGTAGAAAAGACTATCAAGTGAAAATAAATGGATATCGGATTGAATTACAAGAAATTGAAAACGCACTAACTTCAAATTATGATATTGAAAACTGTGTTGTAAAAGTGCAGACTGATCAGTTTGGAGATGTTTTAATTGCCTATTATACAGCGAATAGCGAAGTGAATGAGGTGGAACTGAAGACATCGTTAAAAGGAATTCTGCCTGATTACATGATCCCTAAATATTTTATGAAAATAGATTGTTTTTATCTTAATAGTAATGGGAAAATAGATCGAAATAAATTGCCTAAATTCAATATTAAAGTTAATAGAAAAGAAAATGGGGTGATTGCAAAGACTGATACTGAAAGAAAAGTATGCAATATAGTGGAAGATGTATTACAGGTTTCAGGAGTGCAGATTTCAGATGATTTTTTTGAAATTGGAGGTGACTCTCTGAGAGCGACAGAATTTGTCGCAAAAGTAGAAAAAATATTTAAAGTAAAAATTGGGTTTGAGATTTTCGAAAATTCAAAGATTTCAGATGTTGTAGAAACCATTGAAAATAAGAGAAATGAGGTGAAAGAGAAACATGAAATGAACAATAATATTGAGATGATTAAACAAGGATCAAATACGCATAAAAAGTTTTTCCTTTTTAGCGAGGTACAAGGAGCTATTGATCAGTATTATCCTTTAGCTAAATTTGTAAAAGATGAATACTGTTTGTATGGTGTTAAAGATAATTGGTTTAATGGATTAAGTGCAATGAATGTGACGCTTGAAGCATTATCAAAAATATATGTAGATGAAATAGTAGAGTTAACGGATGATAAAGATGAAGTTATATTAGGGGGCTGGAGCTTTGGTGGTCTTTGGGTTCTAGAGGTTTATAAGCAATTGAGAGCTTATCGTAAAGTAAAATACCTAGCTATAATTGATTCTCTTCAACCGGATGCTGTATTTGATATGCCATTGGAGTTTACATTAAATGAAGAAAAAGAAATTGTGAAACAATATATTTCGCCTTCAATTGAAGTAGATTCAGCACCTAATACAGAAGAGCTTTGGAAAATGGTAATTGGCTATTTTAAAAAGAACACGCATTCTTATGAACGATTTATAAATGGTTTTGGCGATTTGAGTTTCGTATTGCAAGAAGCAGACCCTGTAGAATGCATTAAGCATTTTAATCTGTTCCGAACACTTTCGAGTGCACAAAGTAAGTATAAAATGGGAAATGAAAGCTATGACATACCTGTTGTATTAGTCAAAGCTGAAAAGTCTTATATTAATATGGACTTAGAAGTATGGAATACACTTTTCCCGAACAATCAAATGTTAATGTATCCAGTAAATCATAATCAAATTATCCAAGAACCTGTAGCTTCTGAATGGATTAATAACCTCAATCAGGTGATATAGGTGTTTATAAGAATTCTGCCCCCTATTAGTTTAGGGGGCATGAAAGGAGAGACATGAATAAAAATATTGAAATTTCAGGAATAGGTATTGATTATCCAAGTTATGGAAAAGTAGATTACGATAGTTTACGAAAGTATTACCAAGATAAAAAAATAAGAATAAAAAGTTTGATGAAAATATTGGGTAAAAATGGACGGTTTACTGGAAACAATAGTGATGAATATTATAAATTGATGGAAAATGCTTCAAAAGAATCTATAAAAGCAGCTGGGATTAATATTAATGATTTAGATATGATCGTTGTAGCTACGGATACTCCGGAATATTTATCACCAACAAATGCACTTAGAATAACTAATATTTTGCAAGCCAAAAATGTGAAGGTAGCATTTGATATGAATGCCAATTGTGCAGCAGGAATTATTTCGCTAGATCAAGTAAGTAGTTATATGAAAGAAAATACAACCATAAATAATGCTTTAGTAATTTGTGCATTTATGGGAAGCTATGTTTTTACTTCTGAAAATCCAATTTCATATTGCACTTTTTCCGATGGTGTTTCTGCTATCGTTTTGAAAAAGGCAGAAAGTTCATACGGTATTATAGATACTAACTATGTAACAGATAGCTCTTATATGGAGATGGATGTTATTCCGGCTAGTGGATTCTCAGAAATCTTGAGGAATGAAAAAAGACATGATGAAGATTTAAAATTGGGAATGGATCAAGGACTAGATATATCTTTTATACCTGAAATATGGTCCAAACAATTAGAAAATTTATTTGCAAAAAATAAATTGACTCCTGAAGAAATATCGCAATATATTTTTTCACAATTTTCTTTGTATCATATAAAGAGTACTATACAGAAATTACATCTTTCTAGCGAACACTACACATATGTTGGAGATAAATACGGATATACTGGTGAATGTAGTCCAATATTTGCATTATACGATGCAAAAAAATCCAGGAAAATTAAAACAGGAGACTATATTGTTTTGTGCGGTATAGGCGCCGGATATACTAGTGCAGCCATGTTATATAGAGTGGGAAAGGATGATTTAAATATATTATGAAAGTAGGAGATTTTTTACAAGAAAAATTTAGAGATATGGGATTTGAAGAAGAAATGTCGCAAGAAACAATTCTGGATTTGAATCTTACCTCGCTTGAAAAAGTGGATTTGCTTCTATCAATTCAAGAAGAATACGGTATAGAAGTAAAACTATCAGAACTTGATAATATGTCTTTTAAGATCTTAGATGAGTACATATCCAGGAGAATTAAGATTGAAAATGAAAAGTAGAGGTTATCCATTACCTTAATCGCATTACAATAAAGCCATCTTACGGTGGCTGCTTTGAAAATTGAATATGTAGACAAAGTTATAGGTTATTCCGTTGCTGACTTGATGCGGTAACCTTGAAACTGAGCCATTAAAATAGCCTGCTCAACCGTGATTTCACGGGTTGTCGGAAGAATATCAGATTTTTGGTATAAATCTGAATTATAATTCTCACCATTTTTGAGCATGTGGTATAATGCTGTAAGAAGCATTCTTGCAATAGCAATGATTGCCTTCTTATGACCGCGACGCTTTTTGATACGGAGGTAGCGGTCACGAATTTCAGGATGCTTTTTGCTCTTGATCGCAGCGTTTGCACACTGTACAAGAAGAGGTTTGATATAGCATCCGGCCTTGGAAACCCGGACAGATTTTTTCTTCCCTGCACTTTCGTTGTTGGTTGGAGTAAGACCAGCCCATGAACATAAGTGTTTCGCCGAAGGAAAAGCCTCCATGTTTGTTCCGATTTCGGAGATGATACCGATAGCAGTAAAGGTGTTCTTAAAACCTGGAGCGGTTAGGATAATGGAAATTTCCTGCTGATAGGGATTGGCGAGCGCAAGAATGAGTTCTTCTAACTCTGCTTTCCGGGATTCAAGGTTATCAAAATGTTCTTTAATGATCTTTAATTTAGCAGCCTGTTCCGGAGTAATATATCCGTCAATGGCGAGTTCCAGTTCAGGAAGTTTATCTTTCATGGAACCATGGATTAAAGATTCAATATCAAAAGAAGTATTATCAGGATTTTCAAGGATTTTAGCAATAATCTTTTGAGAACTTTTGCCAAAAGTGTCCGAGACAACGCTTGCCAACTGAATGTTGGAAACCGTGAGACAGTTCTGGTATCGGTTCTTTTCACTGGATTTAAAGCAGGTCAGTTTGAAACGGTAACGCATAAGGTCACGGAGCTGTCGAATGTCAGCAGGAGGCATAAAGCTACCGGCAACAAGATCATGCTTAAACAGGTCAGCAATCCATTTCGCATCTTTCTTGTCAGTTTTTTTACCACGGATAGCCTTAACATATTTGGGATGAGCAAGGACGATGGAACAGTCATGTTCTAAGACGTTGTAAACGGGAATCCAATATTTACCTGTAGATTCCATACAGACATCCTTGCAATTACGGTCGAGCAGCCATTTGAGCAACTGTTTCAGCCCTTTCGTGTAGGTTGAAAAGTGATGGCGCTCATAGGTGGTAATGCCTTGCTTATCAGTTTTAGCAATACAAGCCACTACAAAGTTTTTGTGGACATCGATGCCACAACAAATTTTGTACACGATTTTTAAAGCCATAGGGACTCCTTTCAGAACCAAAAGGTTCACTAAAGATTATAGGGAGAGACGGCATTGACTGAACGCCTAAGCCATAAACGAAGTAGTTTATACAAAGATAAGATTACGTGCTTGGTGTCACACTTATTTGTGCTTGAAAAGGCGAACTACACATATAAGTATTCGGTCATTCCCAAAGTGGAACAACCCACTCACCTCCCCGTGATTTGTAGTATACCGAGCTCCCTACAAAAAGAATTATAAAGAAAAAAAGCTGGGCAGAAAACTGTTTTCATAACGTTTTGTGCCTGAGCGAAGCGAAAGGAATGGATATAAGTATGAAAGTAATTGAAAAAAATCTATGTAAATATCTTTTAGAAAACAAAAAGGATTCTAGTAAAGTTGCTTTATATTATGGAAATACAGAATATACATATAGAGAAATATATTACCAAGTGGATACATATGGAGAATATTTAAGAACAAGGTTATCCTTAGGTAGTAAAATAATTATACATATTAAAGATCAGCCCCAAAGTATATTTCTATTTTTAGGGGCAATCAAAGTGGGGATACATCCTATCATTTTGAACAGAAATCATAATATTGAAAATATTATGGACACGCTGGAACGTGAAAAAATAAAGCTAGTTATATGTGATTACAATAAGAATAATGATATAAGATTTATTCATATAGATAATTTAACATTAAACTATGAGAAGACTTCAGCAGAATTCTGGGCATATGAAACAAAAGTCTTTTCGATTTTTTCATCCGGAAGTAGTGGAAAGCCAAAACTAATCTCACATAGCTTTGATGACGTATTAACATGTATTAAAAGTTCTGATGAAAATATAATGCATGTTCAGGAATCAGATGTATTTTATTCGCAATCAAGTTTAGCCTTTGCTTACGGTATTGTAAGTTCGATTTTCATTCCATTTGCTTTTGGCGCTTCTACTATTGTTAATACTAATGGTGATGTTTTTGAAATTGTTAGAACAGTTCAGGAAAAGAAACCGACGCTTTTTTTTGCAGTCCCGATTATATATAAAAATTTAATCAGAATGGCGAAGATCAGTGATTTAGATTTCAGTTCAGTTAGAGTATTTCTATCAGCTGGAGAGCTTATGCCTCCAAAGATAATAACTGAATGGGAATTTATATTTAAGAAAACAATTCTGCAGGGTATAGGCAGTACAGAACTCTTATATTTATATATTTCAAACACTCTATGCGAGAATAAAGCAGGAAGTTTGGGAAAAGTATTAAAAGGATATAACGTAGAAATTAGAGACGAAAATGGCAAAAAAATTTTAGGCCCAGATAAAATTGGGGAGTTAAGTGTTTCGGGCAATAGTTTAAGTACTGATATTATTGATTCGAATGAAGTATTTATTGAAAACGAGCATGTTTGGCTAAAAACAGGAGATTTAGTAAAAATAGATTCGGAGAATTTTTACTGGTATATGGGAAGAGTTTCTGATAGTTTTAAAATAAATGGCAGTTGGGTTGACTCAAATAAAATTGCTAATATTTTAAACAAGCATCCTAAAGTAAAGGAGGCTGTAATTTCTGGAAAGCTTTCTAAAGATGAACCAACAAAAATAGTTGCGTATATTGAGGAAGAAAAATACATTAGTGAATGCGATATAAAAGAACTTAAAGCAATGGTATCAAAATCTTTGGGAAGAGAATTTATTCCATATATGTTCTATATAGTAAATGAACTTCCAAGGAATGCTAATGGAAAAATAGATCGGAAAAAGTTACTGGTAGAAATTAATGATACCAGAGCATATTGAGAGGACAAAATAATATGGAAAAAAAGGTTGCAATTATCGGGATGGGAAATGTAGGATCTACTATTGCATATACTGTGCTTTTAAAGAATGTTTGTAGCAGGTTGATTGTTACTGATAAGAATGAAAAACTTTCACATGCTCAATTGCTAGACTTGCAGCATGCTGCTGTTTTAATGAATCGAGATATTCTTATAGAAGAAAAGAAATATTCAGAATTTGGAGATGTTGATTTGGTCGTTTTTACAGCAGCAGCACCTTTAAAGTTAGGACAAACCAGATTGGATATGTTTGAGACATCGAAAAACATAGTGCAGGATGTTATTCCCCAAATTATGTCATCTGGATTTAATGGCATCGTATTGGTTGTTACAAACCCTGTCGATCTTGTATCATATCTGGTATACAAGTACTCTGGACTACCATGTGAACGAGTAATAGGAACCGGCACATTTTTAGACACACTACGATTAAAAAAAGAATTGGCAGAGACATTTAAGGTGAGCATAGCTGATGTATCAACGTATGTAGTTGGTGAACATGGTGACTCCCAAGTGATTAGTTGGAGCAACACAAAGATTAGAGGTAAATTAGTTGATGAAATAGCAGTAGAAAACCAGGAGATTGAAAAGCTAAAAATTCGAATAGAGGATACTGTAAAACAAGTTGGGTGGGATATTGCCAATTATAAAAAGGCTACAACGTTTGGAATTGCCAATGTTACTGCTGAAATTATAGAAAGCATTTTCAATAATACAAATAAAGAAATTACCTTATCAGTATTAAATGGTAATACATATAGTAGTGTACCTGTTTTAGTTGGAGGAACGGGAATTCAAAGACAGTTAGAGATGGAGTATTCTCAACATGAATTATATAAAATTAAAAAATCAAAAGAGACAATAAAAAGGCATTTGCTAATCGAATGAAGATTATTCATTGACAATTCTCATAAATTGGAGTATGATATTTGTAATTGTTAATACCTATGCGTATTTTAAATCTATCAATGTTTTATAAATTCCAACAACATAATGATAAAACATTGATAGATTTCTAAGTATACGCATCAAAAGAGAAAAATATCTATTAAAGAAAGGAAAGAGGGGATGTTTAATTGAGCTGATAACATAGATTAATGTAAGTGTATATACTGAAATGTATAATCTTTGCAATTAATGGTGAAAATGGAGACTATATTACTATGAAGGATCAATTAATAAAAGAGAACTCTAAAGAGGCCTTTAATGAGCAGGCATATTCATATGATTATGATATAAAAGGCAGACATGCACGCACAATGTATCCAGAGATACTAAATTATTTAAGTTCAATTACATATAGTAATTTTTTGGATTTGGGATGTGGTACTGGTGAAATGATTAAAATTATTCTAGCTAGTGATAAGAAAAAAAAGGCGTCTGGAATTGATATTTCTCCGAAAATGATTGAAGTCGCAAAGAAGAAACTGCCACAAGCTGTAGATTTAAGAATTGGTGACAGCGAAAATCTACCATATCCAAATGAGTTTTTTGATGTGGTGTATTGTAATGATTCATTTCATCACTATCCTAATCCGGATAATGTAATATCAGAAGTTTTCCGAGTTTTAAAAAAAGAAGGAATCTTCATTATTTGCGACTGCTGGCAACCATATTTGGGACGTATAATAATGAACATTTACATGAAGCACAGTAAAGAGGGAGATGTAAAAATATATTCTAAAAAAGAAATGGAGACAATGCTAAGAACAAAATTTAAAATAGTAACATGGAAAAAATTGAATAATACATCATGCTTTTGTATAGCTCAAAAGGAGAGGAGGAAAAATGGCTAAAATTAGGATAACAAAAGAACCAGAAGAAAGGAGAAAAGAAATATTAAATGCCGCTATAAAAGTATTTTCTGAAAAAGGTTATGAAAAAACTTCTATAACAGATATTGCGAAGTCTATAGATATAGCGCAAGGTCTATGTTATAGGTATTTTTCTTCTAAAGAGGAATTGTTTGACGCTGCACTTGAAGAATATTCGGACATTCTTATAGGAAATATGATGAAGGAATTTACTGGACAAGAACAAAATTTATCCGAAGTAATCAATAAAATAGCAACTTCTTATGAATGTGACACAGATGTACATTATAGTCTTTTTCATGGTGAACATAATAGAAAGCTTCATGATCAGCTTTTACTACGCGTTTGTGAAAAGTTATCTCCTGTAGTCAAGAAGTATTTGCAAGATGCAGTTGCCACTAATCAAATAGAAATACCAGACGTAGCTGCAGCTACTTCATTTTGTGTTTATGGTCAGCTGGGAATTCTTTTAGATAGAAATATTTTAGAAACGGAAAAAACGGAAAAAATAAAATCATTTTTAAAATTTATTTTAAAAATTTAAACTTTTATTTAAATAATGATTTATAGTTATAAAATGAATGAGTTTCATTCATTACAGGAGAGGCAGTATGAATACAAAAATTGATTTTATAAATGGAGATACAAAAAAAAGTTTTGCAGCTATGGCTATCCCTATGATCTTGGCTATGTACTTAAATATGGCATATAACATTGTAGATAGTTTATGGATCGGAAATTTACTAGGAGAGTCTGCATATGCTGCATTAACGAATTCTACTCCCGTTATTTTACTTTTAACATCAATAGGGATGGGAGCTACGAATGCAATTACGATTTCAATTTCACAGGCGTTGGGAAAAAAAGATTTAAAGAAAGTAAATACTGTAATTTCAACTTCTTTAGTTATTTCAATACTATTTGCAATTTGTATAACTATTATTTTGGAAATTTTTTTGAAAAAAATACTTATATCTTTAAATACACCTAGAGAAATATTGGAAATGGCATATCAGTACTTAAGTATTTATATAGTGGGATACTTAGCTGTGTATTTATTTTTATATTTTACAGCTGTTTTAAGGAGCTTTGGAAATTCTATGTTTCAAGCGATAGCTATTTTAGTATCAACTGGATTAAATGCTATTCTAGATCCAATATTTATTAATTTATTAGGATTTCGTGGGGCTGCTATAGCGACAGTATTGTCACAAACTATTTGTTTGTTCTTTATGATTATATATATTTCTAGAAAAAAATATTTTAAAGTATATATAAAATTATGTGATAAAGAAGTACTATTAGACATCGTGAAAAAAGCTATTCCCTCAATCATCCAGCAGAGTATTCCCGCAATAAGTACAACTTTTTTGACCGCTTTAGTAAGTTCATATAGCATTGCAGCCATCGCAGGATATGGAATTATAGGCAAGTTAGAAACTGTTCTTTTATACCCAGCAATGGGGTTAAATATGGTGCTCACAGCAATTATAGGTCAATGTATAGGTGGGAAGAGAGTTGACAGAGCAAGAAATTATCTAAAATGTTCTATTATTTATGGCGTTTTGGGATTGGCAGTTTTATCAATTATATTTGTGGTTTCTGCAAGGCCGTTATCCAGATTGTTTCTTGATAGTGCAAATGCATCAAAACTTGTTTCCCAGTATTTTATGATTGTTGGATTTGGATATGTATTAAACACAATTACAAATATTTATTTAGGGGCTTTAAATGGAATGGGAAAACCATCTATAAGCATGCTACTTATGATAATTTATTATATAGCTGTTAGAATGCCACTAGCATTTATTTTATCATCATTCACTCCGTTAGGATTAAGCGGAATCTGGCTGGCAGTATTAATTAGCCATATTATTGCATGTTTGGTAGCAACAATAACAGGAATCCATCGCATAAGATTTCTATCCATATAACTATAGAATTATCGAGGAACAAACTTATGTTTAATCAACAAAAAAAATGTATTTCTAGGAGTAACACATATTATGTTATAAAGTATAGCCTGATAGGTATAATACTAAATATATGTTTGTTCTCCATAAAATTTGTTGCTGGATTGTATGCTAATTCTATTACAATAATAGGTGATGGAATAAATAACCTATCGGATATAGGAACTACTATAGTTTCCTGCGTCGGAATACTATTGGCAGGTTTTGGTGCAGGAGAGCATCATCCATTTGGACATGGACGAATTGAATGGATATGTGGCTTGTTTTCATCGTTTTGTATAATGTATATAGGGATAGAATTATTTAAAGTGTCATGGAGTTTTTTGTTTCAACCAAAAGATTTAAAATATTCTAATTTAATAGTTTTATTACTAATAATTTCAATATTAACAAAAATATATATTTTTTTGTTTAATTCAAAGATTAGTAAAAAGTATGAATTAGTATCATTGAAAGCTGTTGCTGTTGATTCATTAAGTGATGCTGCGTCAACAGGGGCAGTTTTAGTTGCTTATCTAACACAAAATTATTTTAAATGGAATATTGATGGATTTTTAGGAATAATTGTGGCTGTTCTAGTTATAAAAAGTGGAGCAAAGATTTGCATTGATATTTTGGGAAGAATACTTGGTCGAAAAGCGGATAAAAGAAGGTATGAGGTAATTAGGCAGATTGTATTCAAATATCCAATAGTAATTAATTGTTATGATATTATGATTCACGATTATGGACTAAATAATATGATTATTAATTTAAGTATATTAGTAAAAGAATATGACGATGTTACAAATACGTTATCACAGCAGATTCAATATGATATATATACTAAATTAGGATTTTTTAGTACTGTCCATGAAGAAAAAGCAACTGAAGATATTACTCGGTCAGATCAACTTTATGAATTGATTATTGAAAGAATAAAAACATATGGCATTGAACTAAAGATAAATAATTATAGAATGTTAACTGGGAAATATGTAGTATTTGATTTGATTTTACCCACAACCAATTTGGCGCATAAAGACGAAATTATAAATTCGATAAGAAATGATATAGAAAAATTTGATCCAGAGATTAAAGCAATTGTATATTGTAAAATTTCTAACAATTATAGGACACTTTTTTATAAAATACAGAAACAATAGTTAAGATATATCATAGAAGATAAATTATGTTCGTCAACTAGAAAGTGAGCCATTCGCTGACTTGATTTTGAGCCACCCAGTGATGGCCAGAAAGTGAGTCACCTTTACTTCCTGGCTTCTTTGGTTTTGGTCAGCCGATACGATTCTCCGTTCATATCTAGCACATAGGACTGAAAAGTCAGACGGTCGATCATAGCGGCTACCATGGCTGTGTTCTCAAAAAAGGTTATCCATTCAGAGAATGGCAGATTTGTTGTTACTATAATGCTGTCGCGCTCGCTCCTGTCAGCAATGATCTTAAACAGGAGTTCTGGCTAGTAGCGGTCAAAACTGACATACCCCATTTCGTCCAGTATCAGAAGATCTGCCTTCTGGATTCGTTTTTCCAGTTTGCCAAGGGAATAGTTATCCCGAGCTTCGGAAAGTTCCGTTGACAGGGAGTATGCATTTTTGAACAGAAAGGACATTCCCATGGAGCACGCTTTCAGCTCCAGACCGATTGCCATATGCGTTTTTCACCGGCCTGGATTCCCCAACATTGTGATATTTCTGCGGTCCTTGATAAACTTACAGCTTGAGAGTTCGTTTAAGAAGAGTTCATTTATGGAACCACTGTAGAGTTACAGATCCAGTTCTTCCAATGTTTTGGTAAATGGAAATCCCGCTCTCTTGAGGCGGCGCAGGTTTTGATTTTCCTGCCTTTGCTCATACTCTGTTTCCATTAATGAAAGCAGGATCTCACTGATATCAGAATCAGGAGAAAGCTGACGGAGTGCTTCTTTATAGGTGGTAAAGGTTGGGATCTTAAGCAGCTTCGCATACATCCGGATTTGATCTTCAATTACTGTTGTGCTCATTTGCTGTTCACCTCCTCTCTGAGACTCAGTTGGTCGTATTGTCGGAGGTCAACCGAAAGGATCTTTACCGGATCCTGGATCTGGGGCTTTGTGATGTCAACGAAATCGTGAAAAATGCTCATCATTCTGGAATAATTGCTGTTGTTTTTTCGAAGTTCCTCCAGAACTTCCGGCGGAACATTCTGCTTCACAGGCGCTGCGTCAGGGATCGCCCGCCGCCGTTCTTCAAGAAGCGGCATATAGTGTTCCAGATGGTAAATACTCTGATGTTTCCCGTAACACCGGGTATGTACTGCAATCAATACTCCTTTATAGTAGATTTCTACTGTTTCGGGATATCCTTTGATCCCTACCATTCTGCCAGTATATTGAACCGGAACGGAATAACTGTTCGTCCGAAACCTGGCAGTGGAAAAAGCATTCACTCTGACGTTTGCGCTTTTGGCAGTTTCAAATCTGTACCCGGGGAGAGGATGGAATTCAGCCATCATTACTCCAACTTTATCGGGTTTGCCCTTAATCTGATGTGCTTCATATTTCATGCAGCGTTCCAAAAGTAGTGTATTCAGTTCGGAAATATCAGGAGCGTAGGGAACAGGAACAAGAATGTTTCTGCGGGCCCATCCCACTGATCCTTCTACAAGTCCTTTTTCATGTCCTTCAGCAGGATTACAGAAAAGGGCGGAAAAACTGTAGTGAGCCGCAAGAGCAGTATATCCTTTCTGCGCCTGTGCATGTTTCCCAAATCCCTCTTTTACAGCAACTTTACAATTGTCGAAGATAACCTTATGAGGAACGCCTCTCAGGATATCAAAAGTACGAACGAATGCATCCAGAAAACTTTCTTCATTCTGATGACGATAGGCAAGTACAACTGGTCTGCAGCTGTAACAAAGCCGCGCACAGAAAAGATCGATCACAGTTTTCTGACCGTTGAGATAAACTGTAGCTTCACCCCAGTCCACCTGCATTGCCTTGCCAGGTTCAAACTGAAGAGGAATAAATGCTTTAGGCTTGCATTCCTTTAGTTCATGGACTTTTGCACGGACTGTAGATTCCCCACCTGTAAATCCGGTTTCTTCAACAAGCCGGTCATAGATACGTTTTGCGGTATGCTTTTGCTTTTTAAGACCTTGACGGGAATCTTCCTCAAGGCAGTTTTGTATAAATCGGACTACGTCTGGTGTAAGAATCGTCGATTCACGGTCAGGCGTTTTCCGTTCCCAGGGGACAGTATTCCCTTCACAGTATTTTTAACGGTATTCCTGGACATGCCCATCGTTTTTGCGATATGTCTCTGACTTTCAACAGCAAGGAAACGTCTGCGAATTTCATCGTAATCTTGCATTGTGATAACCACCTTATTTCCCTCCGAATAAAAAGACTTTTATTCAGAGTACTTTTTAAGTGGCTCACTTTTAGATTAGCATTTATAGACAAATAGATTTAGAAGAAAATGGATGATACAAAGTATGACTGAAAATTATAGAAGGTTAGAATTAAATCTTAAAAGTAATACAAAAGAATTTATAAAAATTATTAATTATGTAAAAGGGAGACTGCCAAACGAAAAAGCAGAAACAAAGGAAGACAAAATTGATTTAGATGAGTTTAGTTTTGAAGTAGTCAATATGGCATCTAAAGTATTTGAAAACAAGGAGTTGGTTCTACATGTTACAATCACCAGAAAAGTTCTCCCTACAATATACAGTGATTACATCACTTTAAAGTATATTTTTTCAAAGATTTTGATGATGTGTGTGAAAGGTGCAAAGAATGGAACCATAGTAACTTTATCAATTAGAAAAAAAAGAAATTACTGCATTTATGAATTTATATATCGGAATGGAGAAAAAAACAGTATAAATGATAAATGGAAGGAATGGCTATACTCGATTGTAGAAGATAACAAAGGCACTCTTACAATAAAAGAAAAAAAGAACACATATACATTTATCTGTTTAATCTTATGAACAATAATACCGGAGGAGTAGGTGATAAATCTGTACCTCCGGTATTTTTATTCATCATATGACTCAATAATTTTGCCTATTATTTCTGCTAAAACTTCCAGTTTAGCTTGTGGACAGCTTTCTAAAATGTTATTAAACACTTGTTTACTAGCTTTCGAACCATTTCCAAAAAGAAGATAGTCGGTTGATATTTCCAGAATTTGAGATAAAAGTACCAGATTCTTTAAGGATACTCCACGTGCGCCACTTTCTATATCATCCATGAATTTTGAAGTAATACCTAATTTTTCTGCAAGCTCCTTTTTGGAAATAAGCAGTTCTTCTCTACGTTTCCGAATCCTTGAGCCAAATGACAATAAATCTAATGTATGCATATAACTCCTCCAACTTGTTTAATTATATTTTACGTAGAGATATTCTGAAATAAACTATTAGCGTTGAATATTAGAACTAAAAGTTGTATAGTTAAAGAAATAGCTAAAAGGAGCATACATATAATGCAAAATTACATGGACATGATAATAGAAGAGCTTTCTGATTACGAAATAGAACTATTTTACGACCGAACAAATATGGAACTATATGGCAAAAAAGTAAACCAAAACTATGAGTTGATTACAAATTTGATCAAAGAATTATATGGAGAAAAGGCTAGAGAGCGGATATATATTAGGATGCACGGATACAAAAATTGGATTATAATAAGAATCGTTGGGGAATGGAATTTGCCAGAGGTAAAGATTGCTGATATACAAAAGAAGTGTTTGAAAATTAATAAGGAAACAATAATTACATTCTCAAGAAACGATAAAAATTTTTCTATTATTGTGACTTGCTAATCGTCATTTATACAATAATCTCGTAGTTTGTCCATTCTTATTGAAATTAAATGACTAATTAAATATAATTAACATGTAACAACTTATATGGATAGAGACGGAGGTTATCGTATGAATATGAAAGAAAAAGTTGCAAAAGTTATTGCAAAAACATCATATAAGGTTGCTGAAAAGAATGCCAACACAGCTTGTGTTTTTCTGCATGGACAACCCCAAATGCCAGAAAGCGTAAAGAAATTAAACAAAACAGAGAAAGAGAAATGTGAATAACAGAGTTACCAAGTTTCTATTAGAAACAAATGTAATTACTTCTGATGAGATCGAGATTTATCAATATGGCTTTGATCTTATTGTAAAAATAATAATTCATACGTTTCTAATTTTAATAATTGGTTTCCTTTTCGGACATTTCTTAGAAATGGTTTCTTTCCTAGTCACATATGCTTGGCTACGTGAGTATGCAGGAGGATATCATGCAAGGACGTCAAAAGGATGTTACTATTGTACCATACTCGTTACTATATTTGTGCTTGTGATGTTCTTTATATTTCGGCAGCTAAATGTTGGATTGATCTGTATATGTATGCTGATCAGTGGAATTGTTATATGGAGAGGATCTCCGCAAGAAGCGCCTACTAAACCACTATCAGAAAAAGAAAAAGTAATTTATAGAAAAAAAACACGATCCATTTTGCTCTGCTTAGCAGTTATCTTTGGAATTGGATGCGTCTTAAGCAGAGAGGTTGCGGTTGGAATTGTCTGTTCCTGGATAGTTCAGATGGCAATGTTGTTTTTTGGAAGATACTTTGCAAAAAAATATACGGTATAGTTAAAAAAGAATCTGCTGAAAGGATTCTTTTTTTATTGTATGATTGTAAGTGGAGAATAAAATGATAAAGGAGATAGGAGGCATACAGGATGATAAAGATTGCTGTGTGTGATGATAAAAACAGGTCCGTCTCAGATTATTGACAATTATCCAACAATACTTCAGTGAAATTAAACGAGAAGTATGGGTTGCCGGATTCAAAAGAGGACAAGAACTTTTAAGTGCAAAAGTAAGATTTGATATCATTTTTCTTGATATAGAAATGCCAGAACTAAATGGCATTGAAACTGCAAAAAAGCTAAGAAAGTGGGATGTTACTAGTAAAATTATTTATGTAACAAATTATGACCACTATCAAAGAAATGCATACGAAGTACATGCTTTTGATTATATAAGTAAACCCATTAAAGACACAGATATTTTTAAAACATTGGGCGAAGCAGTACGCTATTTAGATAATGCAATCGAAAAGCAAAAATGTGTATTTGAGACAGAAGAAGGATTAGTAACTATTGAAATAGAGGATATTTATTACTTTGAATATTCGTGTAGAAGAGTTATTATTCATACTACTCAAGGAAATTACTTTGCGTCATATAGTCTGAAAGAACTATATGAAAAGTTTAAAAAATATAACTTTGAATCGCCACATAAAAGCTTTATTGTAAATTTGTTATATTTAAAAAGAATTAAGGGTTTTGATATACTTCTAGAGAATAATGATATAGTGCCCTTGGCACAAAAACGAGCGGTAGACTTTAAAAATAAATTTAATGATTTTTTACAGTCTACATTTGACAGAATTAGGTAATTGCGAAACACATTCCTAAAACTTGCGTAAAAGAGATAAACGTTCTATCTTACAGATATTTTAATGCAGAAAATAAAAAACACTTGATTTTGGGCACAACAAATAAGCCTCATCTAGCTATGAAGTTGGTAAGTCCTATGCAATAAGAGGTTTCAGACTGCGAATATATTCATGATGTTTAATTTTATCTGCAAGCACTACGGTTATCAGTTGCGTAATGCCTGCAAGTATTAAATCGGCGTGCAACGTGTTTTCGTTTTGTGTACGACGACCTGCCAGGCAGAGGTTTGCTTTGATATGATTGATGTCCCGCTCTACGACAGTTCGAATTTTATAGGTGTTATCCCATTCTTTAGTGCCACGGATAGTGCCAGGAAATGCACGCAGATCCTTTTCTGGATAAATGTAAATCATTCTTCCACAAGGGGATGTGGTACAAGGGTTGTCACATTGGCAACGGCGGTGATAGTTTCCATCTTCACATTTTATATATTTCATTTTCGGGCAGACAAACTTGAAAGTTGGAAGTCCACAGCGAAGATGAGAAGTATTTCCTTCAGGTTTCATTGGAAGTGAGGGATCATGTGGACAGCAAGGGATGCCATTGTCATTGATCGTGTAGTCTATGTTCTCTAAATGAGAGCGTGAATTAAGTGGGATATATGCTTTTGAAAAATGCTTATCAATACCAAAGGTATCACCAGAAAGTAATTCTTTGTATAACTGAACAGAGTCGAAAGAGGCATCGCCCAGAAAAACTTTGGGATTGATCAGTGGGTGCTTTGCAAAAAAATCTTTCAAGGTTGGAACAAGAAGTTTTGAGTCATGGACAGATTTATCTTCATCGGGAGAATCCGTTTTCTTTTCTACGACAATATCAGGATGCGATACTATGAAATCCTTGTTGTAAAAGGAAATATGGCGAATAATTCCAAGTCCGTTGGTGACAATGCCAAACTTGAAAACATAACAAAAATGTCCATTGATGTAAAGCTGTTTGATTTCAGGATTAGCAGAAGCATGAGAAGGCATAGCACCATACGCAGCTTTATAAGGATCATATGATTTATCATAGCCCTTGGATTTGGCATAAGCCTTAAGCTGCTTGATAATCCGGTTTGCGTATTTCGGATTATTTTCAGTGACAAAAGCTTCAATTCCAGAAGAATCAAAAATGGTCATATCAGCTTTGGCGGAATCAATAGCCTGACAGATTGGTTCCGTAAGATCCACAAGATGCTCGAACACGGACTGTAGATCATCTAAGAAATCCTGTTTAAATCGAGTGATTTTAGAGGCATCAGGAACTTTATCAAAACCGCAGAAATCACGAAGCGGTTTGGAGTATGCAAGGAAGACCAACAAGAGTTGGTCAGTAGGAATAGAAAAAATACGTTGAATAATCAAGGCCCATAAAAAGGCTTGCAAAGAGTATTTACGGGTTCTGCCCGTTGATGCATAAAAATGGTTTCTAAAGGAAATCGGAATAATTTCATCAATGTCGATATGAGTTTCTAATAGAGAGAGAAACGCAGGTTTGTCATTATCAAGTTTTTCTTGGCAATCTGTAAAAATTTCTGCCAAAGAAAGCTGTTTATATGGTATCATAGGTATCAGAATAACTCCTTTCTTGGGTGATGGTTTTTAGTTTTTAGTCAACTCTATTATACCATATCCAGTGAGGGGTTATTTGTTTTTCATAACAGAAAAATGCCGTATTCATGCGGCTTGTGGCGTTTCGCAAACGCCTATTTGACAGAATTTAAGAAAGGGGACATTTGGTGGTGTATATGCTTCATATTATCGGACTGATATGTTCTTGTTCTGTTACAGATTTTGTTTTTTTTAGGATAATGGATGCTATATATGAGAGAAAATATCCGGAAAAGAAGGGCGTTTATATTTTATCATTCTTTGGATGTTTCCTATTGCATATGATGATATCATATCTAAACATACCTGCATTGAATTTAGGGTATTCAATGGCTGCATTGGGGTTTATATCTTTCATCCTATACAAGCCATGTGGAAAAAATATTTTTATGAATTCAGCAATGGTAATCATATATATGGCTATTGTTGATGTTTGTGTGACCATTGCTTTTTCATTTTTTGTAAATGGCAGTACCTATGCAGTGTTAATGCACCCAAAATCATATTTACTTTCAAGTGTCGGAAATGCGATTGTTGTAATTTGTACAAATAGTTTATTCATACAAATTTTACAGCATTGCCAAGTTAGCGGTATCTCAAAAATATTGCATTTATATATGATGTTTTTAATGATATTTGAATTTGGTATCATCCTTCTTTTTCTCAAAATCGATACAAACCCAAACAGTAACATAGCTCTTTTACATTTATGTATAGGGTTTGTTATTTTGGATGCTGGTATTTTATATTTATACAAAAAGATATCTGAAAAGGCAAAATATGAGCAAAGAAGCGTATTAATAGAACAACAGTTGGAAATGACAGCAAAGTATTATGAAGATCTCCAAGAAAACTATGAGAAGACACAAAAAGCATTGCATGATATGAAGAAACATATCCAGACAATAAATGAACTAGAGCAAGTTGATAAAAAAACTCAAAATGAATACGCAGAAGAATTTATTAACTCTATTGAAAATATCCGACCACAATTTGTTTGTAGTGACAGGATTTTATGTTCAATTATATGGAACAAGATTGAAAGTTGCGAACGCTATGGAATTAAATTTGATATTAGTATGCAGGATATAATATTTGACTTTATGAATAAGCCAGAGGTGACGGCGCTTTTTGCAAATCTGCTTGATAATGGTATCGAAGCATGTCTCGCATCAGACAAAGAAAAAAAGGAAATTTTTCTTAGAATACACAGCTTTAAAGATTATATAGTAATAAAGATGAAAAATACGGTTGGTACCCGCCCGAAATTAAAAAATAAGAAATTAGTTTCGACAAAACTTGGTCATTTAGGATTAGGAATATCTATTATGGAAGAAATTGCGGAAAAGTATTGGGGAAATATAAATTATGAGTATTCTGAGGAATATTTTGAGACTAAAATTATTTTATTAGCTGGAAATAAAGAATAAACAGATTTAGGGCGATAGATGCAAACTCTCTTTTAAAGATGAAACTTATTGGGAAAATATTATATGGATAAACGAATATTAATTTTGACAGGAGAAAAATCGAATACAAAGGGAACTTTTATATGGAAGCATATAGAGAGTCTGAAAAATATAAACGATTTTATTTGGGAAATAGGAGTAGAAAAAGAATATGATTATCTTTTATGCATCCTTGAAGTACCGGCAAGTGTTCAGGAAATAAGGTATTTCGCTTTATCTGTTAAGAAGTTCTATTCTTTACCTATTTGTGTTTTTGAGAAGAATATTATTGAGAGTTACCCTGGAGAAAAATTGAGAATTATAGGAATGATTGACATTCTGATCAAAAGATCATTTGCAAAAAAAGAATTTTTCCTTCTAATTGATCGGGTTCTTGACCTAGAGGATAAAAAAGAAACAATGCCAGCAGAAAAAAAGGTTGAAGCAATTGGAGAAGATGGGGTCATTAAGATATATCCTTATAAAAGGAAACTATATATTAATGAGAATAGAGTCAATCTAACAAGAAAAGAATTCGATATTTTCTATTATCTTTTTCAAAAAAAGGGAGATGTAGTATCGCATAAAGAGTTATATGAAAGAGTTTGGAAACAGGAATATATTCATGATGATATGAACATTATGGCTCATATACACCGTCTTAGAGGAAAAATTGAGAAAGATCCGAAGAATCCACGATACATTTGTAATCAGTATGGTGTTGGATATTATTTCTGTAATATGTTACAAAAATAGTCAAAAAATGTAGTTGTTACTAGAGCGTGTTTGAAAATTGCTGCAAATTAGTCATTTTAACCAAATTAAAACAGAAGCAAGACATATGAATCCTAAATAGGTGAATGCATATTTATCATACCGGGTTGCAATTCTTCGAAATTCTTTTAATTTGAGAAATAATTTCTCAACTAAATGACGTTCCTTATATAGCCACCAGTCACAGTGACGTTCAAATTTTGCATTCTTTTTTGATGGGATTGTTGGTTCTGCACCGTGTGTATAGATATAATCAATCAGCTCATCGCTATTATATCCACGGTCTGCAAGAACATTACAGCCCTCCAAATGAACATGCTTTAATACGGGGATCGCAAGATTACAATCGTTACGCTGTCCTTCGATGAGCATCAGGTAGATCGGATAGCCGTAAGAATCCACTACCGCATGTATTTTGGTGCTTGCACCACCTCGGCTGTGTCCAATTTCACTTGGAGTCCCCCTTTTTTTGCTCCAGCACTATGTTGATGGGCTTGAACGATGGTAGAGTCTATAGATAAATCTCCCAATTCTGCTTCCAGACTTAACACCCGAAAGATATTATCCAAAATTCCATCCTCTATCCATTTGCGAAAACGGCTATATACACTTGTCCAAGGCCCATATCGTTCCGGAAGGTCCCTCCACGCAGCACCCACCGCTGCGTGCAAGCCAGATCATTGCATTAAGCATCAAACGATTGTCTTTCGAAGTGGTTTTCCGGTATTTTCAGGAGGAAGTAGCAAAGCAATCTGTTCCCATTCCTGATCAGTTAATTCATAACGTCTTGACATATGAAAGCCCCCTTTTTCTTTATTCTATCATGAAAATGGGATAGAAACACATGCTTTATAAAATTTTTAATTTTCAAACACGCTCTAGGGAAAAGTAAACATAATAGTGAGCCACTAAAGGGATAGGAGAGTAGAATAGAAGATATTTTAAGATGAAATTGAAGATATAATTTATTATACATTTAATAGAACCAATAAGATTTTTTTGGTTAAGCAAATAGGATAAGAACGGTGCAAAATGCATTGCTCCGTTTTTGAATATAATAATGCGGAATTTGGAACAACACAGCAGATGAGAGATACTTTTCTATAATTGGAAATGTTTATTCGAATTAATAATAACCACTTATTACGAATTTGATGGTTAAAATAAGAAAAGGCAACAATAATTATATCGTCATGACTTAAGAGAAAGAGAATAAGGAGCTATAAAATGAAAAGAAAAAAGTTTATTATTTTGTCTTTAATAGTTGCAATACTTTCACTTTCAAGTTGTGAGCAGAAGCGTGTAGAAGGAGAACCTGATGTTATTAGTAGTATGAAAACAAATCAAGATGAACGACTGATTATTATTGCAAATCGAAATCAAATTAATAATAAAGAGGACTTTGCAGAATATCTCATCAAAAAATGTAAAGAAAATACTTTCAAGACTATTAAATTTTCTATAGATTATGGATATGCTACTAGTCTGTACCTTTCAGTATACTTGTGGGAAGATCAGGTAAATGGTCGGGAACCAGTAATGGTAGTGGAATACTTACCTGATGAATGGGGACAGGAATATGATATTTTTCATGATCCAGAAAAGTTTCAGATGTATATTGATGGAAAATTAACAAATACTTCCTAACATTTTTATGGAAGCAGAGAAAATTCTATCGCAATAGAATAGACGAGGCTGTTATATATATAGAAGAGTAATCATCTAGGAATCTATAGACCATCTTTTATATCCTAAACTTGTATAATTCAAAATAAAATACAAGTCCAATAATTTTGTAATCTGTAATTGTAACGAAAAGATTTATGAAATGGTACTGTCCTATTTGTGTTATCTTTTGGAAAAGGAAGATGTTATATGTGATATGTAGAATCTTATTTGTATTATTCCTCCTTCAAGAGCCACAATATTTGTAAATATTTGGATGGAGAATATCAGGTAATATATAAATCAATATCAAAAATAATGAAAACCAGTCAGATGTTGGAAAATATATATGCTTTATATATTATAGAAATGACAAATTTTACACAAACGAGTGAAACGTTGATTAATAAAATCCGTCAGAACTCTAATTCCCCGATTTTTTTTGTTTCTAAAGCTAATTTAGCAGAAAAGCAAAAGCGCGAGGCGGTTTATGCGTTTGAAAGTGGTGCAGATGATTATCTTGGTTTTCCGTTAGATGTAGAAAAAATAGTGATAAGATTAAGGGCATTAATTAGAATGCAAGAGCGTATTCATGAGCAAATAAATATTTGGCATTTTCAAGGGTTGAAAATTATTTTGGAAAGTAGACAAGTTTTTTATGGGAGGACAGAAATAGTATTAACGAAAATAGAATTTGACATCATATGTTTTCTGGCACAACAAAATGGTCGGGTGGTTACCTATAAAGAACTATACGAAGCTGTTTGGAATAAAGAATATCTTCAGGATGATGGAAATATTATGGCACACATACACCGGATTCGCCAGAAGATAGAAAGAGATATAAAAAAACCGGAATATATACAGAATGTGTATGGTGTCGGATACCGCTTTGGGGAATTTCCTCAATAGGTCTCTTAGAATATTTTTCAAAGATGGTGGATAAATGGCTGACTTTGGCTTATCCATCTATAACATTTTGTACTTTAACAAACACTAAATTGTATGAATACATATTGACTGCCACTATATGTTGTGTTACTATAAAAATGAAATTTGTATTTGTATTCATCAAAAGATGGGTAGTGTATTTTGGTTTCGGAAAAGTCCGGAAGTGAATTATGAGGAATTTAAGATTCCTGTCTGTCACAAGCAATATAAGTGAGGCATTTAGAATGAAGAAATTCTAAGTGCCTTTTTTGTGTTTTGTATGCGGTTAGGATGAAGACAAGTACAGATGAAAGAAAAGGATAAGGAGGTGTAAAGAAAAATTGAAAGAAAGGAGGATACGAATAAAGTGAATACGAATAAAATACGATACCGATGACAAAGCGTTTAGAAAGAAGTTTCTAAGCGTTTTTTTTAACAGGAAATGAAGGAGGATATACATGAACAAATCAATTATGATGGGAAGACTGGTAAGAGATCCGGAGATTAATTACACAACAAAGAAAGATGGGGATGAATTTGTTGTAGCAAACTTCCGTATTGCCGTAGATAGAAAATACAGTGACGAAACCGATTTTTTTCCATGTACGGCATTCGGCTGGCTGGCAGAATTCGTAGAAAAGTATCTGTATCAGGGCATTAAAATCGTAATCACCGGAAGAATGGAAAACAATAATTACACCAACAAGGATGGGGATAAAGTTTACGGTGTAAGACTCTGCTGTGATGAGATTGAATTTGCCGAAAGTAAGAACAGTCAGGACGACGATGAAGATGATTCCAAAAGTAGGAGCAGAAGTAATAAGAGCAGACAGAGTTCATCAAGAGGAAGGAAGAGTTCAGGAAGCCAGCGCTCATCAAAAAGCAGTTCGGGTAGATCAGGCAGAAATTCCAATTATTCTTCCGGAAAGAGCAGCCGCAGTAGTAGCCAAAGAGGTCGGTCATCCAGAAATGATGATGTGGATGAGCAGTTTGATGATATGGATTACGAAGAATTTGATTAAAGCATCCTGGGGGATTTCCCCCGGGAAGAAAGAGGTAGTTTATGGAAAAGCTAAAGAGGTTGGCAGAAAAATATAAATGGCTTTGTATTCTTACAGGTGGGATTGGATTTTTTCTATCCCCTTTTTTATGGCCGTTTTTTCTTATGATTATTTTCCAGTCTTTAAGTCTTGCGGCGCCCATCATAGTAGCAGCGTTTATTATAAAAACTGTACGGGAGGAAAAAAAAGATGAACAGAAGAGTAACAATGGAAGTAACCAGACCGAAAGCACAGATTTTGATACCTCAAAAGATGTATCAGACAGGAGAGATTCAGCGTATCAGAAAGATGAGAAGGCAGATTTATCGGAAAGATACCAAAAAGAAGGAATGCAGCCGCTAAAGGAACCTAGTATACAGCATGAGAAAAGTGAGGAGGAATGCAAGGCGGTTGTCTGGTATCAGATGGAGGGGCAGGAAAGAATCCAGAACCTGAAGGCAAAATTAGAAAAAACAGGTATCTGGAGATTTTCCATCACTCCGGAAGGTGTCTGCTGTGTGCCGGAAGGAAAATATTTTCGAAGAGTGGGGATGTTGCGGGCATTCCCGGCTCACGAGACAAAGATATTAATCCAGTACTTACATAAAGATCATATCCATGCTGTAAAAAAAGGAAAATATCTATGGTTATCGTGGGGAAAGGAGCGTAAGTAAATGATACATGCAAAATCCATTGAACGAATATTTTATAATGCCGGGAATGGTTATACTGTTGCCGCTTACCAAACAGAAGAGGAATTACCGAAAAAAATTGTCCGTTCTCATCCGGGAAACACCGGATATTTTCAGGCAGTTGGGATTGAACTTCCGACCGGTGACGGTGTAGAGGTTGAACTGGACGGTGACTGGAAAGAGACAAAGTATGGCATGCAATTGGACGTTTCATCGTTTCGCATCTGTATTCCCGAAACAACGGAGGGAATCAAAGCTTATCTTGCATCTGACATGATCAAGGGGATTGGCCCGGTAACAGCGGAACGCATTGTTGAGAAATTTGGAAAGAAAACATTGTACATTATGGAAAATGTGCCAGAGAAGCTACTGGAGGTTTCAGGGATTACCGAGAGCAGGCTGGAAACAATCATGGAGGGGTATCAGAAGAGCCGGCAGTTGAGAGAATTGATGGTTTATCTGGCGCCTTTTGGTGTGACCTCGAACAAGTTAATGCGGATACAGGAGCATTTTGGAAACAATGCTTATCCAATTATTAAGAAAAATCCGTTCCGATTGTGTGAAATTAAAGGATTTGGTTTCTTGACGGTAGATCCGATTGCCAGAAAAGCGAAAAACTTTAAAGCAGATAATCCGGAACGCATCAAAGCAGCAATTTTGTATGTGCTTCAGCGTGCCGCTGATGAGGAAGGACATCTGTTTTTGAAAAGTGAAGAAATTGTAGAACGGTCTGCCGAGCTTTTAAATCATGCAAAAGACAGACAGAAAGTTTCGGAACGTATAATTAAGGATATTGGGAATGAAATGATACGTAAGGATCAGACATTGATTGGAAATGGTGGTGGAATCTATACCAAACGAAATTTTGAAGTGGAAATGGGAGCTGCGGCAGAGTTGATGCGGCTTTTAAAGCGAAAGAGGAAGAAAGTGGATATAGAGCCTCTTCTGCAGCAGATTACAGCCGAAGAAGGAATTACATTAAGTAAAACACAGGAGCAGGCAGTACGCCAAGTGTTCCAGTATCCGGTATCTATCATCACCGGAGGGCCGGGAACCGGAAAGACAACTTTGATTCGCATTATCATCCGAATTCAGGAAAAATTAAACAAAGATTCTTTAATTTTGCTTTGTGCGCCGACCGGGCGTGCAAGAAGGCGTATGTATGAAAAAACTGGATTTCCGGCAATGACCATGCAGAAAGCAGTGGGGATTCCTTCAGAGAATGAGGACGAGGAGGAATCGTGGCATGCCGGTAAACTGGAAGATGATTTTATCATAGCAGACGAGTTTGGCATGTGTGATATGTATCTGGCAGACCGATTTTTCTCAGCCATAAAAAAGGATGCAACCCTTGTTATGATAGGAGACAAAGATCAGCTTGGCAGCGTGGGACCAGGAAATGTATTTCATGAGATGATCATTTCAGGGATGATTCCGACTACCATTCTCGATTCCTGTTTTCGTCAAGAGGAAGGAAGTACGATCGTGGAAAATGCAGTACGCATCAATCGGAAGCAGACAAAGCTCATATATGATGATACCTTTGAATTCTATTCAGCGAATGCGCCGGAAGATGCTTCAGAGATCATACGTGATTTGTATGAGGATTACTGGAAAACACATGGGAAACAGACTGATGATATACAGGTACTTTCACCATTGAAAAAGAATACTGCGGCAGGTTCCGACGCACTCAATGAGATGTTGCGGGAAGTGGTTAATCCAAAACGGCGTGGACGGAAAGAAATAAAGAACGGAGGACGTCTTTACCGAGAGGGAGATAAGGTCATGCAGACAGAAAACAGAGATGATATTTCAAACGGTGATCTTGGCGAAGTTGTGAGCATTTTTAAGAAGGAGGGAAAGACGGTGATGCGCGTAGACTTTGGAGATGATCGGCTTGTGGAATTCTCTGATGATGATTACTGGCCGCTGGTTCATGGGTATGCAATGTCGGTGCATAAATCTCAAGGAAATGAGTGCCCTGTTGTTATAATCCCTATGCTGGGGTGCTTTTGGCGCATGTTACAGAGAAATATTTTTTACACTGGAATCACACGTGCAACAAAAAAGGTGATTATTGTAGGAAGTAAACGGGCAGTTGCTCAAGCTATCCGAAATAATACAACGGCTAAACGTAATACACTTTTCGGAATGCGTTTAAAACAGGTAGGAAAAGAATTATTGAATGCATATGAACAGCGTAGTGCATAAATCATAAAAATTATTATAAAATAAAAGTGAGCGGTTCATCATTACGATGAATCGCTTTTCTTAATAATATGGAAGGAGAAGCTTATGTATTTTACAAAAATGAGCGAAGAGTATTTTCCGGCTGTTATTGATTTAGAAAAACAATCTTATCCTGAAGAAATGCGCATGGGAATGGAAGGTTTGAAAGAGGAAGCAACGCAGCCGGAGTTTTTTTATTATTCAGTAGCAGGTTTTTCTAAAGGAGAACTTGTGTGTTACATTGTTGCATATATTCCTCAGATTTATGCCGAGTATCACTCAAAGCAGATTTATATAGCTGATGTAAATTGCCCGAATTTTCAATATTTACCAAGATTATTGTTATTCTTTTTCCAGCAATGCGAAAAATGGAACCGTAATAAGAAGCTTTTTCATGCAGAAATGAGAAGTACATCCTACCATCTTTTGGATAGTCTTTATAAATGCAAAAAAAGGGGGATAAAAATTATAGAAGATCATATTTTGCATAAATATTACGATAATGGAGAAGATGCTCATCATGTGATTTTTAGCGTCGATTTAGAAATATTAGAAGAAAGCAATTGGAAATATGGTTTTTGGAGACAGATTGATGAGATGCCTATTGGAGAAAGCGCTTATATATCGTCAGTGCTGAAATTTTTGAAGAAACCGATACAGGATGGTGTTGATTTTCACAAAAAGAATCATATGAAATTTATAATGCGTAATATGATTGAAAAATGGATAGATTACTATAGTATGTTCGGAGAAACGATCCCTATAACATCTGACTATTTTTTATATAACAGGATCCCGGAAGAAGCGAAGGACATGGATAATCATGAGATTATACATAAGTTTTTTCAAAAAGCATTGGATCGTTATCAGTTATTTGGATACCAAGAAAAGAAAGATATGAGAGATAATGAAAAAGGATATTGTTATGATGACTATAGAAAATGCCTTAAAATATACAATAAAGGCAAAATCTATAACACATCCTATCGAAATTCGTTATCAGGCTATCGCTGGCTGGAACGTACCTCCAGAGAATTTGGCGAACAGTATTTTCGAAAATATAAACGCACATATTATGTAAGTTATTTTAATAAATTTGGTTTATATCATCCCATGTATCCGGTCCCGTATATAACAAAAAATTTATATTTGTTCTATTTGGACAGAATGCTTATTATTAATAAATATTTAAAAGAATTAAATGAATTGTGTGAGAATGAAAATGAACAGTTTATTTCCATGTGTGAGACAATTTATCATATAGTATCAAAAAAATATGCATCCGGGTGTATTGAAAATATCGTCAAACGAAGAAACAAAGAAGAGGGGAATTATTTCCATGACTGGAATCTGATTGTACAAACATTATTTGATGGGAAAATGCTTCTTACAACTGGTGCAATGAAAGCTATTTTAACAAAATCATATAATCAAGCTTTCAATACATCAAAAGTTATAGAAGGCGTATGCCGGTACCTTAGAATAGAAAAGAAATTACAATTGCAGCCTAGTCAAAAAAGAGCACGTAAAAGATTGAGCAGTCTTATTAGAAAAAATAAAGATTGTAATGATTATCTGATGGAATTAAAAGAACATGTAATGGAAGCATATAGTAAAAAACTGAATTTTTCAGAAATGGAAAAAGAGATGGTGACAGATTATATGCAGCGCATACAGACGTATTGTCCAAATGTTGTATTATATGATTTGTTTCGTGAATATGGAGATCATAACTTGTCAAAATTCATACGTGGAAAATATCCCTGTTTGTTTAAAGCGCAGGAAATCCGTCTGTCTTATGAGGGATTATCATCCTTTGTGAAAACATTGTTGAAAAAGCAAACGAGGCAGGCAAAACATATTTATCGCAGGCTGAAAAAGGAAAACCTGTTACATACAGTTTTGGAAGAGAAGATAACGCCGGTTCAGTATCGTGAAGTGCTGGAAATTATGAAATTTCATAATGTAGAAAATCTTCCGGATGAATTAAAGAAACTATGTAACTTTAAGGTGTTAGTAGAAGCAAAAGGTTCCCCGGAATATCTGACAGCGGGTGATGCAACGGTGTGCTGTATGAGCTATGGCAGTATCAAGGCAAAACAGTATGCACTGGAAAGAGGATTTGGAATTGTAAATGTTTATTATAAGAACAGAGTGATTGCCAATTCTGTGATATGGATCAATGAACCTTATAATTGCCTGGTGCTGGACAATATTGAAGTGCATCCAAATTATACGGTTTATAATGAAATTTTAAAAACATGTTTTCGCACTGCTGCAGAACAGCTTATGAAACAATATCAGGTAGGATGGGTTGTACAAGGTACCTGCTATAATGATCTTATATTGTACAATGATGAGCAGATTGAAATTAGATTTCCAATGATGAAGCCGAAAGAAGTACAGTTGAAAACATTTTACTCAGATGCGGTCAAGTGCAAACTCGTTTGTGAAAAAGAACCGAATACGGGGATTAACTCTTTGGTGTCGAATACTTATCTTTCAGCAGCATAAACGTGTTAGACATTAGAAAAAGAGAGTCTCTCTTTTTCTTGACACTAAGAATGGACAATGCTAAGATAAGGTTGTAATTATTATTTTACACATCTATGATGTGTCCTGTAACTTTAGTTCCATCGGCATTTAGGATGGAAGTATTTAATTTCAGAGAATTCTGCATAAATTTCAAATTTAAAATGACAGGCAAAGTATGAAAAGAAAGAATCATGCTTTGCCTTTTTTATTTGCGAAAAAGGAGGATAAAGAAAACGCATGGTCAAGAATGCCGATGCTCATTTGGAATATGCAGAAAAGAACGAAAGGAGGAATATTTTTTATGGCGGCATTATATGAAACATGGACATTTCAGGAGGAATTACCGGATTTATTTCAGAAATTGATTCATGACCTGGGAAGAACCAAAACGAGTACAAAAGTTTCGGACTGCTCACAATATAATTCACTTCGGGCAAAATCTGCCACATTGCATGCGCCCACATTACGTGCAATTTTATGGCTGTCGGGGGTATTTGCAGGTGCAGAGACGGAAGGTGCGCTCGGCAGACAGTTCGGTGAGGGCAATACAACAAATTATTATTGTATGGAATGTAAAAATGGCGAGAGCCATTATGCTCTGATTTATAACTGGAGAAATGGAAAGTTTAAAGGCTGTGTACAAAAAGCGGATACGGTGTCGGTTTTACCATCCATACAGGAGGAACAGAATATAGCAGAACGGTACATTGCACTGCTTGCGTTTGCCAGCACGTGTTATGGCACAGAATTGTATGATATGGAATTCACGCAGCATTTTGAAAAAATAATGCAAATTCTGGATATGAATGAAGAAATAGATGAAGAGGAGTTTCTGTCCAGTGCGTATATTTGTTGTGACAATTTGTACCGGCGGGTGGAATCCTGTCTTCCATTAGAAGATGGCGGAATACCGATAGGGGAGCCACAGTTTACAAATTGTGAGTTTATTGAGTCTTATCGGTTGAAATCCGGTTTATATGGTGCAAACCAGACAGAGGTAGGGGTGTTTCAACTGCTGACAGCAAAAAGACAGCTTACAGAATCAACAATCGGGGAACTGAAAGCGTTTTATTATCAGGGGAAGGAAGTTGAGGAAAAGTATCAGGCCTTGATTCCAAAGTTACCGGATGATTACAAAGTGAATACGGCTACACAAGAAATTCTTTCCATGATTGTAAATACTCCTTCCCGGCTTTTTATGATGGAAGGGGATTCTGGTTCAGGGAAAACAACAGACACAAAGATTATTGCACAGCTGCTTGGGTATCCTCGGTTTGTATTTACATGCGGACCGGGAACGGAAGAGGTGAGCCTTATGGTATCTCTTGTTCCAAACGTAGATACGACTGCAAAGATATCAGAAAGTGAATTGCCGACATATGAAGATTTTCAGATAGATCCCGCTTCTGCTTTGGCAGTGTTGACAGGGAACTACCAGATGGAAATTGATGAAGCAACCGCATTTCGTGAAATATTGAATGCAGCAGTTCAGCAGGGATATAAACAGGCGAAAATGGAAAAGGACTTCGTGAAAACAGAATCTACAATCATTCAGGCCTGCCGGATGCCGGCGGTAATAGAAATTCAGGAAGTTGCTATGATTGAAAAGCCGGGAACCCTTACTCGACTGAATGCTCTATTTGATGACGACGCAAAAACAGACCTACTGAATGGCGAAGTAATAGAAAGACACCCGGATACGGTGGTGATCATGACAACAAACATGGATTATATCGGATGCCAGATGTTCAATGAATCAGTATTGTCAAGAATGCATCTGGTACAGCACCGGAAAGAATTGAGTGTGGAAGAAATGGCGGAACGTGCCATTTTCAAAACAGGCTGCAAGGAAAAAGAGCTGATTTACCAGATGGCAGCAGCCATCAGTAAAATCAAGAAATATCTGAGGGATAAGCAGATACGCGGCGGTGTATGCGGATATCGGGAACTGGAAAACTGGGTGTGGAATTATATGACATCAAAAGATGTTTTGGAAGCAGCAGTAAATGCTGTAATTAGTAAAGTTTCTCCATTTCCAGAAGAAAGGGACACTATTTTAAGTACATTCATTGAGCCGGCTTTTGAAGAGGCGGCATAAAGGAGGACTATGAGAAATCATCAGGAATGGAAACAACGTGTGCAGGAAGAAAAAGAAAACCTGGAGGATTATGAAGTTTTTGAATCGGCGGATTACAGGACAATGTTACATTCGATTGCCTATGAAATAACGGCGGGGACTTTGAAAACGGTGAATCTTGTAAAAGAACCAAATGAACCTTATGGAGGAAGATGTTCCAGTTTACGGGTGCTACTCAATATCGCAAATCAGGTAACTATGAGTTTTCCAACGCTTGCATTAAGAAGTGATAGTATCGTTGGTATCTTGGGACATGAGTGCGGACACTGGAACTTATCAGATTTTGAACTCCGAAAAACCTATCTGGATGAAATGAGGCAAGGAAGATGGATGATACAGCTGCCGCTTCCACAAGACTGGACTGGACAGGAACAGATGATGGAAATTCAAGAATTTCTTACTGGAGATCATCCAGCTGCAAAATATATAATGACAGAGACTGCCGCATTTATCCAGAATATGATTGAAGATGTGTATATAGAAGAAATCATGTGCAGAAGGTATCCGGGAAGTATCAGGCGTGGAATTTTACAGAACCGTATGCGGAACATGGAGAGAGTTCCCAGTATGAAAGTCCAATTAAAAGAGGGATACCGAAAGATATCAGTGATGTTAAATCTGATGGCACAATATTCCCTGACAGGAACGGTAAATAACTGGGAGATGGAAACAGATATTTTACTTGATTTGCTGGAAGAGACAAAACCGGTTATTGATTCCGGAGTCAGATGTAAAGAACCATTGGGACGTCTGGAGGCGGTCAACAGACTTCTTCTGTTGATTTGGGAATTGTTGAAAACAGAGATAGAAGAGATGGAGAAAAATATAAAACAGGAAGAACAGCCCTCTGAAAAGAATGGAAACGGGCAAAAGGAAAGTGATGGAAAAGATGCCGTTTCATCTAACACAGAGCAGAAGGTTCAGGAAGAATGGGGAAAAATTAAAAGCGAACTTCCGGATTTTCTTTGTTCCAAAGAGGAAACAGGAATGAATAACACTCCGGCAGAACTCAAGAGGGAGCAGAAGGAGATGGAAATCAAGCCAATTGAAACAAAAGAACAGTTGTTACGGTGTATAGAAAAAATTGCAGAGTCCAAAGCAGAAAAAACATATAATGCAGAAATTTTAAAGGAACTTTCGCAGGAGTTATGCGGTACAGAATTTAATGGCGATCACCAAAAAGTGAAAATGATAGTGGAACGTAAGTCCCAGATAAGCCAACGGGATATCATGCGGTATGAACTATTAGAGCCACAAATCAAACAGACAGTACGGAAAATGAATGCGGTTTTGCTGCCGGCGTTCTGTCAGCAAGGGGAACGTAAGGAAAAACAATTGTTTTTTGGGACTTCCATCAATATGCAGATGCTTTATGATCCATTTCATCGTTTTTATCAGAAAAGAGAGCCTGCAAGGACATTAAATGCAGCGGTTGTAGTTTTGATGGATTTGTCAGCTTCCATGTGGGGAAGGCGCTTGGAAAAGGCAAGATGTTGTTGTCTGTGCCTGTATAAGTTCTGTATCAGCGTGGGAATTCCGATTTTGGTTTATGGACACCATACGAACGGAGAAGGGCGAACTTTACGGAAAGAACTTGTGACTTTCCATTCTCTTGCAGAATTTGAGCCGGACAGAAATGACTGTTATCGTATCGCATCTATAGATGTGGCAGGATCTAATAGAGACGGGGCAGCATTAATCTATGCAGGTGAAAAACTAGCCAGAAGACCGGAACGGACAAAGCTTTTATTTTGTATCAGTGACGGCCGCCCCAATGGTGCATTGTATTGTGGGGAAGAGGCAGAAGCAGATATTCGGAATATCAAAAAGAAACTAGAAGCAAAGGGTATTATCGTGATGGCGGCTGCAATTGGAGATGATAAGGAAACGATTGAAAGAATTTATCAGGAAGGGTATCTGAATATTTCGGATCTAGACACGCTTACGGTTATACTTGCGAGGGAAATATTAAAACGAATACGGAGATAAAAGAATGGCAGCCAAAAACAGGCTGTTTTTATTTTGGAAAGGAGGACACGAATGAATATGGCGGGAAAAATAAGAGATAAAAATGAAACTATGGATATGGATCAGCTGTTTTCCAGTGGATATATCATAGAGCTAGAAACGGGAAAATATCTGAGCGGTTATAACAAAAAAAGTATACGAAGTTCCCCGCTGGAACGGGCAATACGTTTTCGTAGCAAACAGCAGGCGGCAGAGTGTATCAGCCAGCATTTATGCTACGTTGGATTGGAAGCATGGATTTGTGAAATTTTGTGGGTACTGCTTTCGCATAAGTACGAGTTAGAGGGGTTAGCAGAATATTGGACGGGAACTGTTTTTTCAGACCAGTTTCAAAGTGCAGTTACGTTCACTACTTATAGAGAAGCAGAGAGATATCAAAAAGTACATAACCTGGAAAACACAAGCATGATAGAACAGCAGTGTTTCCGTAGAGAGCAGATGGTGATAGCAGCCTGATAAAATTTACGGATGTTTATGGATGGATAGGGGGAACCGTTTTGCGGTTCCCTTAAAAGAAAGAAGGAATGTAATGTTACAAAAATTTTTTGAAAATATTTTTGATGTGGAGCTTTACTGTCAAATGGTAGATTTGATTCTCAGATTTCAGAAAATACGAACAGAGAACAGGCATATCGAGAATTTCAGGACCATGCTCTATTTTTCAGCTGTCCTGAACAGGGCGTGGAAGAGAGATACGGTCTGCATTATCCGGGAGAGGTTTTGGAGCGTCTGGAAGAAAAAATGGAGGTCAAGGTGGAACAATTACGCTCACTTGGTCTTGCGCTTGCAGAAACCAGGAAATTTCAAAATGCCGGTATGTTTGTTGGAAAGCAGAAGGCTTCATTTTGGAAAAAGTTCAGACGAATTCTTGCAAAAAACGATATTTATATGATGGGGATCCTATATCTCTGTGATGACAAGGAAAAATCAAAATTGTATCAGAAAATGTGCAATTGTCCTATTCAGGAGCTGCAGGAACTGCTTTTTATGCTGCATATGTTTGTGTATGATGATGAGTTTTGGGAGACGCGGAAACACGATTTGAACCAGCTGCTTGGAACAGAACGTAATTTCTCAGTTTATGCTTATAAAGAAGTCTATATCTGACTTACGGAAAAATTTTCATGCAAGTTGAAAAATTACCATAAATAAAGATATAGAAGTATTAAAATATCTGTTCCGGCTTCCATGCTGTTATGCAAAAGAAGGCAGTACGGCAAGGAAAAAGCTAATAGAAGCAGGATACTCGAAAAGAGAGATTATGTTTCTTAGTATGACATTGCTTTTTCAGACCGACCTTTACACAAAACTTAAAATAGATGGTATGACTGCAGAACGAATGGCGGTTGAAACATGTCTTTTATTTTTGAGTGGACAGGAAGATTATTCTCAAGAAGCGTATGAACTTTGTAGAAACCTCTTTGAAAAGTATCGTTTTTTTCCAGTGCGATTAGAAGGGGAGAACGGTATCATGGATTACCTTTATTACAGGTTGGAAGTCCAGAATATAAAAACATATCAGCTGCTATACGAATGTGATAATTATAGAGAAAGGCATAGCAATTGGTTTTTGATTGATCTTACAGATACGAAATAGCATGAACTGAAACAGATACTTACACCAGATGCTTTTGAAAACTGGGTATTGGAAACATTGCAGCAAAATACCTACACATCTGAACAGTTCAAACAGTATTTGTCAGCATACTTTTCTTTGACAGGTGAAGAGATTACAGAAATGTTCTGGAAACGAAAAAATTATACGCTTTCCTTATTGTTTCCGCAGTTTGTAGAACTGGGACATCTGGATCTTGCCATGTACGATCTAGGATATCGAAATAATAATTGCATCGGCTGTGTGAAAGGAGGAATGGGATATTGGAATAAGATCAGAATAGATTTTCCAGAAGTTTTTGAGCGTATGGCAAAACTGGAACGAGAGATTGGACATTCTTGTATCAATGGAATATTTTTAGATGAACTGGAACCAGGGAGAGGAAGAATGGAAGATGAAATTATACCAGACTGTAGTGTCATGTGTTACTTAAATGATTTATGAAAAGATATATGATTTAGGAGGAGTTTCGTTAAAATGCAACTTAATAAAATTTTTACAGTAGAAAAAGGAAAAAGAAAGGTCAGATGAAAAGTGATAGAACATCCATATTTCCCAGGGCAGCTTACACTTGTCCGGGACTATGTAGGAATGATGAGCTATTCACAAAAAGAAGACGAAAGACATGTCGAAGGATGTGTGACATTGGAGAATGCTTATTTGGTGGCATACAGATTAACATAAAAATCTTTAGGAGGTGGATTATGACTGAAGAAAAACAAGTGACATATAAACATTTGAAAAAAGGGCAGAAGATCAGCGGTATTAAATATATGAATACTTCTTCTGGTTTTACTGCCTATGTTAAAGAAGTGAATCCGGCATTTGTGGCAGTGGAAATGTGGAATCCCGGAGGAAGAGAAGAAAAAATAAATTCGGATGCAGTATTTTTAATCGAACTAACAGACGAAGAAATTCGTGAAAAATATAATGGAAAAGCGAAAGACGTAGTCCAAGACATTCAAAAGGTCATGCAACGGGATGAAATAGGCTGTCATGAGATGTACAATGCATGGCTGTCAAGTAATCCATGGGAGCTGGCACAGGCATGTGTCCGTCAAAAGTTGTCTATATTAGGACATTGCAGGGATATCATTCCTAAGACGGCAATATTTTCAGGAGATAAATTGGATATAGGAGTTTGCGCTGAAGATGAAAACGGAGAAAGGTTTTGGTGTCATTTCCGGTCTGAGAGTATTAATGCGCTGGTAAGGCGATATGAAAGATATCAGGAATGGAGGTCAAAAAGAGTGGGGAATATGGATGATATCCTAGGTGGTATACCGTTTGAATCCGAAACGGAAAGGTAATACAGATAATTGATGTGAAATAAAATAGATTTCTTTTGTAGTATCTTAAGAATATGGGTAATTAGATGGAAACGTGAAGCTTTGTTACTACAGCCAAAAGAAAAATTCTTCTGGCTGTATAGGTTAAAAGAGGAGATAGAATATGAGCGAATATATTATGAATATGGAAACCCAGAAGTTGGAATTGTATTTTGAGAAAGAGGATTATGTGGCGCTGCCAGATGAATTGAAGAAAGAAATTAAAAGCAACTTTCTTTTCAGCCGTAAGCATGGGGCCTGGGTAAGCCGGGCAAAGTTTCCTAATTTATGGCATGCAGAAGCTGTAGCGAAAAAAATAGGTCTTGTCAAGGGGGAGAACGTTGGTGAAACATTAACCTTTGAGGAGCAGATGGAACGCAAAGCGGAAAGGGCAAAAACGAGGGCAGAAAGATACGATGACAGGTCTCAAAGAGCTTGTGATAAAGGCAAAAGCTTACAAAGACCTATAGAGGATATGAGAGGAGATGTTGCCTTTTTTACACAGCCCAATATAAATAGCAGTGCTGGCCGTGCTTTTTCTAACAGGAGAAATAAGATGTTCGCAGCATGGGAAAAAGGCTTTGATGAGTTTAAGAAATCGGAATATTATGCGGAACGTGCAGAGGCAGCTCGACATACAGCAGCAGGAACGAAGCCTACAGATAAGGGATTTATTGATAGGCGGATTAAGGAAGCAGAAAAGACAATCCGAGCACAGAAAAAGAATTTGGAATCATATTGCAAAATGCTGAAACAGATGGAAGCAGGTAAAATCTATAAGCGTTACAATGGAGAGATTATTACACCAGAGATAGTACAAGAATGGATTGAAAAAGCTGAATTAATTATAGAAAATGCTATCAGTAAATCAGTTTATTATCATAAATGCTTAGAAGAAGTGGGTGGTATAATCTTTTCGAAGGACAATATTAAAGTTGGATATATTGTGGAAATCCGCAGATGGGGAAACTGTAAAGTAATAGGAACCGGAAAAGTTTATTTTACCTTTGAGGTGATGGATGTTCAGGATAGATGCTTTTTAAAAGCAGCATACTCTGAAATTGATAAGATTGTTTCTGCTACAGTACAGGTGGATCCGCATCCTTTTAAAGTGGGAGAGACCTATACGGTTCAAGTATGGAGCAGTACAGAGAATAGGAGAATCGAGAAAGAATATAGGGTCACGAAGGTAACTGAGGAAAAAGTTACTATCAAATCTGGTACAGATAGAGCTATTACCAAGAAACCCAGAAAGTTTAGAGATGGAGAAGGATATAGTTGGGCTATCGGTGTTGTAGATGGTATTGGCGGAACTATTTATAAAAAAGATCCTGAGCAGTGTAAAGAGTGCAAAATAGAGCTAAACAGAATTTGGATTTAAAGGTGGGATATTGAATGAAAGAAAGATGTAGAAATTATGTCGGAGTTGCCTGTGTAGATGGAAGCTGTCCTTCAGCTAACAGAGAAGAGTATGAAGAAAGATACATGCCAGTAATAAAAGGATGCAGCGATTGTTTCTATTACAGGGGATGTGTGGATTGTGCTTTAGCAGATACTCAATATTGTATTATGAAAAGGGAAGGAGATATAGGTATAGAGACATAATAAATAGTCTGTATTTGGAAGTTATAAAATTAGAACATGTACTGTGTCTGGAAATGCTGGATACAGCACATATTTGATTTTTAGGAGGACATTATGTGTGAATTGTATGGAAGAATTATTGGAAGAGAAGAATAAAGAACTGGAACAATTAGAAACTCAACTTCTAACATGCCAGCAGGCGATACGCAGGCTGCGTAGTGTTTGCCGTGATTATGAGCAGGAAAGGGAAATAAACAGCAATTGGAAACTGTCATCTTTGGAAGATATTCTAAAAAGACTAGGGGCTCAAATCCCATATTCAGAAGAGAAAAAATCGAAAAGTCCATTTACAAAAGAAGGGGAAAAAGCATATGACGATTTAAAAAAGATCCTTTCAGCTGTAGGGAATCTTATGGGAACGGATATGAAGAAAATAATAAACCTATTGGAGGATGCTGCGATTCAAAAGCAGAATGATTTGGAACTTTACCAACTGCGTTTGTTATTGAAAACCTTTGAAGAGCATAGCTGGAAAGGAAATTATTCTTTGGGAAAATGGAAAATAAGCAATGGAGGATATGATTTATGATTTGAAGTTTATTACAATGAAACAATGGTGCTTCAATGTGTGGACGGTCTGGTAACAGCCAATGCGGAAATCCCAATAAACCAGAAGGAGGTTTTGCATTGTGTTTTAGAAGAATACAGAAATGTAAAAGCTAGATATAAAAGAATCGTTCTGAAAAAATGAAAAGATCTGTATTCATACGTCATTGATATTAATAAAACTGTAAAATTTTATAAAAACTTCCATAGGAGTACTAGGAGGAACTTTTGTGGAAACGGATGTCGTGTATCTTACTTAGATTTATACACCAGTGGTTGTTGAAACTAAAAGCTTAATCCCATAGATACAAGAAAAATTTTGGGAAGAAAGAGAAGAAGAAATTTTAGTAACACCGTCAGACCGATGCTGCCTATACTTCCTATTTTATGTGAGGGTATGAGACTTTTCTTCATACCCTCAAAATTTGAGCTTTTTCTTTTTAACTCACTAATTTTTTTAATCCCTTCTTTTTTCTCACAGAAACAGGACATGTTTCTCCATTGTTCATATGAACCAGTAGTTCTTTGAAGTCTATATCGGTAATATTATCCTTATTAATTATATACGATGTATGGCATCTATAAAATCGATAGTCTAGTTGTTGCTCAATATCTTTTAGTTGTCCAGTAAATTCGATAACACGTTTTCTTGCATGAAGAATAATTTTATGGATATTGTTGGACGTTTCAAAGAAAATAATATCATTATAATCGATTACAATACGCTTATCATTTTGATTAATTGTAAAGGTTCGAGTAACATTATTGTTCGATGAAGTGTATTTACTATTTACATCTAGTAGACATTCATGAATCTTAGATTTTATGTGTTCAGCAGAATCTTTTACAATGAAATCTAGTGCCTCAGCTTTATATTGAAAAGTGAGAAAACTCATCTCCGAATGAGAAGTAATAAAAACAATGAAACATCGAGGCTGAATTTGTCGGATCCGCTGTGCTAGAGTCAGACCATTCATATCAGACCTTAAATCAATATCAAGAAAGAAAAGCCCGGTGTTTTCGGCAGTTAAAATTTCTTTGAGAAGCTGATGTGGATCAGAAGTAGCTTGAACAATCTTCATATCAAAACCTTCTATAAGAATTAAATTTGATATATATGTTGTAAAGAGATCTAACTGTTTTTTGTTATCTTCACAGATGAAAATGTCAATCATATTCAGTATCCCCTCCTTATTTTTATTATTTTTCATTATCATTATACAATAATCTAAGCCATTGTTAAAGAAAAAAAGAAAGTGTCATTTTTCCACGAATAACTGTTTCTATTTAAACATTTATTCAACGAAATTAAACGTTTATTATTAATTTACAGTTGATATTTTTAATTCTGTTATTATTTTAGCTAGAAAGGAGAGAATCAAGATGGAAACAATTGCAAATCGAATTGTAAAATATCTGGATACAGATAAAACTATTTGGAGTGATGTTGACCGAATGAGAATGAGTTTAGGGTTACAAATTATAATTCATAACATTGTTATGGTTGGAACGATTCTGTTAGTTTCAGGAATTATGGGGATTTTTTTTGAAGCAGTTATCATTTTAGCAGCATATGGAGGACTTAAAATGAGCGCAGGAGGAGTTCATTTTAAAAAAAGTTTGTCATGTCTAATTGGAACAGGAATATTTGTAGTAGTAGGTGTTCAGATTTCTAAACAGCTAAATATAGAGTTGATTCATACTATTTTAGTTTATTTAATTTGTCTTTTTATTCTCTTAGTTATTGGACCGCAGGGTACGGAGAATAATCCTATTTCAGAGGAAAATTATGAAAAATTGAGAAATAGAACTGGATTTTTGGTGTTAATATATTTAACAGTAACCATTATAATGTCAAAAACAATAGGACATATTCCATATCTACTATTTGTGGCTGTAGTATTTGAAACTATTTCACTTTTTCCATCATATATAAAAAATAGGAATGCTTAATGACATGCTCCCTTCTAAATAGACAAGTGAAATAACAAAAGCTTGTTATTCAGGAGGGAGTATATTTTATGGGAAGAAAGGCAACATTCTTTTTAGAATAAAAGTGGATATTGCCCTGTGATGCTTAAAAGGGACAGCTACTGTAAGTACTGAAGGAAAGCGATAGGAAATTAATAATGCAAGAATTTATGAGTTGATCTCATTATATCAATTGTTTAGAGCAGATGCGCTTATAGTTACTTCAAAAAATAAAGATTTTTGTTCAACTCAAGATAAGTGCCGTACCTGATAATTTATATAGATTTTCCTACTCAATACTGGAATTGGATTTGGATAAACAACACCATTGAGTATTTAAGCCGTGAGATTAAATGCCGGACAAAAGCAATCGGTGTTTTCTCGATGGGCAGAATACTTTAATACTTGTATGATACCAGACTGTGTCATGTAGCAGTAATCAACCGGATGCCAAACGCTACATGAATGTGGAGCATCTTTTCGGGGCAGAGGATGCTCTGTCGTCTGATATCATAGCCGGTTGACTGTCAGTTATCAAATAGTAGAATTATACTTTTGCAAAAATCTTGACATGATCTACAAAACTGGAAGCGTCAGATGTAACACAGAGTATATCCAGTGTTGCAAAGCGTATTGATAATGGTTCAATGAAAGGCTTCTGGGCGATTTTAAAAGAGAACGCTACAGTAGGAAACGATTTACAAATAGAGAAACATTTATGAAAATGATAGAAGATTATTATAGATAATCATAACAGTCTGCAATGTTACATCGTAGTTTTGCAATCGATGGAAAATTTGAAATTTATTTGTGGGTAGCATAAAAACTGCCAACAGATTATCTCTGCTGGCAGGAAAACTTTATGTTTTTCGATTGTCTATTTGATGGGGAGTGGTTTATAATAATTTTGCCTTTTTATATAAGTGATTTAGAAAGCTGAAGGCGTTGCACAAAGATTTTATCTTGAATTTCGGTATCCAGAAATGCGTGATTATATCTTGAAATAATTTCATGTGCATTATAAAGACCTATTCCGCGATTTGCCCCTTTAGTAGATACATTGGGTTTTGCTAAAGCAGCATAAGGGATTCCCTTTTCCAAAAAGGTATTGGAAATGACAAATATATATTCTGTTTCCAGGTTAATCAGAGCAAAGCGAATTGATGGTTGATCAGTTTCTAATGTTGCCTCAATTGCATTATCTAGAAAGATTCCAATGACTCTGCATAAATCTAGTGTATCGATTGGAAGAGAAACTATTTCATCTGTTACTTCTATATTGACATTGATATTCAATTCTATTGCATATAATAACTTGGATGATATAATGCTTTTCAGTTCTGTAGTTTTGATATTCATCAGTTGGTTTATATGTGCAGTATTCTTAGTGATTTTTTTACTTAATGGAAGGATTTCTTTATCAAAATATTCTTTTAAACCATCCATATCGTTTGCTTCAATGTACCCGGACATAGAAAGCATTATATTGGAATAATCATGTTTGAATGATCTTAAAGATGAATACATATTTTCAATCTGATTGGTATATTCTTGCAATCGATTATAAGAGTCTTGGCGTATATCCAGATTTACTTTCTCCATATGGGATTTTATTATGTTAACAATTAAAATAGTGCTGATTATAAAGTAACAGGCAAATAAAATACAGTTAAAGGTTATAACGCTACGACTATATCCAATATAATCTCCGATTGCTATGTTAAATAAAAAAATAAACAAACAGGTGAGTAGATTTGTAGTTATAAGTAATAACAGCTGTTTCGAAAGGCCAGTGTGTATTCTATGAATTACTAGATAGAGCAATCGGCCTAATATTGGACAAATACAGGCTAAAAGTAAGATATATGAAATTATATAAACAATGTAATAGGTTAAGTGAGACTGTAAATCAGCAACTGGATAGATGAATATATCCCATACTAAAGAAAATAAATTATCCCACAGCACACAAAAAAGATAAGTTGCAATAAAGACACAAATATTTATTATACGATTAGGATTAAGTGAGGCAATATATACACATGTGCTTATAATTAAAAGAATAACACCCATGTTGCCCAAGACAAAACCAATAAGAAGTATATTAATCAGCAATATAGTAGATAAAACAATTATCTGCTTTAATTTCAACTTAAAAGGTAGAAAGCAGTAAATGGGAAGTAAGTAGGAAAAAACACATAAAACATATGGTAGTATTTGTATTACTTTCATTGTAACAACCAAACCCTTTCACATTTTTCTAGTAGACATTTATATTATATTACTTATAGTTTTTGAAATCAACTGTTATTCGGCAAATTAAACGCTGCCCTCTCCGTCAGATTAAAACAGATCTTTTGGAGTGTCTGATCATGGTATGAAGCATATAGTTTTGGGGATTTTCGGCGCACTATTTTATGAGTAAAAACCATCATGCAGATTATTTTACATGATGGTTTCTAAAGCTATCCGAGTTCGAAGTCATTGATTGCCTGCATAACGGCATCGGCGGTTATGATATTTAAATTTGAGCTGTTTCCAACCAACAGACTTGCATTGCACAGTTTGTTGATCATACGTGGAGTCCCATTCGCAGCATTGAGGATCGCTTCAAGTGCGTTATCTTCGAATACCGTTTGGGTGCATCCAGCACCATTCAGTTTGGCAGTAACATAAGAATGCCCTTCTGCTGTTTTTTGTCATGCCTTCCAGGTTATAATTCATGACAATTCTCTGGCGGAAAGGTTCGTGGATGCTTAGGCGCAGGGTACTGTACTGTTCTGCCAGTATGTTCCGGAATCCGGTGTCATGTCCATAGCCTGGATCAGACGGACGTGCAGAACCAGAGGAATCTGTGAATAAGGGATCATAGATGAAAGGAACAGTGCGTGGGTATGCCTACAGACTTTGCAGTACACTCGAACGACTGAAAGAGAGAGGAGCCTGTCAGTAAGCTGGGTCTTGCGTCTGTAAGAGCCATAACGGATGAGACAGCCGGAGTGGACACAGATACAGGAAACAAGGTTAAGATCAAGAGAATCTATCGTTTTATTGTAAAAATCCTGAGAAATAAGGTTGTAGTTTTATGTTTTAATTGTTATCATAGGTATGTATCAATGTAGCATAAGCTATATTTGGGTGAAAGCAGGAATCAAACTTTGGACGGGGAGATTTCTGCTTTTTTATTTCATGGTTACAAAACTATATGATAACACAAGAGGTCTCAGGGTAAAACAATCTCATGGAAAATATGTCAGATTCCCTTATGCCAAGACCTCTTTTATTATGTCTTAAAAGCGAAAAAATAGTTTGTTATAATGTGCCTGATAATAATCAACGATTATTACTGAATAAACGTTGAACTCCACTGCAAATATTACATTTTTTCTATAAAAAAGATATTTTATTCGAAACTTAATAATATAACAAAGCTATAGTTTATACTTAAATCATCAAATATGAAAGGAAGAACAAAAATGAAAAATAGTTTAAAAAAGAATCTTGGTAATTTAGCAATCAATATGGGAAAACATGCTGTTGGTAAATGTATGATTCCAGGAATGTTTGATCCTAAAATCCCAAATGCACTTAAGACAGAAATGAAGAAAGATACAAAAGAATGATATAAATTTTTAAATAGTGTGTAAATACTATAATCCTAAATATAAGCAATATATAACGGTAATATTTCATAAACAATATATTGACTCATATCAGTAGCTGAAAAATCAAAATTCCAATAAGCCCTGTTCAGTTGTGATTGCACCTAGAATCTTGGACACATTAATTTATGGCAGAGGTCCAACATATGGATGTTTCTCTGTACTTAGCAGAGAGCATCCATTTTGTTTGTTAGGGCAAAGCCCTGTTTGCCATTGTGGAGTTTTTCGCTGATCCGAAAAACGGAGCTTTGGAAAACAAATAAACCACCTGCTATGCAGGTGAGTCAGCATTGCTTCAGCTTACAGAAAAAAACCTCCGGTGGTATAATTAATGTAGGTTCGCCAACCGCACTAATATACACAGGAGGTATCCATATGGATAATAATAGTTTATCACATACAAAAATACAGTTTACAAGGGACTACATAGGGTAGGTATCTGACGGGAGGGGTTCCACCCGTCAGATTTTCCATGTGATATTCAAGCTGTCGCTTGTGGCGGCTATGGTGGTAATCATCAAATCCACCACCCGCCGCTTGTCGTCAAAGGATACATTCTCCCAAGTGTCGAGGTAGCCGGAAATCTGGCTGACCTGTTCCGGGCTGATGGCTTCCACCGTTAGTTCCGCTATCCTCGCCAGAAGTTCCTGCTTGCGCCCGTCCAGTTCTGCTATCTTCACATTCACGTAGGAGAGCAGGACATTGTTTGCACCCGTCAGACTGTCCACCAGCTTTTCAATCTCGCTGTCCACATGGGCAAGCTCCACTTGCAGTGCTGCAATTTTCGGGTTTGCCTTTGCCGCTTTCTTTCTGCCTGTCAGCGTCTTGTAGCTTGCCAGTTTCTTTACCATCTGCTGATAAACAACCGCTTCCAGTTCCGAAGTAATGATTTTCCCGCACCCCGGACAACTCTTGTTATCCAGCCGTTTCGTACAGCGAAGGTATTGCTTGCCGGAGGGATTGAAGATACTCATAAGGGCATACCCGCAGTTCCCGCACTTGATTTTTCCCGCCAGCCATGTATGGGTGGCTTTCCGGGCAGACTGGATTTTCATGTTGTTCATCAGCTTCTTACGGCAGGTCAGCCAGATGTCGGAGGGGACAATGCCATCATGGGGAGCCAACACCAGCATTTGGTCTTTCAAGTCGTTCTTTTTGCTGGGCTTCACATCCCGACCTTGATACAGATAGCAGCCGTTCATGCCTGTAAAATCGGCGGCGTCATTGACAATGACTGTCCCTTGACTTTTGAAAAACTCGTACACATCAAGGTCTGCCTGCACATAGACAGGATTGCGTAACATCTGCGCCAGCGTGGGGCGTATCAGCTCTTTGCCATGGAACAAAATCCCCTGTTCCGCAAAGTACCGGGTAATGTCCCCATAGGAGGTAGTGGGCTGGGCGTACATCTCAAACATCAGCCGGATATTTGCCGCTTCATCTGGATTTACCACCAGCTTCTTTGTGTTGATACCATCCATCTTGATTGGTTCGGTGTGGAAGCCGTAAGGGGCTTTCCCACCCATCTTGAAACCTCGCTGGCTGCGGGAATAGTAAGCGTCCGTTACCCGCTTCTGTATGGTTTCCCTCTCAAGCTGGGCGAACACAATACAAATATTCAGCATCGCCCGCCCCATCGGCGTGGAGGTGTCAAACTTCTCCGTAGAGGACACAAACTCTACATTGTACTGTTGGAACAGCTCCATCATGTTAGCAAAGTCCAGAATGGAACGGCTGATACGGTCGAGTTTGTAAACCACGACCTTTGCAATCAAGCCCCGCTTGATGTCCCGTACCAGTTCTTGAAACTTCGGACGGTCTGTGTTCTTGCCGCTGTACCCCTTGTCTGTGTATTCCTTGCAGTTACCGCCTTTCAACTCATATTTGCAAAATTCAATCTGGCTTTCAATGGAAATGCTGTCCTTTTTGTCTACCGATTGTCTTGCATAGATTGCGTCTATTCGATTGTTCATATTGTCGCTCCTTTTCTTAAAAAAGAAACGGAGCTGCTGACAGTTTTATTATACCGCCAGCAGCCCCGCAAATCAACGATGGCTTCGGAAAACCTTATGCCCCGGCTTCCTCACTCTGCCGTTTGTCGGCATACTTGCGGAACACCTCATAAAGCTGCTGTTCCAGCTCCCGGCGTTTTGCCGCTTCCTGCTCCGGCGTGAACACCGGAGAGAGATTTTCCAGCGTGATTTCCTTTCCCTGAAAAGTCACGACTTCGGTTTCTTTCTTGTATCTGATATGCTCCATAGTACCTCCGTATTTAATTTTCAAAGTGCAGTGCCGCCATGCTGCGGCGTGAAATGTTTTCTGCCATCAATCACCGTTCCCTTGTGTGCCGCTGTTGCCGTTTCAGTTCTGCCAGCACCTCCGGCGGGATACGGTCTACCAGCCGCTGAATGCCTTTCAGCTCGCTTTCCAGCTTTGCCCGTTCCATCGTATCTTTCATCTTGCCCTTTTCGCTGGCTTTGGCTCTGGCTTCCAACTGTTCATTTTCTGCCAAAAGGTCGTTTATCGTGACCTTGTATTTTTTGAGCTGCCCGGAGAAGTTCTCCATCTGAGGAAACCACTTTTTCAGCAGGGAGAGGGCTTCCTCTTTCTTCTTTCCGGCATTGAACGGGGTAATACCGTCCAGCGTGGCTTCAATAGCTCTTGCCTGTTTGGAGAGATTGACCGCCTGCTTGAACAGACGGGTGGGGATATGCTTCCTGCCTGTCTTACTGGCACTTTCCCCACGCTCCAAGTCGGGATATTTCTCCACCATATAAGCGTGAAAATCGTCCTGCCATTTTGTGAGGTTGGCTCTATTCCCTATAATCTCCTTTGCACACAGGCGGTTGTCCTCTGTCAGCGGGACAAAGACCAAATGCAGGTGGGGCGTTTTCTCGTCCATGTGTACCACCGCCGACACGATATTTTCTTTCCCTACCCGCCCGATTAAGAAATCAGCCGCCCTCTGGAAAAATTCCTGTATCTCCTTTGGGGACTTCTTCTTAAAAAATTCCGGGCTGGCGGTAATCAGCGTATCCACAAACCGGGTGCTGTCCCTGCGGGTGCGGCAGCCAGCCTGTTCAATGCGGCTTTTAATGAAGTGGTAGTACCTACCCTCTGGCTTAACGATGTGGAAGTTGTACTTGCTCCGGCTGGTGTCAATGTCGGGATTGCTGGCGTACTGTTCCTTTTGCCGTTCGTGATGGGCTTCCAGCGGTCTTGCCGGATTGCCCTTGTGTTTTTCAAATCGCAAAATTGCGTGTTGTGCCATGAAACTCCTTTCCCCGTTCCGTTCCTTTCCGGGACTTTTCCACAGGAAAATCCCGCAGAAAATATCTCGGATAGGAAGGGAATGGATAGAATATAAATCAATATTTTTATCTTTGTATTTCTATATACCGTCCGTTTTTCGTACTTCAAGAGGATTGATTATCGTACTCTATGAGTGCGGTTTTCAGTCC